>Ga0070658_10001009_pt1 | contig 24108 bp, 22 predicted proteins | sample KBSC13metaG_FD_64664 | JGI IMG/M metagenome (GOLD analysis project Ga0070658, IMG submission 64664) | Corn rhizosphere microbial communities from Kellogg Biological Station, Michigan, USA - KBS C1-3 metaG | ecosystem: Host-associated > Plants > Roots > Rhizosphere > Soil ...
CGCGTGCTGGTCACCACCCTGACCAAGAAGATGGCGGAAGATCTGACGGAGTACCTCGAAGATCTCAAAATCAAGGTCAACTACCTTCACTCCGACATCAAGACCCTGGAGCGCACCGAAATCCTGCGCAACCTGCGCCTGGGCGTCCACGACGTTCTGGTCGGGATCAACCTCCTGCGCGAAGGGCTGGACCTGCCGGAAGTCTCGCTCGTTGCGATCCTCGACGCAGATAAAGAGGGCTTCCTGCGCTCCGACACGGCCCTGATCCAGACAATCGGTCGCGCCGCCCGCAACGTGGGTGGCCGGGTGCTGCTCTACGCGGACAACGTTACCGGGAGTATGGAGCGGGCCATTCAAGAGACCAACCGTCGCCGTGAGAAGCAGGTCAGCTACAATACCCAGCACGGCATCACGCCGCAGACCGTTCGCAAGGCGGTGCGCGAACTGATTCAGGCGGAGAAGGTCGCAGAAGAGAAGGCGGAGTATTCGGTGCAGAATACGACCGCGCGTCTGCGTCAGGATCCGGCGACGCTTTCGATCGATCAGATCGAAGAGGTGATCAAGAGCCTGGAGAAAGAGATGAAAGATGCCGCCCGCGCGCTCAACTTCGAGTACGCGGCGGAACTGCGCGATGAGGTCAATGCGCTGCGCAAGATCGCCCCGGCGAGCAAAGTCGGTCAGGCCGAGAACACCAGTTCACTCGGTAAAGACAACGCGCTGCACGCAAAGTCCAAACGTGGCGGGCGGAAATAGTCGCTTTACCCATAGTGCCACACTAGTTTCATGGAGGATTCGATGTCACATTCCGGACATGCGCTCGCACCGCAGCCCGAACCGACCGGCCCGTTCGCCTGGTATCAGAAGACCCCACTCTTCATCCGCATTCTGGTCGCACTGGCGATCGGTGTGATCGTCGGGGAACTGATGGGGCATCGCGCCGAGGTTTTCAAGCCATTCAGCAGTGTGATCCTGCGCCTGCTGGGCGCGTTGGCGACGCCCTTGATCCTGCTCGCGGTCATCCAGGCGCTCTATAAGGCCAATGTGACGGGCAGAACGGGTCTCAAACTTGTCTCATTGCTGCTGCTGAATACGGTCGTCGCGATCCTTGTCGGTCTGCTGGTGGCGAACGTCCTGCAGCCGGGCAGCCATACCAGTGTCAAGATCACGACGAAGGCGGTGCCTCAGAAGGCGTTCGATCCGGTCGAAGACCTCCTGGGCAAGATCCCCGGCAGCGTGCTGAAACCGCTCTCGGAGAACGACATCATCGCGGTGATCATCATCTCGGTCGCGATCGGTATCGGCCTGAGGGTGTTGCGGTCGCGCTCCTCGGAACTTCAGGGACCGCTGAAGCAGATCGAAGGGTTTCTGGATCTGGGGTTCGAGCTGGTGATGGTGGTGCTGCACTGGATCATCGCGCTGGTACCTTTTGCGGTGTTCGGCGTGGTGGCGCAGAAGGTCGGTACGGAGGGCATCAACGCCTTTAAGCCGCTGCTCTGGTTTATTTTGGCGGTGCTCCTGGCGCTGGCGATCCAGGCCTGCTACTACCTCTTCCGCATCGCGACAGCCTCCTGGGTGCGCCCCAAGGACTTCATTCATGGCGCGTCGGAGGCGTTGCTGCTGGCGTTCTCCACCGCAAGTTCCGCCGCGACGCTGCCGATCACCTATAAGTGTATGCGTGAGAAGATCGGAGTGCGGGAGGAGTCGGCCAGTCTCGGGATCATGGTCGGCGGCGCTTTCAACCACGATGGCACGGCCCTGTACGAGGCGATGGCCGCCCTGTTCATCTCGCAACTGCTTCATGCCCAGGGGCTGCTGCATACGCCGATGGACCCGAAGAGCCAACTGATCATTGTCTTTATGTCGGTGACGGCATCGGTCGGCGCTGCGGGCATTCCGGAAGCGGGATTGGTGACGATGATGGCGGTCTTCACCGCCGTGCGCCTGCCCGTCGAGTATATCCCCATGCTGCTCGTGGTGGACTGGTTCCTGGATCGGTGCCGCACCGCGATCAACGTCATGGGTGACATGAGCGTGACCTGTCTGCTGGATGGCAAGACGCGCGCCCGCGACACTTCGAACCCCGAACTGGAGGATCCGGCCCTCGCCGTCACCGCCGCAGTCGAGTGATCGGTCCCTCGGAGAGAATACCCATGCCTGTGATTCTGGATGTGATGCCGGAGAACACCTATCGGCGGATGATGACCCCGGAGTTGGCCGCGGAACTGGCGACTCTGGGGACGATTGTAGCGTGCCGCAATGCGCGGGAACTGTCGGAAGAGGCGTATGGAGATCTCTGGGCGGAGGCCGATGCGGTGCTGTCGGGGTGGGGAGTGCGCCCGCCGACCATGGCGATCCTGGACCGGGCAGTCAACCTGAAGGTGATCAGTCATACCGCCGGTTCCGTGCGGATGTTTCCGCGGTATGCGCTGGAGAAGGGCGTGATCATCACCACGGCACGGTCGGCAATTGCGCGCAGTGTCGCCGAGTTCTGCTTGATGAACACGCTCACCCTGTTGCGCCGCCAACTCTACTACGTCGATGCCGATCCGGCGCGGACGACGTTTATCTCACCGGACGGCGCCAAACCCTATAGTCAGACCCTGTTCGGCAAAACCGTCGGCCTGATCGGATATGGCGTGATCGCCCATTATTTCCGCACGATGCTCGCTCCGTTTCAATGCCGTGTTCTGGTTACCGATCCCTATCTGACGCAGACCGAGGCGGACCAGCAACAGGTAGAACGCGTCGAACTGACGACCCTGCTGCAAGAGGCTCAGGTCGTTTCACTCCACGCGCCGGAACTGCCCAGCACCCATCAGATGATCGCCGGCTCCGAACTCGCGCTCCTGAAGCCGGGGACGGTATTTCTCAACGCCGCTCGGGGACGGCTTGTAGATACGCAGGCATTGACTGCGACCCTGCAAACCGGCCACATCTTCGCCGCTATCGATGTCACGGACCCGGAGCCCCTGCCTCGGGACCATCCCCTCCGATCGCTCCCGAATGTGCTCTTCACCCCGCACATCGCCGGCCCCGCCGAGGACGACCTGCCCCATCTGACACGCACCGCACTCGCGGACCTTGCACGTGTCCTGCGCGGCGATCCACCGCTCTTTCCGATTACGCCCGAAGCCTACGACATCATGAGTTTTTGAACTCTCCTGTGAGCCTCGTCATTCCAAACCGGCCAAAAGACTACGGGCAAAAGCGAGGTCTTCAACGATCAGGCGGTCGACGGCCTCTTCGTCGGAATACTCTGCGGTCAGACAAATGACACCGTGATAGCTCCTTCGCTTCAACTCAGCGACGACGCGCGGCCAGTTGGCGCGACCGTCTTTGCCGGTAGTCCAGTAGACTTCCCACGCTTGCGCCGTATCTGTCGCTCCCTCTTTCCTCCGCCAATAGGCGCTCTTCAGATTGACCATCGCGAGGTGCGACCAGACGATATCGAGCGCGGACTCGGGAGCTTCTCCCTCCAGGCCATTGTGGCCGGCGTCCCACACCGCGGCGATATGGCGCGGATCAAAGCGCTCAATCAGATGTCGCAGCCCCATCGCGTTGCAGACATCCCGATCGCCGCAGTGGTTCTGAATGCCCAGCGTCACACCGTAGCGATCCAGAAGCGGGACGAGCCGGTCGAACTCCGCCTGCAAACGCCGCTCGCCCTCCATATAGTCCTCTCCCACGCGCATCCCGACGCATATCCGAATCAAAGGGATCTCTGCATCTGCACAGGCAGCAATCGTCTTCTCATCCGTCGGCCCGGCGATACTGGCGATCTTGAGTCCATGTTCCCCTAGAATGCGGACGGCCTGAACCAACTCCGCATCGATGTTCTCCGGAGTGACAGGATACCCTGGCCTGACCGGCAGTTCGACGCCATCAAAACCCAAGCGGGCAATATGCGCTGCCAGCCCTGGCAGTGCGAACTTCCAGGGTTTGCTGAACACCGTGATCGTTGGATCGGTCACGGGTTCTGTCCTCCTGCACCGAGACCCTGCCACGGGCCGGGATTGACGATCGCCTTTCCGTCTTCGCCTCTGTCAGAGGGGCCGATCGCATCGCGTTTGTACTGTCGAAGTTCTGCCTCCATTTGTTGGATCCTTCTCAACCAGTATTGGGCATCACGTTTTCCCGTAACAGATGCGTATGGCATGTTCTGTTGGATCGCGGCAGCATCGCGATCCAGCTCTTGCAAATAGGGTGTGATGTTCATCATGGCGCCTGCCCTCTGTTTCGCGTTTACTCCCCTTGCCACCTTCTCACGCATGAGACGTGCATGTTCTACGACTGCCGAAGTACTTGCCTGCGCAACCTCATGGCCCACTGCCTGAATATAGTCGTCTACATCGTTCGACGGGAACGGTCCGTGATGTGCGGATGTCCTACTCGACGGTTGCTGCGAAGAGGTATCGGAAGTTTGATCCGCGGAGTCCGTTTGCCATCTGTCACCCGAGGACGCAATGGGAGGCGTTTGCCCGTTAGATTGTGTGCCGACACGCGCATACTCCAGGCTGCGTGCGCCCCAGTTCATCGTGATGATATCGCCGTGGATGTAACCGGTGTATCGGTTTCCAGTGTCGTCCTGAAGCGTGATCTGTTGAGCGTTCATCCCATACGTTCCGCGCGAGTACCTATAACCTTGCCCCTGCTGGATTGTCTGGAGGTAGGAGCCGATTTCCTTAAAATCCAACGTATCCGTCGATGCAGCGGCTGCATCCACAAAAACGAACGTTCCAGCAGCCATATGGCCCGATCCACTTTGCGGCCGTCGGCTCTTTTTTGCCGGGATCCGCCCCCCGGATCCTTGTTGCCTCGTCCGATCGAGCGCCCCGTCCTGCCGGGCGGCATCGTGCTGGCGCCTTAGCCCCACGATGTAAGAGGCGCCACCGGCTGCGCACAACAGAATGAATGCCGCGCTCGGCAACGTCATCGCAGAGAGAGCGCGCTTCTTACTCGGATTGGCGTTTGGTGTAGGCGAAGGAGTGGGCACCGGACCGGACTGGGAGACGTTGGGAGACGAACCGCCGCCCGGTTTTCCCGACGACTTTGGTGTCTGGCAAGATCGGCACAACAGGTCGTTACCAACCACAGGAGCATTACATTGAACACACTTTGCAGATTTAGGAGAAGCGGTCATAGCACCTCCGATTCACAAACCGATCGTTTGTCCGTCAGTCTGTTCATTATATCATAGATGGTCCCAAGAGACAGGAGGCATCCCCACAGAGAATCTGTTGGAAGCGGCTTTCAGGAAACGGCATCCTGGAATCGAAAGGGCTGTCCGCCTACGATCTGATCGCTGGTAATGGTAGGGCACCAGTAGGTTTCGATATGCTGTACCATCAGTTCTGTGCCCTGGAAGTGGCTGACATAGGGGGATTTGCGTGGATTGTAGAGACAGTCGGTCATGTCGCGCATCATGGCCACATTCTTCCTCTGTGTGACCAGACTGCGGATGCCGAACGATCTGCCGAGCACGCACATATTGGTATGAACCCCCATCACAATGACATTCTCGATCTGTCGTTGGGCCAGCAGACGATAGACCTCCGCGCCATTATCGCTGATCGCATCTTCGGGGTCGATCTGGATCGCCGGATGCTGACAGGTCCAGGCGCGGTAGGTGGGGCAGGGTGGCAGATCGTCGCAGCCGCCGTCGGAATCGTCGATTGGTAAAGGCGATTCTTTCGCAGGATTGAGTGGTCTCCAGCGCGCTATGTCTTCCGGCTCCATCGCGAGCGCAGGAGCAGACCGGGCGCGCTGCCGCTGCGGTGTCTGATCATAAAAAGGCATGGTGTCGCTCGGCGCGTGGAGGATGAGAACGCCCTGATCGCGGCCCGCGCACAGCACCGTATTTATGACAGGCGCAAGTTGGTCCACACGGCGCGATGCGCTCGCACACCAGTGCTTGTCCCACATATCGCAGACGAGAAACGCCGTCTGACACGGCTGCCAATCCACGACTTCCTCGCTCGTTCTGAACTGTCCGCTGCCGGGGAATGTCTCTTCGTTACGGGAGAGAATCAGACGTAATTCGCCGCCAAAACCGATCGCAGCGAACAGTCCGACAAGCAGTATCACTGCGATAAAAGGAGACATCTTCCTGCATTTCCTTATCTACATGTTTGATAAACCGATAGGGAACCCAGTCACACGCCGAACTCAGGATCTGTGAGGGCACGCTGCAAGAGGGCACACTCTCCCGGCAGCGCAACCTACCATCGCTCTCGGCCCACTCTTTTCCTCCCGGAAGTACTGTATCGCCATTTCCGCGTACGTGTCGTCTTCTCCTGCCACGTAATCGGGAAGGATCACCGGTTCTGGGGAGCCGATTGGGAACGTCTGAACCGGTTTGTTCGTTTGGGAATATGATTGTCCGCAGTCTGTGGGCGACACACGATCGATCGGAAAGGTGAGAAGGAGACAACGATGCCAACTCGAAAAGCAGAAGCGGAGTGGAGTGGGGATTTGATGCATGGTCACGGCACCATGGAGTTGGGGAGCGGAGCCTTTAAAGGTCCGTACTCCTTCCGTTCCCGTATGGAAGACGGTTCCGGGACCAATCCCGAAGAGTTGATCGGCGCTGCGCACGCGGGCTGCTTCTCGATGCAGTTGTCGGCGATGCTGGCTGTGGGTGGCCATCCGGTCACGCGCCTCCACACCACGGCGCTCGTCCACTTCGGACCTGTGGGGGAAGGGTTTGAGATCACCGGCATCGACCTGACGACGGAGGCAGAGGTGCCGGGGCTTGACAGCGCGGCCTTCCAGGAGCAGGCAGAGAAGGCGAAACAGATCTGCCCGGTCTCCAAAGCGCTCTCCGCCACCCCGATCACCCTCAAGGCGACGCTGCTCTAAATACTTCGGCATAGAACCTCCCCTTTCCCCGCACGGTGGAAGGGGAGCATGTCAACTGGGAGGAAAATGGAACCGGAAGCACAGCCGCCGATCACGTTTGGTTCGCTGCACGAAGCAGTCGAGCGCATTCTTATGAGCTATTGGGGCAGCGCCGTCGGCATTGAACGCGCGACCCTCCTGACCGACCCGCAGCGCCGGAACCGGATATGGCGATGCCACCTCCAGAGCGCAACGGGGCCGGTTCCGGAAACCGTCATCATAAAGCAGGTGAGTCCGGAAGGGTACGACCCCGCGAAGGTCGATACGTGGGACACCAGTCGCTTTTTCAGGGACTGGTCGGGAGCGCAATTCCTCAGCGAAATCGCGCCGGCAGAGAAGCACGGCCCCCTGTTCTATGGCGGAGACATCGAACGCGGCTTTATTGTGCTGGAAGACATGGGCGAACACACCAGCCTGGTCGAGCCTCTGCTGAAAGGAGACGCGATCTCCGCGCGGGATGCTCTCATCGCTTTTGCCAAACGGTTAGGACAGATGCACGCCTCTGCCCTGGGCAAAGAGGAACAGTATCGGCAGATTCAGCGCGACATCAGTCCGGCCTGGGCAGAAGCGGATGTCAAATCCCCCGTCGCCGCGCAACAGGAGCGACGGAAACAGATCGCAGAGTTTACGGAGATCTGCGCGGTGCTGGGAATTGAGCCTGGAGAGGCTGCAGCACAGGAGTTCGGTTCCGCACTGCAGCGCCTGGAAGAACCGGGACCGTTCCGGACCTTTCTCCACAGCGACCCCTGCCCGGACAACGTCTTCTATCGCGCGCCCGAACTACGCCTGATCGATTTCGAATTCTCCTGCTTCGGACATGCCCTGCGGGACGGTCTGTACGGACGCCTACCGTTTCCGACCTGTTGGTGTGCGAACACCGTCCCCGCGGAGGTCGTGACGCAGATGGAAGAGAGTTACCGAAGCGAACTGTTGCGTGTCTGTGCGGAAGCGTTGGACGATCGCCGCTTCGCGCAGGAAGCGTGTATTGTCGCGGCATTCTGGACGCTCGGCGTCCTGAAGTGGGAGTTGGAGGGAGCGCTGAAAGAGGATGGCCGGTGGGGAATCGCAGGAACGAGGGAGCGTATTCTCTCCCGTCTCCTGATGTTCCTCGATACGGCTCACGGCGCGGATCAGATGCCTGCCTTGTGTGCTGTATATGCGAAGGTTCTCGCCGAACTGCAAAGCCGCTGGCCCGAAGCCGCTCCGCTTCCGGTCTATCCGGCGTTTCGAACAGACGATTGACTTGGTTCTCAAAGCGTGTCGGCAGATTGGCATGTTTTATGCAATGGCGTACATGAGCGGCTGTATACTCGGCCGCTTATGCTAATTCTGCTCGGAGCCCGGCTGCTTCGGAACTATTGTCAAAGGATGACTTACCAATGAACCGTACCCGTATCTGCTCGCTTCTGGCCCTCGTTGGCCTCGTGCTCGCTCCGTCTGCCCAGGCGCAGACAACAATCACTTTTGAGAGCCTGCCTAATCCCACAGGGACCGGCATGAACGCCTTCAATCAGGGGTTTACGCTTTCGATAGACGGGTTTACCTTCTCCGGTGGCAACGGCTCCGTTACGCCGGACGCCAACGCCAGCGTCGCCAACTATACCGGTTCCGTAGCTATTTTCAACGGAAGCACCACGGGCAGCACGACCATAACACGGGACAACGGCAACCCGTTCAGCATCAACTCCATCGATCTGGCCAACCTCTACCAGCAGGGTGCGCTGGCTGGTGGCACGGCAGCCACATTCGTCGGCAATTTGCAGGGTGGCGGAACCGTGACACAGACGTTCACGCATGCCGCCGACAGCAGCCTGACAACCTTCACGTTCGACCCGAGTTTTGCCAACCTGACGTCGGTCGTTTTCGCCCAAAACAATATCAACGTGCCTGACATGAATCCCTATCAGTTTGACAACGTTGTCTTCGATACACCGGGAACCGCTGCCACTCCTGAACCCGGCAGTATCGCATTGGCTGCCGGCGTGAGCGTGGTCGGCGCAGGTTTCTGTCGCCGTCGCCGTCGCCGTCGTAGACCGACACGCACAGGCGCACGGGCGCTGTGAGCCATCCATGATCTCACGAGAAGAGGCAGCCCATGAATCCCTTTTGGTATATGCGATTGAACTCTACATCCCAACAGGCAGTGGAGAGCAAAACTGCGGCGATGAATGCGGAGATGTCGGTGCAGGAGTTGACCTGGAAAGTCAATAAACTGACGCTGGTCAATCACGCACTGTTTGAACTTCTGGAGGAGAAGTTCGGCCTCACCGAGGCCGAATTGATGGCGAAAATGACCGAGATCGATCTTCGGGACGATCACATGAATGGACGTGCGCCGGTCGCCACGTCAATCTCCTGCGAAGCGTGCGGTAAAACCTACAGCAAGCGCCACAACCACTGCCTCTACTGTGGACACATCAACACCTCGGGTTCTCCGTTCTGAAGCCCGAGAACCAATTCACAGTCACTGCGCCCCGGCTTGCCGGTTGACAGCGAGGCGATAGGCTGTTATACTGAATGTACCAATATATGATGGGTGGTAGCGTCCCAATACGCTATAGAAGGGAGCATGAATCAACTTCAGGGAGTAAACGTAAATAGTGCGGGTTTCATTCTCGCAGTGCGGGGATGGGGACGTCTTACGGGTATGCCTTCCGGATTGTTCTCGCTCCTGGTAATTCAATCGCCGCTTTTAGACCGTTCTGACGCACTGTGTCAGGGCGGTCTTTTCGTTTGGCAGCGGCACGACCAGAACCGGACGGTGTGTCCGGCGGGCCTGCGATGGCCCCTCAATAACCATGAATCCTATGATGGAACGTGTGGAAGAGAGTGAGAGCGCCTTTCTGTACAGTCGTAATCATCCGCAGATCAAGAGAGTGCGCGCTCTGCAGACGCCTGCGGGGCGGCTGGAGAGCAACGAATTCCTGATAGAGGGCGTTCGGCCACTGGCGGAGGCGGTCAAACTCGGAGTGCGGATCGAGAAACTGATCGTTGTGCCGCAGTTGCTGACGGGAGTGCCTGCCGAGAAACTCGTCAAACAGTTGCGGATCAAGGGCGTGCCCTGTCTGGGGATGTTGCCGGAGGTCTACTACAGTTTTACCCAGGCGGATGAGCCGCAGGGAGTCGCGGCGATCGTGCGACAGCGCTGGGACGCTTTGGAGAACATTCGGCCCGGTCAGGGGTTGTGCTGGGTGGTTGCAGAGGCGGTGCAGTCGCCGGGAAATCTGGGGACGATCATTCGCTCCTGTGAAGCGGTCGGCGGCGCAGGTCTGATCCTGCTGGGAGATAGCGTCGATCCGTACGATCCCGCTACCGTGCGGGCGAGCATGGGCGCGCTCTTCGGAATACGGTTTGTGCGCTCCACCGGTGCGCAGTTCGCGGAGTGGAAGACCCGACGACAGGTCACGCTCGTCGGGACTTCGCCCTCCGCGCGGGAGGACTATCAGGCCGTGGACTATCCGCGCCCGACGATGATCCTGATGGGGTGCGAAAAGCGCGGGGTGACAGCGGAAGTGATGGCGCTCTGCGATCGTCAGGTGAAGATCCCGATGGTAGGCCGGGCCGATTCGCTCAATGTCGGGGTCGCGACCAGCCTGATGCTCTACGAACTGTTCAACCAGCGGCGCCGACCGAACAAAGAGAGCCGGATGGGGAAGGAGATTGGTGACTCGCTGCGGAACTCCCAGGCAACGCCGAATGAGGAGACACGGTGCGGAGGGAGTAGACACGATGACGCAACTACAAGATGAGCGCGAGGTGGCGCTGAACCCCTTTTTGATCTCGGACCCCACGAAGGAGGATGCGCAGACCCTGCGAGAACGGATGCAGGAGCAAGGCTATCTGTTCTTTCGCGGGCTGATCTCAGTCCCCCAGATCCGAGAGACACGGACCGAAATCCTGAAAGCCTGTGCGGCGCAAGGCTGGCTGCAATCTAGTACGGATTTGGAGGAGGGGATCGCCGCTCCCGGAGTTGTGCACACTGAACCGGAGCCGGACTACATGACAGTCTACAGCCAGGTCCTGCGCGGTCAGGCGTTCAACACCCTGTCGCACGATCCCGGACTGCTGGCGGTTCTGCGCAGTCTGTTTGAGGAGGAGCCGCTGCCGCATGCCCGCAACATCGCGCGCATCATCTTTCCGCAGAACACGGCCTACACAACGCCGTCTCACCAGGACTATCTGCACATTCAAGGCACCGAAACGACCTATACGGCCTGGATTCCGCTGGGCGGCTGTCCGCGAGAACTCGGCAGTCTGGTGGTCCTGCCCGGCTCCCATCGGGCGGGCGTCTATCCCGTGCACCGGGCGCTCGGCGCGGGCGGCGCCGGGATCGACACCGATACACTGCCTTATGCCTGGACAGGAAGCGATTTTCAGGAGGGGGATATGGTGCTGTTTCACAGTCTGACGGTGCATAAGGCGCTGCCCAATCTCTCCCCGGATCGTCTGCGACTCTCCGTGGATTTCCGTTACCAACCGCTTTCGCATCCCGTCGCGCCCTCCTCCCTCCAGCCGCACTACGCCCGCCAGACCTGGGATGAGATCTACGCCGACTGGACCAGTACGCGCTATCAATACTACTGGCGCGATCTGCCGATTCGCACCGCGGGCGAGGACCCGCGTGTCGTTGCTGTGCGTCAGGCCGCTTTCGGAACGCCACAAGCGGTCCCCACCGAAGAGAAGATTAAGGAGACTATGTCATCATGAAGATCGGTATCAACCGCTGGACGCTGCCCCCGCACCTGAGTCTGGCGGACTGCTTTACGATGGTGAAGCAGGCAGGATTCGACAGTATCGAGGTCAACATCGCTGAAGACGGCGAAGTGCGCACCGACAGCACGGAGGCGGAGATTCGCGCCCTCGTCGCCTCTGCCGCCTCCGCCGGGATCGAACTCTCCAGCCTCTCGACCGGACTCGGGTGGAAATATCCGCTCACCTCCCCCGATGCGGCGGTGCGCGCCAAGGGCGTCGAAGTCATCAGGAAGTCGCTGGAAGTCGCCACCTGGATGGGAGTGGATACGATCCTTGTGGTGCCGGGCATCGTCAACGCCGACACTCCGTACGATGCGGCCTACGACCGCGCACAGGAAGGATTAAAGGCAGTAGCCGCAGAAGCGGAGGCGCGCAAAGTGTCGGTCGGCGTCGAGAACGTCTGGAACAAGTTCCTCCTCTCGCCGCTGGAGTTCCGGCGCTTCCTCGACGAGATCGACAGCTCGCACATCGGCGCCTACTTCGATGCCGGCAACGTGCTGGTCTACGGCTTCCCGGAGCAGTGGATCCGTATTCTCGGCTCCCGCATTCGCAAGGTGCATGTCAAGGACTTTAAGGCGAACATCGGCAATATCACGGCCTTCTGCAATCCCCTGCAGGGGGATGTGCCCTGGGCCAAAGTGCGCGTAGCCCTCGAAGAGATCGGCTACGATGAGTACATCACCGCCGAAGTCGAGGGCTACAAAGTTCATCCTGAGGTCGGCCTGAAACACATCGCCGAATCCCTTCAGGCCGTTTTCCTGGGGTAGGTTCGTTAGGGAGGGGTGTCGTGCGTTGCCACGTAGCGGGGATTGTCGCGCAGCGTGAACAGTCCCAGGATAAAGGCAACGGTGATCATGATGGCGCAGCCAAGGAACGGAGAGGCGTGGACGGGCACCGGCAAACCGAGGAAGTTGAATGCAGGAAACTTATAGAGTTGCTTGCTGATCACCATTCCGACCACCGCGCCAAGTCCCTGAGCGGTTCCAACAGCGCCCACGACGGTGCCGCGCTGGGCATCGTCGCATTCGGAGGTGATCAGCGCCATCCAGGCGGGGAAGGCGATCGCGAAACCGATGCCGAGCAGAGAACCCAGCAGAATGATCGCCCAGTTATGGGTCATCATGATCAGCATCCAGAAGGAGACGGTGCAGATCCCAATACCGATCTGAACGGCACGGGCTTTGCCGATCCTGTCGGCGACTCTGCCCATCGGGATCGCCAACGCAGCAACCACGAGGGCCGGCCCTATCATCTTCAGGCCAAACTGACTCTCTGACAGCATGAAGTGCTCCAGGAGAAAGACCTTGAAGTAGGGGATCACGAGACCAATGCCCAGGAAGGTGATGAAGGTCATCAACAGGGTCATCGGCATACGACGCAGCATCTCCAGGAACTCTTTGAAACTGAGGCCGTGCTCCCCAGTGGCTTTTTTGCCGGCAGTGGGGGGGAAGTTCGGGATCATCACAAAGGCGATGACTGTCGTGATTCCAAACAGCACGGCTGCCAGATAGAAGGAGGCCTCCTTCGAATGGGCATAGGTGATAGGGAGATGGTGGAAGGCAAAGTCGTTGATGCCTCCGCCCAGCGCCGGTCCCAGGGCCAGACCGACCAGATAAGCCAGATTGAAGAGACTCATGGCGCTTGCCCGTTTCTCTACCGGGACATGATCGCCGATCAGGCTGAAAGCAGCCGGCCACAGCGCCGCGGCGCCTACACCATCGAGGATGCGCAAAAAGACCAGAATATAGGGATTGGCGACATGGGGCGTTAAGAGGGCCGTGAGCACCGAAACCAGAGGGCCAATCACGATCAGCGGCTTGCGACCGAAACGGTCGCCAAGAATGCCCATTGGAGACTTAAGCAGCCCCTCCATCGCGACAAAAACGGTGGCGCAAATGGCGATCCAGGAGGGATCGATCTTGATCCCGTCCTTGATGTAGACGCCCATCGCGGAGATATTGACGGTTGTGTAGGAGAGCTCTGCAAAGGCCGAGACGATGACGATTGCCGCCAGGAGGCTTTTTAAGTTGACTCCGCTCTTAGGATTCTCGGCGACAATCGCCTTCTCGACCGGAGCGGAAGGCTCCTCCACGTAAGTTTTTCTTGTTTCCAGATTCAAGAGACTCCTCAGCAGCAACGTTGTTTGTGGGAAGAATATCGGGCCGAACCCCGCGAGACAGAGAGAGATACCCTTCATTACATAACGCAATGAGATCGTGATTCGTTTCGGCGGCGTCGCCACAACCTGCGGCGACGCCTGAAGTCCCAGACTAGTTTACCCGATACGGACCTCTTTCCCCTCCTCCGACGACTGGTAGATAGCGTCCATGATCTGCGCGACCATCAGGCCATGCTCGCCGGTGACGAGCGGCTCTTTGCCGTCTCGGATGCACTCCACGAACGCCTTCATCTCCGCATAGTGGGTATTCAGGTTGTTGCCACCGGGAATTTTCGGCTCGTAGGAGACCATGGTGCGATGTTTCTCCTGGGTGAGGGAGAGCGGATAGGCTTCGGCTCCGCCGTCGGTGCCGAGCAGGGTGACGTTCTGCGCCTCCTGCTTCAGGTTGGCGACGAAACTGGATTCGAGCATGACGGTCGCGCCATTGTCGAATCGGATCAGCGCGGCGGCAAAGTCCTCGACGGTAAACTTCGTGTGGTCCCACTGACCCATAAAGCCGACGACATCGCTGCGCTTCCCGAACTTCTGATACGTGACTCCGCTGGCGGCGATGGGTTTGGGATGGCCCATGAACCAGAGCGTCAGGTCGAGCATGTGCACGCCGATGTCGATCAGCGGCCCGCCGCCCTGTTTCTCTTTGTCGATGAAGACGCCCCAGCCCGGAATGCCGCGAACGCGCAGCGCCTGGGCGCGGGCGTAGTAGATGTCACCGAGTTCTCCGGCATCGATGTAGCGCTTGAGGGCCTGGTTGCTCGGCGCGAAGCGGCTGTTGTAGCCGATCTGGAGGATCTTCCCGGCTTTGCGCGCCGCGGCTACCATCTCTGCACCCTGCACGGCATTCATGGCGATGGGCTTTTCACAGAGGACGTTCTTACCCGCGGCAAGCGCATCCATCGTGATCTGGTGGTGTGCGAAGTTGGGGGTGCAGACGGAGACGCCGTCGATCTCCGGCATGGCGAGAAGCTCTTTATAGTCGCTGACGGTGTGGGGGACATTCGGATATTTCGCCTTGGTGTTCGCCAGAGGTTCGGGGAGAATATCGCACATCGCGAAGATCTCGCACTCGTCCGGGATCTGAGAGTAGCCGGGGAGATGCGCGCCGTTGGCGATGCCGCCGGTCCCGATAACGCCGATTCGTACCTTCTTTGCCACTATGGAACTCCTTTGTCAAATAGTCTTCTGCATGGTTGCTGAGGTGCGGCAATTCAGGAATACGATTCGACTGGACAACCGGCAGTTCCTGCTCTATATCTTTTTGTCACAGGCTCAAGGGGAGAAGAGGCTGGATACCTCGGGGAGGGTCAGGGTTTCGGCGACCAGAGAGGGCGGTGTGAGGTCGATCAGGCGGACGATCGTGGAGGGATCGGGGCTGGCAAAGTGGATGTCGAAGTGGTGGCAGGCGACGCCGGTCAGTTTCAAGCCATTCGGCTGAAGGACCGTAAACTGCACGTCGGCCCCTCCAGCGTAGGTCTGGGCGGCGAGGAGGGGGAGGGTGGCGGCAAAATCGATCGTCGAAAGCAGAAAACCGCCCCGGAACTTATCGGTCAGCCCGCGGGCGCGCAGAAACCGGCAGACGCGCATCGCATCCGGGACGTTCGCAAAATAGGCGGCCAGGCTTTTGTTGTTGAGCCAGAAGGTGCCCTCCGGAACGGTCGCAAGCACGCGCTCCGCTCCCAGTGCAGTCATCGCCGCGCCGAGGAACTGGGAAAGGAGAGGGCGGTCGGCAAGTGGGTAGGGACCTTCGATCCGACCATCCGGATAGACCGCTTTCCGCTTTGGACCGGAGACGTACGGAAGAGGTTCCGACTCACGAATGGTGAGGCGATGGGTCGCGATCTCATCCGGAAATTCGCGCGTAGATACGTTCAGACCGGCCTGATTCAGCAGGCGCGGCAACTCAAAGCGGGGCACGATCTGCACGGATGAGACTCCTTACGTCTACACTTCTACACGTTGCCTTCGTTTTCAGGAAACATCTCCAACTGCGATCCATCATCCGGCACGACGGCGACGGCGGCCTCGGTTTTCCCATGTCCGTTGCCGTTGGCGCGGTCCCTTTTTGCGGAGCGCAGTGGGCGCGCGCCCTCGACTGTAGCGCCGTTGCCGTTGCGGCGACTGTTGCGGGTTTTGGGGCCACCGGGCACATTGCGTACGATATGGCATTGGCGGCAGCGGGCCTCGTAACTCTCGTCCGCGCCGATCAGGATCGTCGGATCGTCCCAGGCGGCAGGGCGGCCATAGACGAGGCGCTGAGTACGACTGGCTTCGCCTCCGCAGACCTTACAGATCGCGTGGAGTTTCATGACGTTGTCGGCAAGGGAGAGCAGTTGCGGCATAAAGCTGAACGGCAGGCCGCGGAAATCCTGATCCAGTCCTGCTGCGAAGACCTGAACCCCGGAATCGGCCAACTGCTGACACAACGCCACGATGCCCTCATCGAAGAACTGCACCTCTTCGATCCCGACCACCTGCACACCCGGCTCCAACATGGTCGCGAGGGTCTTTGAGTCCGGCACCGTGTAGGCGTTGAATTTGATGTCGTCATGAGTGCGGATCACCGTCGTTTCACAGCGGGTATCCATGGAGGACTTGAAAACCTGTACTTTTTTGCGGGCGTGCATGGCGCGCCGGACCAGCCGAATAAGCTCTTCGGTCTTGCCGGAAAACATGCTGCCACAGATGATGGTCAGGGCGCCCGTCTGATTTTTCGTCTGCAACACGATCTCTACTCCCGATGAAGATTATTTTGAAAAAACTCGGCCACACGGCGCTTATACTCGTCGCCACCCTTCCGAAAGCACTGCGCGTGTCCGGCAGTGGGCATAAGCCACAGTTCCGTGGACTCCTCGGAGACTTTCGCCATGCGTTCGGCGTCCCGCCAGTTCACCAGCATATCGCGCTGTCCCTGGATCAGGAACAGAGGCCGGGGAGCGAGCGCGTGCACGACCGCGGCAGGTGAGACGGCGGCGGGATCGAAGGTGAGCCATCGCTTGGCCCACCAGAGGATCGGGGTCGCGACGCGGCTGCCGAGCGGCCCGAACACCACCGACATGCGCTTGTTCAGCGCATCGCGCAGGCTGGGATAGGGCGCTTCCGCGACGACCGCCGCCACGCGCTCATCCTTCGCGGAAGCCATAATGGCCACGGAGGCGCCGAGCGAGAGGCCGAAGACACCTCTGGGCAGCGCCGCCATGTCGGACCGGGAGTCGAGGTAGTCCAGAGCGCCTCGAAGATCGGCGACCTCTTCATGGCCGAAACTGCACAGTTCGCCCTCGCTGCGCCCCAGCGACCGGAAATCGAAGACCAGGGTCGCGAAGCCCGCCTCGTGGAGGAACTGCGCGTACGGCAGCATCTCCAGCCGATTGCGCGGATAGCCGTGGCAGAAGACGATCACCCCTCGCGTCTCCTCCAGAACCGGTGCGGGGAGGAGCCAACCGGAGATCTTGAGTCCATCGTGCGTAAGAAACGAGATCTCCTCGAACTCCAGAGCGACTTCCTCCGGAGTGCGTGTGAAGCGCTTCCGCGGCGGATGGGTCGCCATGTACGCATAGCCCAACGTCGCCAGGGTAAATCCGACGGCAGCGACCGCCAGCCCGATTCCCACCTTGACGGCGGGAGAGGGGCCGGGTCGATCCGCTTGACACTCCGATCGCTTTTGGTTATACTGGGATACCGACGCACTCTTTTTGACCGGGCGAGGAATCACGCTGGTTTCTCCATGGGCGCGTCCACCTCGCTCCGAGGGCAGACGGCGGTATTTGAGCGCCCGGACGCACATTTTTGTATCAGGGGCAAAGCTATGGGTGATTCTACCCCAACAACGCCGCCAGGCGATGTAATGGAGGGCTGGGAGAGCGAAAGAGATTCCGAACGCGCCAAAGTGACCGCCCGTTGGTTCGCGATCGTGGTTCTGTTGACCGCGCTGTTCTGGATCCGAGGACACGATCCCATCGTGGCGGAGCATGTCACCCGCCTGACGGCCTGGGAATTGGCGCTCGCCGGTGTCCTGATGACGTTGGCGGAGGCGATCTATCTCTGGAAGCCGGGACGTGTGCAGATTCCGCGCTGGCTGAAGTATGTGACGGTCTTCTGCGATATGGTCTTTATCTCCGTCCTGATCTCCCTGACCGGCTACACCCACAGTCCGTTTTTCTTCGTCTACTTCGTCTTCCTGATCTCGAACTGCCTGCGATACGGCCTCCTCATGAGTCTCTTTGTCGCGGCCGTCTTTAATGTCCTCTACGTCGTCGTGCTGGGCTTTGCACCGGAGACCGAACGGCAGGCATCGGTTCTGGGCGGCGAAGGGCTGAAGATCGTCGCATTCTGGGCCGTGGCGCTCTACGGAGGCGCGATCTCCGCCCGTATCCGCCGTCAAGGCAATCAACTGCGCGTGTACGAAGAGACCATCCGGGAACAGCGCGCCCAGATCGCCCAACTCCACCAGTCTTCCGCTGCCGTCGAGGAGAATCCCTCATGACTCCCGAGGAAGATCCCGGAACTGAACGTCGTTCTCACCTCCGCAAAATCCGCTTTCGCGGCCGACTGGTAGGCTTCAGTCTAGCCGGTCTGCTGATCGGCGCCGTGGGCCTCTTCCTGGTGACTGGTCTCGCAAACTCCCCCTGGCTCTTCCTTCTCTACCCTCTCCTGATCGGTATGATCGGCCTCTCCCTGCTCGTCCTCGCCCTCCAGCTACTCCACCGACTCTAAATCCGTTTCTGCTTTATGAGGGGTTCGTACCGCGATAGGGAAGCCGATGCGGGCGCGGGCCTCTTCCGTTAATTCCTGCATGCAGGTTTCCAGGTGGAGACGGGCGGATTCGAGTTCGGCATCTCTTGCTTTGGCGGGAACGGTGAACGGTTCTCCGATGACGATGACGCCCCGCGCAAAGGGCCAGGGGATCTCGAAGCGGTCCCACTGGTCCATTTCGAAGCCGCCGGAGATCACCACGCCGAGCGGCACCAGCACGACATCCGCCTTCTTCGCCAGAAACGTCGGTCCGGGTTTAGCTTGATAGATCGGACCCTGGGGGCCGTCTGCGGCGATCACCGAGCCGGTTCCATTCCGCAGAATATCGACGAACTGCATGACACCGCGGGATTCGCTCTTGAATACGGAGGCGTCCAGGACACGATAGCCCATGCGCTCGATGAATCGCAAGGTCCACCATCGGATCAACAGCAGATACTTCTTGTAGTTGGGATCGCGGGCGTGGGAGGCGTAGAGGCAGAGCTTCTCCTCGCGAAACGTCACCATCGGCAACAAGCCCTGACCATGCCAGATGACAAGAAGTGGGGTGTGTCCAGCCTGTTTGACCTCCCGCAGCTTTTCCAGGCCATAGACACGGACGTCGAGGGTGCTCTCAAAAAACAGGAACGCCTCGACGATCAGCGTTGTGGCGAGATAGAAGCCCCATCCGGAGACACGTGTGAATAGCTCCCGAAGCGGGGCAGGCAGCGGATCTCGCGGTGTGGCAGGAGGGGCGGGAGCGACAGGTTCTTTTGCGGGAGTGGTTGTTTCTGCAACAGTGTCCGACACAGCGATTCCCTTCCATGGTGCAAGAGGCGTATGAATCAAGGGGTTAGCACCCCTCGCTACGCGCCTTCGGCGGACCGTCCTCCGGACGGGTAATCAGAATGCGAGAGTAATCTTGTTTCGGAAAGCAGCGAATTTGTACTCGCGAAGGAAATCGTTCACGCGGAAGTGAAGGATTTGAAATGCCCGAAGGACTTCCTTCTTTGGCCTCCGGCCGTTGGCCCCAAGCGAAGGGCCTATGGTTTTAGATACGTTAACATCGAGCGAACAAAAATGAATTCCTGGTCAGCGGAATAGTTAGGATTGCTGGTACTGCGTCCAGAGGACGCTCCGGCGAAGCCGCGTAGCGAGGGGTGCTAACCCCTTGACGACCCCAAGATGCATTCACAATGCTCGATCGGTATTAATTAGTCAAAGACCATCATCCCATCGATTACGCTGTCATGCTGCCGTCGAGGTTCACATGATTGCGGCATGGGTTTTGCGGATGGGAAGGCGGACGGTGAAAATGCTTCCCTGGCCCGGCGCGCTTTCGTGCGAGATCTCCCCTCCATGCAGTTCGACCAGGTGTTTTACCAGATAGAGGCCGAGGCCGGTGCCGGGAATGTTGCGGATGTCGTCGCGCTCGACGCGCTCGTACTGGCGGAACAGGCGGGCGGCCTGCTCTTCCGTCATGCCGAGACCTTCGTCCTTGACCTGGAATTTGACATGATGTTCGCCGTCCCGTTGGGCAGACAGAACGATCAGGCCGCCGTTCGGAGAGTATTTGATGGCGTTGCTGAGCAGATTGGAAAAGATCTGGTTCAGTTTGTCTTCATCCGCTTCGATAGCAGTCGGCAGATCCGGATCCAGATTGGTCTCCAGGCGGTGGTTGTGCGTGAAGAACTTGTAGTAACGGTGCCGTCGCACCAGTTTTTCCAGGAGTGGCCGCAGTTCGAACTCGCTATAGGCGACGGAAAGCGGCCGGCCTGCTTCCAGGCGCGAGACATCCAGCAGCTCATTGATCAGATCGAGCAGTCGGTCTGAGTCGGCTTCGATCGCCTGATAGAACTCCTCGCGTACCTCCTCGCCCAGAGAGTTGTCCGTATCCTGCATCAGGGTCTGGACATAGCCGCGGATGGTTGTGAGGGGGTTGCGCAGCTCGTGGGCGACAAAGCCGATAAAATCGGATTTGAGGCGACTCGCCTCCTCGACGGCGAGGCGCTGCGTCTCCTGGCGGTGCAGGGCGTCCTGAAGCTGGAGGCGATCTTCCAGTGAGCGGCGCAGATTGTCGTAGAGGCGGGCGTTCTCGATCGCCACCGCAGCCTGATTCGCAAAAGCCAGCAGCATCGAGAGATGGTGTTCGGTGAAGAGCGCGGTGCGAATACGGTTGTCGAGATAGATGATGCCGAGCAGACGGCCCTGCGCCACCAGCGGGACGCACAGGACCGAGCGCAGGTTGGAGAACTGGACACTGACGGCGGATGCGAAGCGTGGGTCGTCCATCGCATTGACAGAGACGACCGGCTGCCGGTTGGTCAGCACGTTCTCGACGATGGTGCGGCTGATCTCCACCCGATTGGAGAGTTCGGCGCGATTCGCATGATCCCGATTGGAGAGGGTCGCTTCGAGCGCCTCCCGATCGATGTTGCGTACGGCTTCGCCGACGAACTTGCTGGTCTCGATGTCCACCAGAAGAATGAAACCACGCTCCGCGCCGACAAAGGCGATGACCTGGTCGATCGCGGTCTCCAAAACATGATGCAGGTCCAGACTGGAGTTCAGCAGTTGGCCGAGCTGAAGCAGGGTTGCCAGGTGGTCCTGCGGTTCGGCGGGAGTGGGCATCGTACCCGACATTGTCATAGCGCGTCCTTTATTGAATCCTCTATTGAAACGGATCTACGGATCTATAGTTATTGACGCGATCTGCGGCGTTGTGGTTCCTTCTGCGACGGCTCCATTTTTGCCAAAAGGTCTGTTACGCCGTGGTCCATGCGGGGGACCTTGGGGCGGATTCGGGGGAGGAGTCTCCGCCGCCACCGGCTTGTAGCGCAGAAAACGCACAATGAGATCGTCCTGTCCAAGGCTCTTGCCGTCCTCTTGCACTCTGTTCGCCTGCATTGTCGTCACGATCTGATCCCGGTAGTCGTGCAACAGCGCAAAACGTCTGTCGATCGTGCCATCGTTTGGCGGCCTTTTAGGCACGTTCGGCAACGTAAAGCTGTTGGGCAGGCCCGCCAGCGGTTTGACGGATGCCAGCATCAGCAGTTTGACCGGAGCGGCATTCGGATCCTCCGTTCGTATGCCGATCGTGGTGAAGACGTCGTGCTGTGGGGTGCCGGTCAGGCGACGGTCGCCACTCGCCAGCAGGTGCGCCTGATTTTTGTTCTCTTCCAGGAGATAGAAGTAGACATTGCAGGGTTTGGCGTTGTGCACCTGCACCTGGATCGTACCGTCCGGTGTCCGCGTCACGGGTTTCGTCCGAAAGTCGAACTGATCGTGCGGATGCAGTGCGGCGATCTGCACGAGGGTGGACGGCAGCGACGGTGGCAGCGGGTTCAACTGCGCTTTCTGTTGGGGAGATAGTCTTGACGGGTTGATCCCAGTGATGGATCTGCTTGCAAAAGCCGCTTCTGCTGCAATGGCCCGCGCTTCCGCCGCTTTACGCTTCTCCTCGGAATTCGCGACCATCTTCTCCAGGCGCTCCACCTCCGTGCGAGTCTGCTCCTGCTGCTTGATCAGCTCATCGAGCGCGTGCGCCTGCGCCAGCGTGACCTGTTTCTGGTCGTTGGACGGATCGGCGGTGCGCTGCGAAACCTGCGTCTGATTTGCCTGTTGCACGAGCGGGCCGGACGGCAGGGGAACAGCGTTTTCCTTCCGGATGACGGGATGGATTTTTGTGTCGTTCGATGCGATCATGCGCCGATGCACCGGCCCGGCAAACACCAGAGCGGTGGCACTGAGACACGCTGCCCCACCCAAGAGAACCGCAGGCTTCACTTTTCCGGTCGAGTTCCGGAGGAAGGAGCCGGACTTCGGCGGGACAATGGTCTGTAGCGGCATGACAGGTGTCGGATCTTCGCTCGGGAGAATACCCAGTACTGTAGGAGCAGTGGTGATCGGCAGCGCAGGCGGCGTCTTGTCGGCGGCATAGGCCACCGGCAAGGTGCTCTCCGGCATCGGCTGTTCCAGGGTTTCGCGCAGTATCGTCGCGGAGTCGAAGCGCGCGTCCGGCTCTTTCTCCAGCAGACGCAGAATCACGTTTTCGAGTTCCGGGGCGATGTCGGGCAGATGGGTGTGCAGCGGGGGCGGCGCTTCGGTGAGATGCTTCATCAGGATCGCACCGGGATTGTCCCCTACGAACGGCGTGACGCCGCACAGGTACTCGTACAGCAGCACTCCCAGAGAGTAGAGATCGGCGCGGCCGTCGGACCTGTCGCCCTTCAACTGTTCGGGAGCCATATAGGCCAGCGTCCCGGCGAGCAGGCTGGCCTGACTACGGGAGTTGGCGGTCAGCAGGCGGGCGAGGCCGAAATCCATCAGCTTGATCGTGCCGTCTTCGCAGACGAAGACATTTTCCGGCTTGATGTCCCGGTGCAGGATGCCGCGACCGTGCGCCGCCTCCAGTGCGCGACAGAGAGGGAGGACCACCTGGGAGAAGAGCGGACGTTCGGAACTCGTTATAGATTGCCGCAGCGACTGCCCGCGCAGCAGCTCCATGACGATAAAGACGGAGTGTGTCGCATCCTCTTCGCACAGATCGAAGACGGTGACGATGTTGGGGTGCATCAGTCCGGCGAGGGCCTGCGCTTCCCGGAGGAACTGCGCGCGGGCGTTCTCCTGCTGGACAAGGTGCGGTGCGATGACTTTGAGGGCGACATGGCGCTTGAGACGGCTATCAAAGGCGCGATAGACGATCCCCATGCCTCCGATCCCGATCTGCTCCTCGATATCGTATCGTCCTGCGACTCTGGTTCCGATCATCTTTCCCTCGTATGCCCTGATGTTCCTCTAGGTGGTGGGCAGCGCCGGACTTCCAGGGTGACCGGGCACAGGTCAACCGCTGGAGTGCATCCAGTGCAGATAGTCTATAGCGTGATAGGTCAAGATAATGTCCGCCCCGGCCCGCTTGAAGGCGGTGAGCGTCTCTCCCACGACTCGCGCTTCATCGATCCAGCCGTTGCGCGCCGCCGCTTTCACCATGCTGTACTCGCCGGAGACGTTGTAGATGGCGAGCGGCAGATCGAAACGCTCCCGCGCATCGCGCAGAATGTCGAGATAGGCCAGGCCCGGCTTGACCATCAGGATGTCCGCGCCCTCTGCGACATCGAGTTCCATCTCTCGGAGCGCTTCCCGGCGGTTGGGCGGGTCCATCTGATACGCCCGGCGGTCCCCGAACTGCGGCGTGCTGTCCGCCGCCTCGCGGAACGGCCCATAGAACCCGCTGGCATACTTCGCACTGTAGGCCATGATCGGGAGGTGCGAAAATCCCGCTCCGTCCAGACCTTCCCGTAAGGCCCCAATACGGCCATCCATCATGTCGGACGGGGCGATTACGTCGGCTCCGGCCTCAGCGTAACAGACGGCTGTGCGTGAGAGAAGTTCAAGCGTCGGATCGTTATCGACGTGCCCGTCGCGGATGACTCCGCAGTGTCCGTGCGAGGTGTATTCGCACAGGCAGACGTCCGGAACGATCAGCATACTATCTCCGACGACTCCGCGAAGCTTGCGTATCGCCTGTGGTACGATCCCGTCTTCGGCGTAGCCGC
>Ga0070658_10001011_pt1 | contig 24104 bp, 20 predicted proteins | sample KBSC13metaG_FD_64664 | JGI IMG/M metagenome (GOLD analysis project Ga0070658, IMG submission 64664) | Corn rhizosphere microbial communities from Kellogg Biological Station, Michigan, USA - KBS C1-3 metaG | ecosystem: Host-associated > Plants > Roots > Rhizosphere > Soil ...
AGCACAACAGGCACCGGAACGACGGGATCGACCACGGGAAGCACGACAGGCAGCGGAACGACAGGGTCGACAACGGGAAGCACGACAGGCGGGCATCACCACTAATTCGATCGCCGCAACTAGAACGGCTCGGCTTGAGTAACATTCTCGAGCCGAGCCGTTCGTTTATTTGTGGGGGTACAATATCGACGTGGCGGCTATGAGGGTGCTTCCTTCTAATCCTTGAAAAACTAGCGTTCTCGCTCCCCGCCACACTTTGGCTATGGTGAAGCTTCCTTCTCTCCTCCGAAAGGAGGTTCAATGGCCCTAGCTTCTCCGCTCTCCAAAGACGATCTTATGAACAACTCCCTGTACCTTCGTCGACGCTCAAAGATTGTCGTATCGCCGACACAGCGGCAGGAACTCCTCCCGCTGACCTACGTCGCCGCCGTCGCCAAGAACCTCGAGTCGATCGGCTACAGCTTCTCTCAAGCCCTGATCGACGAGCTGCGATTACTGACAATCGACGAACTCACCGCCGTCTACGAAGAGCTCGTCGAAGCGGCCAGGCGGTTGCGGGGTGTGCATAAGCCGTTCAAGCCGATGTACCCGAATTTCCCGCAGCAGGTCATGGAGATGTCCAAAGCGGAGCTGTACATCAACGCCATCTTGCACTATTGGACGGCTGGTCAGTACCTTCCGGAGACCGAGAAGAAGGAGCGGCTGCCGCTACTCGACGAGGTCGACCTGAAGATGATCGACCTTGGGACTGAGTCTGATTTCCAAAGCATCTTTACAAGAATTGCGGCGTCGAACACGTCGATTTCGGTACAGGACAAGGAAGACCTGGATTGGTTTGTCCAGTACTACCGGAGCGAGATTACCCGGATGCTGCCGCAATCGATACCACAGAAGGAGAATGTGGCGCATGTTTGCGGCCTGCTTCTGAAGTACGTCGACGACGCCGTCGCCACCATCGGGAAGCTCACGAAGACGGCGACCGATGTCCTCCGAATAGCAGTGGCGATGAGCGACGGCGACGTCTCACTGGCCGAGCCGGTGAAGTTCCGCGTGTTCTCCAGGCGCGAGCGGCGTTTGCTTCTGTCCTTTATCGACCGCATTCGGGAGCCGGTCGAGGACATGCTGCGGTGGAAGGAACGATGGAAGCGGCTGGGTGAGCGATTGCATCCGGGCGACTTCGCCAACACATTTCCGAACGCTTACCGCGCGTTCCGCGTGCTTCGGAAAGACACCCCTTTTACGACATTCAACGGCGGCATCGAGGCGGCGCTGGTCGACGGCGCCGTGCAGGCGGCAGTCGACAAGCTGGTCGGCCGCCCGGGTGACTTCGCGCGCCGGCTTGACCATCTGCTGCGCCGTGATCTGTCAAAGGATGACGCCGTTATCACCGCGTTTGGCAAGGTCGTCGACACGGTTTCGACTCCGGTTCTCCTGCAGGTCATGACGCACTTCCACAATCGCAATGTGCCCGCCAACCTGCGCGTTTTCTTCCCTAAGGGGCAGGTGGCGAAGGCGCAAGCCATCGACTACAATCTGGCTCCGCTCCCCGAGGATGCGGCGCACCGGGTGTTCATGACGTGCCGGCAAGCGCTCGTCCGCCGCTTCAGCGCGTTGCCGTCGCTCGGCACGGTGTACGTCGATCCCGGGCTGGCAAAGTACTTGATACCGTTCTCCCAGCGCTCAGCCTCCAAGGCGCTTCGGACCATTGTGCGCGGCAGCCGGGTCGGTCTGCCGGCGGCGGATACTCTCCGTTTCTTCATCTGGTGGAAGGATGGAAAAGAGCGAACGGACCTCGATCTTTCGGCGGTGATGTTCGATGCGGACTTCGACCACGTCGACGAGATCGCTTACTATAACCTCACAGACATGGGCGGACATCACAGTGGCGACATCGTCAGCGCGCCGAATGGAGCGTGCGAGTTCATCGACGTCAGCATCGACAAGATGATCGAGCGCGGCGCCGCCTTTGTCGTGATGATGGTCAACAGCTATACGTCGCAGCCCTATGTCGACCTGCCGGAATGTTTCGCGGGGTGGATGGCGCGGCAACACGCCAACTCCGGCGAGATCTTCGACCCGAAGACCGTGCAGGACCGCTTCGATCTCACCGCCAATTCACAGATCGCGCTGCCAATTATCTTCGATCTAAAGAACCGGGAAGCGGTCTGGAGCGACCTGTCGCTAAAGGGCAATCCGCGCTGGGTCAACAATGTCGCGGGGAATCGCAAAGGAATTACGATCGGCCTGCGCGCCATGTGCGAGCTGCGAAAGACGACACTCTACGACCTATTGACACTGCACGCCGAGGCGCGCGGCCGCTTGGCATCGATGCCCGAGGACGCCGATGTCGTGTTCTCCGTCGACGCCGGCACGCCCTTCGAGCTCGACACGATAGCGTCACAGTTTATGGCCTAACCATATGAGATTTATTACCTTCGAACGAACAGCCGGGCATTGTCAGATCGACCTTCTCACTGGGGAGACGCTCACGCACGCGCTCGGCAACTATCTCCATTGTCATTGGAATGCGCCCATCGACGAGCGCGGTTGGGTGGAAAGTTCCGATGGGTTCGAGCATCCGCTGCAGTTCATCGAGCGAGAGATCAAAGCGGACGCCACCGAGGACGAGCTCGCGGTCGACATGGACAGTTGCATCACCGTCAACGAACACAGCTTCGAAGTGCGAGTGCTGGCGGAGGGTGCGCTTGGTGTCAGTTGCGCGAGCGTCTTTACGAGCGCGGAGCCGTCGAACGTGTCGGGGGAGATCGTCAACGGCCGCATGGACTTCGTACGCACCCACGCCGACTTCGACGCCCGGGCCTTCTTCTGGTATGTGCGTGATGGTCTGCTGGTGACGTTCTTCAATCTGACGGTCACGGAAGAGGGCCGGGCATTTGAGGTCCTGGCCCGGTACATCGTGCGGAACGACGATCCGTGGACGGCGGTGCCTTGGTCGGGAAGCTACGACGATCTGGCCGAGCAGATGACATTCGAGTTTCCGTATCGATGACGAGGGAATGAGCGATGTGCATATTTTCCGGCGCCGCCGAGGTGAGCAAAACGAGGATCTTCGCGCGCCTGGATGGTCGCGGCAGTCAATACCTCGCCTACCAGATGCAGTTCGGCAGTGACAGTGCAATATCTATGATCTTACCGCTGCCGGTCTCCTCCCATGACTCAGACACGGTCGAGTTCATCTCTCTCGAAGGCTACCCTCAGTTCTTCCTCGATCTGTACAAGAGCGCGCGGCGGGATCCTCGAATGCTGTGCCTCGCCTCGAAGCCGGACACGCTGGAGGTGGTGCAAGTAGGGATGTTCGAAGCTAGCTTCGTCCCAACTCTCGCCGATTTCCATCGACTCGATCCACGGTTCACGCTTCCGGCGCAGACCTGGGATAAGCTGCCGGAGTATGCAGACTACGGATTTGCCGTGTTCAAGCTCCGGCAGCCGATGCAAACGGACCCGCTCCTACCGGAATGGATCGAAGATTCACGTGCCCGCGACATTCTCAGTCGGTATGCCGAACCCTCCACGATGGAATGGCGTGAACCACACCCGATGGCGTTCAGGTTTCGGACGCGTCGGCCCAACGCTATCTTCTTCCCAACCGTCCACATCCATGACGGCGAGGTACACCCAGAGGATGAATTCGACCATGTCCTTTACCTTCAAGGAACGAAGGCGGGACTGTCTCTGCAGAATGAACTAGGTGGATTTAGTGGTTCCCTGCCGGCACGTCACAAAGTCGACGTACGGAGGGCAAAGGGCCTCATCGACGGTAACTCGGTCTGCCACGTCGCCATCATCAACGGCGTCCGAAAGAACGAGGACATCTGGCTCGCGGCTTAGCTTGCCGACAAGACCCGTTCCAGCGCATCTTCGATCTTCGCCTGCGACTGAAAGCCCACCTGCACGTCGACCACTTCCCCACCCTTGTAGTAGACCAGCGTCGGTATCGACGACAACTGGTGCGCTACGGAGATTTCAAAGTTCTCATCGGCGGCGGTGTCGAGCTTGACGATCTTCACGCGCCCGTCGTACTCGGCGGCGAGCTTGTCGATCGTTGGGGCAAGGGCGCGGCACGGCGGACAGGCGTTGCCGTAGAAGTCGACGAGGACGGGGATGTCGGATTGTAGGACTTCGGTGTCGAAGTCGTCGGCGGTGATGGCGAGAGCTGCTCCCATATGTGCGGGCCTCCTTGGCGCTAACTGTTCCAACCGAGGAAGCCGGCCATTTGGTTCCCTAGTTATCGCGACGCCGACGCTTGACCGCCACGCCGATGATGACTGCGGTGACGGCGGCGAGCAATCCGCCACCGACGACGGCGGCGGCTTTGGGATCTACCGTGGTCGCCGGCGGGGGCGATGGGACGGCGTCGAGTTCGGCGCTCGACGTGGCGCGTCGGCGGAGGAGTTCGAGCTTGAGACTGTCCAGTCCCTTGGCCATGGCCCAGCGGTGGTTGGCGGCAAAGAACGGCTTCATGGCGAAGGAGAGGTTCCTCAGGAGCGGCTTGTCCGCGCGGATGCGCCAGTCGTAGGTGATGTCGACGGTGTCGCCGTCCTGCACGAGGGTCCAGATGCCGGCGCCTTCGAAGTCCCCGTGGGCGTCGAGGCTGATGTGCCCGCGCTTGCGGTCGGCTTCGGTGATGGTCATGCTCCACTTGAGGGTGTAGGGTAGGAAACCTTTGGTGTGCAGCTCGACTACTTTGCCGACGCCGTCGTGATCGCCATCGTCGACGATCATCGCGCTGAGGTACACTGACGGCCACCAACGCGCCAGACCCTCAGCGTCGCTGATGGTGTCATAGACTTCGGCGACGGTGCCGTCGACGCGCCATTTGGTGATGAACTCGTAATCGTTAGCCGCCATTCTCTGCATTATCCTCTCTGGCGTACCTGAAAATGGGCGTGCTCGATCCGGTGGAAGCGACGGTCGCTGCGGCCGGGTGTCGAGCTTGTCTCGACACCTACTGTAAATAGTCTGTACACCTGCGTCGGATCGAGCGCTACTTCGCTGAAGTGGCCGCCGCTTTGGAACCGGTCTTATCCTCGTCCTGCATCTGTTGAACGATCGCCTTGATCTGGGGCGCGAGGGCGTCGTCGGTTAGCTTCATCGACTCTTGCGAAAGCTGCGGGAGAATCGCGACTGCCTTTTGACCGGTTGGCGTTTTGTAGAACGCGATCAGATCCTTGATTTGATCGGTCGTAAAGTACTTGTCGTAGAGGTCAAAAGTTACGGAACGGACGATGGTTGGGATGTCGATCTTTTGCTTGAAGAGTTCCTGGAATCGCGCAATTGCCTTAGCGGCATGGGCGTCGGCTTCCTTCTGCTGATCGGGTGTAAGGCTTGGATCGAGTGGAAAGATCTGGTCGACGATTGCGGGCGACTCGGAGAGGATGGCATCGGCGAGATGCTGCGACTGCTCCTCCGTCCGCATCACCTTGAGCATCTGCTCGATAAGGGCCTTCTTCGCCGGGTCGGTGGATGTCGACGAGGCCGCGGCGGCCGGTGGCGCCGCGGGAACGACTGGGGCGTCGGCGAAGGAAGCCTTCGAGAGCAGTAGCCCGAGGGCGATGAGCGTGCAAGTTCGGTTCATGTTCTATCCATTCAGTTCGCGAATACCACGGCAGATGAGCGCGATCTTGTTCTTGACGTTCGGAACGTCATCCTGTGCGGTGTACCGCTCAAGCCGATCAATCATGGTTTCCGTTGGCGCCGGCCGGAGCAGTTGCGGCTGTACTTTGGACCATTGACGAGTATGAGCATCGTAGATATGGAGCAAGGCTTCGATAGCGATTAGGCTGAGCGGCCGGCCTTGACTCAGCCATTGGTTGGTGCGATCCCAATCGAGATCAGAAGATGATGCGACTTTCCCCCATTGCGACTTGTTCATTGGCAACTCGATGTGGGATGCGATCCAATCGAGTACTGCGGGGGCGCGGAAGTTGGCCAGTGCGGTGGCTCGCTCCGCCTGCGCTCGTGGCTCTAGAGTGTCGATGTAGCGAAGGGCCAGTTGCAGACCTTCTCCCTCGGGCAGACATCTCGCGGATGCGATGCACAGAGCATTGAAGCTGGAAGAAATCGGGTTCCAGCGACTTCTTATCCAATTCGCCGCAGGAGTTCCAATGGCCGCGCAGATGGCGTACGCGGTCATTTCTATTCCGCTGTTGCCAGTGCTACGAACAAGATTGTCGAGATAGTCGACGACATCGGCAGCGTCGAATTGCAAAAGAGCCGGGATATGTTCATCGTCTATGACCCTATCCCACGCAATGAAGTAGCCGACAAGGGACTGCAACTCATCCTTAACGTCGTTGAAGGTTGGGACTGGATACTTCTCGGGTTCGATGACTTCGTAATCCGAGCCGAATGCGTTGCCGTCTTCATACATGTGCAAACGGCCATCCGCACAGTGAATCGTTGCGAGATTATACCACTCCAGCGGTCGGAGGCACCCGTAGGTCAAACGATGGTGGCACTCAAAGCAGACTTGGAACGGCTGACCAGGCGCGTCGCTTGTTTCAATGACTTCTACGATTGCCCTGCCGCAGGCCTCACAAACCTTTGTCGCCATTGCGACCTCCGAGAACTGTTAGACGGCAAATCGGCCGCGCGAAGGGAACTTCACGCGGCCGATACACAGGAGCACGCCGATTATCGACGGCGCAGGAAGGCGGGGATGTCGACATCGTTATCCGCGCTCGGGCGCTGGGCCGGGGTATCGTCGACCTGCGGAGCCGGTGCGGCCGCTGGGGCCGATGCCGGGGCTGCGGCGGGCGCCAACGCCGGACGGGCCGCCGGGTTCGTCATCGCCCGAGGGGGGACGCCCGGGCGCTGATCGAAACCCGTGGCGAGGACCGTGATGCGGATCTCGTTCTCAAGCCGCGGGTCCTGAACGATACCGAAGATGATGTTGGCATCGTCGGCGTCGGTGGCCTGCTGGATGAGCTCGGTGGCCTCGTGGACTTCGGCGAGCGTGAGGTCGGAGCCGCCGGTGATGTTGATAAGGGCAGCGCGGGCGCCTTCGATGCTGGTCTCGAGCAGCGGCGAGGCGATGGCGGCCTGGGCGGCGTCGACGGCGCGGTTGTCGCCGGTGGCAACGCCGATGCCCATCAATGCGGTGCCGGCGTTTAGCATGATCGCGCGGACGTCGGCGAAGTCCACGTTGATGATGCCGGGAATGGTGATGATGTCCGAGATGCCCTGGACGCCCTGGCGGAGGACATCGTCGGCTTCGCGGAAGGCCTCGACCAGGGTCGCGCGCTTCTCGACGACGCCGAGGAGACGGTCATTGGGAATGACGATGACGGTGTCGACCTTGTCCCGCAGATTGTCGACGCCCTCTTCGGCGAGGCGCGCGCGGCGGGGTCCTTCGAACTTGAAGGGCTTGGTGACGACGGCGACCGTGAGTATGCCAAGCTCTTTGGCGATCTCGGCGATGACCGGGGCGGAGCCGGTGCCCGTTCCGCCGCCCATACCGGCGGTGATGAACACCATGTCCGCGCCTTCGAGCGATTTCTTGATGTCGCCCTTGGACTCTTCGGCGGCGGATCGGCCGACCTCCGGATTGCCTCCGGCGCCCAGACCGCGAGTCAGGTTCTCGCCGAGCTGCAGCTTGTAGTCGGCTGCCGAAATGTCGAGCACCTGGATGTCGGTGTTCATCGCAATGAACTCGACACCGGTCAGGCCTGCGTCGATCATTCGGTTGACGGCGTTGGTGCCACCGCCGCCGCAACCGATGACCTTGATGCGCGCGAACGGCGTCTCATCGCGTAGTCCGATCGCCATAATCTATGTCTCCTCTGAAGAAATGCGGGAATACGGAATTTGGAATGGGGAACTAGGGACACTGTCGCCCTCCGAATTCCACATTCCAAATTCCACATACCCTGCTAGGGTTCCAATCCCATCAGACGCGCAAAGCCGAGTTGGATGATCCGCATGATCTTTCCAATCGGCGAAGCTTCCCGCGTGCCGTTTCGGTGCTGTTGATGGTAGTTAGCACCATATTGTACCAGTCCGACGGCCGTAGAGTATATCGGTGAGCGCAAAGTTTCGGACACTCCGCCGACATCGCGCGGGCTTCCGACCCTCGTGGGCATCCCCGTGACCTGTCTGCAAAGCTCCGCGGCTCCCGCAAGCTGCGATCCGCCTCCCGAGAGAACGATGCCCGCCGGCAGGAGATTGTAGTAGCTCGACTTCATTATCTCTTGCTTGATCAGGCCGAAAAGCTCGTGCATGCGGGCTTCGACAATCTCGGCCAGAATACGCTTGGGCAGCATCCGGGGATGCTCGCCGCCAAGGCTCGTGACCTCGATCATTTCGTCCGGCTCGACCTGTGACACCATCGAGACGGCTTCGTTGATCTTGATCCGCTCGGACTCGTCGTGCGAGGTCCGCAGGCCGACGCTGATGTCGCGGGTAACATGGTTGCCGCCGACCGGGATGGCCGACGAGTAGAAGATGTCCCCGTCGACGAAGATGGCAATGTCCGTCGTCCCGCCGCCGATGTCGGCGATACAGACTCCCAGGCTCCGCTCATCGGGCAGAACTACCGCTTCGGCTGTCGCGATCGGTTCGAGAACGGTGGCCTCGATGGTCAGGCCGGCACGCTGCACGCATTTCGAGACGTTCTGCAGAAAGGTGACGGCGCCGGTGACAATGTGCGTCTCCACTTCGAGGCGCGTGCCGGACATGCCGACCGGAAACCGGATGCCGTTCTGGCCGTCGATTGAGTAGGATCTTGGAATCGCGTGGATGATCTCGCGGTCAGGCGGAAGAACGATCACGCGGCTCTGGTCTTGAACCCGCTCAACATCCTCTTCCGTAATCTCGCGATTCCCATGCGTGATCGCGATGACCCCACGAGAATTGAGGGACGCGACATGCTCGCCGGTGACGCCGACGACGACCCGGTGGATATCGTACCCGGACATCGCCTTCGCCTTTTCCACACTGTCGATAATGGCGCTGGTGGCGCTGTCGATATCGACCACGACTCCCTTTCGGATGCCATTGGAAAGACTGTTGCCGACCCCGACGACATTCAGCCGGCCGCGCTCTTCAATCTCCGCGACAATGGTGCAGACCTTGGTCGTGCCGATGTCTAAACCGACTACACAGTCCCTCGCCACCTCCCGGTCCCCCTCACCTGCGCCATGTCTTCCAGCGCTTCATTGTGCGCCCCGCACGGGGATAATCCCCGTGGGTCGGCTAACTACGATGGTTCGCTCAACCAGCCAGTCAAGCGCAATGGATCTATAGTACCCACATTCGTCTACCGAATCATACGGCCGCTCCCGCTAGCTCGCTCGTGATTGGGCATGACGCTTCTCGGCGGCGGCATCGAGGCGGTCCATCCATTCGCGTCTTATGATCGACAGATTCACAAAGATACGGCCGCCCAGAAGCACAACGGCTGCGGTATCCAGTCTCTGGCCAAGGTGCTCCCCCAGGTAGACGAGGAACGCGGCAAGCAGCGTGTTGACCAAAAAGCCGGAAACGAAGACGTGACTCTTGAACTTGCCTTCCTGTGCGGCACGCAGGCCGCCAATGAGGGCGTCGATCCCAGCAAGCGCGGCGACAGCGATGTATGGCGAATAGCGAATGTCGACATCGAACGCCGGATAGAATGTCGCCGCAAATCCAAGATAAGCCGCGACCAGCGCGAGCCACCAACCCATGTCGATTACCCCCCACCACTCACCGGCGCGAGGACCGGTTTTGCGAACCGCGGCTGAGTCGGACCTGCATAGGTCGGAATCAATAACTTGGGCGACGTGTCGATCTTGATCATCGACGGATCCATCTGGCTGATCGTATCGTAGACTCCTTCCGGAAGTTTGAGCGCGGTGCTCAACGTGTCCGCGTCGCCGATCGCCTGAATGACATAGGGCGGAGTCTGCGGAATGTTATTGACATAGACCGTGGGCCCCGCACACCGGGCGGCGGTGAGACCGACAACGCGCTGCTTGTTGATCGACAACGCCTCGGCGCCTGCCGCCTTCAATTCGTTGATGACACCGTTGATGTCGCTGTCGTGAATGATGCCGGCGTCCTGAACGCCAAGCGGGGCGTTGGGAAATCGCTTCTTACTGTCGTTCAGCGTAACGATGATCCCAGGCCCAGTCACCTCGGTCATGCCGGCCAGGAAGTTGGCGTGCTGGAGGTCCTGAGAGATCACTGCCATGCGGCCGTTGTTGTTCGGCACCGCACGCTCAAGTCGACTGACCTGCTGCTGCAGCGCGGCGATCGTGCGGTCGCTATCATCCGAATGCTGCTTCAGGATGGTGTAACGGTCCGCCAGTCCCTCGTAGTTAGCAGACGGCAACTGTTTTTGTCTAATCTGATTTTGCGCTTTGAAGGAGATGCCCAGGAGCGCACCCAGGATAGCGCACAGTACGAAGAGGCTGACCCACCAACTGCGATTGACTTCCGACCTCTGCCCGGATGCGGACGCGGAGGTCACGAAAAGTCCCATTCTCACACTCTCAATCTTGCCACCTTGAGGTGGACGTACGTCTATTGAGCTACATGTCCAATAACGCTACGCGCGGCACGGTGAAATTGTTCCCGTCGACAGTGCCGTTTATGCGTGATCGACGCCAGTCTTGCTATGGCGCAGCATCAAAGCCGTGTGGGTTGGGCAGCTTACGTCGACATATTCCGCCTTGTCGACCGCGTCCGACCCGATTGCACGGGCAATCGCTTCGGCACTCCACAGTTTCGACGGCAAATCATCGGGCGAGCCGATGTTAAAACGCAAATTGTCCACCCTATTTAAGCATAAATTCGCGTTTTGGTCAACCGTTATCAATTTCGGTTGAAGACTTTCTTTATTGACCAGTAACGCCAATAGATTGTAAGTCTGTATCAACCAATCGGAACGAATCTGGACACCGGCAGCAACCGGTTCAAGGGCGGCCAGATCGGTCGGTTGAATGGTCGGCAGGCCGGCAACGGGGCCGTCGACCTGTGCATACGGGACCCGTTTGCGGTCGATCACCCAATAGGCTCCGCCGGAAGCCAGTACCGCATACGGACGGCGCTCTACCACACGCAGGACGATGGTGCTCGGCAGTTGGACAACGCGGGTGGCGTGGTCGACCACGGGCAGCTTCTCAAGATTGCGCACCAGCGGCTGCCGCAACGCCATCAAGAATATATTGGTCTTCTCCGGTACATGGGCCGCGCCGAACGCCTGCGATGCCGTCAGCGTAGTGAGGCCCTCGATCCGGACGTTTTGCACGCGGAAGCCAGGATAGGTCAACAGGAAGACGACGGCCTCGACGCATAGGAGAACCGCGCACGCTCGACGGATCGGGCCGTTCCAGTCTCGACGCTTGCGGTTGCGTCGACCACGTCGGTTGCGGACCGGAAGCGGAACGGGCTTGCCCGTCGATCCTGGAATGCCTTGACCTGCGTTATTCGTATTTCGTGGCATGTGCGTATGTCCCCAGTACGAACGATGGGCCTCTTCCGGGCCCTACTTCTCCACCGCCAGCGCTATCAAACGGTCGAGCAGTTTGCTGAAGCTAATTCCAGCCGCCTCGGCCGATCGCGGCAGGAGGCTGGTGGGCGTCATGCCCGGGATCGTGTTGACTTCCAGCGTATAGATCTCACCCTCAGCGGTGACAATCATATCGGTGCGCGACATTCCGCGGCAGCCAAGAGTTTGATGACAGAGCCGCGCAATGTCTCTCGCCTTTGTAGACAGTTCGTCCGAGATTCGAGCCGGCACGATCTCGTCGGTGGCGCCGGGCGTGTACTTGGCTTCGTAGTCGTAAAAGCCCTTGGCGGGAACGATCTCGACAATCGGCAGGATCTCTAGATCTTCGTTGCCGATGATCGGCACCGTGATCTCAGTACCCGTGATGAACTGCTCGACAAGAGCTGTATCGTCGTACTTGAATGCGGTGGCAAGTGCCGCGTCAAGCGCGGCGAGGTCGTCGACAATGGTCACGCCGAAGGTCGATCCCTGGCGGCTCGGCTTGACGATCACCGGCAGCGGTACCGGGAAACCCGCACCTCCGTCCTCGGGTATGAAACCCGAGGCTACATGGCCTTCTGCCGTTGAAGGTTTTCTAGCGACGATGCTTTGTGGCATGAGCACACCGGCAGCCGTCAACACGCGCTTCGACATCGCCTTGTCCATGGCCAACGCGCTCGCGAGGACACCGCTGCCCGTGTACGGGACGCCGAGGACTTCGAGCATGCCCTGAACGGTACCGTCTTCGCCCCCAGGACCATGGAGTGCGATAAAGACGACATCGGGCCGTTCGGCTGTCGGCACGCGGCCAAGTTCCGTCAACGCCGTAACCGGCCGGCCGCCGTCGCCACCGACGAGTGCGCCCGCGCCTTGGGAGGCTTCGTCGAAGGTGATCACCTTCATGTTTCCAAGCGCTCCGGCAGGAAGCTCCATTACGCCCGAGCCCGTGTCAAGAGCGTAGACGGCGTACTTGGCCGGGTCGAGCGCGTTCAGGATTTGTCGCCCGGTCGACAGGGACACGTTGCGCTCCGCACTGGAGCCTCCCATCAACACGGCTACTTTCAACTTACCGGACATATAACCTCAAATCAGCATTGATACGGAACGGAGCGTTGGACGAGAGCTCCGGCCCCCTAACCCCCAATCCTGGGGGAACCAGACCGACAGTTCTATGTCGGAGGCGTTATTCGGCCGTCACCTTGGAGCCGACGCTATTAAGATATGCCTCGGCGACGTCGCGGACGTCGTGACCGGCGCCGAGAGTCAGGACGATGTCACCGCTACGGGCAACCTCGGCGATGCGGGCGGGCAATGCCGTCTTATCGGCGACGTAGGTGACGCGGTCCGCGCCGCGGCGGTCGGCGGTCAGGGCAGCGAGGCTGGCGCCGGTCACGCCCTCGCGCGGCGCTTCGCGGGCGAGATAGATGTCGGTCAACAGGACCTGGTCGGCATCGGTGAAGCTCTCGGCGAACTCCTCCATGAAGTCGCTCGTCCGACTCGGCAGGTGCGGTTGGAAAACGGCGACGATGCGACGGGTGCCGTAGGCGACGCGGGCGGCGGCGAGGGTCGCGCGGATTTCAGTTGGGTGGTGCGCGTAATCGTCGATGACGGTCACTCCGTCGCGCTCGCCGAGCTTCTCGAAGCGTCGACCGGTGCCGGTGAACCTCGCCAGGCCCTCGGCGATCTTGTCGAACGGCACGCCTATCTCACGGGCCACAGCGACGGCGGCCATCGAGTTGGCGACGTTGTGCAGGCCAGGAACGGACAGAGTGATGCGGCCGAGTTCGACGCCGTCGTACGTCGCGGTGTAGGATGGGTTGAGGCCGTCGAGCAAGAAGTCCTTGGCCCGCATGGTCAGGCCTTCGCGCGAGCCGTAGAGAACGACTTCCGGAAAACCGTCGTCTTCCACAAGGAGCTGAGCGATGCCTTTGTCGTGACCGCAGACCAGGAGCTTGCCCGACGTTTGCCGCACGAACTTTCCGAACGACCGAAGAATATTGCTGAAGTCGCCGTAGTAGTCGAGATGGTCGGCCTCGATATTGGTGATAACGCTGAGCCAGGGCTTGAGGTCGAGGAACGAGTCGTAAGCCTCGCATGCCTCCGCCACGAATACGTCGGACGCGCCCAGCCGCGCGTTTCCGCCAAACTCGGGCAGGTCGCCGCCGATCAGGACGGTGGGATCGAGCCCGGCGGTCTCAAGAACCAGGGCGATCATGCCGGTGGTCGTGGTCTTACCATGAGTGCCGGAGATTGCGATGCTCCGCGGATAGTCCGACATCATCCGGCCAAGCATTTCGGCGCGAGAGATGACCTCAATGCCGCGATCCCGCGCGGCGATCATCTCGGGGTTGTCCTTCTTGACGGCCGCGGACGCGACGACCAGAGTGGCGCCGTCGACATGGGCGGGGTCATGTCCGGCGACTGCGTGGATGCCGTACTCCCGTCGCAGGGATTCGAGTGTGGGCGACTCGCGGACGTCGGAACCGGTCACCCGGACGCCTTTTCGAGACAGCACCCTCGCCATCCCGCTCATCCCGGCCCCGCCTATCCCGATAAAATGGATTTGTTCGATCACTTGCCAATACCGCAGTTACGCGGCTCCTATCCTAATATTTTACCTGGTAGCGGCTTCGTCTGATGCGAGGCTTATGAGCGCGGTCGCAAGATCGTCGGCGGCATTGGGCGTCGCAAGCGTCCCGCTAGCCGCCGCCATCGTATTGAGCTTGTCCGGATCGGCAAGTAACCGCGTAATCGTATCGAGCAGGATCGGCCCGGTCAGGTCGGCATTCTTGATGATGACTGCGCCGCCGATGTCGGCGAGGCGTTTGGCGTTTTTCGTCTGCTCGTCGCCACCCGTCGGCACCAGTGGGACCAGAACGGCCGGCTTGCCGAGCGCGCAAATCTCCGCGACGGTCCCCGCTCCACTACGTCCTACCACGATATCGGAGAGTGCATAAACATCGCCAATCTCTTCACGGATGAAGGGCGTCACGAAATAGCGAAGGCGTAGGTCGTCGGCGAGTCCGGCGGCCTCTGTCGACAGGAGGTCGAAGTCCTGCTCCGTACCTTCCGGTTGACGTCCGCATTGGTGAATGACACGCGTTTTCTGCAAGAGCTCAGGCAATATCGACGCCACCGCGCGATTGAGAATCCTCGCGCCGAGTGCGCCTCCCGTGATGTAAATAGTGGGGAAGGAAACCTCACCCCCTGCCCCCTCTCCCGTCGGAACAGGCGAGGGGCTTGTCGTAATGAAGCCGAACCGCTCCATCGCGCGTTGACGATCACCATCAAAGATTACCGATCGAACCGGGTTACCCGTGATGAAGGCCTTCTGCCGCAGGTTGACCGGCAATTCGAGGGCGGAACCTTCGAATGTGAGTGCGATCTTCGACGCGAACCTCGACGCGATCTTGTTGGCAAGCCCGATTTGGACAGTCTGCTCGTGAATGAGCACCGGCACCCGTCGCATGGCAGCGGCGATGACCGGCGGCACGGCGACGTAGCCGCCGGTCGCCAGCACGACGTGCGGTCGATACCGCTTGACCTCGGCAAACGCCTGGGCGACGCCGACGGGGACGCGGGCGAGGTCGACGATGTTCTTGCGGCTGATCATCTGCCACCAGCGACGCGCTCGCCTAAGTTTGCCCGTCTGTACGCCAGCGAAATCTATCCCGGCTTCGTCGGCGAGCTCTTTCTCGACACCGCCATTGCTGCCCAGATAGCGAAAGACCGGCCGTCGATCGAGACGGTCGGCCATGGCTCTGATCTTTTGCACAACCGCAAGCGCCGGGCTGACGTGTCCGCCGGTCCCGCCACCGGTTATTAGGATGCGTAGGTCAGGTTTTTGCATGAACTTTACGGTACCGAAGTCGCGCCGGCCCTAAAAGGCCAGTCTGGACGGCAAAGGCCCATGAATGGGCCTGAAAAGATAAAGAGATTGCTACCGATCGTTTACGGCCGGCGCGTTTGCGTTGCCGCTCAGTTCAGTTCCGGCTCGACAGCACCTCGGCCTTCGCCCGACTGTCCGCTTTCGATCGACCACCCGGTTTTGTCGACCGCTTGGTCGACTTCGCGCGGTCGTGGTCCGACACGCCAAATTCCGGGTCGCGCGGGACGTAGGGGCGGGACCAGCGTTTCTCGAAGTCGCGCTCGTTGGGGCGAGGTGGGCCGTCGGGGCTGTCCAGGCGGCCGCGGCCTTCGGGGTAGCGCGAGATGTTAAGGAGCAGGCCGATCGACGCCATCAGCATCACCAGGGACGAGCCGCCGTAAGAGATGAACGGGAGCGGGACGCCGGTGTCGGGGATCGACGAGGTTGCGACGGCGATATTGATCAGCGACTGCAAGGCGATCATGGCGGTGAGGCCGGTTGCCAGCAAGGAACCGAAGGTGTCCTTCGTGCTGTGGGCGATCGTGTAGCCGCGCGCGACGATCAAGAGGAAGAGCGTTACGACGATGACCGCGCCGACAAAGCCCCACTCCTCCGCGATAACCGGGAAGATGAAGTCCGTCGGGGCCATCGGGATAAAGATCTTCTCGATGCCGTCGCCAAGGCCACGGCCGGCGAAACCGCCGCTCCCGATCGCGATGAGCGAATGCCAGACCTGATAGCCGTTGTCGAGCTGGTAGGCCTTCGGGTTTGTGAACGCGATCAACCGCAGCATGCGGTAGGGTTTCGTGATGGACATCGCGAGGACCACAAACGCAACGAGACCGAGCAGAGAACCGAGGTGTCGACCACGCGCGCCGGCGACATAGAGCATCACCGTCGACGTCGCGAACAGGACCATGGCGGTTCCGAGGTCCGGTTCGCGTTCGATCAGAACGCATGTCACGGTGACAACGCTGAGTAGCGGGAGAAGTCCTTCTTGCAATCGTTTGAGACGTGGCCCCTGCACCGTGCAGATGTGCGCCAGGTACAGGATGAGCGCGAGTTTGGCGAACTCTGACGGCTGTAGCGACAGCGCGGACGGACCGACCCAGCGACGCGAGTAGTTGATCGAGTGGCCGATATGAGGCACGAAGACGCATACCAGCAGGATGATTGACGCCGCGATGGCGGGGAACGCGTACTTTCGCCAGGTCCAGTACGGAATCCGCATGGTGACGAGCATGACTGCGAGACCAATGACGGCCCAGCGTGCCTGCTTGGCGACCAGCAAGTATTCGCTCTCCGACAGGCGTAGCTGGGAGGCATAGGAGGCGTCGAAGACGCTGACGATGCCGATGCCGATCAGCGTGATCGTCAGGACCAGCAGGAGCTTGTCCATCGGCTGCTTGAGCGGGCCGGGCGCCGTGCGTGCGCTTGTGTTGGCGTCGCCGGTGAATCCCGCCGGTCCTGACCCGGTCGATCTGACGCTACTCATTGCACTCTCCCCAGCAGACGAACGGCCTGCTTGAACTGATCCCCACGATCTTCAAAATCCTTGAACATATCGAATGACGCGCACGCCGGCGCGAGCACGACGGTATCACCGGGAATGGCCATCGACGAAGCCACCGCGACCGCCGACGAGATCGACTCGGCGACTTTAATATTAGTGTATCCGGCGGTCTTAAAAGCGTCGGCGAGCATCGGCGCGGATTTGCCGATCAGCACAAAACCCCGAACGCCGTGGTCGATGACGGACCTCGCGAGCGGCGACGCATCGTCTCCCTTGAAGACGCCGCCCATGATGACGACCTTCGGTTCGGGCAGCGCGGCGAGCGACTTGTCGAACGCGTCGACATTGGTGCACATCGAGTTGTTGATATAGCGGACGCCGTCGATGGACAGCACCGTTTCCAATCGATGGACGACGCCGCCAAACTCGCGGGCGACTCGGGCGATGGCGGCATCGTCGACATCGAAAGCGCGCACCATCAAAATCGCGGCGGCCAGATTGTCGAGGTTGTGCCGACCGGGCAGCTTGACTTCAGACACCGGCAGGATGCTCTCGACGATATCGACGGCCTCAGAGGGGCCAAAACGCGCGATCTTCGACCGAACGGCCGCGGCGTGAGGGTCAACGGCGAGATCGTCGCTGATGACGGCAAGGTCGTCCGCTGTCTGGTTCTCGAACATCCGCCACTTGGCGGCGACATATTCGTCCCAGGTCTGCCGGTCGGCGTGGTCGGGCGTTATGTTCAGGATCGCCCCGACCTTCGGTTGAAAGCGGTCGATCCATTCGAGCTGAAAGGACGATATCTCGGCGACAATGATGTCGTCCATAGCAGCTTCGTGTGCCGCCTTGATCAACGGGAGCGCAATGTCGCCGGCCGCGATATTGCCACCCACAAACGTGTTGCGACCGGCTGCTCTCAGCATCTCGCCGACGAGTACAGTGGTGGTCGTCTTGCCATTCGTGCCGGTGATGCCGACGATGGGCGCCTTTGCGATCCGGTATGCCGCCTCGATCTCGCCGATGACACTGACGCGGGCATCGACGGCGCGCTGAAGCTGCGGAGACGACTTAGGGACGCCGGGGCTGGTGACGACGATGTCGACCCAGGCGAGGTCAATCAACTCATCGGCGGCGTATACGCCGACTCCAAATTTGGCGGCCGCTTCGATGCCCGCGGCGATCTGTACGGGCGGCTTCGAGTCGTAGATGCGGACAGTCGCGCCGAGTGCTGTCAATACTTCGGCGCAGGCAAGACCACTCCGCCCCAGGCCGACCACTGCTATTTTCGCGTTTTCGAACTCGCCCATCAATGCACCAACGGAATAAACGGTGACAGGTACGGGTAGATGATCAACCCGACGACCAGAGCGAGCACGCCGGCGATCCAAAACCGCGCCACCACCGCCGTCTCCGCAATTCCCAACTTCTCAAAGTGATGGTGCAACGGCGCCATTTTAAAGATGCGGTGTCCCTCGGCATTCGGCTGCTTCAGCACCTTGCGTCGATACATGCGAATCAGCTTGAAACCGCCAACCTGAATCATGACGCTCAGGGTCTCGACAATGAACACGATGCAAAAGAGCAATACAAGCAGTTCTTGCTTGCCGATTAGTGCCATCGCCGCGAAGCCCGCGCCGATCGCGAGCGAGCCGGTGTCGCCCATGAAAATCTTCGCGGGATGCGCGTTGTACCATAGGAAACCGAGGCACGCTCCGGCGAGCGCGAAACCGAACCAGGGCAGCCCGAGATTGATCCCATACGCGTACACGGTCAACGACAATCCGAGCGCCGCGAACATCGACAAGCCGCCGAGAAGACCGTCGAGGCCGTCGGTCAGGTTGGTCGCGTTCGACATGCCCATAATCAACAGCACGGAGATCACGTAGTAGAACCAGCCGAAGTCGACGTCAAGCGCAGTCGACCGGCCGAAGCTGATGATCGTGGTCGTCGGTGTATTGCCGAACGTCGCCAGCCATACGGTAAACGCACCCGCCACGATGAACTGCGCGCCGAGCTTTTGCCACTGCGAAAGGCCGAGGTTCTTGCCGCGCTTGATGCTCAGGTAGTCATCGAGAAAACCGATCACTCCGTTGCCGAGAAAGACGAGCCCGACCGCGATGAGCGGTTGGATCGCGTGCTCGTACCCAAACTCCGCGGCTCCGGCTGGTCTAAGGCAGTGGACCAGGACTGCGACGATCACACCGATGATCAAGCCGATCGCGATGATCCAGCCGCCCATCGTCGGCGTACCCTGCTTCTTCGCATGGCCTTCGACGTATTCATTGATGTTCTGGCCGAACTTGAGAACGCGCATCCGCTCGATGACGAACGGGCCGGCGATAAGCGCGGCCAGGAACGCCACCAGGAAAGCAATGCCGGTCTCAATTGTCATCAGTGTGCGTAAATCCTAATTACAAAATGCGGTCGCGTTGACCGGGTCGAGACAAGCTCGACACGCTAGTATAGATTACTGAACGCGGCGTTCGATGCCGGTTTTTATGCAACGGGACGCGACACCAGCGCGTTCGCTATCAGCTCCATCTTCATCGCGCGTGAGCCTTTGACGAGCACGACATCTCCCTTATCGACATCAAGCTCGCCGACGGCAAACTGCGCCGCTTCAGAACTATCACTAAACCGACGAACTGCGCCGGGAATGCCTTGCGCCAGCTCCCCTACCGTATAGAGAGCGTCGAGGCCGCCAAGGCCTTCGATGACGCGGCCGAGTTCGGCGTGGGCGTCGACGGCGACGTCGCCGAGTTCCTTCATGTCGCCAAGAAACGCGATCTTGCGGGTGCCCGGATAGGACTTGACCGTCTCCAGCGCCGACTTCATCGATGCGGGCGCGGCGTTGTAAGCGTCATTGATGACAATGCCTCCCCACCCCGCTTCGACGATCTGCATCCGCATGGGCGGCGGCTCATACGCGGCGAGCGCGGCTGCCGCGGCGGCTGGGTCGACACCGAGTGTGACGGCCACCGCGTAGGCCGAAACGGCATTGCCGACATCGTGACGACCGGGGCTTTTCAGCGCGATCGTTTGGCCATCGACATCGAAGGTCCATGCACCGTCGACGAGGCGAAGGCTCGTGGCTGTGAAGTCGGCGGGGCCATAGGTCGGCGCGCCTTCGACGGCGAAGCCAATGATCTTGCCAAGCGTTTTTCCAGCAAGCCTTCGGTAGTACGGGTCGTTGGCGTTCAACAATGCCGTACCATTTTCCGGCAACGCGTCGATCAGTTCGCCCTTCGCGTCGGCAATGGCATCGCGTGAACCGAGCAATTCAATATGGTTGTCCGAGATCAGGGAGATCAGCCCGACCGTCGGCCGTGCGATCCCGCTGAGATATTTGATCTGCCCAGACCCGCGCATTCCCATCTCGACAACGGCGGCTTTATGCTCCTCCGTCAGTTGAAGCAGCGCCTTGGGCACGCCGGTCTCATTGTTCTGGCTCGCGGCCGTTTTCAAAATCGGCCCAAGGGGTGCGAGCGCGGCGGCCAGCATCTCCTTGGTCGTCGTTTTGCCTACGCTGCCCGTGACGCCGATCACCGGGATGTCAAACTTGTCACGCCAGACACGGGCAATCTGACCGTAGGCAACTTCGGTGTCGCGTACACGAAAGATCGATGCCGTACCAGGAAGCTTGACATCGATCGAAATGACGACGCCCGTTGCGCCGCTAATGAGCGCTCTCGTGACATAGTGATGGCCGTCGGCCTTATCGCTCTTCAATGCAACAAACAACTGGCCGGCGCCAAGGGTGCGACTGTCGGAATCGACGCCCGTGAACTCCCGTCCACCCCAGCGTATGTCGGCGTTAACGAGGTTTGTCTGGTATCGACCGAGCGGCGTACGCAACGCCTCAAACACTTCCTCTGATGTCAGGCGCATTCGGCGAGCACCTCGCGGGCGACGACGCGGTCGTCGAAGGGGAACTTCTGGTCGCCGATTTGCTGGGTCGTTTCGTGTCCCTTTCCGGCGATGACGATCAGGTCGCCGGCCTCGACCACTTCGCAGATCGCCATCTGGATGGCGGCGCGGCGGTCAACTTCGACGAGGACCTTCGGATTGCCCGCGCCTTCCGGGATGCCGGCGAGAATGTCCTTTACGATCATGTCTGGGTTCTCGGTGCGCGGATTGTCACTGGTGACAATGACGAGGTCAGCGATGTCGACGGCGATCTTGCCCATCTTTGGCCGCTTGTTCTTGTCGCGATCCCCGCCGCAGCCAAAGACGCAAACCAAACGCTTGGGATGCAATTCGCGCGCGGACGAGAGAACGTTCTCAAGGCCGTCGGGCGAGTGGGCATAGTCGACGACGACGTCGAAGCCCCGATTTTCGGTATCCACAAGTTCGAAGCGACCGGGTACCCCCGCTAGCAATTCCAACCCGTTCTTCACCGCGGATGTCGGCAATTTCGCAAGTAGGCCCGCCCCGGCCGCGGCAAGGGCATTGGCTACACTGAACAGCCCGCCGATCCGCAGTTCTATTGGAATGCGTATCCGGCTCCCTTGTGGCGGCTGGTAGTGAATCGTAAAGTTCGTGCCGTTCGGACGCGCCTCGTGCACCTCCGCATAAAGCGGGGCATTCTCGTCCCGCATCGAGAACTGCAGGACCTGCAGGCCGGCGGCCTCGACCGCGTCGATGATCCGCAGGCCATAGGGATCGTCGGCGTTGACGACGGCCGAAAACGGCTTGTCCGGAAAGGCGTCCGGATACTCGGTGAAGAGGCGCAGTTTCTGCTGGAAGTACGCCTCCATCGTGCCATGTGTATTCAGATGGTCCTGCGTCAGGTTAGTAAACACGCCGATGTCGAACGCGCACTCGGATGTCCGTCCCGCAAGCGCTCCCTCCGACGACACTTCCATTACAACGCGACGCACGCCCTGCTCGATCATCTGCGCAAAGAGACGCTGCAAGTCCGGCGATTCGGGTGTCGTACGGTCGAGATTCTGTGCCTTCCCGTTGACGGTCGCGCCAAGCGTGCCGATGAGGCCGGTCCGGTCGCCAATGATGCGGAAGATCGAGTCAATCATGGTCGACGTCGACGTCTTTCCGTTCGTCCCCGTCACTCCGACCAGGAACAGGTTGCGCGATGGCTCATCGAAAAAGGTCGCGGCAAGTTTGGGCAGCGCCCCCCGTGTGTCGGGCATGACGATCACGGGCAGGCCCTTGGCCCCATACCAACCACCGGTGTCCGTGGTGATGGCAAGCGCGGCGGCGCCCTTGGATGTCGCCTCAGGGATGTAGTCGTGGCCATCCGACTTTGCCCCAACCAGTGCAACAAACAGCGATCCGGGCACAACCTTGCGCGAGTCGTAGACAATGTCAACGATGTCGACATCGTCACCCAGCAGCCGGCACTCCGGAATGGCTGCGCACAACTCACTTAGCTTCTTGATTGGCATATACTTAAAACTTACACGGACGCGGCGGTTTCGCCTGGCTCGTTCCGGCGCCCCTACCGAACTTTACCATTACCGCGGTTCAGCAGACCCGAAACGGTCATTACCTGCGACTGCGTCGGCTTCTTTCGCTTCAGGTGGTCGGCCCAGTCAACGGCGGTGGGGTCGTCGGGAAGCAGGTGCATTTCGATTGCAGCCTGTTTCGCCAGATCGTGGACTACCGGCGCCGCGACGGCGGCGCCCCAGTGTACGCCCTGTGGTTCGAAGACAGCGCAGAGGATGACGAGGCGCGGATTCGACAGCGGCACCATTCCGATGAACGACGCCACGTAGTGTCCGGCTTCATATCCGCGCGGCCCGGCTACCTGTGCGGATCCCGTTTTGCCGCCTACCGAGAAGCCCTCGATTTGGGCCGGTTTTCCGGTACCGTCTTTGACTACTGTACCCAAGAGAGACCGGACCTCGGCGGCAACCTCCGGGTCGAGGACGCGACGGATAGCGTGCGGCGGCGTGACCACCGTTTTGTCGCCCTGACTGATCGACCGGACGATGTGCGGCTGCATCAATGTACCGCCGTTTGCGATGGCGCAATACGCAGCTGTGAGTTGAAGAGGCGTTACCGAAATTCCCTGACCGAAGGAGATATCGGCGAGCTTAATCTTGGACCAGCCAACGCTCCCGGTATGCCTGTCGAACTCCGACGGCGCCTTGAGAAGGTGGCCAGGGGCTTCGCCGGGCAGGCCGCTGTTGGGTTGATCCAATAGCCCGAACTTCTCCTCGAAATCGTACAGCTTGTCCTGCCCGAGACCAATCCCGAACTGCGCCATGCCGATGTTGCACGATTCCTTGAGGACACCGCGCAGGTCTTCGTCTCCATGGACGCCATAGAACGGCGGATCGGGCGCGCAGTGAATGACGCGCTTGCCGATGGGCATGGTGCCGCCGCAGTGGACGTGTCGATATTCCGCCTGAAGACCCTCGTCCTGCAGGACGGCGGAGGCGGTGATCGTCTTCAATGTCGACCCAGGCTCGTACAGGTCGGACACGGCATCGTCGCGACGGGACGCAAAGAACGCTTTCACCTGGTCGGGAGTCGCGTTCTTTGCCAGGTGTCCCGGCTGGTTCGGGTTGTAGCTGGGCGAGTTCGACAGCGCCAGGATTTCTCCGTTCGTCGGGTCCATAATGACGACGACGCCGCGCGACGCGTGGTGCGCCTTAACGGTAGCGGCAAGTTCGGCATCGGCGGCCGATTGCAGGTTCTTGTCGATGGTCAACGCAATGTCATGACCGTTGATCGGGTCGACGCTCTTGCGGATTGTGCCCGGAATGAACTGTCCCCGCTGATTGACTTCGCCAACCATCAGGCCGTCGTGTCCCTCCAGAAGTGCGTCCTGGCTGTGCTCGACTCCGTCGACGCCCTTGAGGTCGCCGTTGGTGAAGCCGATCACCTGGGCGGCGAGGCCGTCGTTCGGGTAGGAGCGACGCGAGTCCGGACCAACGTAGATGCCCTGTAAGGTCATCGACTTGACCTGGTCGCCGATCTCGACGGAGGCGTGACGGACCAGCGAGACGTAGTGGCTCTTTGGATTTCGCGTCAGCGCGCGCGTAAGCCAAACTGAATCGCGGCCGATTAGCGGCGCGAGCTTGGTCACTGTCTCCGCGATGGTGTTGGGATCCTTGATCGACGAGGGGTCCGCGTAGATGGCGGCAGCAGGCACATCGACCGCAAGCGGATCACCGTTGCGGTCGAGTATCATTCCACGTCTAGCCGGCAGGACAGTCTTGTCGCGCCGGTAGTCGTCACCTTGTGTCTCGTAGTAGGAGTGCCGTACG
>Ga0070658_10001012_pt1 | contig 24097 bp, 14 predicted proteins | sample KBSC13metaG_FD_64664 | JGI IMG/M metagenome (GOLD analysis project Ga0070658, IMG submission 64664) | Corn rhizosphere microbial communities from Kellogg Biological Station, Michigan, USA - KBS C1-3 metaG | ecosystem: Host-associated > Plants > Roots > Rhizosphere > Soil ...
ACCGAGATGATCGCGGGCGGCGCTTCGTTGGCTCCCAGGCGGTGGTCGTTGCCCGCCGACGCGACGGCGGTGCGCAGCAGGCTGGCGTATTTGTGGACGGCGCGAACGGTCGCGGCGCAGAAGACGAGGAACTGCGCGTTGTCGTGCGGGTTCTCACCGGGATCGAGCAGGTTGCCGAGCTTGCAGCCCAGCGACCAGTTGACATGCTTGCCCGAACCGTTGATTCCGGCGAAAGGCTTCTCGTGCAGGAGGCAGGCCATACCGTACTTCGCGGCCACGCGCTGGAGTTGCTGCATGATGATATGCTGATGGTCGTGCGCGAGGTTCGCGCTCTCGTAGACCGGCGCGATCTCGAACTGACCGGGCGCGACTTCGTTATGGCGGGTCTTGATCGGGATGCCCTGCTTGTAGAACTCATGCTCGGCCTCCATCATAAAGGCCAGCACCCGCTCGGGGATCGCGCCGAAATAGTGGTCCTCGAACTCCTGGCCCTTCGGCGGCTTCGCGCCGAAGAGCGTGCGGCCGGCGTTGAGGAGGTCGGGGCGGGCGAAGAAGAAGTTGCGGTCGATCAGGAAATACTCCTGCTCCGGTCCCGCCGTCGCCGTCACCATGCCGGGATCGTCGTGGCCGAACAGTTTCAGCACGCGCTGCGCCTGCTTGTTCAGCGCCTGCATCGAGCGGAGGAGGGGCGTCTTATGGTCCAGCGCCTCGCCGGTCCAGGAGAGGAAGGCGGTCGGGATGCAGAGCGTGTTGCCGTTGGGATTCTCGTAGATATAGGCCGGGCTGGTGACGTCCCATGCCGTATAGCCGCGCGCTTCAAAGGTCGATCGGATGCCGCCGGAGGGAAAACTGGAGGCGTCGGGTTCGCCCTGGATCAGCGCGCTGCCGGCGAACTGCGCGATGGTGCCGCCTGCGCCGTCCGGATCGAAGAAGCTGTCGTGTTTCTCCGCCGTCAAACTGGTCAGCGGGTAGAACACATGCGTGAAGTGCGTCGCGCCTTTTTCCAGCGCCCAGCCCTTCATGGCGGTTGCAACCGCATCGGCGACCGCATAGTCGAGTTTTTCACCGCGATCGATCGTACGGCGCAGCGCTTTGTAGATAGGACGCGACAGCAGCTCTTTCATCACCGAGTCACTGAACACATTGGTCCCATAGAGCGCGCGCGAGGTCTTGCCTTCCAGATCGATGGCATTGACCAGTGGCTTGTAGTTGATGACAGCAGAAATCGCTTCCTGTCTGCCGGTAGTGGATTTCACGTTCGATCACTCTCCTGGAAAATAGATGGCGTGTTACAGAGGAAAACCCCACACGACAAAAAACCACGCCGAATCAAAGCTCCTGCCGCGTGATGCGGCGGGAAATCGATCCTTAGCGTGGCGTCAATGCCGAGCAGGGTTTTATAGGGGCAATCTGTTCTCCTGTTTTAGCCTATATTGTCTTCTCTTGTCAAGTTCCGACCGTGTTTTGCGGAAATTTGTTCGGTCGACCGCGAATTCTCCGGATCTACAAAAAATGCAGGGCTTGCTTTCGGTACTCCGCGTCGGTGGGAAGGCGCTTGTGATTCTTCCGATGGTGGTTTTGTCGAGTAATGCAGGATAGGGGTGGATTGTCCCGAAAGGCAGAGCGCTCCTTTAGGGGCGCGATTCTGTAATGATATTGTAATGGGTGCACTGTATGCTGTGGAGAGTTTCGCGAAGAAAGGATCCATGCCGTTGTCCCATTCAAGAGTAAGCCATTTGAAAGGTGCGTTCCACCCCATGATCGGGGTCGTCGCACTCTGCTTCGGAGCTATCGTGATGCTGGCAGGCTGTGGAGGAGGCGGAGGGAACTCCGGTTCCACAAAGCTCCTTCAGGGAAATGCCGCCCATCGCGCGGCGATCCTGGCAGGGTACCAGGGATTTGCCGCCGGGAGCGCCTTTCCCTTCACCGCGCTTCAGGTGATCGCGCCGACCGGCAGCGCGATCACCAGCGCGGGAGCGAAGTCTCGCGCTGTCTTTCTGGGAGGAAGGTATTCGGCGCTGTCGCACGCCGCTTCGACACGCGCGGTGACGCTGACGTTCGTACCGGCGCTCAACCTCTACAGTTCCGACCCCGTCGTCGCCAATAACGCCGCCGTCATCAGCTTCTTCTTGGACGCCGCCGGGACACAAGCGGCAGGCTCCATGACCATGACCCTGCCCGCGAGCGCCAACGGCACGACGGCCTATGCGGCCTACCCGGTTCAGGTCCCGATCGTCATCGATCTGACCGGGGGCAACCTGCCCTGCACCGGCAATGTCGTGGTGGCATTTGCAAGCGGGACCGGGAAGAACAAGATGACCGGCCATATGCAGATGACGAAGAACAAGGTCGATATCACCCTCGATCTGGCGCTGTCGGAGACCCTCGATGTGAGCGGTACGATCACCGGCGTCGAGAACGGAGCCACCGTCCACCTGACCAACTGCCACGGCAACCTCTTCGGCACGCTCACCTGCGATCTTGAGATCGATCCCTACGGCTGGAAAGGCACCGCAACAGGTTCACTGGTGACCGGCGCCTTCTCCACCCAGGTCTCGACTACGAGCGGGCCGGCCTCCTCCTCTGTGGATGCCAACGGCGTCCTCAAAATCCTCTATCCCGATGCCACCGTCGAGAACGTCAACGCACCTCTCACGGCTCCGCTTGTCACCACCACTCCCGGCGGAACTACGACGGCGACCTACGCCGCTCCCGTCAACCTGGGCAACATCTACCCGGATGCCATCAACAATAGCGGCGCGATCGTGGCAGGAGAGGGGATCAATAGCAATGGGAGGTCGCTCTATTTCCCTGCGGCCGGAGCCTCACCCCAGATACTGGCTCCGGTGCAAGGCAAGTACCTGTACGCGCTGCAGATAGACAGCGCGGGGGAGATCATCGGGTTTGATTCGACGGTCGGTACGTACTACTACTCCACTCCGACCAGCACACCTACCGCCTTACATATAGGAGCCGCCTCTCTGAACTCCAGCGGCGAAGTCGTAGGATACTTCAACAATCTCCCTGTCTATCAAGCCAGCCCGTCCGGAGCGCAGATCACGCTGCAAACTCTGCCGGGATATCCCTCGGACTTCGCCGGTGGCGCGAGTCCCAATGGGCAGATCGTTGGGAACGCCACCAATGCGACGGCGTCGATTCCGATCTATTGGCCCAGGGCGGATCCTGCCGTAGTCCCGGTCGCTCTGAAGGATCTCCCCGGAGCACGGGGAACGCAGGCGACTCTCATCAACGACAAGGGCCAGATTGCCGGAAATACGCAGATCAATTCCGTACCGACGGCAGTCTATTGGCGGAGCCCGACCGACCAGAACCCCCTGGTCTTGCCGGTTCCTGCCGGTGGCAACTCCTTTGCAGACGGAGTTTCCGTCGCCGGAATGAACCGTTCAGGACAGGTCGTCGGTACGGGGAAAGGGCTTGCGCTCCTCTGGCAGGACGGGAAGGTGACCGATCTCAATACCCTGATACCTGCCAACACCGACTGGAAACTCACTTCGGCCACTTCCATCAATGACCAGGGGTGGATCCTCGGAACAGGAACCCTCAAGGACGCCTCCGGCACCCAGACGACCTCCGCCTTTCTGATCAAGCCCAAATAGGCGCGAAGCACAACGCTGCAAGTTCGTTTAGCAAAAACGACGAGTACAAACAGGTCGGGCAAGCCCTACATACCGGGCATCCCCGACCTGCGTTCCTGTCGGTGAGAAGCTACCTTTCACGTGGCAGGCGTTGTCTGTAGTTTGTACACCTTGCCGGGTTCGACGGCAGGAAGAAGCGTCAACAAATGGGGCACAAGCGGCAGCGCAGTGGTCGAATAGGATTTTCACCGTTCTGGTCGTCCGTCCGGAAGTCCATCCATAAGCCGTTCAAAAGCCATGGCAATCGCTTCTACGCATTTTTCACGGGGAACACCTTCGAAATCATCCAGAAATTCGTCCAAGCTTACCCCGGAGGCGAGATGGTCAAACAGGCTCTTGATGGGAACACGCGTTCCCCTAATGCACGCGGTTCCCCACAGGCGTGTTGGGTCGATGGAGAGGAATTCCGAACGTGGGTCGGATGCAGGAACGAGTTCAGTATTTTGCTCTTCGGCACCGGTAAACAGGTCGTAAACATCTAACTGTTGCATCGCGTTTTCTCCTCATGTTTCTTGGTTCCCTTGCCGTGTTAACCCTATTATAACACGGGGAGAAGGAGAGAAATATGTTTCCGACTGTTATGTTGCGATGTTGATGGAGAGGAAGACGGGTTGAGCGGGGGATAGGTTTGTCTCCTGCTCAGCCCGTCTATTGTTTGTACTACGGGCGGGCGTCGGCGGCCTGAAGGCAGGCTTGCATGTGGCCGCGGGCTTCGGCGGCGATGATGCAGACCTGTTCGAGAGAGTAGTCTTTCGCACCGATCACTTCGAGATCGACCGGGCCGGTGTAGCCGTTGGCATGGAGGACACGGATATAGCCGAGCAGATCGATGTCTCCACGACCGTTGGCCTGGTTTTCGGGCTTGCCGGGGTTCTGCTGGCGGCCCTTGCAGTCGCGGATATGGACATGCTTGACGCGGGATACGACTGCTGCGATGGCCTCGACCGGGTTCTCGTTGGCGCGCCAGATGTGGGAGGGGTCCATGTCGATGCCGAAGGCGGGTGAAGAGATGGCCTCCATGGCGCGCAGAGTGGTGGGGGTGTTGTAGATGCTCGCGCCGACATGGGCCTTCACACAGAGCGTGACCCCGTACTTCGCCGCCATATCCGCCAGCGTGCCCAGCGAGTTGATCGACTGCTGCAGGGTCTCCTCATCGTCGGATTTGCCGCCGGGACCGCAGTTCACGATGGGAATACCGATCTCGACTGCCGCCTGAAACGCCGCCTCCATCCGCGCCGGGTCCTGGGAGGGCTGCTCCATCGCGAGGAGGTCCAGCTCGTACTCGCCTGCGAGACGTTTGATCTCCGGGGCGGCTTCGCGCCAGTTGTTCAGGTCCAGCGAGGTGCCCATGCCGTCGATGGCCGAGATCTCGATGCCGTCGTAACCGGCCATTTTAAGATACTTGAAAGCGGCTTCCATCGGATGACCGCCGAAGAGAACGGAGTTGGCTCCCAGTCGCATTGCAAAGGCTCCTTCGTCGTTGCGCGACGCCGTAAACGCCCGCGCACAGAGGTGCAGGCCGAAAAGTTTGCTCCAGCCTGTCTGCCCGCACTGTTCGCGAGTCGAAAGAGGAATTCCTGTACGGTCTGCGAAAAAGAAGATCCGGAACAACCCGCAAACGTGAAGTTTGCGGCAGGAGTGAGGAACTATGGATCGCGTATTTATTAAGTTAGGTAGTGTGCTGGCGTTTTTAGCGGTTCTTTTCGGCGCGATGGGGGCGCATGCTCTCAAGAGGTTCAACCTGCCTGCGATACAGATGGAAGACTGGCAGATCGGGGCGCAGTACCAGATGTATCACGCGCTCGGGCTGATCCTGATCGGCCTGTGTATCGATCGTTTAGGGGACTCCAAGAACGCGCGCATGGCGGGGTGGGTTTTTCTTGCCGGGATCGTCTGCTTCTCGGGCGGTCTCTACGCTTTCGCGCTGACCGGGAACAGGGTGTTCGGTGCGCCTGCCCCTATCGGCGGCACCTGCTTTATGGTCGGGTGGCTCCTCCTGGCCGCTGCCGCCTGGAAGGCTCCGCAACGCTGACATTCCGTAATCAAGCCGAACTTCGTAAATAGAGACCTGGCCGACACAAAAGCACCCTTCACTGAATTTTCAGCGAAGGGTGCTTTCTCTACACTTAAATTGTAACACATGTGTGACATCGATGCAATTCTCTTCGGTAGGCAAGGTGTAGAGGCGGGGGCTGGAAATGTGATGTAGATCACACGATCGCATGCGGTATCTCACACAAACGGAAAGCGGAATCAGGATAGAATAGACCTGTCCCACTTTTGGAGACGCCCGCACAGAACAGAGGTTCGGGGTCGCGCATGCGAAGGATAGAAGCAGATGGAGATCGTTAACGCTCATAGCGCCCCCGGCTTTCAACCACGGCGGCGGTCCATGTTTCAGGAGACCAGTCCGATGAAGTCTTCCGCCACCACGTTGCCGTATTACTCTTTGATCGATCTGGGGACCCTGGACGGGGGAACCGTCAGCGAAGCGACCGCGATCAACAATCTCAATCAGGTCGTCGGTTGGTCCAATCTCGGCTCGGTTCAGCAGGACAACCGCCGCGTGGACAAATCTTCGTTCCGTCACGGATTTGTGTGGGCGGACGGTAAACTTTGCGATCTCAACCCCGGCGACGGCGTCGATATCCGTCTGCCACGCGGCATCAACGATGCGGGGACCGTGGTCGGAAATCTGTTCCCGCTGGGCGCTGCCAGCCGCAGTTTCTGCGTTCGGGCGGATGGAACGGTCGCGGAGACACTGCCGGGGGTGCATCGTGCCGAGGCCATCAACGGCTGGGGCTGTATTGCAGGCGCTTGCGCCGATGCGCGCGATTCGATGCAGACCGTATTGATCTGCCTGGACAGCCAGAGGAAATCGCCTCCCGCCTTTCGGTCTTTGCGACTGGAGCGGGGGATGGTGGGCGGCTCGATGCGCTCGCTCAACGACCGCAACGAAGGCGTCGGATTCGCGATGCTGGGCCGCACGCCCGAACTGGAGATCAAACAGGCAGTCTACTGGGGACCGGACGGCCTCGGCTGTGCCATCTTCCCCGAAGCCGAAACGGCGACTGCCAGTGTGGCGACCGGAATCAACGCCTGGGGACAGGTCGTCGGCTACCGGGACACACCGCGCCAGGGGCAACGCGAGACGCGCACGGCTTTTCTGCGCACCGTGCACGGCATGATCGTGAACCTGCCCTCGCTGCCCACTGCGCGGCAGACCGAAGCCTGCGGGCTCAATGAGGTCGCGCAGGTGGTCGGTGTCTCCGGGAACCGCGCCTTTGTCTGGACTGCCGCCGATGGCATCGCGGACCTGAACGACTGCATTCCTGCCGATACCGGGTGGACCCTCACCCGCGCCAACGCCATCAATGCGAACGGCGTGATCGTCGGGCAAGGGCTTTTCCACGGGCAGCGCCGCGCGTTTCTCGCGCTGCCCGCTGCTACTCCGGACGGGCCGCAAGCGTGGCAGTGAGCGTGACGGTCTCCGTGCCCCGCTGCACGACGATCTTCACGACATCGCCGGGCTTGTGTCCCGAGAGCGCCACGGTGTAGTCCTGAACGCTTTTGACGGTGAGGTCGCCGAACTTGATAATGATGTCGCCTGCCTTCAGCCCGGCCTTATCCGCCGGGCTGCCTTCGCGTACGCCGGTCAACTGCACGCCCTCGACCATCGCCGCGTAGTCCGGAATGCTGCCGAAATAGACCCGGAAACCGGGCGACCCGCCGCCGCCGGTGATCGCCACCTTCTGATACGTCGGGCGTTCGGGGTTGTCCGCGATCCGCTCCGCCGCCTCCGCGACCATCTTCAGCACTTTCGCCTCACCGGGTGCATTGATCAGGTCGATCGTGTCCGCAGGCGTGTGGTACTCCGGATGCGAGCCGGTGAAGAAGAACAGCACCGGGATCTCTTTGTTGTAGAACGACTGCTGATCGCTGGCTCCAAACCCGTCCATGCTGCGCGAGAGGGTGAACCCGGCGGTCTGGTTCAGGGAGTCGAGCAGGCCGTCCCACTCTTTGGCGGTGCCGCTGCCGATCGCGATCAGTTTGTTGTCCCGCAGTCGGCCCACCATGTCCATGTTGATCATGGCGACGGTTTTGGCGAGCGGGACGATCGGGTGCGCCGTATAGTACGCGGAGCCGAGCAGGCCCAACTCCTCCCCGCTGAAGCAGATCAGCACCAGCGAGCGGCGCGGGCGCTGTCGCAACTGTGCCGTCAGGGAGGCGGCTTTGGTGTGAGGAGTATTTCCGAAATAACGCGCCATCGCCAGCACACCCGCCGCGCCCGAAGCGTTGTCGTCTGCGCCATGATGGACCGCCGGAGCGCTCGATTTCGCCAGCGAACCCGGCCCTCCCATCCCCAGATGGTCCAGGTGCGCCCCAATCACGACGACTTCCGGCTTCAACTTCGGATCACTGCCCTCGATCATCCCGACCACATTCGCTGTCACCTTCTCCACCGGTTTCACATCCGCATCGAGAACAACCTCGAATTTCGACTCGTAGGAGACGTTTTTGCCTGCGTCTGCGTCCGCCTGGATGGCTTTCAGGTTATGGTCCAGAGAGACTGACCGTTCCACTATATGATCCAGTGAGACTAACCGTTCCAATATCTTCTGTTTGATCTGCAGGACCGGCAAGCCGGAATCGGCGACTTCGGCGGAGGGGCGCGTACGGGCATCAAACGAGGTCGATGCGGGCACCGCAACCAGGACGGCGATCGCGCCGAGTTCACGGGCATTCAACGTTTTGCGGCGAATATCGGCAAGTTCCGCCAGCGGACTGTGCGGATCGTTGCCGGGGCTGCCCGCCAGCATCAATACGATTTTGCCTTTGACATCCACTCCGGCAAAGTCGTCGTGATTGGCCTGAGGCGCACGGATTCCATATCCGACAAAGACGAATCGCCCCTTTGCATTACCACCTGCCGAGACGCTCGACGGTTCGAGGTCCGGCCCTGCTTCCCACTGAAACTTAGACCCATCTACGCCGTGGCCTATCACAAAACACATCAGGTGGCTGTTCTTGCCGACGATATGTCCGGCATGAAAGCGGAACGGCTGGTAGTAACCGCTGCCGTCCATGGGAGCTTTGGTGTCGCGCTCTTTGGAGGTGCCGAGGGGTTTGAGACCGTAGCGGGCGAACTCGGCGGCGATATACTGAGCGGCTTTCTCATTGCCCGGCTCCCCGCTGCCGCGTCCCCCTAAGGCGTCCGAGGCGAGATAGGCGATCTCTTTATGGATTGTGGCCGGGGAGAAAGCGGCGTCGGTGATGCTGTCCTGCGCGGTGGCGGACAGGGCGACCAGCGTCCCGGCGAGCGCGGGAAGGAGCCAGACGGATCGAAAAGGAAACACGCGCAGGGCGCGGAAAGTGTGCATGGGATATCTACTCCTGGGGGGCGATAAGTCGAACAGGAACGGAATCGGGCGCTTGAATGCGGTCACCGGGACGGAGCTTGCGGCCCCGGCGCTGTTCGGGTTCGCCGTTGACGATCACGACCGTCTCGGAGAGATAGAATTTCGCCTCTCCGCCGGTGCCGATGATCCCGGCCACTTTCAGCAGTTGGCCAAGGGTGATATGGTCGCCGTGTACGACGACGATCTGATCCGGCTCGATGGCCGGGGTGGGGATGCGGTTACGTCGCGCTAACATAAGCTCTCTATCTCCTTCCGCGCCAGTCCACGATGCCCGGCTCGGTCGCCATTTCGGGCGGCTCGATCTCGGCTCTTTTGGCATGGTGCAGATACGGTTCGAAAGGGTGGGCGCCGGGGTGCATGGCGTTGAAAATCTCGACGGCATAGCCGATGCAGGCGTCGCGATTCGGCGCGAGAATGAGCAGCATAAACTCCACCATCTTGAACGCGGGCAGCCTCTGTACCTCGATCACGACCTCCCAGTAGAAGAGGGTCGGTGACGGCGCGCGCAGCCCGCGAATGCCGGCCAGCGCGGCGTCGAGCGCATCGAACTGATTCCCGGCTTTCGGCGCGATCGGATGGAGCAGGTTGACCGCGCCAAGAAAACAGGCGAGCGCCTCCGCTTTGCGCTCCGCCTTCTCATGCAGAAAGCCGAGCTGCACCCACGCCATCGGATAGAGCGCATTGGCGGTCGCGTGGTGATAGTACGCCGCCGCGTCGTCGAAATGGTCCGTCATGACATAGGAGGTGCCCAGACGATAGAAGGTCTGCGCCTCCGGATGCTGCAGGATGGTGATCTTCGCCTGCGCGTCGGCCTCTGCCTTGTGGTTTAGCATCAGATGCAGTTGGATGAGCGCCAACTGCACATCGCAATCGGTCTGCGCATTGGGAAACTTCTGGATCGCTTCGATCTCCGGCATCGCCGCGCGCGCTTTGCCCGCCATCAGCAGATACTCCACCAGGCGCACTCGCAGGCGCATCGACTCCGGCTCCAGCGCCACCGCGCGCCGCATGTTCTCGATGGACTGTCGCACGCTTCCATGCTGGGCCTGCGCCATCGCCAGCGCCGCGACGAACGTCGCCTGATCCGGCGCTTTGTCCACGACTCCCAGCAGATAGGCCTCCGCAGGCATCCAGTTTCCGGTCGCCAGGCAGGCCCACGCCATCGCCCAGCGGACGGCGGTACTGCGTGGATGCACGCTGATGACATGGCCTAACAGCATGTCGCCCGCCGCCTCTTGGCCCAGGCAGTTGTACGCGATGCCCGCCACCAGCATTCCATCCAGGTTGGTGCGCACCGCTTCCAGCGCTTGAAGGCCGCAGGAGAGCGCCTCGGGATATTCACACCTCTGAAGCGAGGTCTGGCCGCGCTCGGTCCAGTACCGAAGGCGTTCGGCGCGTTCTGCTGAGAGGGCCGGCCCGCCCAGCATCAGAGGCTGTGGCTGCGGCAGAGGCTTATCGTTTTTGAGCGCCCAGGCTCTCTCCAGAGAGTCTTCGAAGAGGCTGAACTCGGGCACAGGCAGCATTTCCGGCTCGGGCGGCGCTCCCAATCGATAGAGCGCGATGCCGAGCACCGACCCCGCAATACTGCCGCCTACGATCAGCGCCCGCGTCGTCGGATCGATATCCGGCACGAACACGCCTGCCAAAATCCCCAAAACGCCCAGGATCGGCAGCGCGATTCCGATGGTTTCCAACGCGGTTGGATCACGCTTCACCTTACGCTTCCGCTCCCAGCGGCTCAGGTTCTCGCTCTCTTTTCGCTCCTCTTCCATCAAGGCGCGCTCGATGAAGCTGAACAGCCGATCCGCCGTCGCATCGGAATCCTTAAACCAGGGCGCGGGAACTGCCGGCGCCAGGGAGAGCGCTACCGAACCGCCCGCCTCCCCTTCCGTCACATGGGCGATACGATCCTCAATGGTCGGATGAAAACTGTACTGTGAATGCCACTTCCGGTCGAGCGCTTGCCTCTGGAGTTTGGCCAACTCCGTTTCGTTCTGAATGCGCAGTTTGCCGCGCATCCACTCCGTATAACTGCCTTCGCGCTGACTCTGGATCACGCAGTCGTGCCAGGAGAGTTCGGCGGCTTTGCCGTGCAGCATGGCGCTCTTGAGCAGCGCATTTCCAAAGAGGACTCCGCCGCACTGCCGCGCCGAAGACCGGTCGGCCTCGAACTCGTCCTGCCGGGAGTAGAGCGCATACATGCGGGAGCCGGCAGAGGCGAGCACGCCGCCGATCCGCGCCAGCAGCCCGGCCGTCCAGAAGCGACTCCACATCTCCCCCTGAACCGACTCTTCGTATTGCAGCAGATCGCGGGTCTGTTCCGCCAGTTGGACAAAGCGCGCCACGCCCTGCATGCCCACCTTCATGGCTCCGCGCTGTACCAGGAGGGCATGGGCCATCTCGTGCAGGATGATCGCCTCGATCTCCTGCTGATCCAGCCCGGCCAGGAGATTGAAGCCCAATCCCAATGTGCTCTCGCCATGACCGGAGCGATAGCCCTCCAGTCGGACCCAGGCGCCACTGGTCATCTCCAGGACGATGGAGTCCGGCACGGCGCATCCGATACGGCGCGCGCAGTCCCGCACGGTCGCAAACAGATGGGGCGCCTCCGCCTCCTCCAGCGTGATATGGTACTTCGCGCCCTCGCGGGGGCTGCGAAAAGTGGAGAGGATCACCCGCGTCAGCCGCCAGAGACGGCGCATCGGCGGGAATGCGGCTCCTGGCTGCCCAAGACGCAGCGCGACAACGAATAACACCAGATCCAACAGCAGCACACCGCCGATGACCAACAGCGCCAGCAAGCAGAGCGGAAAATAGAGCAGTGTCAGGAGGATCAGCAGGAGAATCAGGCCGGCTTTTAAAGGCGCTGCTATCGGCCGTTCTCGTTTTGCCACGACAATAGTATTCACTGGAGTATCCCGGGAAAAGCAGAACGAAAAGAGCGATAGAAAGGGAAGGCGTCTCGCGCCTCTTCCTTCTCATTATAGCATAGCGGACCCCGAACGGAACGCCCGCAGTACCTTGAACGAGGGGCTAGAGTCGCCCTTCCGGCGGCGAACTCTCAGGGCGCAGCAGTTGCTCGGGAGCATTTTTAGACGCGTCGGCTGCCGGACGCAGCAGAGCACGCGGAGGGATCGATTCGATCCCCTGGGTAGGCCGCAGGAGAGTATCGCCCTGTTTCTGTTGTTGGAGGCGGATCTCAACCTGTGCCAGACACTGCCGCGCCGCCGCTTCGACCCGGTCGCTGCCCACATACCAGTGTTTCTCCCGGATCAGCCGCTTCAACACCGGCACGGCCTGGGCGTCTCCCCACTGCTCCAGGCGCGCAAGCACCAGAAGCGTCAGTTCGACATCCTCCTCCGGCATCTGGAGGAAAACAAGCAGCCCAAAAAGCTGCTCCGCAGAAAGCTCCATCGCCTCCTCCGGTCCAATCTGCGCGAGCATCGCTTGCAGCAGTTTGCGGTAGCGACGCCGTTGCTGAACGATCTCATGGCGAGAGACCTGGAAGATCGGGGAAGGATCTCGGGGTATACGAGCATAGTGTCCCATTGTCGGCACCGCGGAGGCGCCTTCTCGTGTCCGGTCGAAGAGCGTGCACGCGTCGCTCACTCCGGACAGCAGATAAGGCAGAAAACGGGGATCTGTTCTGCCGAGCAAAAGGGTGGCGATCGAACCAAAGAGTTGACTTGGCCCCGACGTCCGTTTGCTTGGCCAGCAACTTATCGACAGGAAAGCGCTCCAGCCATAACAGGCGATAAACAGGGCCATTGCGGTGAGCCAGAGACCCACGTATGCGAGGACACCCATAAACGGTGCGTGGCAAAAGGCACCTGCAACGGCGCATGCAAATGCTCCATAAAGCGCACCGTGCTTCAGACGCCGCACCAGGATGCGGGCTTTCGGATTGGCAGGCTGTGTATGGTTGGCGAGAAGCTCCAGCAGATCGTCATCCGGTAATGCACTGATCTGCTTGTAGGCAGCCATACGTGTTTCCGCATCCGAACTCAGCGTGCGTCGGACCAGTGGTTCAAAAACATCTGTTTCCTCCGACATAAGCGCCTCCACCATAGAGAACCTGAGGTGAATACGGATGAGCAACAAAGTCGGTTGCGTAAGGAAGCTGCCTTGTTTCTTGTCTGAACCGGGATTACGCAGATTAAAGGATTAACTATGATTTTCGATCTGACAGTCATCCTCACCTTCCCTCCATCGCATCTCCTGTGAGAGATTAAGATGATTTTGAGGATGCAAGATGATGATCAGGCAAACCACCGTGCTAATCGTCTAATCGCGAAAATCGTGGTTCAAGACAAAAGGGTTATGTTCAGGATAGCAATCATAGTTAATCCCTTAATCTGCGTAATCCCGGTTCAGACAGTCAGGCGGTGCAAAAGCATTTCGAATCTGCATCAGGGGGGCGTGTCAGGGAGGAGTTCGTGGACGAGCATGCCTTCGGCGCGGCCGCGGAGGGCGACATGTTCGGATTTGCCGAAAGCGACCGTGACAGTCAGTTTGCGGCGGACTTCGTCGGTGACGAGGATGCGGGTCTGGAGGGGTTTGTTCATGTCCTGGACGCGGGCGGCGACGTTGACGGTATCGCCGATGACGGTCATCTGGCTGCCCTCTTCGCTGCCGACCCGGCCCGCGATGACGTCGCCACAGTGCAGGCCCAGGCCGATATCGATGGAAGGGCGGCCCTCGGCGCTCCAGCGCAGGTTGAGCGGAGAGAGGCTTGCCGCGATCTCCTGTGCGGCGAGAACCGCCCGATCCACATGGTTGGTGTAGGCGTTGGGCCAGCCGAAGACCATCAGCAGGCCGTCACCCGTGACGCCTAATACAGTGCCGCCATACGCGAAGGCGATCTGCGCGAGAGCGTCGAAGTGCTCGTTGATCTGCCGGAACACCACCTCCGGGGGGAGTTTCTCGGCGAGACCCGCGTAACCGCGAATATCGGAGAACAGGATCGTCGCGTTGACTTCGAGGCCGCGCCCTTCCGCGAGCGCGGGATTGTGCAGGATCTGCTCCATCACTTCCGGACCGACATAGCTGCGCCAGTGCGCCTCGATACGCCGTCGCGCCGTCTCCTCCTCCGCGAGGCGGGACTGCACGGTGGTCCAGGCGGCGATGGCGCCCGCGGTCAGCGGCCCGAGGATCGGCAGCAGCAGGCCGGTGCCGCTGAAGAGCGCCTGGGAGAGCACGAGATAGCCGCCTGCCAGACTCGCCAGGGTCGTCGGACCCCACGCCGTCTGCAGCCGCAGCAGGCAGAGACCTGCGAGCAGCGCGAAGAGGAGATCCAGCATCAACTCGGCATAACGGGGCAGGGGGTGGAGAAAGCGCTGTGCGAGCATGCCGTTCAGCATGTTGGCGTGCAGCTCCACTCCCTTCGCGATGGGGGAGGTCGGGTTCGGCTTGTCGTCGGCGGTGCCGTGGGTTGCGCCGATCAGAACGATCTTGCCCGCCACCCTCTCCGGGCGAAACAGGCGGTCGTCCAGGATGTCGTTGTAGGAGAGGTGGGGAATCGTGCCGGGAATGCCCACGAAATCGATTCGCAGGATCCGATCCGGATCCGCGCGCAGATGATGCCAGAACAGCGTATCCATGGCTGTCGCCTGCGGGGTCTCGACAAACTGCCCGAACATCGCGGCAGACAGACTGGGCCACCAGTGGTTCTGATTATCCTGGGTGAAGAGGCGGGCGCTGCGGTAGATCCCGCTCTCCGCGGGCACGTCTACCCCACCGATGGCAACTGCGGCCTCTCGTAAGGGGTGGGCCGGGAGGCCGAGCGTGTAGGCGTTGATGGGGATATCGGTGGTATGCACCGGAAACTTGAGGTCGTGGTCGGTGAGCCACTGCTGGACGTCGGAATCCGCCAGAACGGTACGTTCGCTCTCGCTGACCGTCTCGCCGCGATTGGCCCGCTGATAGAGGCCCAGCACGACACGAAACTTCTCCTCCGGCTTTTGGAGAGCGCCCGCAGGGCGGTCGCTGCCTCGTATCGCCTGTGCGAACGCTCGGTCGTCCGTGGGATCTTCAGAGGGCTGGTCGAAGAGGACATCAAAGCCTACCACGGCGGCTCCGGCAGCCTGGAGACGGCGCAGAAGCTGGGCGTGGCGCAGACGGGGATGCGCGCGGTTCGTCTTGCCTTCGGCGTCGAGGGTCTGCTGGTCGAGGGCGACGATGACGATGCGGGGATCGAGACGCGTCCGGTGCGGCAGACGGAACCGAAAATCCTGCGCTGCCGCCTCATAACCGCGCAGCGGAGGGACGAACTGAAAGGCCGCGAACGCTGCAATGGCCGCGATGAGGGCCGGAAGCAGGGTGCGTTTAACCTCCGTTCGCGCCTCCTTCGACGCAGACACTAGGAGCCGCCTGTCAGCGTCTTAATCGTATCCTGCCTGATCTCGATCAGGGCGTTGCTGGGCGCTTTCGCCCGAATGCGTGCCCGGAATCCGTCGGCGGTCTTCTCATACTTCAGCAGGCGTCCTCCGTCGATATTGTCGAGAACGGCAGAGACGACCGCCGCATCGGCGTCCAGCCCTTTCAGGGTCTTCAGGTCGATCTCCGACGGATAACCGCTGGTGGTGTCGTCGGCGGCGGTGATGGCGGTCTGGAGGGCGCGCGCGGCGTGAAGCGCCCGGGCATACGTCGCCCGCTCGGGATTGTCTTCGATACTCCCCGCAAGGCGTTTTATGTGCACTCGTTCGGCGACGTGTGCGGTCGGGCGCAGGACATACTGCTCTTCAAAATTGGTCAGCGCGTGCCGAAACTTGTCTTTCGGCTCGGCGAGCACGTTGGTATCCGGCCCGAGGGAATCGTTCGCCTGGCTCTTCCAGAGTTTCGTCTCCGAGGCGCGCATCGCGACGACGGCCGGCGCGTGTTTCGCCGCCGGATTGACGGTGAGTTCCTGGCCCGGTAGCACGGAGATGGCAGGGGGACCCAGGTGTTTTACCAGCACATCCACTTTGCCTTCGTAGACAGAGACATAGGTCGCCCCATTTTTCGCGACCTGGACGCTGAAGCGCGTGCCGCGTACCGCCGCCTGCGCGGTCGGCGTCTCGATCTTAAATTCGGAACTGCCGGAGAGAAACTTGCTGACGCGCGTCCAGATCCGTCCGACTCCGAGCGAGAAGCCCCGGCGGCGCGCACCTTCGGTGCGCACATAGGTGTTGTAGAGCACTTTAAAGTCGGCATTCGGCCCGATCTTGATGACGGTCTCGTCCGGAAATCGGATATGCGCCGCCGCCGCTTTGCCGGTCATCACTTCGTCCTCGGAAAGCACAACGTCGTGCAGCTCCGCAGGCGTTTTCTTCTTGCTAACCGCGTGATAGAGCGAGGTCGGTTTCAGGACTGCGGCGATCTCCGCAACCTTTTCGCCCTGCGCGTGTTGATCGCCATCGACCATCAGTCCCATCAGTGCCGTGCATGCGCCCACGGCCAGAAGGAAGAGCGCTTTGCGCCGCCGTACGGGCGCCTGTTCCAGACGTGTGCGTTCGCGCTTTGCCTCCTCCACGCGCCGCTTGACAGCCAGCATATCGCGGATCATCTCCGCTTCCGACTTGATCACATTTGACATTCGATTCTCCCCGCAGTACCCGAACACCAGCACATCAGCGTAAATAGAAAAAATAGAAATCTGCCAAACGAGGCGCGGAGCAGACGCTCGGCGAAATCCTCCACACGCGGACCAGCAGTCTATTGTAGCCGACAATCCCCAATGAAATCATCCCCGGATCGGCAGAATTAGCAGACATTTTGAACGTTCGCTCACCTGAAAAAATAGCAGGGCTGGAAACTCATCGTTTCCAGCCCTGCACATCGTAAACTGTTATGGGGCCGCTACCCCTCGTCCTCATAGGCTTCGACGCTGGGGATGCCCCCGCCGGGGCGGAACATCTGTTCGACCTGGTCTTTGCTGACGAGGAGTTCGCGGGGTTTCGCGCCGTTGAGAGGGCCGACGATGCCTTTCTCCTCCATCATCTCGACGATGCGGGCAGCGCGCGTGTAGCCGATGCGGAAACGGCGCTGCAGCATCGAGGTCGAGGCCTGGCCGTTGTTGACGACGAGGCGCACGGCCTGCTCGAAGAAGGCGTCGTCCACCTCGTCGGGCGCTTCCGCGCCGCCGGGACCGCTGCCGTTGGAGGTGACCTCCGGGACCAGAATAGTGTAGTTCGGTTTGCTCTGCTCTTTCAAGTATTCGACCAGGGTGTTGGTCTCGGTTTCGCTCAGGTAACAGCCCTGAATGCGGACAGGCTTGGCGGCATCGATCGGCATAAAGAGCATATCGCCGCGCCCGATCAGGCGGTCGGCGCCGGTCATATCCAGGATCGTGCGGCTGTCCACCTGCGAGGCGACGGCGAACGCGATCCGGGAGGAGATATTGGCTTTGATGGTGCCGGTGATGATGTCCACGGAGGGGCGCTGGGTGGCGATAACCAGATGGATACCGGTCGCGCGGGCGAGTTGGGCGAGGCGGCAGATACTGGTCTCGATCTCCGGCCCCTGCTGCATCATCAGGTCCGCCAGTTCATCGACGATCAGGACGAGATAGGGCAGGGTGTCGTCTTCGGACATTTTGGCATTGTAGCCGTCGATATTGCGGGTGCCGATGGCCGCGAACAGATCGTAGCGGCGATCCATCTCTTTGAGCGCCGCGCGGAAGACCCCCGAAGCCTGTTTGACATCGGTGACGACCGGATGCATCAGATGCGGGATGTCTTTCCAGAGGCTGAGTTCGACGCGCTTGGGGTCGATCATCAGCATCTGCACGTCACGTGGAGTGTTGCGGTAGACCAGGCTGGCGATCAGGACGTTGAGACAGACCGACTTGCCGCTGTTGGTCGAGCCGCCGATCAGCAGGTGCGGCATACGGGTCAGGTCGGCGTAACGGTACTGTCCGGACACGTCTTTGCCGAGCGCGACCGTCAGTTTGGAAGAGGCGTTTTTGAACTCTTCCTGGTCCAGGCATTCGCGTAGACTGACCAGCACCGGCGTCACGTTCGGCACTTCCAGGCCGATGGCGGACTTGCCCGGAATAGGCGCTTCGACGCGGACATCGATCGCGGCGAGGCTCATCGCCAGGTTGTCGGCGAGGCTGACGATCTTGCTGACCTTGATGCCGGGAGCGAGCTGGATCTCATACCGGGTGACGCTGGGGCCGCTGGCCACTTCCACCACATTCGCGCCGATATTGAACTGCTCCAATGTGCGTTCGATCGTCTGCACCCGGTCGGTGAGTTCCGACTGGGAGCGCTTCGAGACGGCCAGGGGGGACTCTTTCAGCAGCGTCAGCGGAGGCAGCACGAATTTGGGCGCAGGCAGAGGCGGCGTCAGAGAGACGGTCGGCTCGATAGGAACTGGGTCCTCTGCAGCGGGCGCGGCTTTTACCGTCCGCTTTACGGGCGTCGTTTTTGCGGCGGCCGTCTCGGCGGGAACCGGAGGCTGCGGCGTCCGAACGGGCGGTTCGGGGATCTCGTCTTCCTCGGCGTTCTCATCGATCTCGCCCTGGTTGTTGCGCCAGTTGCGGGTCAGCGCGAACATCCGAAACAGTTTGTTGGAGGTCGTGGCTTCGTCCGGATCGACAGGCTCCGGATCCGGCAGTTCGAGTTCGGTCTGGCGCGAGGATTTACTGGGGGCCAGAGCGCGCTCTACGACGCGCGCGGCACGCTCGGCGCGGTCATCGGGGGGATCGTTGGGAGGCGGCAGCGACCGTGTGGCGGCGCGCCCAGTGCGCGGACCGGCGAGGGCCGTTTCGCGCTGGCGTGTCGGGATCAGGCCATAGCGCTGCAGCACCGAGGCGCCATCACGACCACGCGCGTGCAGGCGTCGAACGATCTCGATAAAGGGCTGATCCACCATCAGGATCACCGCGACGATCGCGAACATGACTAGAAAGAGCGTGCTGATGAGTTTGCCGACCAGCGCGTAGAGCGGCGCACCGAAGAGCCAGCCGATCACGCCGCCTGCCAGCCGCACGGTGGCGCTGTCCCAGTGAGCGGGATCGGGGGTGAGCATCAGATGTCGTCCGGTGACAAAGACGACGAACAGCAGCAGCGAACCGTAGGAGGAGTGCGTCAGGTTGAAGCGCTCGTAGCCGAGCAGGAACATCGCGCCCGCGAACATCATCAGCAGAGGAATCGCGTAGGAGCCGGAACCGGCGAGCAGGCGCAGCAGAGCATCCACCTGAGCGGGCAGCAGGCCCGGCTGGTTCCAGCAGAGGCAGAGCAGCCCGGCGGCGCCCAGGAAAAAGAGCGTCAGTCCGCAGATGTCCTGTAGGCGACGGTTCGGTGGCGGCGGTGCGGGAGCACGACGAGTCCGCGGTACTTTGACCATAACAACGTTCCCTCCACACAAAGTATAGCAGAAATCTGACGGCGGGTCAATTCTGGGCAGAGAGACGAAATCCGTCGATTCGCTGTTCCTGTCAAGGTAGAATCCGCGGGACTCGGCCCGGAGAGCAGGAATTCGCGTCTCGGTACGGAACTATAGGAGTCAGATGCTCCCTGAAGGCAGGGACTCCAGCCAACTTTTGATGAGCAGCGCAGGTGTGGTTGAAAAGGAAGAGACGAGTTGACGTTTACGCGAAACTGGATGTGGCTGTTTGCAATGGGGGCCGCGCCCTTATTGTTGACGGGGATCGCCCCTAATTTTCTCGTGGTGGCGATGGGATGGTATGCGCTGCTGGTCGGGCTGGCTCTGGCCGACTGGTTTCTGCTGCCGGATCTGGAGAAGACGCTTTCTGCGGAGCGGGTCATCGAAGACAAACTGTCGCTCGGTGTCGCGAACGCGGTGGAGGTGCGGATCCGCAACGGCAGTTCGATGCCGCTGCAAGTCGAGATGATCGACACGCCGCCGGAATCCATGCCGAACGATCTGGAAGAGGCTCCCTTCCGCTTTACAATCCAGGCGAACGCGCGTCATGCCGCGGTCTATCATCTGACGCCCCACGCGCGCGGTGACTTCCAGTTCGGCCCTCTGCATCTGCGGGTGCGGGGCCGCTTGGGCATGGTTCAGCGCCTCATGCAGGTGCGGATCCCCCAGGAGATCAAGGTCTATCCGAACCTGTTGGAGGCGGCCAAGTTCACCCTGATGGCGCGGCGGGGGCGCCTGCAGCAGATGGGCATTCGGCGGGCGCGCCTGCAGGGGGCGGGGCGAGAGTTCGAGAGCCTGCGCGACTATATGCCGGATGACGAACTGCGCCGCATCGACTGGAAAGCGACGGCCCGGCGCGGCAAACTGGTGGCGCGGCAGTACGAGGTGGAGAAGTCGCAGAGTATCGTGCTCGTTCTGGACGTAGGGCGCACCATGCTGGCCGAGATCGACGGGATTCAGAAGCTGGACTATGCGATCAATGCCGCCCTGCTGCTGGCCTACGTCGCCTCCCTCGCCGACGATAAGGTCGGCCTCCTGGTGTTCGCGGACACCGTGCAGTCCTATCTGCCGCCGAAGAAGGGCCGGGCGCAGGTCTACGCGATCCTGGAAGCCCTCTACAACGCCAAAGCCACGCTGGCAGAACCGGACTATCGCGGCGCGCTCTCCTATCTCCAGGCCCGTTGGCGCAAACGCTCCCTCATGGTCTGCTTCACCGACCTCTGGGACCCGGACTCCTCGCGCGTCACCATCTCCGAACTCGCCGCCCTCCAGCCCCGACATCTCGTCGCCGCCGTCACACTGCTCGACACCAAAGTCCTGCGCGCTTCCGCGCAGGAGAGCGTGTCCGCCGAGGCCGTCTACAACCGCGCCGTCGCCGCCCACGTTCTGGAAGATCGCGACCGCGCCACCGGCGAACTGACCCGTCGTGGCGTCCTCGTCGTCGACTCGCCCGCAGAGAAACTCTCCGCCGATCTCGTCAACCGCTACCTCGAAGTGAAAGAACGCATGCAGTTGTAGATCCCAAGGGCGGGTCGCCGTTTCACGACGAAACACCAGGGGCGGCCCACTCTGATTCCGTGGCTTCGAGAGCATCGCGCATGTGCTTGAGTGTCACATGCACGCAGGGCTCTTCTAAGAGAGAGAAGTGGGTGCCCGGCGTGCGAAGGGCTTTGATATTGCTTGCCAGACTGTTCCACCCTAACAATGGGTCGGCTTCCAGCCACGGTTTGTGGAGCCGCGCGATCAGGAGCAAGAGAGGCCCATGATAACGTCTTGGGCGATAGGTCTCTTTCGCCTCTGCCTCGACACGTCTGATTTCGTGGAAGCGCTGCGGCAGATCCGGTTCGTGGTCATCCTCCCCCGTCAGTTCCCAGCGTGTATCGGCTCTCCCCTTCCGTAATCTCCTCTGTACTTGCGCAGTTCTTGTGCGCATATATCCTGACTTGTCGGCCAGGGTGGGGCAGGCAGATAGGTTTTCCGTGTGGAAGCCTACTCTATATTGCCACTGCCGTAGGGTGCGCTGCAGATTTCCAAGGAGATGCGTCTTCCGTTCGAGGGGATATCCCGGCGCCCAGGTGTCGAACAGGATCAGGCATCCTACGTGTTCGCCCGCTTCCCGGATCTGACATGCCATCTCGTAGGCGACAAGTCCGCCAAACGAGAAACCGCAGAGATGATAGGGGCCGGACGGCTGTACCGTACGCATATACCGGATATAGTAGGCCGCCATCTCTTCGACGGTCGTGTGCGGTGCATCCACGCCGTTCATGCCGATGGGTTCGAACACGTAGACAGGCTGATCCGAGCCGATCCGTTGGGCCATCGTGCGATAGAACAGGGCGCTGCCCCCACCTGCGGGAGCGCAAAACAGAGGCGCCCGCGTGCCCTGTATCTGCAGAGCGACCAGTGGCGACCAGAGGGCTTCTCCTTCCTGCTTGCGCTGCAGAAACGCTGCCAGCTTGCCTACGGTGGGCGCTTTGAACATCTCGGCCAGAGAGAGATCGACACCGAACACGCGCTTGATCTCGCTCGACAATCGGATCATCAGGAGGGAGTGTCCGCCGAGGTCGAAGAAGTCGGCCTCGACACTGACGTGGCTTATGCCCAACACCTCCTGCCAGATCTCCACCAGTCTCTCCTCTCTGGGAGAACGCGGTGCGACCAGCGCACCGGAGGCATCCAGCCCGGAACGCTCCGGCTCCGGCAGCGCCTTACGATCGATCTTGCCGTTCGCCAGGAGCGGTAGATCTTCCAAAAACACGAACGCACCGGGAACCATGTAGTCGGGAAGCGTCTCGTGCAGATGCTCCCGAAGAGCACGCATGTTCGGCACGGTCTCGCCGCCTACAACGTAGGCAGCCAGGCGTTTTTCCCCGCGCAGATCCTCACGCGCCACAACCACCGCTTCCCGCACTTGCGGATGCTGCGACAGGGCTGTTTCGATTTCGCCCAACTCGATCCGAAATCCCCGGATTTTTATCTGATGGTCCATCCGGCCCAGATACTCCACATTCCCATCCGGCAGATAACGGCACAGATCGCCTGTTCGGTAGAGCCGCGCTCCCGGTTGTTCGCTGAAAGGATCGGGCACAAACTTCTCCGCCGTCAACTCCGGTCGGTTCAAATAGCCTCGACCGACCTGAACCCCGCCCAGATACAACTCTCCCGTAACGCCTATAGGCTGAGGAGAGAGATGCGCATCCAGTACATAGAGTTGTGTGTTCCAGACAGGGCGTCCGATCGGAACTGAGCGCAGCGTCTCCTCCCGAGGACACTCCCAGAACGTGACGTCTACCGCCGCCTCCGTCGGCCCATACAGATTGTGCAGCCCGCAGCCGAGGCGCGTATAGAAACGTTCGACCAGAGAAGCGGGCAACGCCTCCCCGCTTCAGATCACCCTCTGTAAACTCACACATCTCGAAACCTCCGCCTCCTCCACAAACGCTTGAAGCATCGAAGGCACGAAATGCAGGGTCGTGATCTCCTCCGTCTGAACCAACGCTGCCAGACCTGTCGGATTCTTATGAATCCCCGGCGGCGCTACCACCAGGCATGCGCCTACCATCAGCGGCCAGAAGAACTCCCACACAGACACATCGAAGCTGTAGGGAGTCTTCTGAAGCACCCGATCCGATCCCGAGAGTTGGCAGTGCGCCTGCATCCAGAGCAGACGGTTGCAGATGGCGCGATGCGTGTTCATCGCTCCCTTGGGCTTACCGGTCGAGCCGGAGGTGTAGATGACATAAGCCAGGTTGTCGGCCTCCACACCAGAAGCGGGACGGTCTATGGGGTAGGCATGGAGGGAATCGGCTTCGGTATCCAGACAGATCACCTCGCCTGCGAAGGATGGCAATAACTCTCGGAGCGCCTGTTGGGTGAGGATGACTGAGAGAGAGGCGTCGGCGATCATGTGCTCCAGGCGTTGCGAGGGATAGGCAGGATCGAGGGGAACGTACGCGGCTCCGGCTTTGAGGATTCCCAGCAGGCCGATCACCATCTCCAGAGAGCGTTCGGCGCAGAGGCCGACCAGCATTTCGGGACCTGCGCCTGCCTCTCGAAGGCGGTGGGTGAGTTGGTTGGCGCGGGCGTCGAGTTGGGCATAGGTGAGCGACTCGGCATGGAAGCGCAGCGCGAGAGCATCGGGAGTGCGTCGGACCTGCTCCTCGATTCTCTGATGCAGGCAGAGAGGAGAGGGCAGCGGGATAGACGTATCGTTCCACTCCACCAGAAGCTGATGTCGCTCGGAAGCGCTCAGCAGGGGCAGGCAGGAGATAGGCTGCTCGGGAGCAGCGACGACGCCTTCGAGCAAGGTCCGGAAATGAGTGAGCATCCGCTCGATCGTAGCGGTATCGAACAGGTCGGTGGCATACTGTACGCTCAGTTGCAGACCTGCTTCCGATTCGACAGCGAAAAGCGTCAGATCGAACTTGGAGTAGCGGGTCTCCAGAGGCAATAGAACCGCCTGCAAACCTGTCATGTTCGGTGCCGGACGAGCAATGTTTTGCAGGACGAACATGACCTGGAAGAGAGGGCTGTGCTGGAGACTGCGCTCGGGCTGCAACTCTTCGACCAGTTTCTCGAAGGGCAGATCCTGATGGGCATAGGCTTGCAAGGCGGTCTCACGCACCCGTCCCAGCAGCTCCACAAACGTCG
>Ga0070658_10001014_pt1 | contig 24089 bp, 28 predicted proteins | sample KBSC13metaG_FD_64664 | JGI IMG/M metagenome (GOLD analysis project Ga0070658, IMG submission 64664) | Corn rhizosphere microbial communities from Kellogg Biological Station, Michigan, USA - KBS C1-3 metaG | ecosystem: Host-associated > Plants > Roots > Rhizosphere > Soil ...
GAACGTCAACCGGCCGCCGATCCACTGCGCATAGTCCGACGGTGCGCCAGCGACCCGCTGCACCCCGGCCGCATCGACGCGTCCGACCTGGCCCGCCGTGAGTGACAGCCGGCTCGCACCGTCACGAACCGCGATCGCGCCCTCGGTGACCGCGAGTACCACGGCGTCCTCGTCGCCGAAGGCGCGCACGGTGAACTCGGTGCCGACGTCGGTGGCCTCGGCGCGCCCCGCGCGGACGGTGAATGGACGCGACGCGTCGTGGACGACCTTGAACCGCGCGAGCCCACGGAGCTCGACGTGCCGCGCCCGGGATGTCACGTCGTAACGCAGGGTGGTCGCCGGTCCGAGCGTCACCTGCGTACCGTCGTCGAGCCGGAGCGTGGCGCGCTGGCCGCGCGTCGTCGTCGCGGTGCGATAGCGCGGCGTGGTCGACGCGCGCGAGTACCAGAGGCCGCCGATCGCCAGCACGAGTGCCGCGGCGGTCGCCATCCAGCGCACCATCTGGCGCGCCGGCCAGCCACGCCGAACGGCGATCGGCTCCTCGTGCGGCTCGGCGGCGATCCGGTCCCGCAGCGTACGCCAGGCGGCTTCCGTATCCCACGCGCGCCGCGAACCGACTGGCGCGTCGGGCGCCAGCGCGCGGCGGAGCAGATCCTCGTCCAGCGGGTCTTCGTCGGGCTTCATGCCCAAGAGACGCGTTGGGCCCGCCGGAACCCTACCTGTCCTTCTTGTGCGAGCGCATGAGGTGGCGCAGCCTGGTCATCGCTGAGGCGAGGAGCTTCTCCACCCCCTTGACCGTGATCCCCATCGCGTCGGCGACGTCGGCGTTGGTGAGGTGGTCCCGCCAGCGGAGCACGACGGCCAGCCGTGCGCGCGGCGGAAGCGCATCGATCGCTCGGCGCAGGGCAACGAGGGTCTCCCGCCGCTCGAGCACCTCGTCCGCGCGCGGTTCCCGATCGACATCCGGCTCCGCCGCCGCCCGCGCATGCCGGCGCGCGACGGCACCGCGGCGCAGGTGCTGGAGCGCCCGATTGCGTGCCGCGACGCACAGATACGAGCGCAGCGAACCCCGGACAGCCAGCTTCGCGCGATCACGCCATATCGTATGGAAGAGATCCTGGACGATCTCCTCCGCGACGGCCTGGGATCCGACGTACGCGTCGACGATCTCACACAGCATGGCGTGATACCGAAAGAACAGCGCTTCGAATGAGGCGATGTCGCCTCGGCGCAGGCGGTCGAGATCGTTGGGGTCGGAGCTGCTCACTGCGGCATCGGTGGGGTGCATCGGATGCCCTGTCGGACACCGACCGCAACCTAAGCCGTTGCCGCCGCGAGGGCACCAATTTGCGGGCCATTGTGTCTCACCATGCGGCGCCTGGGCGCGCCCACCCTCGTCGGCACCCTCGAACGTACTCCCATGCCACGCACCGGCTCACTCGCGATCGGTCTCACCCTGCTCGCCGCCTGCGCGACCCAGCACGCGCCACCATCACCCGCTGCGATCCCATCGTCCGCCATGGCCGCCTCGCCGGCGTCCGCCGTCGCCCTCGCCCCCGACGACCGTACCCGCATCGTCGAAGCGTTCCGCCTGGCCGACGCCGTCGGCGACCAGATCTGGCCTGCGTGGACCTCGGCCCCCTTCGCCGTGCTGCTCGTCACCCCCGACCGCGAGTTCCTCGTTCGCCATCCGCGTCCGACGCCCGATTTCACCCGGGTCGGCTACGACTCGCTGTTGCAGAGCGAGGTCCTCGTGCGCCCGCGCCAGTTCGCGCCGAACCTGCTCGCGACCTTCCCCGCCGTCGGGGGCGTGCCGACCATCGTCGTCGGTCTCCCCGCCGCCACCGGCAAGAGCAGCACGGAGTGGGTGGTGACGTTGCTGCACGAGCACTTCCATCAGCTCCAGACGTCGCGCCCGGGCTACTTCGCCCGCGTCGATTCGCTCGGCCTCGCGCGCGGGGACAAGACCGGCATGTGGATGCTGAACTACGCCTTCCCGTACGACTCGGCACGCGTACGCGCGCGATTCGCCGCACTCACGCAGGGACTCGACAGCGCGCTCGCTCTCTCCGCCGACGACCAGCGCGCGGCGGCACGCTGGGCCGCCGTGCGCGGCGCGCGCAGTGAGTTGCACAATGCGCTCACCTCCGATGACGATCGCTATCTCGCCTTCCAGATGTGGCAGGAGGGCGTCGCGCGCTACACCGAGCTCGCCGTCGCACGCTTCGCCGCGACGCACTATGCGCCGAGCGCGGCGTTCACCGCGCTCCCCGACTATGTGCCCTACGCGACCGTGGCCGACCGCATCGACTCCAGTGTGCGCGCGGGCTTGCGCGGCAGCTCCCTCGAGCGCGGCAACCGCGTCGCGTTCTATCCGGCCGGCGCCGCCTACGCCCTGATGCTCGACCGCGTCGCGCCCGCCTGGCGCTCGCACTACTTCGAGCGTGAGATGTCGCTCGATGCGCTACTGCCCTGAGAGGGGGTAGGGTCAGCGGGGGCGGAGTCGTCGACTCCGCCCCCGCTGACTGTTGGCGCGCACGGATGACGCGATTACCGCGTCCAGATCGCGAGCGTGCCGCACACCGTCTTGGGAGTGCGTAGCTCGAGCGGCGTCGTGGCGGGCCCGCGATACAGCTCGATCGCCTTGATGTTCTGGGGCGGTATGGTGTTCACGTCGAATGGCTGAGGCATCATGGCTCCATCGACGAACACCTGCACGCCCACACAGTCGATGAACTGACCGCTGAACTGATTCGAGCCTGGGCCGAGGAGCATTCTCTTGTAGGAGATGACCCCACGATCGATCAGCACGATGCCGCCCGTATCGACTCTGACATTCGGAACGGCAAGGAAGAGCTGCTCGGTGCTGATCGCGCGCCGCCGCTCGATCTGCTCTTCCGTCAGGAAGAAGCCCTGTTCCGTTCGACGGCGTCGCTCGAAGCCAGTCGGGTCGTTCACGGCCGTCACGGCGGAATCCGCCCGCACGACGACGGCCGTGAGCTGATGCACGATCGGGTTCAGTGTGATCTCGACCCGGACATGCTCATCGGCGGCGACCGTGATGTTCTTCAGGACCGGCGTGTTCCCGATGCGTGTCGCACGAAGGAAATACGTTCCGGGAGACAGTGACACGAACCGGAAGGCTCCGGCGCTGTCGGTCACCACGTCGCTCACGCCGAGCAACGAGACGATGACACGGTCGACCGCTGCTCCGTCAGTCCCCACCACGCGACCATGGATCTCGGCCGGTGCGTCCATCGAGCTCTGTGCGACGACGTTCGCCGGCAACAGAGATGCGAGTGCGGTGACCGCGAAGATCACTGTCGCCGCATCGAGCACCAACACACGCACAGGGCGACGCATGGAGAGCAACGTGCGCTGTTCAGGGAGAGGGCGTTCCGGAGCCTTCTGGGGGCTTGTATGCCAGGTCCCGCTACCGAGTACTCGCGACTCACTACTGGGAGTGGCAGTTGAAACGCTATCCCGCCCGACTCGCCGCCAGCTCCCCCGTATCCATCACGTCGAGCGACCCACCCACGGCGGCTACTTCCCAGTACGCCCGCGGCAGGCGGATCGTGAAGCAGCTCCCTTCACCGAGAACGCTGCGCGCCACGACGTCGCCGCCGAGCAGCCGCACGAGTCGCCGCGTCACGTGCAGCCCGAGCCCCGTGCCGCCCACGCGGCGCGTCGGCGCCTGATCCACCTGCCAGAACGCGTCGAAGATCATCGGCAGATGCTCGGCCGAGATGCCGAGTCCCGTGTCCTCCACCTCGAACACGATCACCGAGCCCATGTCCTCGCCCCAGGCGCGCACCTGCACCTCGCCGCGATCGGTGAACTTCACCGCGTTGCCGATCAGGTTGACGAGCGCCTGACGCAGCTTCCCTGCGTCCGTCGTCATCGTGTACACGGGCTCCGGCAGGTGCAGCGTCAGCGCGAGCCCCTTCCGGCTCGCCTCGGGCTCCATCATCGCCGCCGCCTCCTCGCAGAGCGACGCGATGCCGACGCGCGCCGGCGTGATGCGCTCGCGTCCCAGCTCGAGCCGCGAGAGCGTCAGCACCTCGTCGATCAGCGCGAGCAGGTGCTTCGCGCTCGCGCCGATGCGCTCGAGCTGCTGGCGCTGGCCCGGTGTCGCCGGATCGGGGATCCCGTCGCGCAGCAGCGCGCCATAGCCGATGATCGCATTCAGCGGCGTGCGCAGCTCGTGGCTCATCACGGCGAGGAAGTCGTTCTTCGCCCGGTTCGCCCGCTCGGCCTCGTCGCGCGCCGCGGCCGCGTGTTCCAGCGCGCGCGCCTGCGCCCGCTCACCGCGTTGCACGATCGCCGCCGCGCGCAGCAGCACCGTGAGCTGGATCCCCATCATCACGACGACGAGGATCGCGATGCCGATCTCGCGCCCGACGATCTGCTCCTCGCGCCCGTGGTTGTACAGCCAGCCGAGCGCCAGCGGCACGATCGTCAGCGCGAGGAGGAGGCGGCGTGCGAGCATCCCCGTCCCCGTGCGCGACACGAACCGCCCCGCCCACGACGAGTTGGGACGCGCGCTGAGAATGCCGACACCGAGCGTGAAGAACGCGCACGCCGTCGACACCGCCATCTGCGCCGCCGCGTCCATCTTGTAGAACGCCGTCGCCCCGTACAGGTAGCCGATCAGCGCCAGCCCCGCGATCGTGATGCCGAGCGTCGAGAACCAGTGCGCGATCTGACGGATGCGGCGCGTCTGCCCGTCGAGCAGGAAGAGCGCGGCACCGGCGAGCGCGAAGCTCACGGCGGAGTTGGTCGCCATGCGGCCGACCGGCTGGTACGGCAGCCGCGCCAGCGTGTCGTGGAACAGCAGCTCGTCGAGCGCGGTGTCCAGCCCCCACATGCGCTCCGCGAGCGTGACGAGGCCGGTCGCCAGCACGAGGAGCGCGAGCCCGCGTGCCACCAGCGACAGCGTGCCCGGCTCCTCGCGCGGAACGCGCTGCATCCACAGCGACGCGCCGGCGACGACGAACGTCATCGCGGTGATCGGCAGCATGTGCACGTTGCCGATGAGCAGCCGCGTCAGGAGGTCGATGTGAAACGCCCATCCAACGAGCACCGTGACGCCGATCGCGATCGTCGCGATCGCGCACGCAAGCGTCAGGCGCGATGCCTCGACCCCCCGCGCCAACACCTTGTTGCCCATGCTCGTCTCCGGAATTCCGCTGCGAGTCGTACGCTCGCTCATGCTCGCGCGGTGTCAAGAGAGCCAGGTCACATACGGAAGTGCACGCTACATCGCGTCGGGCTCGGGATCGATAATGCTGCTCCGCGTATTGATCTGGCAACCGAGCGCGTGCCATGCCGACATCGTTGCCCATCGCCTGCAGTCTCTCCGCCGCCGCTCTGCGCGAGCAGCGTGATACCCTCCTGCTGGGACTCGCCGATCACGCGGTGCAGCGCACGCCGCTGCCGAGCGGCATCCGCCTCCGCTTCGCGCCGACCGCCGAGCGGATGCGCCAGATCGACGCCGTCGCCAGGCGCGAGCACGAGTGCTGCCCCTTCCTCGAGTTCCGCGTCGGCCTCGCGCTCGGCGATCGATCGCTGACGCTCGACGTCACCGGTCCCGACGGCACCGCGACCCTGCTCGCCGATCTCCTCGCGCCGCCCCTCGCCGCCTAGCGCACACACGCGCGCCAGCGTCATCTTGGGCGCGCGCTATGGTGCATTCGCATCCCGGTGCCAGGCACCCGTGCCCGGCACCGATGTGTCGCATTCCCGCATTCCCGCACCCCGAGGTCGATCGATGATCGTCGCACGCCGCCCGCTTCGCGGCGCCTTCCTCTTTGCATCCTCCCTGGCCGCGCTCGCGTGCAGCCGCACGAGCGCCGACGCCAATGCGAAGGCGGATTCCACGAAGGTGGCTGCCGCGGCCGCGGCGAGCACGGTGCACGCGGACAGCGTCTGGCGCGCCCCCTTCGGCACGGCGCCCGACGGCACGCCGGTCGAGGTGTTCACGCTCACCAACAAGAACGGCGTCGAGACGCGCATCCTCTCCTACGGCGGCATCATCCAGTCGCTCAAGACGCCGGACAGGTCGGGCAACGTCGACGACGTCGTGCTGGGCTTCGACGACCTGGCCGGCTACGTGAAAAGCTCCCCCTACTTCGGCGCCATCGTCGGCCGCTATGGCAACCGCATCGCGCGCGGTCGCTTCACCCTCGACGGCAAGACCTACACGCTCGCGATCAACAATCCGCCGAACAGCCTGCATGGCGGCGTCAAAGGGTTCGACAAGGTCGTCTGGCACGCCGAGCCCTTCAAGAGCGACAGCGGCGTCGGCGTCGTCCTCACGCACACGAGCCCCGACGGCGACGAAGGTTTCCCCGGCACCCTGAACGCCAAGGTCTCCTACACGCTCGACGACAGCAACCAGATCGTGATCCACTACGAGGCGACGACGGACAAGGCGACCCCCGTCAACCTCACCAATCACACCTACTGGAACCTCGCCGGCGACGGCAAGCGCGACATCCTCGGCCACGTGCTCGCCATCCCCGCCAGCGCCATCATCCCCGTGGATTCGACGCTCATCCCCACCGGCGAGATGATGAAGGTGGCCGGCACCCCGTTCGATTTCCGTGAGCCGACCCCCATCGGCGCCCGCATCGACTCGAATCACATCCAGCTCAAGTACGGCCGCGGCTACGACCACACCTGGGTGATCGACCGCGCCGATCAGACGGGGCTGGTGCGTGCCGCGCACCTCCGGGAGCCAACCACCGGGCGCACGCTCGACATCTACACCACCGAGCCCGGGGTGCAGTTCTATACCGGTAACTTCCTCGACGGCAGCGTCGTAGGAAAAAGTGGCCACGTCTACAAGTACCGCTACGGACTGGCCCTCGAGACGCATCACTTCCCCGACTCGCCGAATCAGCCGAAATTCCCCTCGGTGATCCTCCGTCCGGGACAGGTGTACAAGACCACCACGGTGTTCAAGCTCGGCGCAGTGCACTGATCACCGATCATTGATCACCGATCACTGATCACGGTCCACTGATCCGGCGTCGCGCCGTAAGGAGGCCGATCATGTTGCGTGACTGGCTCGATCGTGTGCTCGGCGGAGATCGCGAGCGTGCCCTGGAGCCGCGCCCCGAGACCCGCGTCATCGGCGGCATCCCCGTCCACGTGCTCAACACGCGCGACGACATCGACTCGGAGCGCGTCTTCCGGCGCGCCGAGGCGGTGATCGCGCGGGTCGCGCAGTACCAGCCATGGCGGCTGGCGCACATCCGGCGCGACATCGCCGGCATCGTCGTCCAGCGCTACGCCTGTCGCGCCGCCTTCTTCGGCGACAGCAAGCTCGTCATGCTCGAGCTGACCTTCATGGCCAACGAGCAGTTCTCCGACTCGCAGGTCGCCGCGTCGTTCGTGCACGAGGGGATGCACGCCCGCCTCGACCGGCTCGCCGAGAAGTACGGGGTCACTCCCTTCGCGGCGGCGCGCGCACGCCACGAGCGGATCTGCCGGCGCGCTGAGCTCGACTGGGGGCGCGCCGTCCCGGACGGCGAGCCGGTCGTGCGACGCGCGCTCGAGTCGATGGCGCTCGCCGACGAGGAGGTCGCGCCGACGATCGAGTGGGGAGAGGCCAGCCGGCGCGTCGCCGCCGTCGATCGGGCCCAATCGACCCTACCGCCGCGGCAGACGGATCGCCATTCTGACGCATGATGACCAGGCCTCCGGTCGATCCGCCCCCGTCGTCGATCCAGCCCACGGTCTCGCCCGCCGCACGCGAGCAGGCCATCGCCGTGCTGACCGAGCGATTCGCCAACGATCATCTCACGCTCGAGGAGTTCGAGCGGCGCACCGCCGCGGCCTATGCCGCGACCACGCCCGCGGCCCTCGCCGAGCTGACGGCGGATCTCGGTGTCGCCGCGGTTCCCGGCACGCGCTCCAGCATGCCGTCGATGCACGTCGGCGTCCTGCTCGGCAGCGTCGTGAAGAAGATGGACCGCGTGCCGCGACACCTCTCCGTGCGCTCCGCACTCGGCAACATCGAGCTCGACCTCACCCAGGCGATCTTCCCGCCCGGCGTCACCGAGATCGAGCTGCGCGCCTTCATGGGTAACATCGAGATCCAGCTCCCGAAGGACGTCGGCGTCGAGGATCACGTGAGCACGGTGCTCGGCTCCTTCGAGTATCGCCGGCATCCCCGCGCGTCGAGCTGGGTGGAGTCGAGCGGCATCGCCAGCGTCGTGCGCTTCACCGGCAAGGTGACGATGAGCTCCGCCGAAGTCGTCATCCGGCGCGACTCGGGCGAGTTCCGGAGCGTCGACGACGACGCCTAGCGACACGTTGCGCGACCGCCTCGGCGTCGCGCTGCCCATCATCCAGGCGCCGATGGCGGGGTCGCAGGGGAGCGCGCTCGCCATCGCCGTGTGCGAGGCGGGCGGACTGGGCTCCCTCCCGATGGCGATGCTCGCGCCCGATGCGATGCGTGCCGAGATCGCCGCGGTGCGTGCGGCGACCACGCGACCGTTCAACGTGAACTTCTTCTGCCACGCCGAGCCCGCGCCCGATCCGGCGCGCGAGGCGGCGTGGCGCGCGACCCTCGTGCCGTACTATCGCGAGCTCGGGCTCGACGTCGCCGCGATCCCCGCCGGCCCGGTGCGCCGCCCTTTCGACGCCGACGCCGCGGAGGTGGTGCGCGAGCTCGCGCCGCCCGTCGTCAGCTTCCACTTCGGGCTCCCGTCCGCGCCGTTGCTCGATGCCGTCCGCCGCACCGGCGCGACGATCCTCTCGTCGGCGACGACCGTGGACGAGGCGCGCTGGCTCGAGGAGCGCGGTGTGCACGCCATCATCGCGCAGGGACTCGAGGCGGGCGGGCATCGCGGCCATTTCCTGTCCGATGACCTCTCGATGCAGCTCGGGACGTTCGCGCTGGTGCCGCAGATCGCGCGTGCCGTACGCGTTCCTGTGATCGCCGCCGGTGGGATCGCCGACGCGCCAGGCGTTGCCGCCGCCCTCGACCTCGGCGCCTCGGCGGTGCAGGTGGGCACGTCGTACCTCTGCTGCGACGAGTCGAAGACGAGCGCCATCCATCGTGCCGCGCTCGTGAGCGACGACGCGCGACACACCACGCTGACCAACCTCTTCTCCGGACGTCCCGCGCGCGGGATCGTGAACCGGGTCATTCGCGAGCTCGGCCCGATGTCGAACGTCGCGCCACCATTCCCCCTCGCGAGCGCCGCCATGGCGCCACTCCGCGCCGCAGCCGAGCGTGCGGGGCGCGGCGACTTCTCGCCCCTGTGGGCCGGCCAGAACACGAGCGGTTGCCGCGCCGCTCCCGCGGCCGAGATCACGCGCGCCCTCGCCTCCGCCCTCTGACGCGGGGTCAGACACCTGGGGTCAGACACCTGGGGTCAGACACCTGTGACGTCGTCGGTGCCAGGCACGGGTGCCTGGCCCCCGTGACCCCATGGTGTCAGACACCGAGTGAGCCAATCCGCCGGGCGTTCTCGCGTAAGTGCACACTCGGTCGGCGCGCATGACGCGCCGGCCGTGTCCCCCTTACGAGGAGAGCCACATGTCGCCGAGGCACCGCTGCGCACTGCTGCTGGTCATCCTCGCTGCAGGCTGTACCAGGTGGGGGCCGCTCCCTGGAGCAGGGTTGGCGCATCCGCAGAGTGAAGAGCTCGACCGCGTGACCGTGTACCTGCGCGACAGCACCGCGGTTGAGCTCGACGACGCGGCCATCACGCCCGACAGCATCGTCGGTCTCGAGCATGGTTCGTCGACACGGTGGGCCGTCGTGCGTGCCGACGTCGCCAGAGTCGAGACGCAGAATCCCGATTCCTTCGTGTCATTCGCCTCGGGTGCCCTCGCGGCCGTGGTCGCAATACTGGCGCTGGTGAAGACGATGCCCAGCACTTGATCCGCCAGACCAACCATGATCATCTCGATGAAGCTCCGCCGCGCCCTGCTCGCAGGCGTGTTCACCACTGGTTGCGCGGTGTGGCGGCCGCTTCCCGGAGGAGGATTCGCCGGCGCCGGCAGCGATCACCTCGACCACGCTAGAGTGGCGCTGCACGACGGAACCAGGACCCAGATCGACGACGTCACGATCAGCCGCGACAGCATCATCGGCTTGCGCCGCGACCGTCTCACGCGATTCGCCGTCGCGCGAACCGATGCCACCAGCGTCGAAGCCTGGCAACCAAACGCGCCGAAGTCGTTCGCCGCCGGCGCGCTCTTCACCAGCTCCGTGCTGGCCGTGCTCTTCGTCACCTTGATCATCCTCTTCGCGGGCGAGGATACGTAGCGATGCGCGCGCGCCATCTCTGCGCCATCCTCGTCCTGGCGCCGGCCGCGAGCTGCTCGGCGTGGCGGCCGGTGCCTGGGGCTGCCCTCGCCCCCGCACCGCCTGAGCGGGTCGACCACGCCAGGGTTTCCCTTCGCGACGGCACCGTGCTGCTCCTCCGCGACGCGATGATCAGTCCGGACAGCATCGTGGGACTCGCGGGAGCCCCGCCCACCCGGGTCGCCGTGCCCCGCAGCGACGTCACCGCACTGGAAGCAGAGCACGCCGAGGCCATCACGTCGTTCCTTGCCGGCGTGCTGTCCGTCGTCGGCTTGCTGTACCTCGCGGTTTCGCTGAACAACCTCTGACCCGCCTGGAGTCCCGGCGGAGGGGGAAGCCAAGGACCGGACGGTGGCCCGTCAATCCGTATCCCCGTATCCCCGCGAATGAGACCTAAGCCCGACACCGCCCACCACCCCGAATGGGGTTTCATCATGCGTGAGGCATCCCGTTCATCCTCCGTTGCCGCGTCGCGTCGTCTGCATCCTCTTGCTGCTCACGCACGCCGGCGCCTGCAGCCAGTGGAACCGGCTTCCCGGCACCGCCGCGGACAACGTCAGCGCCCCGGCCATCCATCGCGCGCGCCTCGTGATGCACAACGGATCCGAGGTCGTTCTCCGCGACGCCCAGATCCGGACCGACAGCATCGTCGGCAGGAACGTACGGTCGTATGAGCGGCAAGCCGTTCCAACCGACGACGTCGCCTACGTCGACTCGCGCCGCGGCTGGACGGAGCGCACCGTCGGCGGTGTGCTCGGGCTCGCCGCCGTGGGTGCCATCTCCGCGGTCGTCGTGCTCTTCACGACGCGGGTGTTCACGAGCGCAGCGCCGGCGCCGGCTGCGCACTGACCGGAGTGTGGCGCGACGCGCGCTCTGCGCACTCCTGCTGCTGTCCCAGCTCGCGGCGTGTTACACCTATCGCCCCATGCGCGGGACGATCGAGCTGCAGGTGGGAGACGAGCACATACGCGAGGCGCGGATCGCCTTGCGCAACGGCACCGAGACATCGCTGCGCGACGTGACCGTCCGCGCCGACAGCCTGATCGGATTCGCCGCCGACGGACGCGAGCGGTGCGCCATCCCGTTCGGCGAGGTCGTGATGATCGAGCGACGCGAGGTCAGCATCCTGCGCACCGGCGCTGTCATGGCCGCGACGGTGGCGGTCGGGTACGTAGTGTTCCTCGCGGTCGCCTTCGCGCGTCTCGGTCCCAACTGGACTGCCGTGCCGACGCCTGCACCGGGCGCGCGCTGACCGACGACCCGACGTCCCACTCGCCAGCGCGCGCCCCGAGGTTGCGAGCCATGTGACGCAGGCGGCAGTTTCCCTGATGCTTCCTGCTTCCCGTGCCTCACTTTGTCGCACCGTCTGCGCCGCGTTCGTCCTCACCCAGCTCGCCGCCTGTATGACCTGGCGGCCCGTGCCCGCCACGTCCGACCAGCCGGCCGACACCGAGGCGATCGCCCGCGCCCGGCTCCGGCTGCGAAGCGGCGCCGAGCTCTCCCTGCGTGACGTGCGCGTGCGCAACGACAGCGTCGTCGGCTACGCCGGTGATCCGCGCGAGCGGCGCGCCTTCCCCGTCACCGACGTCGCCTCGATCGAGCGCCGACAGCTCAGCGTCGGCCGGACCGCCGGCGTCGTCGTCGGCGCGGTGGCCGTCACGACCGTCGTCGCGTTCGGGCTGGCGATGCGCGACCTCGGCAACAGCATCAACGCGGTCCCCGCACCTCGCGTCCCCTGACTGAAGACATCCTCAAGACGACGGCCGAGCTGAACCTCGGCGAGCCCGATCCGCTCGCCGTCGGTTTCGTGCTCAAGCTCGCCCGCGCGCTCCACTCCTATGGCTACTCGGCGCCGCGCCTCGAGGGGATCCTCGGCGCCACGGCGGACCGGCTCGGTCTGTATGGCCATCGCTTCTTCTCGATGCCGACGCAGATCATGGCGGCGTTCGGTCCCGAGTCGCGGCAGTACACGCATCTGCTTCGCGTCGAGCCGGGCGAGGTGAACCTCGCCAAGCTGGCCGCGCTCGAGCAGGTCTCGCTCGACGTCGCGCACGGACGCGTCTCTCCACGCGAAGGGATGGCGCACATCCAGCGCATCGTGGCGGCCCCGTCGCCATACAGTCCGCCCCTCGTCACGCTCGCCTTCGGGGTGCTGTCCGGCGCGGTCTGTCAGTTCCTCGGCGGCGGCTGGCACGAGATCATCGTCGCCACCGTGCTCGGGCTCGGACTCGGCCTCTTCGCGCTGTACGCGGAGCGTCACGCACGCATCAGCCGAGTCTTCGAGTCGCTTGCCGCCTTCCTCCTCAGCGCGACGGCGATCGGTCTGGCGCGGTTCGTGGGCCCGATCTCGGTGTTCGTCGCCACGCTGTCCGGGCTCATCGTCCTCATGCCCGGACTGCTGTTGACGACGGCGATCACCGAGTTGGCGACGCGTCACCTCGCCTCCGGCACGCTCCGTCTGAGCAGCGCGTTCATGACGCTGCTCGGCATCGTCTTCGGCGTCGCGCTGGGAACGAAGCTCGGCGTGGCGGTCTTCGGCGCGCCGATCGGACATCCTGCCGAAACGCTTCCCGGCTGGGTCGCGATCGTCGCCGTTCCCCTCGCCTCGGCGAGCTCCGCGGTCATCCTGCGCGCCGACCCGCGCGACGCGCCGTGGATCGTCGCCGCCGGCGTGCTCGGTGTCGTGGCGGGCCGCGTCGGCGCGACGCATCTCGGCCTCGAGCTCGGCATGTTCGTCGCCGCGCTCGGCGTCGCACTCGCGAGCAGCGCCTACGAGCGGTGGCGCCAGCGCCCTGCGCCGGTGGTGCTGGTGCCCGGCATCCTCCTGCTCGTCCCCGGCAGCATCGGCTACCGCAGCATGTCCGCCCTGATGGAGCGCGACACCGTATCCGGGATCGACACCGCGTTCACGATGATCCTCACCGCCGTCTCCCTCGTCGCGGGCCTGCTGATCGCCGGCGTGCTCGTCCCCGAGCCCACCCCCACATCAACGCCCGCCCCGCTCACGCCGTAGCACCTGAGCCTGCACTGTTGGCTCTTCAACGACGGACCGCGGATCCGGAACGGCGATGATACGGAAAGGGCTGGATCTTCTCCTCGTGCTCTTGAACGACTGCTCTTTAACGACAGCTCTTTCACCGGCAGGAACGCGGATTTCCCCGGATGCACCGGACAAGGCCGGATCTGCTCCGTGTGGGCGGGGAGATCGCTCCGCCACGCCATCAAAGACCTTGAAGTCGTGGATAGAGATGATGGGTGCGCCGGTGCGGGAAGCTCGGACCCCGAGAGGAGCCGATCCGGCATCTTCCGGTGCATCCGGCCCTTTCCGGGGCCTGCCGTTCAAATAAGCCGAGAAAGATCCAGCCCTTTCCGCGAAGATCGCCGTTCAGATCCGCGTCCGTCGTTGGGTAGCTGACAGTGCGTCCCTCGCTACATACTCATCCGATCACCTGACGCGAGCCGACTGATGACGAAGCCGACCGAGACCAACGACTCGATCTCTCGCCGCACGTTCATCCAGCGCACCGGCGCGACCGCGGCGGCCGTCGCGGCGCCGATGATCATTCCGGCACGCCTGCTCGGGGCGAACGCGCCGAGTAATCGCGTGCGTGTCGGCCACATCGGCGCGGGGCGGATCGCGCAGGGGCACGACATGGTCGGCGTCGCCGGCTCCGATCTCGCCGACGTCCTCGCCGTGGCCGATCTCGATGCGCGCCGCGCCGCCAGCGGGAAGACGCGCGTCGAGCGCCTCTTCGCGGCGCGCAACGCGCCGCCGCAGAGGATCGACGTCTACACCGATTACAAGCAGCTCCTCGCGCGCGCCGACATCGACGCGGTGACGATCTCGCTCCCCGACCACCAGCACGCCGAAGTCGCATTGCGCGCGCTGCGCGCCGGAAAGGACGTCTATCTCCAGAAGCCGTTCACGATGACGCACGCCGAGGGCGTCATGCTCCGCGACGCCGTCGCGAAGTCGGGACGCATCCTCCAGGTCGGGAGTCAGCAGCGGTCGTGGGGACCGAACGAGCAGTTCCGCAAAGCGGTGGAATTCGTGCGCAGTGGTCGCGTCGGTCAGCTCCAGCGCGTCGAGATCGGACTTCCCATCGATCCCACCGCGCCCGACGAGCCGCAACAGCCGGTGCCGGCGAACCTGAACTACGACATGTGGCTCGGCCCGACGCCGGAAGTGTTCTACACCGAGCAGCGCGTCCATCCGCAGAAGGTGCTCGCCAACGGCGAGCCCGACGTGCAGTCGCGCCCCGGCTGGCTGCGCAACGAGAACTACTCCCTCGGCATGATCACCGGCTGGGGCGCGCACCACTTCGACACGGCGCACTGGGGGATGAACATGGAGCTCACCGGCCCGTCGAAGATCGAGGGACGTGGTGAGTTTCCCCCGCACGACCGCATCTGGAACGTGCACGGCAAGTATCACATCGAGCTCACCTATCCGGGCAACGTCATCATGACCGTGTCCGACGAGCTCCCCAACGGGATCAAGTTCATCGGCAACGAAGGGTGGATCTTCGTCTCGCGCGACGCGTCGCAGACGGCGAGCGATCCTTCGGGGCGCACGACGTCGCTCAAGTCGCTCGACGCGAGCGATCCGAAGCTGCTCGATCCCAATGGCGTCACCGTACAGATGCCGCACAGCCTCTCGCACCACCGCAACTGGCTCGAGTGCGTGAAGTCGCGCCAGCAGCCGTTGGCGCCGGCGCCGGTGGCGCACCGGGCGAACGCGGCGTGCATCGTGAGCTGGATCGCGATGAAGCTGCAGCGTCCCCTCACCTGGGACGCGAACGCCGAGCGCTTCGTGAACGATGCGGAAGCCAACGCCATGCTCACGCGTCCGGAGCGCGCCGGTTATGGGGCGCTCACGCTCGCGCGCACCTTCTCCAAAGTCTGACAGCCCACGGATGAATCGAACCCACTTCGCTCGCCGGCTCGCGTCGTTCGGCGCCGCCGCTCTCGTCATGGCGACTGCTCCAGCCTCCGCCCAACAGGCGTCGCAGCAGAGCGCCGCGCACCCCGACTCGGCGCGCTTCCGTCTCATCACCCTCGATCCGGGACACTTCCACGCCTCGCTCGTGCAGAAGTTCATGTATCCCGACGTCGACTCCGTCGTGTGGGTCTACTCGGCGGGAGGGGATGATCTGAAGGAGCATCTCGCGCGCGTCGAATCGTTCAACAAGCGCGAGGAGCAGCCGACGCACTGGGTCGAGAAGATCTATACCGGCCCCGATTATCTCGACCGGATGATCGCCGACCGCGCGGGGAACATCGTCGTCATCGCCGGCAACAACGCGCGGAAGACGGAATACATCGCCCGCTCCATCGACGCCGGGCTCAACGTGCTGGCCGACAAGCCGATGGTCCGTACGCCGGCGGATCTGATCAAGCTCCGCCAGGCGTTCAAGACCGCGGCGCAGAAGCACGTGCTCCTGTACGACATCATGACCGAGCGCAACGAGGTGACGACGGCGCTGCAGCGCGCGCTGTCCATGCAGCCCGCGCTCTTCGGCACGCTGGTGATGGGGACGACCGAGAACCCCGCCATCACCAAGGTCAGCGTCCACAACTACTCGAAGATCGTCGCCGGCTCGCCGCTCAAGCGGCCGCAGTGGTTCTTCGACGTGCGGCAACAGGGTGAGGGCATCGTCGACGTCACGACGCATCTCGTCGACCTGGTACAGTGGGAAGCCTTTCCTGGGCAGACGCTGAAGATGGGCGACGTGCACATGCTCAGCGCCAAACGCTGGCCGACACCGATCTCCATCGCGCAGTTCAAGAAGGTGACCGGCGCCGACAGCTTCCCCGATTTCCTGAAGGGCGACGTGAAGGGCGGCGTGTTGCAGGTCTACTCGAACGGCGAGATGAACTACACGCTGCGCGGCATCCACGTGAAGGTGTCCGACTCGTGGCAGTTCGAGGGCCCGCCGGGCAGTGGCGACACGCACTTCTCCATCATGCGCGGCACGAAGGCGAACCTGATGATCCGGCAGGGCGCGGAGCAGAAGTACAAGCCCGTGCTCTACGTCGAGCGCAACCCGTCCGTCACGCCGGCGGCGTTCGAGTCCGCGCTGAACGCGGCGATCGCCGGCCTGCAGCAGCAGTGGCCCGGTGTCGCCGTGCATCGTGACGGCGACCGCTTCGCCGTCGACGTGCCGGCGAAGTACGACGTCGGCCACGAATCCCACTTCGCCCAGGTGACGTCCGACTTCCTGCGCTTCCTCCGCGACGGCTCCATGCCCGCGTGGGAGGTGCCGAACATGCTCGTGAAGTACGGGACGATCATGCAGGCATACGAGATGAGCCGGGCGAGATAGCTCGCGATCCGGCAACTGCCGTCACGCGCCACTGACGAGCTCGTCAGTGGCGCGTCGCGCATCCGGAGTGCGAGTGCGACGGACTCAGCGGGCATGTGCGTCCTCCGCGATGCGCCGCGCGTGAGCGGCGTCACCGACGTTCAGTGCTCTCGCGTGCACCCCGCGGCTCCGCCGCCCTTCAGCCCCGCGTAACCGCCCCCGATGGTCTGTCAATTGCCTCTTCGACCAACGTCGCGGCCGTATGCCGACGTTCGTCCGTCGTGCCCCGCGGCGACTGGCAAGCTCCCCCTGCATTGGAGAACGACGATCATGAATGCCCACGCTCATCGACTCACAACGATCTCCATGGCGCTGCTCTGCGCCGCCGCACTCGGCGCGTGCAGCAAGACGGAACGCACCGCCGACACCGCCGCGGCGCGCACGGACAGCGCTGCCGGCCGTCTCGATTCGACCGCCATGGCGAAGACCGACTCCGGGATGAACATGGCGCACAACGCCGGCGCCTGGACGAACGATCACATCTTCGGCTTCGCCCACAACGCCAACGAAGGCGAGATCGCCCTCGGCAAGCTCGCCTCCACCAAGGCGACCAACGCGAAGGTCCGCGAGTTCGGTCAGGAGATGGTGAAGGACCACACCCAGCTGATGAAGGACGCGCACGCCCTCATGACGAAGGTCAACGCGACCGCCGACAGCACCTGGGACGACGCGAAGGATCTCGCCAGTGGCGCCGCTGACAAGCTCAAGGAGTTGACGGACAAGGCGAAGGGCGCCGACTGGGACAAGAACTACATCGACAACCAGGTCGACGCGCACCAGAAGGTGCTCGGCAAGCTGCAGGATGCCGCGAAGGCCACCACCGATACCACGGTCGCCGCGGGTCTCGCCAAGGCCACTGCGAAGGTCCAGGAGCACCTCACCAAGGCCCAGAGCATCCAGGCCGGCCTGAAGTAACGCTCGCTCGACTCGCGGGCGGCCGCGTCGGAAGGCTCGAGCAGCGCGCGAACGATCGAACGTGAAACGGGGGCGAAGCCAATTGGCTTCGCCCCCGTTCGCGTCGTACGGCGTATCGGAATCGGCTCCGCGTCGCCGGTCAGCTCTTGCTCGCCGTCACCCACGGATCGCGCGACATCCAATTCTTGTCCGGCGCGAAGAGGAACGTCACCGCGCCATTGGCCAGCTTCGGGAGCAGTCGCGCGGCGCGGCTCGGCTCCATTGCGGGACAACCCTGGCTCCGTCCCGCCTTGTTCGGCGTCACGTACGGCGCGCCGTGCGCCACGACGCCACGAGCCAGTGCGTTGTCGTTGAACCCGGTCGACTTGCCATCCAGCCGGAGCCCGACCGACTTGTACGCGCGGCCACCCGAGTGCCCGCTGAACGAGTAGAGCGCCTTCGTGACGTACAGGCCGAGCGAGCTTGCGGCGCTTCTCGCCGCGTTGGAGAACTTGGTCGGCACGCCACCGTCCTTCTGCGAGCCCTTTCCGGCCGCAACCGTGAACGGGCCGTCGACGATCTGGAGCTTTTCCATGTCGAACACGTAGCCGCGCTTTGCCGTCGCCGGCAGACCGAAGTCGACGAAGTACAGATACGGCTTCTTGACCTCGTTCGGGTGTGCCGACTTGAACGCGAAGTAGCTCTTGAAGGCGGTCTCGAGTGCTTCCGGCCGGCTGAGCCCGCGCACGATGCTCGAGAAGGCGCTCAGCGCTGCCGTGGTCACGTCGGTGACCTCACCATCGGACGTCGTCGCGACCGTCGTGGTCGCCGGCGAAGCCGAGGGAGCGGTGCCGTTCACGAAGGTGGCCGCCGCATTCAAGACGGGCCCGGTGTTGTCGCGATTCGGCATGGCAAAGCCGGCCGCGACGACCAGCGCACTCGCACCGAGAAGCGCGTTCTGAATGAGGAAACCTTTACGCATGAGCCTCCTGAGACATCTGAAGGAGCGCCCTGTCCGGGCGTTGCCGCGGGGCGGAGTGACGACCTCAACTCTCTACACCCGTTGGCGCGGAAGGATACATAAGTTTAGTGATCCAAGGCGCTATGGTAAAGTGTTGGTATGTAACGGTTTAAGGCAGGGCTCGCTCGCGCAAAGCGAACTCATGTTTACAAAAAAGCCCTCATTTGGGTCGTGCTGGAGCACACCCCGGGGTCAGCCGTTGGCGTCAGACCCCGAGGGCGAAGCCCAGGGCGGAGCCCTCAGCCGCTGCTGACCGCCCTCCGCTCGCCGCTGTGACCCCAGGTGTCTGACCCCAAGTGTCTGACCCCAGGTGTCTGACCCCAGGTGTCTGACCCCGGTGGCGGGGTGGAGGCGACGCAACGCATACTCCCGCCCATGATCAAGCAGCACACCGCCGCTCGCCACCGCGCCCGCATCGGGCTCGCCTTCCTCATCGGAGGATGCACGTCGACTCGCGGCGCGCAGCCGGACTGGTCCGCACGTGAGGCAGCACTGCCGGCTGTGCACGCCCCATCAGCCGCGTCGTCGGTGGACATCACGTGGCTGTCGGTCACCAACGTCTATCTTCGCATCGGGGATGTCGGCGTCCTCACCGACGGCTACGTCACGCGGCTGCCGCAGAGCGCCTTCCTCGATCAGACGCTGCAGCACTCGCGGGCCCCGTACCGGCCCGATAGCGCGGCGGTCGTACGCATGGCCGCCCTGCTCGGCGGGCGCGATGCGGTGCAGGCGCTGCTGAACGGGCACAGTCACTTCGACCATGCCTTCGACGCCGCGACGTGGGCCAAGCTGACGCGCGCCGAGGTGTACGGCCCGCGCTCGACGTGCCTGCAGCTCGCCGCGCAGGACGTGCCGGCGTCGCGGTGCACGACGGTGCAGGGCGGCGAGACGCTCACCCTCGGCGAGGGCGTCACCGTGCGCGTCGTGCGCTGGAACCACAGCGGCGACCACGCCGTGAATCCGGAGCTGCACGACCCGCGCGAGCTCGCCGGCGTGCCGACGCGCGATCCGGCGACCGGCGGCCTGCGTCCCGGTGTCACCGAGGATTTTCCCAATGGCGGCGGGAGCCGCGCCTACCTGATCACGGTTCCCGCGCGTGACGGCCCGCTGACGATCTTCTTCAGCAACACGGGAAGCCCCGTCGACCTCGACCGACCGATCGTCGTCGACGGCAAGGACTTCGGTGCGCCGATCGACAACCTGCGCTCGGCGTTGCGCGACGCCGGCCTCGCATCGGTGGATCTCTGGATCGCCGGCGGCGGCGCGCCGCTCGCACGGCTCGTGCTCCCGGTGCTGAAACCGAAGGCGTACCTGCCCGTGCACTGGGACGACTATTTTTCACCACTCGAGGCGGGCGTCGCGAAGCCGTACGCCGATCCCGCGCTCGAGTCGCTGCTCGACAGTGCGGGGGCGACGTTGGTCAGGCCAGCACAGTACCTCGACCGGTGGCGGCTCGACCGGAGCGGGGTGCACGCCGTCGCCAACGATGCCCAGAAGCGAGCACTCGGACTTTCACGCTGAGATGCCGATGCTGATCGACGATTTCCGATCGGAGTATGCGCGCTGGCGGACGACCGCCGAACAGGCGATCGCGCAGATGTCGGACGACGCGCTCAATCACGTGCCATCGCCGGAGGGAAACTCGGTCGCGATGCTCGTGCGTCACGTGAGCGGAAATCTCGTCTCGCGCTTCACCAACTTCCTCAGCGAGGACGGCGAGAAGCCGGACCGCGACCGCGACGCGGAATTCGACGAGCATCCGTACACCCGCGCCGAGGTCGACGAGATGATGCGTCGCGGATTCGGCGTCGTGGACTCGACGCTCGCCTCACTCACGGACGCCGACGTGACGCGCACCGTGACGATTCGCGGTCAGGCGATGACGGTGCACGCCGCGCTCACGCGCTCGCTGGCCCACATCGCGAATCACATGGGGCAGATCGTCCTCCTCGCGAAGATGTCAGCCGGCGGCGAGTGGCACTCGCTGAGCATCCCGCGCGGGCAGTCGAAATCGTTCAACGCGGACATGCAGCAACACAGCGGACGGTGAGTGCGTGAGTGTGGAACGGCCTCGGGACGCTTCAGCGTGCCGGGGCCGTTTGCGGAAAGGGCCGGATCCTTTCCCTGTCAGTGCTGACGCTGACCGCGCCGTCACGATGACCGCTGTTCGCTCGCCGCTGGGCTGGCCTGATCACGCCAAGGGGTCAGACACCTGCGGTATCTGACCCCAATCTCTGACCACGACCGCCAAGGGGTCAGAGCCCTCGGGCTGCGCCCTCGGGTCTGACCCCAGTATCCGCGCGCTAGCGCTCGAGCAACAACGACAGCAATCGCGGCGGCGCGCCCGGTTCGGCGTCGGGCTCCAGCCACTCACCGAGCGCGCGAAGTGTGAAACCCGCCGCGAGCGCGTCGGTCACGTACTCGCTCACCGTGTGCCGGTACGCCGCGACGTGGATGGTCTCGTCGGTGTGGGTGTCGATGAAGTGCGCCTGTCCCCCGCGAAGCTGGCGATACGGATGCAGCTCGCAGAAGAACAGCTGCCCGCCGTCGCGCAGCACGCGCGCCGCTTCGCCGAACACGGGCGCGAGCTCGTGCACGTGCTCGAGCACGAGGTTGCCCACGACGACGTCCACCGATCCGGACTCCACCGGCCACGGCCGAGTGATGTCGTGCTCGACGAAGCGCGCGGTCGACGCGCGCACGCGGCGACGCGCGACGTCGAGCATGCCGGGCGAGAAATCGAGCGCGATGAGCTCACGCACCTGCGATACGAGCCAGGCCGAGTTCTTGCCCGTTCCGCATCCTACCTCGAGGACGCGCGCGCCGGCGAGCGGTAGTGGGGCCTGGCGCAGGACGAACGCGTCGAGATCGCGCGTCGCGTTCTGATCGTCGTCGTACTGGCGCGACCAGCGGTCATAGGCGTCGGCGACGTCGGTCGGCGATGCGGTGCGGCGTGAGCCTTGAGGCTGTTCGAGCATCCTCGAATCTTACCAGCATGTCGCGACGCCGTCTCCTTCCTCTCGTCATGCTCGCCGCCGCGCTCGTGTCCTGCCGGCAGCATCCGGTCCTCCCACCGCTGCCGCAGCGCCGGTTGGCGAACGACGCGGAGCTGGCGATCTACCGGCTGCTCGCCGAGTCCACCTACGTGCGGTCCACCGGACGGCCGGTCGCGGTGGTGTCGTACTCGCTCGATTCCGCGTGTGCGGGCAACGCATGCGCGCCCCTCGCGGAGCGTTGGGGGGTGGACTCGCCGTGGTGGGCCTCGGTCGCCGACTCGCAGCGAGCACGCTCGGCGAATGCGGCACTCCTGCGCCATGCCGGCGACACGATCGACCTCCATGCGATCGGCGGCGTAGGGCACGAGCAGATCCTGCCGATCGAGACCCGCGAGGTCCCGGTCGCCGAGAGTGACGCAGGGATGTGGGGCGAGTTCCAGTACTATCATCGTGGTGCGGCGGGGCTGCTGCGCTTCTCCCCCGTCGGCTTCTCATCGTCGGGGCGCGAGGCGGTGGTCTTCAGCCGGTGGGATTGTGGCCCCGCCTGTGGCCACACGGTCGTGACTGCCCTGCGCGCCGACTCCGCGTCCAATTGGCGAGTTGCCGACATGCTTCTGCTCAGCTCGCGCCGGCCGACCAACCCGAACGGCAACTGAGCATGTCGGCGCGAGAGGTGGGGATCACCCTGCTTCCCTACGACTCCTCGCGCCGCGGCGAACGGATGGGAGCAGGGCCGGCGCATCTCGTCGCGCACGGCCTGGTCGAGCGGCTGCGCGCGAGGGGACACCCGACCAGCGTCGCCGAGCTCGCGCCGACGAGCGGCTCGTGGATCGCCGAGATCGGCACGGCATTCGATCTCGACCGGCAGCTCGCGGCGTCCGTCGCTGCGACGGTCGCGCGCGGCGCCTTTCCACTCACACTCGCCGGCAACTGCATGTCGAGCGTCGGAACGCTCGGCGGGCTCGGAGCCGGCCCGGTCGGTGTGCTCTGGTTCGATGCGCACGGCGACTTCAACACGCCGGAGTCCACCGTCGGCGGCTTTCTCGATGGGATGGCGCTCGCCGTCGCGACCGGTCGCTGCTGGACGGGGCTCGCGGCGACCGTGCCGGGCTTCTCGCCGGCCGCGGAGGAAGACGTCGTGCTCGTCGGCGCGCGCGATCTCGACCCCCTCGAGGGCGAGCTGCTGCGCGCCAGTCGCGTGCAGCACCTGCCGTCGGACGCGCCTGTTTCGCGGATCGCCGAGGCGATCGAGGCGATCGCGGGGCGCGTCCGACGGTTGTACGTCCACGTCGATCTCGACGTGCTCGACGCGAGCGAGGGCCGCGCGAACGGCTACGTTGGCGGGCCCGGAATCACCCTCGCGGGATTGCTGGGCGCGATCGAGGCGGCGGGCGCGCGGTGCCCCGTGGCGGCAGGCGCGATCACGGCATACGACCCGACGTATGACGGCGACGAGCGCGTGTGCGCGGCGGCGATCGAGGTAGCGCTTGCGCTCGCTGCCGCGGGGAACGTCCGACCCTCCGGCTGACCTCCGTTGTGGCGGAATGTCGCGCCGGCCATAATCACTGAGCACCGCAGCGGGCCCCCCGAGTGACGCGGGGCGCACGCTCGAGGGTGTCAGTAGGACGGAAGTCACACGACGTCCTCGAGCGTGCGCCCATGTGGGCCGAATCAGCCGCCACGCTTCGTCGCACGATCACGTCTGGACCATGACTGTCGCCATGCGATTCCCACGATACGCACTTTTCCTCGCGTTCCCCTTCCTGCTCGCCGGCTGCAAGGGCACGGAGCACGTCGTGGGTACGCCGTCGGACCTGCTCGACCCCCGCACGGTCGCGAGCATGCAGCCGTACATCACCCGGTCGCTCACGCCGCAGGCCGCGGTGGACAGGTGGGGAAGCCCGAACTCGAGGGCGACCGTCGGAGAGGTCGTGCTCACCTACAACGTCGAGAACGCGTCGAAAGTCTCGCTCGGATTCCCCAGCCTCGACGCAACGATCACATTCGCGCGGGTGACGGACCGGACGGGCGCGTCGACGGAACTGCAGATCCTCCCCTAGCACGGACGCGAATGGCCTCGGTCGACGCGGGACGCGGGCAGCACCCACGGCATGCCATCTCCCTCGCCGACAAGCTCGGTGACTTCGTCGAGTACTGGCAACCGCACACGGTGGCCGAGTTCAACGGCCACGACGTCATGGTGGTCAAGGCGAAGGGGGAGTTCCTCTGGCACAAGCACGACGACACCGACGATCTCTTCCTCGTGCTGCGCGGCCGCCTCGTCATCCAGCTGCGCGACGGCGACGTCGAGCTCGGGCCGGGTGAGCTGTTCGTCGTCCCGAAGGGGGTCGAGCATCGCCCCGTCGCCGAAGAGGAGGTGCACATCATGCTCGTCGAGCCGAGGGGGACGCCCAACACGGGCGACCCGGCGACGGCCCAGCCGCGGCGCGTGATCTAAGCCAGACCTGCGGAACTCCGACCGGAGG
>Ga0070658_10001015_pt1 | contig 24084 bp, 27 predicted proteins | sample KBSC13metaG_FD_64664 | JGI IMG/M metagenome (GOLD analysis project Ga0070658, IMG submission 64664) | Corn rhizosphere microbial communities from Kellogg Biological Station, Michigan, USA - KBS C1-3 metaG | ecosystem: Host-associated > Plants > Roots > Rhizosphere > Soil ...
CCGCCGCCCAGCTGAACGAGCTGGCCGCCGAACTCCGCGCCGGCATCGCCACCTTCCGAGTCGCGTAGCACCGCTCCTCGTGATCATGACGTTGTCGGCTCCTACAGGCGCGATCATGACGTTGCCGGCCTGCGAACGTCATGATCAACGCGTTGCGTTGGCTGCCGCAGCCCCGGTTGCGCCGATCGCTCTAGTCGGCCGCGCTCCGCGCCGATATGTCCAGAAGACGAAGCCCAGTCCCGGTCGGAGGATGCGGTGAAACTCTTCCGCGCCCACCCCGAGGACGTCGTCGGTGCGCTGCTGCTGCCTTCGCCGCGGCGGGGCAACCACGACGCCATGACGACCGCGGCCGCCCTGGAAGGAGAGCAGCTCATCGCCGGCAGCGCCGCGCCACAGATGCTCGGCCTCGACGCGGACGCCTTCATCGCGCCCGCGCCGCGACGCCGGCGCGATGATGACGGGGCGATGCGGCCGATGCGGCCGAGCGAGCTGGAGCGACGCCTTGCCGACCTGGCCGGCGTCACGCCACCTCCGGCCGCGGCGCACGACGACGACCGCGAAGACCTCACGCCGGCCGCCGGTGCGGGGGCTCTGGACTACAACCACCGCCTGCTGCGCGGCGCGCAGATCTTTGCGGTCGGGGCGGTGCTCGCGATCGCGATCGCCGCGATGCTGTCGGCGAAATACGGCAGCGGTGGGCTGCACGTGCATCAGCTTCCGCTCGCGCTATGGGGTCTCGGGGCGGCAATCTGCGCCGTCGCTGCCGCAGCAGTCGGTGGCGATGCCCAGGCGAACAGCCCGGGCCGGCCGTTCGGCAGCGCCCTGCTCGTCGCCCTGCTGACCTGCGTCAGCGGGGTCACTGCGAGCGCAGGCGGGCTGTCCGGTCCGACCTGGGTGCTGTTCTTCCCCGTCGTGCTCGTCTGCGGCGCTGTCTCGGGTCCGCTGCTCGGGCTGCTCGTCGGCGCCGCCGCGAGCGCCGGCATCTACGTCGCGGCCGGGTTGAGCCACACCCTTACCGTCACCGGCGTCGGCCACCTCGTCGTCCTGCTGCCCGCCGCTCCCGCCGCGGGCTGGGCCGCGGGCGCGCTGAGCCAGCTGGCCCGCCAGGCGGCGGCAGACGCCGACCGGCGACGCGCCGACCTGGAACGCGACGTGCGGCAGCTCGCCGAAGTGCTCGAGGCCGTCGCCGAAGGCGACCTCAGCCAGGTGCCGGCTCCTGGCGACACCGCCGACCCCGTTGCCACCAGCCTCGCCGTTGTCTTCGCCGACACCTTGCTCGCGTTGCGGCGGCTGGTGCGGCAGATGAACCAGGTCGCCGACCAGCTGGCGAGCAGCGCCGGGGAACTGTCGGTCACCGCCGAGCAGACCGTCCGCGGTGTTGAAGCACAGACGTCTGCCGTCGCAGAAACCACGAGCACCGTCGAGGAGCTGGCCGCGACGGCCGGCTCGATCGCCGACATCGCCGTGCGGGTCGCGCGGTTCGCCGGCAGCACCCGCCGCGACGTCGACGCCGGCGCCGACGCGGTCCGCGCCGCGGGCGCCGCGATGGAAGAGATCTCCCGACGGGTTGACGCGTTGGCGGACCGAGCGGGCTCACTTCGCGAGCGCATCGAGAAGGTGGGCGACGCAACGAAGCTCATCGACGACATCTCCCGGCGTACGACGATCCTGGCCGTCAACGCGGCCATCGAAGCCGCGCGGGCGGGCGAGCACGGCCGCGGCTTCTCGACGGTCGCGGCCGAGGTGGAGACGCTGGCCGGTCGCGCCCAGCAGGCGACCGCTCAGATCGCCGACATCCTGGCCGAGCTCGAGCGCCAGGCGGCCGAGACGTCGGCTGCGAGCGCGGAAGGCATGGCGGCGGTCGAAGCCGGCGCGGCTCGCCAGGTTGACGTCGTCGCGGCGTTGCAACGCATCACGACGATGGTTGACCACACGACTGCCGCCGCCCGTGAGATCAGCGAGGCGACCCGCCAACAGCGGTTTGCGTCGGACGCCGTCGTCACCGCGATGGCCACGGTCAGCACGTCGAGCGACCGCTACCGCGAGGGTTCGCACGGTCATGCCGCCGCAGCCCGGCGCATGCATGACCTCGCCGAGACGCTCAAGGACACCCTCAGCCGATTCAGGGTCGGCTGAGCCGGGGCCGAAGCAAACACTGTGATGTCCGGCTGGGCCGACGACCCTGAGCTGCTCGCGACGTTCCGCGCCGAAGTCGAGGAGCGCGTCGCGTCGCTGTCGGCCGGCCTGCTGCAGCTCGAGTCGCATCCCTCGCCGCGGCAGGTCGTGATCGGACTGTTCCGCGACGCGCACACTGTCAAGGGTTCGGCGCGCATGCTGGGCCTCACCGGCGTCCTGCAAGTGGCGCACCGGTGCGAGGACGTGCTCGGCGCGTTACGCGACGGTCGTTTCGTCGTACGCCGGGACATCATCGACGTGCTGCTGGCTTCCTGCGACGCAATGGTCGGCGCTTTGCCCGGCGCCGATGACCCGGTGCCCGACGAACACCTCACCGCGATCGAAGCGGCACTCGGGCGTGTGCTCGACGGTGACGAGTCGGTCGACGTGCCGCGGTGGGAGCCGGAGCCGATCGAGGACGACGACGCGGTCCGTGGCCGCGGCGGCGACTCCGTTCGCGTTGCGACCGACAAGGTCTACGAGCTGCTCGACGTTGTCAGTGAGGCGGAGCTCGATGCTCGCCGGGTGCAACGTGCCGGCGACGCGCTCGATGCACTTGCCGCCGAGCAGGGTCGACTGATGCGCACCCTGCGCCACATCGGATCGGCTGCGGGCGACGGTGCTCCGGTCGACGGCGAAACCGCACGTGCGCTCACCAGGCTGCGCGCCGTCGGTGATCAGGTCACCGCCGCGACGCGGGAGCTACGAGAGCTCGCCGATGAGGCGCACGGCAGGTTGGCGCAGGTCCGTGACGGTGCGATGAGCCTCGCGATGGTGCCGGTTCGGCACGTCGTCGCCGGCCTCCCCCGCGCTGTCCGCGATGTAGCGGCAGCCAGCGGCAAGGACGTTCGGCTGGTCACGACGGGCGAGGACGTCGAGCTCGACAAGCAGGTGCTCGACGGCGTCTCCGACGCGTTGAAGCATCTCGTTGTCAACGCGGTCGACCATGGCTGTGAAACACCGGAACAACGCGTCGCCGCCGGCAAGCCGGCGCAGGCAACGGTCACTGTCGCGGCCCGCGCCGCCGGCGGCACCGTCGTGCTCGACGTGACCGACGACGGCGCCGGGATCGACGACGATGCCCTGCGGCGTGAAGCCGTTGCCCGCGGCGTCATCGCGGACGACGCAACGCTGTCCGGCAATGCCCTGTGGCAGGTGCTGTTCCTGCCTTCCTTCTCCACTGCCGCTTCGGTGACGGAGCACTCCGGACGCGGCGTCGGGCTCGACGTGGTGCGTACGGCGGTCGAGCAGCTCGGCGGCACCGTCGACGTGCGGTCGGCGCCAGGCGTAGGCACGACGTTTTCGCTGACGCTGCCGGTGACGCTCGGCGTGCTGCGGTGCCTACTGGCCCGGGTCGGTGGCGAGCGCTATGCACTGCCGGTGCCCGGCGTGGTCGAGTCGTTGTCGTTGAAGGACGCGTCGGTGCACGTGCTCGCCGGCAAGCCGGTCGTGATGCGGCACGGCATGACATTGCCGCTGCTCGACCTCGGCGCCGCACTCGACGTTCCTGGCGTGCGGGAACCGAAGGCGGCCGTCGTCGTCCGGCACGCCGACCGTCAGGTCGCGTGGGCCGTCGATGGTTTGGACGGTGAGCTCGAGCTCGTGGTCAAGGACCTCGGGCCGTTCCTCGGCCGGCTGCCGTTGGTCACCGGCGCCACGATCGACGGTGACGGCAGCGTCGTCTGCCTCGTCGACCTGCGTGAGCTCGCCGCGGATGCCGCGCCCGAGGCGGTGACGGCCGCGATATCGGCGCAGCCGGCGGCGCGGCAACAAGAACTGCGCAAGCCCCGCGTGCTCGTGGTCGAAGACTCCGTCGGCGTCCGCGAGCTCGAACGCGTCATCCTGGAAAGCGCCGGCTACGACGTCGTCACCGCCGTGGACGGCACCGATGGCGCCGCCCGGCTCACCGGCGACCCGGCCGACCTCGTCGTCTCCGACGTGGAGATGCCGGGCATGGACGGCTTCGCGTTGACGCGAACCATCCGGCGTACGAGGGGCTGGGAACAGGTTCCCGTCGTCATCATGACCTCGCGGGGCAGCGAGGACGACCAGCGCGCCGGCCTCGAGGCCGGAGCAAGTGCCTATTTGCTCAAGACCGAGTTCGATCAGAAGCAGCTCGTCGAGACGGTCCGCCGTCTCATCGGGCGTTAGAGGAGCCGACCATGCCAACCGTTCTCATTGCCGATGACAGCCCGACGCTGCGCCGGATTGTCTCTTCCGTGCTCAGCCGCGAGGGCTTCGAGGTCGTGACTGCGGAGGACGGTGTCGAGGCGGTGCAGGCTGTGCTTCGTACGATGCCGGACGCCGTTGTTCTCGACGTACAGATGCCTCGCGTCTCCGGATATGTCGCCGCGCGGCTGCTCAAGGACGACTGGCAGACGGCTGACATCCCGATCATCCTGCTCACGTCGCTGGATGCAGCGAGCGACCGCTACTGGGGAGCACACGCCGGCGCCGACCGCTACCTCACCAAGGACTTCGAGGCACCGCAGCTCGTTGCCGCCGTTCGCGACGTCATCGAGGCCGGCGACGCTGCGCGTGGCGGCCGGCCGGCATTGCGGCCGGACCCGATCGAGATCACTGCCGACGACGTGATGTCGCGGGTGTGTGACCTGCTCGACCGCAAGCTGTTCGAGACGCAGGTGGCCGCGGACGTCACGGCGCTGGCGGCGACCACGCACGGCTTCGAGCACACGGTGGCGGGTCTGCTCGACATCCTCAAGCGGTTCGTCGACTACGACCTGGCGTCGGTGCTGTTGCTCGAGGAACACACCGCCTACGTGGCCGTGGCCAAGGAGACGTCGCAGTCGCACTACGTCGGGTTCATCGCTGCGGTTGCCGATGCGGCCGCTCAGTCGGCCGGACAGGACGTCGCGGTCAGCGAGCTCGACCTGCAGCTCGCCGACCCGGACCGACTGCTCGGCGAGGACGACGAGGCGCCGATGGCGACCTTCCTGTCGATGCCGCTGCGGGGTCATGGCGGTCAGGTGGTCGGCGTCCTTGGCCTGTCGAGCGCGGTCAAGAACGCGTTCGGCGAGACTGCGCTCGCGACGCTGCGGTTGATCGACGGGCCGGCCGCCGTGGTCATCGACAACGCGCGGCTAGCGGGCGTCCGCACCGGCTGATCACCCGCCGTGGCATAACCTCCGTTCGTGACCGAAGCCGTGCCATCGTCGCCGCTGACGCCGGGCGACTTCCGGCACACTGTCGCGCGGTTCGCCACCGGCGTGACCGTGGTGGGCACGGTCGACAACGGCGTGCGCTACGGCATGACCGTCAACTCGTTGACGTCGGTCTCGCTCGACCCGTTGCTCGTGCTGTTCTGCTGCGAGCGTGACGCCTCGTTGTACGAGCCGGTCCTGCGCGCCGGCTGCTGGGGCGTATCCGTGCTCGGCGTCGACCAGCAGGACGACGCGGCGTGGTTCGCCAAGCGCGGCGGTGCGGGGATCGACCAGTTCGACGGAAGGGCCGTGACCGCCGGTCCGGCGACCGGCGCGCCGCTCCTGGACCACTCGCTCGCCTGGCTCGAGTGCCGCACCTGGGCGACGTACGACGGCGGCGACCACACCATCATCGTCGGCGAGGTCGTCGACCTTGCCTTGGGTGACATCGACCGGCCGCTGCTCTACTTCCGCAGCGACTACCACACCACCGCCGACTAGCCGGTCCCACCGGCACGGTGCATGCCGCGCCCGCGGCGGGGGCATGCACCGCTCGTGGCGATCACGGCAGAGCTTGCGGCGTGGTGGCTGGTCACGGTCGGTGTCTGGATGGCGTCGTTGTCGGCCTTTTCCTGGCATGACCTGGTGGTCGCTGCCGGCTGTGCAGTGCCGTGCGCGCTGTGTGCCCGCGGTGGCCGGCGGGCGGTGCAGGGCCGGTGGCGTCTGCCGGGGGACACCTGGCGGTGGCTCGCATTGCTGCCGGTCGCGATCGTGACGGACGCGGTTCGTGTCTTCGCGCTGCCCTTCCGGCGACAGGCGAGGGACGACGCGGGCTTCACCTCGATCGACCTCGCCGCCCCGGGCGACTCTGCCGCAGCAGCGGGCAGACGAGCTGCCGCGTCGCTGCTGCTCTCGACACCGCCGGGCTCCTACGTCGTCTCCGTCGATCCGGACGACGGATCGGCCCTGGTGCACACGCTGGGTGGCGAGACCGCCTTGCAACGGGCGATCACGCGATGAGCGGCTACACGGTCTGTTGCATCGTCCTCGCCGCGACGTTGGCACCGGCGCTGCTGCTCGGGTCCCGCGGCGCGCCGGTGGAGCGGTTGCTCGGACTTGCCTTGGTCAACGTCGTCGTCAACGCGTTGATGCTGGTGCTTGCGCAAGTGCAGCACCAGTCCTACTACCTGGCCGTGCCGCTGGTGCTCGTGCCGTTGTCCCTGGCCGGCACGTTGGTTTTCACGCGGCTGCTGGGCGGACGGGACGACTCGTCATGACGCATGCGATTGCCCTTGCACTTGTTGCGGCGGGTTGCGCGGTCGTCGCGGCGAGTGTTGTCGGTGCTGTGGTCGTCCGTGGTGACGTGTTTCTGCGGCTGCACTTCGTGACGCCGGCGACGAGTCTGGGCGTGCCGCTGCTCGCCGTCGGCCTGTGCATACAAAGCGGCCAGCCGTGGGTTGTCGCCGAGGTGCTTCTCATCGCTCTGCTGCTCGGCGCCGCCGGCCCGGTCCTCGAGGCGGCGATGGCACGGACCGCCGCGCAGCGCCACGGGGTGATCGCATCGGAGCAGCCGGAATGAACGCGCTCATCGTCATCACGCTCACGCTGGTGGCCGTTGGCGCCGTCGCAGTCGTCCTCTCCGACGACCCGGCCCGCCAGGCCGTGACGCTGTCGGTCTACGGCCTGCTGCTCGCCGGGCTGTTCATGACGCTGTCGGCGCCGGATGTCGCGCTGTCGCAGATCGGCGTGGGCACTGCAATCGTCCCGCTCATGGTGATGCTCGCCGTACGCAAGATCCGGGACCGGCGATGACGCGAACGGCGAGACTGCTGATGTTCGCTGTGGCGGGGGGGCTCGTCGCGGCGCTGCTCGTGCTCGGCGTGCTCGACCTGCCCGACTTCGGCGCATCGGATCATCCCTATCGCGATGCTGCCGTGCCGGCAGCAGTGCTGCACAAGACATCCAACGTCATCTCGAGCATCAACTTCGACCTGCGCGCGCTCGACACGCTCGGCGAGGAGACCATCCTGCTCGCCAGTGTCATCGGCGTCACCGTGCTGCTCCGGCCTGCGAGCGACGAGCATGAACACGAGTCGATCAGCGGCAGCGGCCGGCTGCTCGACAGCACCAAGTTGATGGGCTACGTCTTCCTGCCGATCACGTTGATGATCGGTTTCCTCACCATTGCGCATGGTGCGGTCACGCCTGGTGGTGGTTTTCAAGGCGGCGTGGTCCTCGGCACCGGCATCCACCTGCTCTACGTCGCGGGGAGCTACCGCGCGCTGGAACGTGCGCGTCCGGTTGGCGTCGCCGAACTCGGTGAGGCCATCGGCGCCGGGGCATTCGCCTGCGTCGGCATTGCCGGGGCACTGGCCGCCGGCGCGTTTCTCGTCAACTCCTTGCCGTTGGGCGCATTCGGCGACCTGTTCTCGTCCGGCACTGTGTTGCTGCTGTCGTGCGCGGTCGGCATCGAGGTGGCGAGCGGCGTCGTCGTATTGCTCGCGCAGTTCCTGCACCAGACGGTCGAGGTCACCGAGGAGCACGGGCAATGAGCGTCTACGCCTACCTGGTTGCAGTCTTCGTGCTGCTCGTCGGCGCCTTCGGTATCGTCCGCAGTCGCAACCTCGTGCACGCTGTCGTCTGCTTGTCGATCGCGCAGTCCGGGACCTACATCCTGTTGCTCGCGGTCGGCTACCAGAGCAAGGCGACGCCGCCGGTCTTCGGCTCGCCGGCTACCAAGCCGACCAAGGCGGTCGCTGAGCCGTTGGTGCAGGCGATGGCGCTGACCGACATCGTCGTGTCCGCAACGGTCACCGCCCTGTTGCTGGCCATCGCGGTGCAGATCCACAAGCGGCACAACACCGTCGATCCCAACGAGCTCGCAGCGCTTCGCGGTTAGACGATGGAGTGTTGATTGATGCTTTCGTACGACGACACCGTGTCGCTGCTGCCGGCGTTGGCAGTGGCGGTGCCGATCGTCGCTGCCTGTGTGCTGCTCATGATCGGACGACGCGCACCGCGTCCACTCGTGGACGGCATCGCCGCGGCGACATCAGCCGGTGTGGTGGCCATGCTCGCCGTGCTGCTCGCCCATGCGGGGAACGGACGTGTCATCAACTGGGTCGGTCGGTGGCATCCGAAGAACGGTTACAGCGTCGGCATCGTGCTCGTCGGCGATGAGGTCGGCGCCGGAGTAGCACTGCTTGCCGCGTGCCTGGTGCTGCTCGCGTTGATCTACAGCTGGCGCTATTTCGAGGGCGTCGAGGCGCACTACCACTGCTTGATGTTGTTGTTCCTCGCCGGCATGGTCGGGTTCGCGCTGACCGGCGACCTGTTCGACATGTTCGTTTTCTTCGAGCTGATGGGTGCAGCGGCGTACGCACTCACCGGGTTCAAGGTCGAGGACGCGACCGCGGTGCAGGGCGCGCTCAACTTCGGCATCATCAACAGCCTCGGCGCCTACATCGGTTTGATTGGGATCGGCGCGTTGTTCGCTCGCGTCGGAAACCTCACGTTGCCGCAGCTGCACGAAGCGCTGGCGAAGCATCCTCCCGATGCGTTGATCGTCGCGTCGTTCGTCGCGGTGCTGACCGCCTTTCTGGTCAAGGGCGCGATGGTGCCGTTCCACTTCTGGCTCGCCGACGCGCATGCAGTCGCGCCGACGCCGGTGTGCGTGCTGTTCTCCGGCGTCATGGTGCCGCTCGGCGTCTACGCCGTGTTCCGCGTCTACTGGCTCGTGTTTGCCGACGTGCTTCCGGGCAGCGCGGTTCGTCGTACGTTCATCGTGCTGGGAGCGCTCACCGCTGTCATCGGCGCGGTGATGTGCTTCGCGCAGCGGCACTTCAAGCGGTTGCTCGCGTATTCGACGATCGCGCATGTCGGGCTGTTCCTGGTCGCTGCCGGTTGCCTCACTGAGTCGGGCACTGCTGGCGCGTTGCTCTACGTCGCCGGGCACGCCGGCGTGAAGAGCGCATTGTTCCTGCTGGCAGGCGTGATGCTCAACAGATACGGCAGCGTCGACGAGATCGACCTGTTCGGTCGTGGCCGCGACACGCGCCTGACCAAGTGGCTGTTCGTCATCGGGGGTCTTGCGTTGGCAGGACTGCCGCCGTTCGGCACGGCGTTGGGAAAGGCAGTCGGCGAGGAGGCCGGCCTGTCCTCGGGTTATGAGTGGGTGCCCGTGCTGTTCGTGGCGGTCTCTGCGGTGACCGGCGGGGCGGTGCTGCGGGTAACCGGCCGGGTTTACTTCGGTCTCGGCGACCCGCCGCGGCCGTCCGATCGGTCGACGAGTGGCAGCCAGGAAGAGACTGAGGTGCCGCGGCTGCTGCCCCGGGTGCGGATCACGATGTTGGTGCCGATCTTGGTGCTGCTCCTGGGGGCACTCGCGCTCGGCGTGTTACCGGGTGCCCACGAGGCGGCGGAGCGAGCGGCCGGCCACTTCATCGACTCGGCGGCCTATGCCAAGGAGGCGCTGTCCGGCGTGGCCGTGCATGCGGCGGCGGTGCCGCCGGTGGGGAACTGGACGCTGTCCGGCGTTCTGCTCGGGCTGCTGTCGGCAGGTCTCGCGGTCTTGTGTGCTGCCGGCGCCCTCTATTCGCGCCGCGTCGGCGTCTGGGAACGGGCGACTCGCGGTCTCGACCGTGGTGTCGATGGGCTGCGAGCGCTGCACTCCGGGCACGTCGGCGACTACGTGGCCTGGCTGATGACCGGCATGGTTGCGCTGGGAGCGTTCGTGGGCATACCGCTGCGGTGAACTGCCTAGTTGGGCGTGGATTTACGGCGTGTCGCACCCGAAAAGGGTCACCGCGACGGGGAACGGTGGTGTCGTCATAACGTGCGGACCGCCGGCCCGCGGATCGAACTTATCCGCTTCGCCTTGCTGATCGTGTTGACGATCGCGCTGGTGTCTGTCGCCGTACGCATCAACTCGAGCAACACGTCGCACTCCTCGGCAGTCCGCCCGCCCGTGAGCGGACAGCCGACGACCTCGGTGCCGTCGTCCGGCCAGCCGACATCAGCGCCGGCGTCGACCCCTGCCTCGACTCCCGCGTCCGCATCGGCGTCGACGCCCGCGAAGCATCATCACCCCACGCCGACCGGGTCTGTCCCCAGCACTGGACCGAGCACCGGCCCGCGGATGCTTCCGGTCACCGGGTCGGACAGCGCGATCAGGCTGGCCGGCCTCGCAGTGGTGCTGCTGGTGGCCGGCGCAGGCGCGATCAGCGCCTCCCGCCGCCCCTCTCGTTGAGTGTGACTTCGTCACAGTCAACGGTTAGCTGACCGTCCAGGTCTGGCCTTCGGGGCTGTCCGTGACCGTGACGCCCATGCCGGCGAGCTGCTCCCGCAGCCGGTCCGACGTCGCCCAGTCCTTGGCCGAGCGCGCGGCCGCGCGGGCGTCGACCAGCTCACGCGCGCCGTCGGGCAGATCCGGCTCAGCCTTGGGTTTGCCGACGTCGCGGACGACGTCCAGCCCGAGGATGCGGTCCACCCACGCGAACGTCTCGAACTTCGCCCCCGGCGCGACGGCGTCGTCCTTTTCCAGATCGGCCAGCACGACCAGCACCGTCGGGGTGTCGAGGTCGTCGTCGAACGCCGCCGACAGCCGCGCGACGTAGTCCCGATTCATCGCCTGCGACGGCGCCTCCGCCCAGTCGGCGACCCGCAACCGCCAGCGCGACAGCCGCCGGTCAGCGCCGGCGAGGGCATCCCAGGTCAGGTTCATCTGCTGCCGGTAGCGACCGGTCAGATAGAACAGCCGCAACGCCAGCGGGTCGTGGCCACGTTCGGCGACGTCGCGCACCAGCACGACATTGCCGGTCGACTTCGCCATCTTGCGGCCTTCGGCCAGCAGGTGCTCGCCGTGCACCCAGCGGCGTACGACGTCGTGGTCGACCGCAGCTTCGGACTGCGCGCGCTCGTCCTCGTGATGCGGGAACCGAAGGTCGACCCCGCCGGTGTGCACGTCGAACGTCTCGCCCAGGTAGTGCAGCGACATCGCAGAGCACTCGATGTGCCAGCCCGGAAACCCGCGGCCCCATGGCGTCTCCCACACCATCTGCCGCTGCGCCCCGGCGTGCTTCCACAACGCCCAGTCGGCGTGAAAACGCTTGCCCGTCGCGAGCGCGTCCGCGTCGTGCCGGTGACCGGCGCGCAGGTCCTCGAGGCGGTTGCCCGACAGAGCGCCGTACGACGGGAAAGAGCGCGCGTCGAAGTACACCGAGCCGTCGTCGCCGACGTAGGCGTGGCCCTTCTCCATCAGCTTGGCGATGAGCTCGACCATCAGCTCGATGCACTCGGAGGCGCGCGGGTAGACGTCGGCGGGCCGGATGTTGAGCGTTGCGCAGTCGTCGCGGAACTCGCGTTCGTAGTGTCGTGCGATGTCGAACGGGTCGCGGTTCTCCTGGCGCGCCGCGAGCAGCATCTTGTCCTCGCCGGCCAGCTCGATGCCGGTGTCGTCGGCGAGGTGGCCGACGTCGGTGATGTTCTGCACGAGCTTGGTCGACCATCCGTGCAGGACCTCGCCCGCACGGACAATCAAGTCGCCGAGCAGGAACGTGCGCAGGTTGCCGACGTGCTGCGACCGGTAGACGGTCGGGCCGCAGGCATACATCGTCAGCAACCGGCTTTCGGCCGGCGCGATCGGCTCGAGCTGTTTGGTGCGTGTGTCGGTGAGCCTCAACGTGCTTCTGCCTCCTCGAGGTCGAACACGGGCGGCTCCCCGGTCAGCGGTTCAACCGGCTCCGCGGTTGCGCGGGGACCACGGTCCTGGAAGGCGTCGACGCTGAACACGGCAAGGCCGACCCACACGAACGCGAAGCCGACCATGCGAACCGCTGTCACCGTCTCGTGCCGGACCGTCACACCGATGACGAACTGGATTGTCGGCGCGAGATATTGCAACAGGCCCAGCTGCGTCAGTGGCACGCGTCGAGCCGCACCGGCGAACGCCAACAACGGCACCGCCGTGATGAGGCCGGAACTCATCAGCAGCAGCGCGTGCCCGCCGCCGTGGTCGGAGAAGTTGCCGCTGCTGCTCGTTACGATGAGGTAGACGACAGCGATCGGCGTGAGCACGGCGGCTTCGACAACCAGCCCTTCGACCGCAGGGATGCGTACGACGCGCTTCACCAATCCGTAGAAGCCGAAGCTGAACGCGAGCGCCAGCGCGATCCACGGCGGACGGCCCGCCGCCACCGACAACACGACGACGCCGACTGTCGCGATCGCGACGGCACTCCATTGCGCGCGGCGCAGCCGCTCTCCGAGCACGATGACGCCCAGCGCGACGGAGACGAGGGGATTGATGAAGTAGCCGAGCGAGGTCTCGACGACGTGATGGTGGTTGACGCCCCAGATGTAGACGCCCCAGTTGACCGCGATCAGCACCGCTGCGGCGGTGAGCAACCGCAGCCGCCGGGCGTCCCTGGGCAGCGAGGCGAACGAGCGCTTCGTGATGAGCAGCAGCACGACGACGGCGACCAGCGACCAGACGACGCGGTGCGCGAGGATCTCGAGCGCCCCGGCCGGTTCGAGCAACGGCCAGTAGAGCGGGAACAAGCCCCAGAGCGTGTAGGCGATGACACCGAGGACGATGCCGCGCCGATGCTCGCTCACACATCTGACGCTAGTCGACCGTGTCCGCGGCGGCCCAAGAATTGATCTTCGCCGCCGCGACCACCTTGACGGCGTGTCCCGACGATAAGTGGCTGCGGCCGCGAAGATCAGCTCGGGATGGTCGCAGTGCGGTAGCGGTAGTCGTGATGAGCGCGGTAGCCGAGGCCGGAGTAGAGCGAGATCGCCGGTTCATTGCCGGCTTCGGTCTGCAGGTAGCTGAACCGGGCACCCACTGACACCGCCCAGCGCAACGCCGCGATGCTCACCGCCCGACCGAGCCCGTGTCGCCGCGATGACGGCGCCACCGCGACGCAGAACAGGCCGGCCCAACGCCCGTCGACGCTGGCCCGAGCGGTCGCCACGACCTCCCCGGCGTCGCGCACCGACGCGAAGATCGCGCGTTCGTGGTTGGTCGCCAGGCGCCGCGCCGCCTCCTTCTCGGCGGAGGCACGCCACAGCTCGAGCCAGGCGTCATCAGGCGCCTCGTCGAGCTCAACCTGCGACTCGTCGGCGCCTCGCCGGCGCAGGACCGGTCCCAGCGCCGCGGTCATCAGGTGCACCGGCGGCCCGGCCGCCCAGCTGGCCGCGTCGAGCCGGGCCTCGAGGTCGGGATCGATGTGGCCGATCGGCGTCTGGAAGCGCGGCGGCAGCCCGCGGTCGGCGTACCAGCGCCTGACGGCGTGGATCGCCTCGCCGAGCGGCATACCGGGGTCGCCGAGCGGCAGAGCGGAGTTGGCGCGCCCGGTGATGTCGTCGGCGGCCCGCAGCAGCCACTCGCCGAGCGGCTCGATGGTCGGCGCCCGCCAGCCGGTGGCGGCGATCCGCTGCAGCTCGGTGACGCTGATCGTTCGCTCCGGCCCGGGCGGGACGACCCTGCCCGCCTCGACGTCGTCGACCGCGATCTGCTCCAGCGAGCCGTCGCGGCGGCGGACCGAAACCGTCGTCGGCGTGGCCGCGACCAGCTCGCCCACGACGTCGCGGGGCCCGGCCGCATCCCGCACCCGGAGGCTGACGAGATCCCCGGGACGCACGCGGGCGATACTAGGGACCGGACAGGCCCCCAAGGAGGATCGCACCGTGACCTACGTCATCGCCGAGCCGTGCGTGGACGTGCTCGACAGGGCGTGCATCGAGGAATGCCCGGTTGACTGCATCTACGAGGGCAACCGAATGCTCTACATCCACCCGGACGAGTGCGTCGACTGCGGCGCCTGCGAGCCGGTCTGCCCGGTCGAAGCGATCTTCTACGAAGACGACACGCCGGAGCAGTGGAAGGACTTCTACAAGGCCAACGTCGAGTTCTTCGAGGACATCGGCTCGCCGGGTGGCGCCTCGAAGATCGGCAAGATCGAGAAGGACCATCCGATCGTGGCCGCGCTGCCTGCCGACATCAACGCCGACAAGATCGGCCACTGACCTCGCGATGACCCTCGCGATGATCATGGGCAAACCTGCAGACACGCCCGGCGCGTCGCCGGCTTTGCCCATGATCAACACGGTCAGTTCGACGGCGTGAAGCTGCCGGACTTCCCGTGGGACCGGCTGGCCCCGGCGGCCGAGCGCGCCCGCCAGCATCCGGACGGCGTCGTCGACCTGTCGGTCGGCACGCCGGTCGACCCGACGCCGGCGGTCATCCAGCAGGCGCTGGCGGCGGCAGCCGACGCGCCCGGCTACCCGGTCACGGCCGGCACCGACGCGCTGCGGCAGGCGGCGTCGACCTGGCTGCGCCGCCGGTTCGGCGCCGACGTGGCGCCCGCCGCCGTGTTGCCGGTGATCGGCACCAAGGAGTTGGTGGCCTGGCTGCCCACGCTGCTGCGCGCGGAGACGGTCGGGTTCCCCGCGCTGGCCTATCCGACGTACGAGGTGGGGGCGCTGATCGGCGGCGCCGCACCGCAGCGTGTCGACGCGCTGACCGCGCTCGGACCCGGGCGGGTTGACCTGCTCTGGATCAACTCGCCGGCCAACCCGACCGGCAAGGTGCTGCCGCCCGAGCACCTGCGCAAGGTGGTCGACTGGAGCCGCGAGCGCGGCACGGTGCTCGCGAGCGACGAGTGCTACTGCGACATCTGGTACGACGACGAACCGCCGACCTCAGTGCTGTCGCCGGAGGTGTGCGGCGGGTCGCTTGACGGGGTGCTTGCGGTGCACTCGATGTCGAAGCGGTCCAACCTGGCCGGCTACCGGGCCGGCTTCGTCGCCGGCGACCCCGCGCTGGTCGCGCGGTTGCTCGAGGTGCGCAAGCACGCGGGCATGATCGTGTCTGCCCCGGTGCAGGCGGCGATGGTCGCGGCGCTGTCCGACGACGCGCACGTGGAGGAGCAGCGCTCGCGCTATGCCGCGCGGCGGCAGAAGCTGCTGGCGGCCTTCGAGGCAGCCGGGTTCCGGGTCGAGAGCGGCGCGGCCGGGCTCTACCTCTGGGCGACGCGCGACGAGGACTGCATGGCGACTGTCGACTGGCTCGCTGCGCGCGGTGTGCTCGTCGCGCCGGGCGATTTCTACGGCCCGACCGGCTCCCGGCACGTGCGGGTCGCGCTGACCGCGACCGACGAGCGCGTCGACGCCGCGGTGGCGCGGCTAGCCTCAGCCAGGTGACGCAGCCGGACCAGCCCAGCGCCCAGATCCATCTGCCTGACGACTTGGTCGAGGGCACCTACGCCGACTTCGTCAGCGTGTGGCACAGCCGCGACGTGTTCGTGCTCGACTTCGCCGTGCTCGCCCAGCCGGTCGTGTCCGGTCAGTTGGTGTCGCGCATCGTCAGCCGCGTGCGCATCCCGCCGTCGCAGGTCTTCGAGATCATGAAGGCGCTGGAGCAACAGCTCACCGCATGGGAGAAGGAACGCGGTCCCGAACAGTCATAGCTCCTTGGCGAACCAGTGCGTCGCATAGGCGTTGTCGTTGTACGCCGCGACCTCGCACCAGCCATGCCGTTCATAGAGGGCGATGGCGGCGGTGAGCATGCCGTTCGTGTCGAGACGTCCCTCGGTCGCGCCGAGATCGCGCGCGGCTTGTTCCAACGCTTCGAGCAGCGCCGCGCCGTAGCCGCGACCGCGCGTCGACGGGTGTAGCCACATCCGCTTGATCTCCGCGGTCGTGGCCTCGAGCAGCTTCACCCCACCGCACCCGACGGCGGCGCCGGCATCGTCGCGGACGACAAGGAACGTGCCGTGCGGCGGAGTCAGTTCGTCCGGGTCGGCCGACACCGAGGCGGCCGGGTCGAAGCCGGCCGGGAAGGTCGCCGCGATCTCCTCGACGTAGGCACTGATCAGCGCCTGCGCCCCCGGCGACGCCGCGTCGACCGGCTCGATCCTCAAGTCGCGCAGGTCAGTTGGCGTGCAGGGCGGCGTTGAGGCCGGTCCACTTGCCGGTGCGCGGCCGCGCTTCGAGCGCGCCGGTCTCGGTGTTGGTCCAGAACATCATGCCGTTGACGCCGGCCAGCTCACGCGCTTTGACGACCGAGCCGTCGGGCAGAAGCACTTTCGAGCCAGCGGTCACATAGCACCCGGCTGCAACCACGCAGTCGTCGCCGAGCGGGATGCCGATGCCGGAGTTGGCGCCGAGCAGGCAGCGCTCGCCGAGTGAGATGACGATGGTGCCGCCGCCGGACAGCGTTCCCTGGATCGACGCCCCCCCGCCGACGTCGGTGCCGTCGCCGACGACAACGCCCTGCGAGATCCGGCCCTCGACCATCGACGTGCCGAGCGTGCCGGCGTTGAAGTTGACGAAGCCTTCGTGCATCACCGTCGTGCCGGCCGACAAGTGGGCGCCGAGCCGGACCCGGTCGGCGTCGGCGATGCGCACACCGCCGGGCACGACGTAGTCGGTCATCCGCGGGAACTTGTCGACGCCGGTGATCTCGAAACGAACGCCGGCAGCGCGCGCCCGCAGCCGCGCCGCCTCGACCTCTTCCGCGGCGACGGGGCCGAGCGAGGTCCACGCGACGTTGGTCAGCAGGCCGAAGATGCCGTCGAGGTTGGCGTCGTGGGGTCGGATCAGCCGGTGTGACAGCAGGTGCAGCCGCAGCCAGACGTCGAGCGTGTCCGCGGGCGCGGTTGCCAGTGACTCGATCCGCACGTTGACCAGGTCCGTGTGCACGCCGCGGATCTCGTCTTTGCCGATCGGCACATCGAGTGGCTCCGGTGATGCATCTCCGAGCACCGGAGCGGGGAACCATGCATCAAGAACCCGACCATCCGCGTCGTACGTCGCAACCCCGGCGCCGGCCGCCGCGTCGTCTCGGTAAGCCACGTCAATCACCATAGGCTGAAGGGGATGATCGACCTCACGTTGCCGGGTGACCACCTCACCGCGAGCCTTGTCGATGTGCCGTCGGTGTCGGGCGGCGAAGGCCGCCTCGCCGACGAGATCGAGATTGCGCTGCGCCAAGTGCCGCACCTGGGAGTGGAGCGCGACGGTGACGCGATCGCGGCCCGCACCGACCTCGGCCGCCAGAGCCGGGTCGTGATCGCCGGGCATCTGGACACCGTGCCGATCGCCGACAACGTGCCCAGCCGCCGCGACGGCGACCGGCTGCACGGCTGTGGCACGTCGGACATGAAGAGTGGTGTCGCGGTGATGCTGCGGGTCGCGGCATCGCTGGCCGACCCGCGTCACGACGTGACCTGGCTGTTCTATGACAACGAGGAGGTCGAGGCGGCCCGCAACGGGTTGGGCCGGGTCGCGCGAAACGATCCGACGTGGCTCAAGGCTGACCTGGCGATCCTGATGGAGCCCACCGCCAACCGGATCGAGGCCGGCTGCCAGGGCACGCTGCGGGTGATCGTCGTCGTACCCGGCAAGCGGGCTCACTCGGCCCGCTCCTGGCTGGGCGACAACGCGATTCACAAGGCCTCGGACGTGTTGGCGCGCCTTGCGGCGTACGAGGCTCGTCGGGTCGACATCGACGGTTGTGAATACCGCGAGGGGCTCAACGCGGTCCGGATCGAGGGTGGCGTGTCCGGCAACGTCGTGCCGGACCGGTGCACGATCACGGTCAACTACCGGTTCGCGCCCGATCGCGACGAGGCGCAGGCGCTGGAGCACATGCAGGAGGTCTTCGCGCCGTACGAGGTCGTGCCGACCGACTCTTCGCCGGGCGCGCTGCCGCGGCTGAACGAGCGGGCGGCGGCGGATTTCGTCGCGGCAGTCGGCGGTGACCCGGTCGCGAAGCTCGGCTGGACCGACGTGGCGCGGTTCGCCGCGCTCGGCATCCCGGCCGTCAACTTCGGGCCGGGTGACCCGAATCTCGCGCATACGCGTGAGGAGTACGTCGAGATTCCGCGCATCGCCGAGTGCGAACGGGTGCTGCGCGCTTATTTATCGGGGTGAGAGATGACGAAGGTATCCCTAGGTGGGGCGGGGACCTCGGTATCCCTACGCACCGCGCAGTGAAGGGAGCCGTTCGTGTCTGATGCTCTGCAACCGGGAACCCGTCAGAGCGGGCCCGTCGTTTTACGTGGCAAGGCCATCCAGGCGACCACCACCGACCAGCGGCTGCTCGATACCCGCGGGCCGTCGGAGTGGGTGCACACGGACCCCTGGCGGGTGCTGCGCATCCAGGCCGAGTTCGTCGAAGGTTTCGGCATGCTCGCCGAGCTCGGCCGCGCGGTTTCGGTGTTCGGCTCGGCGCGGACGCTGCCGGACGATCCGTCGTACGCGCAGGCGGAGCGGTTGGGTGCGGCTCTTGCGCGCGCCGGTTATGCGGTCATCACCGGCGGCGGACCTGGGATCATGGAGGCAGCGAACAAGGGCTGTCACGAGGCCGGTGGCATGTCGGTCGGGCTGGGCATCGAGCTGCCGTTTGAACAGCAGATGAACCATCACATCGACATGGGCATGACCTTTAGGTATTTCTTCGCGCGCAAGACCTGCTTCGTGAAGTACTCGATCGGTTATGTCGCCTTCCCCGGTGGGTTCGGCACGCTCGACGAGATCTTCGAGGCGCTCACTCTAATCCAGACGCACAAGGTCACGAACTTCCCGCTGATCCTGTTCGGCAACGGCTATTGGACCGGCCTGGTCGACTGGATCAAGGAACGCCTCCTCGCCGAGGCCAAGATCAGCGAGGGCGACCTGGATCTGCTGCACATGACGGATGACGCGGACGAAGCGGTCGAGATGATCGTCCGGGCCGAGGCGGCGGAGTTCCCGAGCAACGGCAAGCGCCCTTCGCGTCACACGTAGGCTCTTGCGCTTGGCGACGATTTGCGTGTTCTGCGCGTCCAGCGAGCACATTCCTGACCGCTATGTCTTCCTGGCGGCCGAGGTCGGCACTGAACTGGCCCGCCGGGGGCACTCGCTGGTGACCGGCGGCGGCAGCGTGTCGTGCATGGGAGCGGTCGCGCGCGCGGCTCGCGCCGGCGGCGCGAACACCGTCGGGGTGATCCCGAAGGCGTTGCGGGAGCTGGAAATTGCCGACGACGACGCCGACGAGTTGCTGGTCATGCCCGACATGCGCAGCCGCAAAGGCGAGATGGATCGCCGTGCCGACGCCTTCATCGCGCTGCCGGGCGGGCTCGGCACGCTCGAGGAGCTGCTCGAGATCTGGGTGTCGCGAGTGCTGGGCATGCACACGAAGCCCGTCGTCGTGCTCGATCCGGGCGGGATCTTCGCGCCGCTGCGCGAGCAGGTCGAGCTGCTGGTCCGACAGGGCTTCGCGCGGCCGGCGGTGTGGGACGCCCTGACCTGGACGTCGTCGGTGGTGGAGGCCTTCGACGCGATCGAGCAGGCGCACCTGGTGTTGCCACCGACGAGCGAAGAGGTGCTCGAGGCCGAGCCATAAGTGCGTGCCGAACCTGGGGTGATTTATCCCTATACCTCTCGCTAGTGTGCCATTTGGCCAGTGATACCGATTTGCCCGATTCCGGGCTGGAGGCCATCTTGCCCATGGACCCACGTACCAAGATGTTCGCCGCTGTAGCCGCGCCGCTCCTCCTCGGTGGTGGGGCCTTCACGGTCCAGACCGTGACGCACCTCAGCGCGTCCGGAGCGGCCGCTATCGGCGCCGCGGCCAACTGCCCGAGTGGCTCGCCGACCCCGAGCTCCTCGTCGACGACCGGCAGTGCGTCGCCGAGCAGCTCCAGCAGCTCGTCGGGGCTGCCGTCGATTCTCCCGTCGTCCAGCTCGTCGTCCGGGACCGGAAGCCCGAGCTCGAGCTCGACGGCCACGTCGACTTCTTCGCCGACCGGCGGCCCGACACCGACGGGATCGAGCAGCTCATCCGGCGGCCTGCCCAGCCTGCCCATCACCTTCCCGCCGAGCAGCTCGAGCAGCAGCTCGTCGAGCACCCCGACGAGCAGCTCCACCAGCACGTCAACGGCTACGCCGACCTCATCGAGCACGACGTCGTCGGCCACGCCGACCTCGTCCAGCACCAGCACCGGCTCGCCGTCGCCGTCATCGTCGTCATCGAGCCTGCCCATCACCTTCCCGCCGAGCAGCTCGAGCTCGCCGACGCCGTGCCCGTCGCCGACGAGCAGCCCGGGATCGTCGTCGACCAGCGGGCCGCCGCCGCACGTCAGCAAGATCTCGACCGACCACCACGCGGCTCACGCCGTTTCGATCTCCGGCACCGCCGGACCTGGCGCGAGCGTCATCGTCAACTGCTACGACCCGCACTACGGATGGCGCGCCTGCGCGGCGACACATGCGGACGCGAGCGGCAACTGGTCCGCGACCATCGCGCCGCTGTACAACATCGACCTGCAGCCCTTCAGCAACGGCCGTCCGACGGCAATCTACGTCGTGGGCGAGATCCCGGCGTTCCGCGTTCTGCACGTCGTCTACCGCAGCCACGACTCGCACGGCTACCACTACCAGTTGCAAGGCAACAGCAGCTCGCATGTGCCCGGTCAGCTGGTGCAACTGCTGCGCAACGGCCACGTCATCGGTTCATCGGCGATGACGAGCGCCGGTTACTTCACCATCAACTTCGTCGTACCGACCCACAGCACGGGCTACTCGATGCAGCTGCGCTGGAGCGGCGATGCTTCGAACGGCATGCAGTACGTGATGCCGGGCACGTCCGGGCACTTCCACGGCTGACACGTCCGGCCGGAGGGTCGGACCATAGACGTCGTCAGGCGAGTCCGCGGCGGGTGACCGAAGGTGGTCGCTCGCCGCGGATCGTGCTGACCATGTCCAGCGTCTCGCGCGTCTCCCGCACGTTGTGCGCCCGGAAGACGCGCGCACCCAACCACGCGCAGACGGAGGTGGTCGCGAGCGTGCCGGTCAGCCGCTCCGGCACCGGGCGGTCGAGTGATTCGCCGACGAAGTCCTTGTTGGACAGCGATACCAGCACCGGATAGCCGAGCACGACGAGCTCAGGCAGCCGGCGCGTCGCCTCGAGTGAGTGGAACGTGTTCTTGCCGAAGTCGTGACCCGGATCGAGGAGCACCGACTCCGGCCGCACGCCGGCCGCGACTGCTTTCTCGGCGAGCTGCAACGTGGTCGCGATCACGTCCGCCATCACGTCGTCGTAGGCGACCCTGTGTGGGCGCGTCCGCGGTTGGGCCCCGCCGACATGAGTGCAGACCAGCGCGGCGTCGTGCGCGGCCGCGACGGCGGCGACATCCGGGTCGGCGCCCTGCCAGGCGTCGTTGATCACGTCAGCGCCGGCCTTCAGGGCCGCGTCCGCGACTTCGGCGCGCCAGGTGTCGACGCTGATCACGAGATCGGGGTGCCGCTGCCGGACCGCTTCGACGAACGGTACGACGCGGTCCAGCTCCTCGCTGGTCGTAACCTCAACCCCAGGTCCAGCCTTGACACCCCCGATGTCGACCAGATCGGCACCCTCGGTGACCGCGCGGTCGACCGCGGCGAGCGCGGCCTCGTCGGCGAAGGTCGCACCCTTGTCGTAGAACGAGTCCGGCGTACGGTTGATGATCGCCATGACGAGGCGGTCGGTGTCGGCGTACGTCCGGTCGCGCAGGACGAGCGTCACCGTGACACCATGCCGCACGGGCAGGCGAGCCGATGGAGGTGGGCATGCTCGCGCTTGAGCTCATCGGCGGCGCGGTAGTGCTGCTCGGCGTCGCCTACGTGCTCGCGCGGGGGATGCCGGTCTTCGATGACGAGCCTGACGACTCGATCGACCGAGGTCTGCCGGACGGGCGCCCGCTGGCCAGCGACGACATCCCGCGGCTGCGGTTCCGGATCGGGCTTCGTGGCTACCGGATGAGCGACGTGGACGCTGCTCTCGATGCGGTTCGTACGACGCTCGCCGATCTCGAGCAGCAGGTGCCGGCGCCGGTGCCCGAGTCGCCCGAGGGGCCGCTGGCTCGTGGCCGAGGCAGGCGTCCCGCACCTGCCCCCGTGACGGAGCCCATGCGGCCGCTGCCGACCGAAGGCCCCTTGTCGAGGGGGCACAAGCGGCCGCACTTCCCCAGCGCGCCTGCGGAGGCGGTGGACGGGTCGGTGGCGGAGGAGTCGCCGGCTGAGGCGACGCCCGAGCCGGCCGAGCAGCCGCCGTCTGCGGGTGATCGGCCGCTCTCGGAGATGGAGCTAGAAGGGGCCCAGGACGAGCGTGACGGGGTGCCGTGACGGCGGTCAGCGCATCGATCGACCTCTCCATTGAGCCCGCTGCTGCCTGGGCTGCTGTCACGGACTGGGTCGGGCAGGCGGCGTGGATGCCGCTGACGGGGGTGTCGGTCGACAGCGGTGACGGCGGGCTGGGGACACGGTTGTCCGCGCGGACCGGGGTTGGACCGCTTGCATTTGTCGACACGATGACGATCGATGTGTGGGACCCGCCGCGGCGCTGCGAAGTTGCGCATCACGGCCGCGTGGTGCGCGGGCGCGGGATCTTCACCGTGTCTTCGTTGCCCGACGGCCGTTCGCGGGTGACCTGGACGGAAGAACTCGAAGGCGTTGCCGCCCGATTGACTGCGCCTCTGTCGCGCCCGGTGTTGGCGCTGGCACTGCATCGGCTCGCCCGAGTCGCCGCATGAGCGATGCGGTTGCCGGTCCGGACGGCCGGCTGCGGTGTCCCTGGGCGCTGTCCGCGCCTGAGTACGTCGCGTATCACGACGACGAGTGGGGGCGGCCGGTCCAGGATGACCGCGCGATGTTCGAGCGGTTGTCGCTGGAGGCCTTCCAGTCGGGGTTGTCGTGGCTGATCATCCTGCGCAAGCGCGAGGGCTTCCGGGCCGCGTTCGACAACTTCGACCTCTCTGCGGTTGCTTCATATGGCGAGCGCGACCGTGCGCGACTCCTGGCCGACGCGGCGATCGTGCGCAACCGCGCCAAGATCGATGCGACCATCGCCAATGCGCAGGCCGCGCTGGACCTGCCGGACGGCCTGCTGGCCTATGTGCACGGTTATGCACCTGACGACGGTGTTCCGGCGCCCTCCGCGCTCAGCGAGGTGCGCGCGGTCTCCCCGGAGTCGACGGCGCTCGCGAAGGACCTGCGCAAGCGCGGGTTCCGCTTCGTCGGCCCGACGACGCTCTACGCGTTGATGCAGGCAACCGGGATGGTCGACGACCACCTGGCCGACTGCTGGCGCCGCGGCACCACGGCCGCGTCCGTCACCGCCTGAACTTTGTCTCTCGATTCGGACACAGCACGCTTGCGATGTCCGATTCCATAGACACAGTTCAGCTCAGCGGCCGGTGAAGGTCGGCGTTTCCTTCGCGACGAACGCGCGCGTGGCGTTGAGATGGTCATCGGTCACGCTGCACTCCGCCTGGACTTGCGCCTCGGTCTCCAGCGCGGTCGCAAGGTCGCTCGCTGCAGCGGTGGCGAGGGCGCGCTTGATCCCGGCGTACGCCTTGGTCGGTCCCGCCGCGAGCCCAGCGGCGAACTCCTCCGCAGCTTTGATCAGCTCACCAGACGGCACGACCGCGTTGACGAGGCCCATTTCCAGCGCTTGCGCGGCGTTGACCGGCTCGGCGAGCATCAGCATCGCCGTCGCGCGTCCGTAGCCCACGAGGCGCTGCAGCGTCCACGACGCGCCCGTATCGGGGCCGAGCCCTACCCGTGCGAAGGCCATCAAGAAGTTGGCGTTCTCAGCGGCGATGCGGAAGTCGCAGGCGAACGCAAGCGACGCGCCGGCGCCCGCTGCTGCGCCGTTGACAGCCGCAACGACAGGCTTCGGCAAATCGGTGAGCGCGCGCACGATCGGGTTGTAGTGCTCGCG
>Ga0070658_10001016_pt1 | contig 24047 bp, 22 predicted proteins | sample KBSC13metaG_FD_64664 | JGI IMG/M metagenome (GOLD analysis project Ga0070658, IMG submission 64664) | Corn rhizosphere microbial communities from Kellogg Biological Station, Michigan, USA - KBS C1-3 metaG | ecosystem: Host-associated > Plants > Roots > Rhizosphere > Soil ...
CGCATGCCCTCGGCGCTGAGCGCCTCGGTGAGGGCGACGGAGTTCGCGATGACCTGCTTGGCGTAGGCCTGGTAGTCCGGCGTCGACGCCTCCTTGAGCGCGACGGCCTTGGCCGCGACCGCGTGCATGAGGGGGCCGCCCTGCATCATCGGGAAGACGGCCTTGTCGAGCTTCGCGGCGTGCTCCTCCTTGCAGACCAGCATGCCGCCGCGCGGCCCGCGCAGCACCTTGTGCGTCGTGAACGTGACGACGTCGGCGTAGGGCACGGGCGACGGGATCGCCTTGCCGGCCACGAGGCCGATGAAGTGCGCGGCGTCGACCATGAGGATGGCGCCGACCTCGTCCGCGACGTCGCGGAAGGCCTGGAAGTCGATCAGCCGCGGGATCGCCGAGCCCCCGGCGATGATCATCTTCGGGTTGTGCTCCTTCGCGAGTGAGCGCATCTGGTCGTAGTCGATGTCCTCGGAGTCCTTGGCCACGCCGTAGTGCACCGCGTTGAACCACTTGCCCGAGAAGCTCACCTTCGTCCCGTGGGTCAGGTGGCCCCCGTGCGGCAGCGACATCGCCAGGACCGTGTCGCCGGGGTTGAGGAACGCCCCGTAGACGGCGATGTTGGCGCTCGCGCCGCTGTGCGGCTGCAGGTTCGCGTGGTCAGCCCCGAAGAGGTCCTTCGCCCGCTGGATGCCGATCTCCTCGGCGACGTCGACGACCTCGCACCCGCCGTAGTAGCGCTTGCCCGGGTAGCCCTCGGCGTACTTGTTGGACAACGTCGAGCCCAACGCGGCGAGGACCGCCGGGCTCGTGAAGTTCTCGCTCGCGATGAGCTGCAGCCCGCTGCGCAGGCGGGTCAGCTCGTCGAGGACGACCCCGGCGATCTCCGGGTCGGTCTGCTGCAGGTCGTCGAACGAAGGACCCCAGAACGTCATCGCAGTGCTCCCAACGAGCGGCGGCAGGCAGTCCCGTCAGCCTACCGTCCGGCGAGGAGGTCCAGCGGGTGCGCCAGGCACGACTCAAGCAGCGCGGCCGTCGTCTCGTAGCCCTTGAGCGGGCCGCGGTAGGGATCCGTGATGTCGTCGTCGCCCGGTTTCTCCGCTCGGATGAGCCCGCGCTGCGCGACCGCGGCCGCGACGACCGCCTCGGCACGCGCAAGGAGGTCCGCGGGAAGGTCCTCGACGGACGTGGTCGAGAGCAGCCTGTCGAACTCGCGGATCGTGAAGGTGCGCCGCGAGGCCTGCGGGTGCAGCGTCACGGCCGCGGCGCGGTGGTCCCGTGTCGCCGTCAGAACGAGGTCAGCCCCGGAGACCATGAAGTCGGCCAGCGCCTTGGCCCGGAAGGCCGAGCCGTCGACGCTGTAGCGGTCGCGCAGGGTGTTGCTCGCGAACGGCTCCATCGGGGAGTCGACCAGTCCGAAGGTGCCCGCCGAGGCCAGGACGAAGTGGTCGGCCTCGGTGCCCAGCCGCCGGCGCAGGCCGTCGCGCATGAGGTGCTCGGCCATGGGCGAGCGACAGATGTTGCCCGTGCAGACGAAGAGGATGCGGAACACGGTCAGGCGATCTCGGGTACGACGGTGCGGAGCTCGTCGAGAGACAGGGCGCCCTGCCGCAGGACGGTCGGGGTGTCCCCCGTGAGGTCGACGATCGTCGACGGGACCGGGTCGCCGCACGTCCCGCCGTCGAGGTAGACGTCGACCGCGGTCCCGAGCTGCCGCGCCGCCTCGGCGCAGTCCGTGGCCGGCGGCAGGCCGCTCCGGTTGGCGCTCGACACGGCGAGCGGACCGGTCTGCTCCAGCACGTTGAGGGCGACCGCGTCGAGCGGCATCCGCAGCCCGACGGTGCCCTTCGTCTCGCCGAGATCCCAGGCGAGGGTCGCCGCGTGGTGGACGATGAGGGTCAGCGCCCCGGGCCAGAAGGCCTCCGCGAGATCCCGAGCGGCCGGCGGCACGACGTCGAGCAGTCCGTCGAGGGTCCGCAGGTTGGGGACGAGCACCGGGGTCGGCATGTCGCGACCGCGGCCCTTGGCCTCCAGCAGCCGACCGACAGCGTCGGGTGAGAACGCGTCGGCCGCGATCCCGTACACGGTGTCGGTGCGGAAGACGACCAGCTGCCCGCGCCGGAGCGCGTGCACGGCAGCGTCCACGCCCTCGGCGCTGGCGGTCCTGACGTCGTAGGTCGTACTCATTTCGGGGTCCCCGCGGAGGGGTGAGCGAAGCGAGCGGCTTCGTGGGGTGACTTCATCCGTTCCATCTTGCCGTGACGAAGCGATCGCGCCCGGTCAGGTCCTGGTGGTCCTCGATCTCCGCCCAGCCGCCGGCATCGGCGAAGACCTGCGGCGCCGACCGTCCCTGGCGGTCGGAGTGCTCGACGACGACGAGGCCGCCGGGCTTGAGCAGCCGTCGTGCCGCCTGCTCGACGAGCCGGATCACGTCGAGTCCGTCGGCCCCGGCGAACAGCGCGACCTCGGGGTCGTGGTCGATGACCTCGGGGTCGGGGATGTGCCGCTCGTCCTCGGCGACGTAGGGCGGGTTGCTCGCGACGAGGTCCACCGAGCCGTCGAGCTCCGGCAGGCAGCCCTCGACGGAGCCCTCGTGCACGACGACCCCGGTGCCCAGCCGCTCCGCGTTGCGGCGGGTCCAGGCGGCGGCGGCTGGGTCGAGCTCGACGGCATGCACGGTCGCGTCCGGCACCTCGTCCGCGAGCGACAGGGCGATCGTCCCTGAGCCGGTGCAGAGATCGACCATCAGCCAGCCGGGTTGCGCGCGGTCGACCGCCCACTGGACGACCGACTCGGTCTCCGGCCGCGGGACGAAGACCCCAGGTCCGACCTCGAGTTCGATCCAGCGGAAGCCGACCGAGCCGGTGAGGTGCTGGAGCGGCACGCGCTGCGCTCGCCGCGACACGAGTTCCTCGTACGCCCGCTCGTCGATGCTGTCGCGCAGCGGCAGCTCCTTGAGGCTGCACCCCAGGACGTGCGCAGCGAGGGCGCGGGCGTCGTGCTCGGGACTCGCGACGCCGGCCGCCTCCAGCCTGCTGGTCGCGTCCGCGATCGCTGTCCGCAGCACTAGTCCCCCTTGAGCTTCTCGGCGGTGTCCAGGTCGACCATCGACTGGATCACCGGGTCGAGATCACCGTCGAGGACCTGCATCAGGTTGTTGGCCTTGTATCCGCTGCGGTGGTCCGCAATCCGGTTGTCCGGCCAGTTGTAGGTGCGGATCTTCTCGCTGCGGTCGATGGTGCGGATCTGCTGACCGCGGGCCGCCGAGTCCTTCGCCGCCTGCTCCTCGAGCGCGAGCGCGAGCAGCCGGGCGCGGAGGACGCGCATCGCGGCCTCCTTGTTCTGCAGCTGGCTCTTCTCGTTCTGCATGCTGACGACGACGCCGGTCGGGACGTGGGTGATGCGGACTGCCGAGTCCGTCGTGTTGACGGACTGACCCCCCGGCCCCGAGCTCCGGTAGACGTCGATGCGCAGGTCGTTCTGGTCGATCGTCACGTCGACCTCCTCGGCCTCGGGCAGGACGAGGACGCCCGCGGCGCTCGTGTGGATCCGCCCCTGCGACTCGGTGACGGGCACCCGCTGCACGCGGTGCACGCCGCCCTCGAACTTCAGCCGGCCGTACACCGGGTTCTCCGGGTCGCGTGACTTCACGGCGAGCGAGATGTCCTTGTAGCCGCCCATCTCGCCCTCGGTCGCGCTGACCGTCTCGACCTTCCAGCCCTGGCGCTCGGCGTAGCGGGTGTACATCCTCACCAGGTCGCCGGCGAACAGCGCCGCCTCGTCACCGCCCTCGCCGCCCTTCACCTCGAGGATGACGTCCTTCGCGTCGGCCGGGTCCTTCGGGATCATCAGCTGCACGATGCGGGCGTCGAGGACCTCGAGCTGAGCGGTGATCGAAGCGACCTCGTCGTCCATCTCGAGCTCCCGCGCCGCCTCGAGGTCGCCGCGCAGCTGGTCGCGCTCGTTCACCGCCGCGACGATGGGGCCGAGCTCGGCGTAGCGCCGGCCCAGCTCGCGCGCCTGCGCCTGGTCCTCGTGCACGCTCGGGTCGCCGAGCTTCTCCTCCAGGAGGGCATGCTCGGCGAGCAGGTCGTCGATCGGGTCAGCCATGTCTTCTCCTGACAAGCGAACGGCGCCCGTCCCCCTGTGGGGGACGGGCGCCGCGGAACAGCTACTTGGAGCGCTTGCCGAAGCGCTGCTCGAAGCGGGCCACACGACCGCCCGTGTCGAGGATCTTCTGCTTGCCCGTGTAGAACGGGTGGCAGGCGGCGCAGACCTCGGCGCGGATCTCGCCGCCGCCGACGGTGCTCTTGGTCGTGAACTCGTTGCCGCACGTGCACGACACGTGGGTGTCCACGTAGTTCGGGTGGATGCCCTGCTTCATGAGGTGTCCTTCGTCAGTGGCCGCCGGGTCCTCGCGAGAGGTGAACCGGAGCCGGTTGGGGTCCTACCAGTGTGCCAGAACGCCGCCTGAGGCCGCCCTGTTCCGTGCGGACGACTACGCGTTGCTCTCGCTGACGGTCGTCTTCGCGATCTGGGTGAGGAACTCCACGTTGGTACGGGTGTCCTTCATCTTCGACAGGAGCAGCTCCATGGCACCGGCCGAGTCGAGCGCGTGCAGCACCCTCCGGAGCTGGTGCACGATGCGGTGCTCCTCCGGCGAGAGCAGCAGCTCCTCCTTGCGGGTGCCGCTGGCGTCGACGTCGATGGCCGGGAAGATCCGCTTGTTCGCCAGCGACCGGTCGAGCTTCAGCTCGGCGTTGCCGGTGCCCTTGAACTCCTCGAAGATCACCGAGTCCATCGCCGACCCGGTCTCGACGAGCGCGGTGGCGAAGATCGTCAGGGAGCCGCCGTTCTCGATGTTGCGGGCAGCACCGAGGAAGCGCTTGGGCGGGTAGAGGGCGGCGCTGTCGACGCCACCGGTGAGGATGCGGCCCGAGGCAGGGGCCCCCAGGTTGTACGCACGCCCGAGACGGGTGATGTTGTCGAGCAGGACGACCACGTCGTGGCCCATCTCCACCAGTCGCTTGGCCCGCTCGATGGACAGCTCGGCGACCGTGATGTGGTCCGTCGGCGGCCGGTCGAAGGTCGAGGCGATGACCTCGCCCTTCACCGAGCGCTGCATGTCGGTGACCTCTTCGGGTCGCTCGTCGACGAGGACGACCATGAGGTGGCACTCGGGGTTGTTGGCCGTGATCGCGTTCGCGATGTCCTGCAGGATCGTCGTCTTGCCCGCCTTGGGCGGGCTGACGATGAGGGCGCGCTGGCCCTTGCCGACGGGCATCACCATGTCGATGACGCGGGTCGTCAGGACGTCGGGCCTCGTCTCGAGGCGCAGCCGCTCCTGCGGGTACAGAGGAGTGAGCTTCGCGAAGTCGGGACGCTTGCGTGCCTCCTCCGGGTCGAGCCCGTTGATGCTGTCGAGACGGACCAGCGCGTTGTACTTGTCGCGCCGTTCCCCGTCGCGCTGCTGGCGGACGGCACCGGTGACGGCGTCGCCGCGGCGCAGGCCGTACTTGCGGACCTGCTGCAGGGAGACGTACACGTCGTTCGTGCCGGTGAGGTAGCCGGAGGTCCGGACGAAGCCGTAGTTGTCGAGGACGTCGAGGATGCCACCGATGGGGATGAGAACGTCGTCGTCGCCGATGGTCGGCTCGACGTCGTCGCCGTAGCGGTCGCGGTTGCGGTTGCGGCCACGACCGCGCTCGCGGTAGCGGCCCCGGGTGCCTGTCTCGTCGGCGGCGGGCTGCGCGGGCTGCTGGGCCTGCTGGCGGCCCTGCTGCCGGGCGATGCGCTCGGCCTGCACCTGTGCGGTGGCCTCGTCCTCGGTCAGGCCCTCGGCGACGAGCGCCTGGATGCGCTCCTGCCGCTTGGCCTCGCGCTCGAGGAAGCGCTCACGGCCGCGGTCGACACGGGTCGGGCGCTCGCTGCGCTCGTCGGTGTCGCCATCGTCGTCACCGTCGTCCTCGTCGTCGTCCTCGTCGTCTGCGTCGGCGTCGACGTCGGCGTCGGCATCGGCGGTGTGCACGTCGTCGCGCCGGTCGTCAGCGACGTCCGGCGCCTCGGTGAAGGCGGCCTCGTTGGGCGCCTCGGTGGGTGCCTCGGTGGGCGCCTCGTTGGGGGTCTGGGCAGCGGCCTGCGCGTCGCGGATCGCCTCGATGAGCTGGCTCTTGCGCATCTTCGCCGTTCCGGCGATGCCGAGGTCCGTGGCGAGGGCCTGCAGGTCGGCGAGGACGAGCGAGCTGAGCCCGCCGCCCGAGGTGGCCCGCCGGCGAGTCTTGGGGGCGGGCGCGTCTGTGGTGTCGGTCAAGGAGATTCGTTCCTCTTGAGGAAGAGCCACGGGCGTTCTCACGGGCCCGCTGGCTAGGTGTCTCGGACGCCTCGTCCGAGGGAGCACTGCGCCGAGAGAACACAGGGCCCTCGAGGGCGGCGGGTGCGAGCACAGCGTAGACGGCGGTGCTTGCGCCGTACAACTCACCGGCTCCCGGGCGTGTTCCCCGGGCTAGATGGAGAGCTAGAGCGGGAGGACCTGCGCACCGTCCGTGTCGACCGGCAGCGGCACGACCTCCCATGCCCGGGGGTGCCGCGCCGCGACAGCATCGACGGTCGCGCGGGTCGCCAGGGCGAGCACGGTCGGCCCGGCACCGGACAGCACGGCCGGTACGCCGTCGGCGCGCAGCTGCTCGATGAGCGTCGCGGACCGCGGCATGGCCGGCGCCCGGTAGCCCTGGTGCAGGTAGTCCTGGGTCGCGTCGAGCAGCAGCGACGGGTCGCGGGTGAGCGCGAGGGTCAGCAGCGCAGCCCTCGCCGAGTTGGCGGCGGCGTCGGCGTGCGGCACGGTCTCGGGCAGCATGCCGCGGACCTTCTTGGTCGACGCGCGCGACGAGGGCACGAAGGCGACCGGTGCGATGTCGGGGTGCACGTCGACGCGGGCCACGCGCACGGATCCGGCGGCCGTCCAGGCGAAGGTCAGCCCGCCGCGCAGGCACGCGGCGACGTTGTCGGGGTGGCCCTCGATCCGGGTCGCGAGGGCCAGCGCGGCGTCGTCGGAGAGCGTGTCCTCTCCCCCGAGCACGAGCGCCCGGGCGGCCATGACCGCGGCACAGATCGCGGCGGACGACGAGCCGAGGCCCCGGGACTGCGGGATCCGGTTGGCGCACACGATCTCGAGCCCTCGCGGCTGGCCGCCCAGGACGTCGAAGGCGGCGCGCAGGGACTTCACGACCAGGTGGCGCTTGTCCCGCGGGAGGTCGTCCGCACCCTCGCCCGCGACGTCGACCGACAGCCCGCTGTCGGCGATGCGGACGACGACGTCGTCATAGAGCCCGAGCGCCAGGCCGGCTGAGTCGAAGCCCGGCCCGAGGTTCGCGCTCGTCGCCGGGACCCGCACCCGGACGGGTGCCGCGCGGAAGCTCGGCATCAGTCGACGACCACGGCTCGCAGGCCCAGCGCCGACGCCGCCGAGTCGGCGTGTGCCGCGACGACGAGCGGCTTCGGGGCGCCGGCGATCGCCCAGTCGGGGTCCTTGAGGCCGTTGCCCGTCACCGTGCAGACGACGGTCTCGCCGCGCTCGACGTGGCCCGACTCGCGAGCCTGCAGCAGCCCGGCGACCGACGCCGCCGACGCCGGCTCCACGAAGACGGCCTCCTTGCGCGCCAGCAGCTTGTAGGCCGCCAGGATCTGCCGGTCCGTCACGGCCTGGATGTCGCCGCCGCTCTCGTCGCGGGCGGCCAGCGCCTCGTTCCAGGACGCCGGGTTGCCGATGCGGATGGCGGTGGCGATGGTCGACGGCGACCGGACGGCCGCGCCGTTCACGATCGGCGCCGCGCCCGCGGCCTGGAAGCCGAGCATCCGCGGCCGCGCGCCGGCAGAGACGCTCGAGTACTCGGTGTAGCCCTTCCAGTAGGCCGTGATGTTGCCCGCGTTGCCGACCGGCAGGCAGTGCACGTCCGGCGCCTTGCCGAGCACGTCGACGATCTCGAACGCCGCTGTCTTCTGGCCCTCGATGCGGAACGGGTTGACGCTGTTGACCAGCGTCACCGGGTAGTTCTTCGACAGGTCGCGGCACAGGTCGAGGCAGTCGTCGAAGTTGCCCTCGACCTGCAGCAGCTGGGCGCCGTGGACGAGGGCCTGCGCCAGCTTGCCGAGGGCGATCTTGCCCTGGGGGACGAGGACCGCGCACGTCATGCCGGCACGCGCCGCATAGGCGGCGGCGGAGGCCGACGTGTTGCCGGTGGACGCGCAGATGACGGCCTGCGAGCCCTCCTCCTTGGCCTTGGAGATCGCCATCGTCATGCCGCGGTCCTTGAAGGACCCGGTGGGGTTGGCCCCCTCGACCTTGAGGTGGACCTCGCAGCCGGTGAGCTCGGACAGGTGGTACGCCGGCACGAGCGGCGTGCCGCCCTCCAGCAGCGTGATGACCGGCGTCTCGTCCGAGACCGGCAGGCGGTCCCAGTACTCCCGGATGAGCCCGCGCCAACCGGCACCCATCACTGCCCCTCCACCCTCATCACGCTGGCCACGTCCCGGACGATGTCCAACCCGCGCAGCTCCTCGACCACCGCCTGCAGTGCAGCATCCCGCGCTGTGTGGGTCACGACCACGAGCGACGCGTCGTCGCCGTGCCCCTCCTGGCGCACCGTGCGGATCGACACGTCGTGCGCGGAGAACACCGCGGCCACGCCGGCCAGCACGCCCGCCTTGTCCGCGACGTCCAACGAGATGTGGTAGCGCGTCACCACCTCACCCATCGGCTGGACCCGCAGGTCCGCGTACGCCGACTCCCCTGCACCACGGGCGCCGGACAGCGCGTTGCGGGCCACCGCGACGAGATCGCCGAGCACCGCCGACGCGGTGGGGGCACCGCCGGCGCCGCGGCCGTAGAACATGAGCTGGCCCGCGGCCGCGGCCTCGACGAAGACCGCGTTGTAGGCCTCGCGCACGGAGGCCAGCGGGTGGGTCCTCGGGATCATCGCCGGGTGCACGCGGACGGAGACGCCGTCCCCGTCGCGCTCGGCGATGGCGAGCAGCTTCACGACCGACGACATCGCCTTGGCCGACGCCACGTCCGCCGCGGTCACCTCGGTGATGCCCTCGCGGTGGACGTCGGAGGCCGTGACGCGCGTGTGGAACGCCAGCCCCGCGAGGATCGCCGCCTTCGCCGCCGCGTCGAAGCCCTCGATGTCGGCCGTCGGGTCGGCCTCGGCATAGCCGAGCGCTGTCGCCTCGTCGAGCGCTTCCTGGAAGCCCATGCCGAGCTCGTCCATGCGGGTGAGGATGTAGTTGGTGGTGCCGTTCACGATGCCCATGACCCGGCTGACGTCGTCGCCGACGAGTGACTCGCGCAGCGGCCGCAGGATCGGGATCGCACCGGCGGTCGAGGCCTCGTAGTAGAGGTCGGCCTTGCCCTCGACCGCGGCCCGGTGCAGCGACGCGCCGTCCTCGGCCAGGAGCGCCTTGTTGGCCGTGACGACGCCCTTGCCGGACTGAAGTGCCTGCACCAGAAGGGATCTCGCCGGTTCGATGCCGCCGATGACCTCGACGACGATGTCCACGTCCGGCCGGGACACGAGCTCTGCTGCGTCGGTGGTGAAGAGCGCATCGGGCACGTCGAGGTCCCGGCGCTTCTGCAGCCTGCGCACTGCGATCCCGGCGATCTCCAGGGGCGCACCGACCCGCGCCTCGAGGTCGCCGGCGTTGGCTTGGAGCATCCGCACGACCTCGGAGCCGACCGTGCCGCACCCGAGCAGGGCGACCTTCACTTGACCTCCACGGGGTCGAACACGGTGGAGGTGCAGCACGAGCAGGTGCGCCCGTCGTCCTTCGGACGGCTCGCCCGGACGGCTAGACCGACGGCCACGCCCACGACGAGCAGGTACGCCACGACGGCCACCCACCCGAGGGAGCTCAGCGCGACTCCCACGGCGGTGAGCAGTGCGACGAGAGCGAGGACGAAGAGGCGCCCGTTCATCCGACGTCCAGGGCGAGCAGGTCGTCCTCGGTCTCGCGCCGCACGAGGACCCGGCTGGCGCCGTCCTTCACCGCGACGACCGGCGGCCGCGGCACGTGGTTGTAGTTGGAGGCCATCGAGCGGTGGTAGGCCCCGGAGGCCGGCACCGCGACGAGGTCCCCCGGCGCCAGATCGGCGGGCAGCGGAACGTCGTGGACGACGATGTCGCCGCTCTCGCAGTGCTTGCCGCAGAGCGTCACGTTGCGCGGCTCGGCGCTCGACGTCCGGCTGGCCAGCACTGCGGTGTAGCGCGCGTCGTAGAGCGCCGTGCGGATGTTGTCGCTCATGCCGCCATCGACGCTCACGTACGTGCGCAGACCAGGCAGGTCCTTGACCGTCCCGACCTCGTAGAGAGTGACCGTCGTCGGACCGACGACGGCCCGCCCCGGCTCCACGACGACCCGCGGGACGGCGAGCCCGGCGTTGGCGCACTCCTTCTCGACGATGGCCCGCAGACCGGCCGCGTGGTCTGCGGTCGACATCGGGTCATCCGCTGCGGTGTAGGCGATCCCGTGCCCGCCGCCAAGGTCCAGCTCGGGCAGCTCGATGCCGTGCTCGTCGCGGATCGCGGCGAGGAGCTCGACCATGCGGTGCGCCGCCAGGGAGAAGCCGTGGGTGTCGAAGATGTGGCTGCCGATGTGGCAGTGGATGCCGGCGAGGCGGAGCGAAGGCAGGCTCAGGACGCGACGGACCGCCTCCTCGGCTGCGCCGCTGGCGAGCGAGAACCCGAACTTCTGGTCCTCCTGACCGGTCTGCACGTACTCGTGGGTGTGCGCCTCGACGCCCGGCGTGACACGCACGTAGACCCGCTGCGGCGTGGCCTCCTCGGCGATCGCGGCGAGGCGGACGATCTCCTCGTAGGAGTCGACGACGACCGTCCCGACCCCGGCCTCGACCGCGCGCCGCAGCTCGGCGACCGACTTGTTGTTGCCGTGGAACCACAGCCGGGCCGGGTCGAAGCCCGCGGCCAGGGCGACCGCCAGCTCCCCGCCGGTGCAGACGTCCAGGCCCAGGCCCTCCTCGTCGACGATCCGCACGACGGCCTTCGACAGGAACGCCTTGCCGGCGTAGGCGACCGTGGCACCCGACGGCCAGGCCTCGAACGCCTGGCGCCACGCGCGGCAGCGGGCGCGCAGGTCGTCCTCGTCCAGCACGAGCAGCGGTGTGCCGTGCTCGGCGGCGAGGTCACGGACGTCGATGCCGCCGAGGGTCAGCACGCCCTCGCCCGACCGCTGCGCCGTCTGCGGCCACACGCCCACGGCAAGGTCGCTCACATGCGCTCCGGAGCGCTCACGCCCAGCAGGCCGAGGCCGTTCTCCAGGACGATCCTGGTGGCCTGCCACAGCTGGAGGCGCGGCCCGGTCGTCTCGGCCACCGGGTCGTCCCCCTTGGGCAGCACGAGGCAGTCGTCCCAGAACCGCTGCGCGGCCTTGGCGACCTTCTCCTCGAGGTAGCGCGCGACGCGGTGCGGCTCGCGAAGCTCAGCGGCGTTGGCCACGACCCGGGGGAACTCGGCCAGCGAGAGCAGCAGCTCGCTCTCGCGCTCGTGGGTCAGCAGCGCGAGGTCGCCACCGGGCTCGATGCCGAGGTCGCGCGCGTGGCGCAGCACGGACGCGGCCCGGACCGCGGCGTACTGCACGTAGAAGACCGGGTTGTCGTTGGTCTTCCTGGCCCACAGGTCGAGGTCGATGTCGATCTGGCTGTCGGCGCTCGAGCGCACCAGGGCGTACCGCCCAGCGTCGATGCCGATCGCGCCGACCAGGTCCTCGAGCGACACCACGGTGCCCGCCCGCTTGCTCATCCGCAGCGGAGCGCCGTCCTTGAGCAGGTTGACGAGCTGCCCGATGAGGATCTCGAGGTTGACGCCCGGTTCGTCGCCGAACGCGGCGCACATGGCCATCATCCGGCCGACGTAGCCCGAGTGGTCGGCGCCGAGCATGATGACGACCCGGTCGAAGCCGCGCTCGCGCTTGTCGAGGTAGTAGGCGAGGTCGCCGGAGATGTACGCGGGGACGCCGTCGCTCTTGATGACGACCCGGTCCTTGTCGTCACCGAGGTCCTCGGTGCGCAGCCAGACCGCGCCGTCCTTCTCGTAGATCCGGCCGAGGCTCCGGAGCCGCTCGATCGCGCGCTCGACGGCTCCGCTCTCGTGCAGCGAGTTCTCGTGGAAGTAGACGTCGAAGTCGACGCCGAAGTCGTGCAGCGACTGCTTGATCTCGGCGAACATCAGCTCGACGCCGTGCTGCCGGAACACCTCCTGCGGATCCGCTGACGACAGCGCGTCAGGGTGGTCCGCGAGCACCCGCTGGGTGATCTCGGAGATGTACTCCCCGCCGTAGCCGTCCTCCGGCGCGGGCTCGCCCTTCGCCGATGCCAGCAGGGATCGCGCGAAGCGGTCGATCTGGGCGCCATGGTCGTTGAAGTAGTACTCGCGCGTGACCTTGGCACCGCTGGCCTGCAGCAGCCGCGCGAGAGCGTCGCCGACCGCCGCCCACCGGACACCGCCGATGTGGATCGGCCCGGTCGGGTTCGCCGAGACGAACTCGAGGTTGATCGTCTGGCCGGCGGCCTGCTCGTTGGTGCCGTAGGCCGCACCCGCGGCCAGGACGGCGGGAACGACAGAGGTGAGGGCGTCGCCGGCGAGGCGCACGTTGAGGAAGCCGGGCCCGGCGATCTCGACAGTGTCGATCCCGGCGGCCTTTCCGAGCTCCGCGGCGACGAGGGCCGCGACCTCCCGCGGCGGCTTGCCCGCCGGCTTCGCGAGCGTGAGCGCCACGTTGGTGGCGTAGTCGCCGTGCTCCTTGACCTTGGGCCGTTCGACCACGACCGACTCGGGAACCTCGACGCTCAGCGCGCCGTTGTCCACGCAGGCCCGCACGGCAGCGCGCACGGCCTCCTGGAGCTCGGTCGGGGTCACGTGGCGAGGCTACTAGGGCGGGCCCATCGACTTAGCCCATCGACTCAGCCACCGACTAAGGTGCCCGCAGCACTCCCCTCACACCTGGACGGACGCACTTCTCATGGCCAGTCGCAAGGACCCTGTCTCTCGGGCCCGTGGGCGCAAGCCTGCGCCGGTGAAGAAGCCGTTCCCGTGGGGCTTCGCCGCCGGCGTCGCCGTGCTCGTCCTCTTCCTCGGCTCGATCATCGGCTACGCCGCGACGCACGTCAGCATCGGCGACCACGCGAGCCTCAAGTACGCGCAGAGCCAGATCTCCGGACTGCACAACTCCAGTGGACTCAGCCGCAACCACATCGACGGCAAGTTCATCGACTACCCGGACCAGGGCAGCACCCCCCCGGACGGCGGCAACCACAACCCGACGTGGCAGACCTGCCAGGTGTACACGTCGCCGATCGCCAACGAGCACGCCGTCCACGCGCTCGAGCACGGCACGGTCTGGGTCACGTACAACCCTGACAAGCTCTCGACCGCCGACGTCGCGACGCTGAAGAAGACGGTCGGCGACGACCCGTACCACCTCATGAGCCCCTACCCGGGTCTGAAGTCGGCCATCAGCCTGCAGGCGTGGGGCGAGCAGCTGTTCGTCGACAAGGTCAGCGACGCGCGCATCAAGAAGTTCATGAAGTACTTCACCCAGGGGCCGCAGACGCCCGAGAAGAACGCGACCTGCACGGGGGGCACGACCGACAGCCGGGAGACGGCCGACAAGGCTTTCTCCGGCCACGCCTCCTCCTCGGGCACGCCTCAGGGTGCGGCCAAGCCGGGCTCCAGCGCGACGATGACGCCCGCACCGGCCACGGCGACCCTGCAGCCGACGCCGAGCGCCGCAGCCACTCCGACGAAGAAGTAGCGACGAAGAAGTAGCTCAGGCCTCCGGCAGGCCGGCCAGCCGGCGGACCGTCGCGATCAGCTCGTCGGGGTCGAACGGCTTCGTGAGGTAGGCGTCCACGCCGATCCTGCTGCCGCGCTGGAGGTCCGCCTCCTGCGCGCGGGCGCTGAGCAGCACGACCTTGATGCCGGCCGTCTCGGGGTCGGCACGCAGCTGGCTGGCTGCCTCCCAGCCGTCCATCCGGGGCATCATGATGTCGAGGGTGATGACGACCGGATCGACGCTCTTGACCTTGTCGAGGCAGTCCTGGCCGTCGATGGCCGTCTCCACCTCGAAGCCCTCGAGCTCGAGGTTCACGGTGATCAGCTGACGGATGACGTCGTCGTCGTCGACAACCAGGACCCGACCGAGGCTGCTTGGCACGGAACGGACCGTAACAGCCCCCGGTCAGAGAGGTCCGGGCAGACCCGCTCCTGCTAGCCTCTAGCGGTCCCAGAGCCCCCGTAGCTCAGGGGATAGAGCACTGCCCTCCGGAGGCAGGGGCGCAGGTTCGAATCCTGCCGGGGGCACCGAACCGACGTGCGGTCAGCTGCTGCGCTCGTCGACGAGCTGGCGGATGATGTCGCCCAGCTTGCTCACGTCGACCTTGGAGACGCAGGCGGTCACACCGAGCCGATCGGCCTGCACCTTGATCTCGTCGCTGAGGTAGGCGCTGAAGAGCACGATCAGCTGCTCGGGGGTGTCGGCGAGCACGCGCTCCGCCACCTCGAGCCCGGTGAGCCCGGGCATCATGTTGTCGAGCAGGATGACCGTCGGCACCGGCGGGGGGTCCAGGGCGCGGACGCGCTCGAGCGCCTCTGGCCCGTCGGCCGCCTCGGAGACGACGGTCAGCCCCGCGCTCTCGAGCACGGCACGCGCGAGGAAGCGCATGTCGGGTGCGTCGTCGACGACGAGCACGGTCACGGCTGAGCCGTTCATGGTGAGGTCGCCCACGCCGACGACGCTACTCCGCATGGCGGGACGATCAGGACACCGGCTCAGCAACCGGCGCGTCGGCCCGGGCGACCGGCAGCTCGAAGGTGAAGGCCGTACGGTTGCCGGGACTGCTCTCGCACCAGATCCGGCCGTGATGCGCCTCGACGATCCGGCGGACGATGTAGAGGCCCAGGCCGGTGCCCGTCACGGCGTTGTCGTTGCCTCGCACGAACTTGTCGAAGATCCGCTCGAGGGAGTCGGCGTCGACGCCCGGCCCGCGGTCCACTACCGACACCTGGACCTTGGACTGCCCGGCGTCGCCCACGACCTTCGCCTCGATCGCGATGGGCTCGCCTGGCGGCGTGTTCTTGCGCGCGTTCTCCAGGAGGTTGGCCAGCACCTGCTGCAGCCGGTCGGGATCCGCCTCGATGGCCACGCGCTGGGGCGGCACGACGAGTGACACCTGCTGCGCGGCATCCGCGCCCTGACTGCCCTCGACGGCCGTGCGCAGCTCGGACTCCAGATCGACCTGCTGGAAGGCGTAGCCCAGCCGGCCGGACTCGATGCTCTCGGTGTCGAGCACGTCACGGGTCATCGCCTGCAGGCGACGGGCGTTGGTGACGGCGCGCCGCACCGTGCTGAGCCGGTCGGCGTCGCTGAGCGACGACCAGTGGTCGACGGTCGTCTGGAGGAACCCGAGCACACCGGCCACGGGCGTGCGCAGCTCGTGCGAGACGACCGAGATGAACTCCGCCTGCGAGCGCGTGAGCTCGCGGAGGCGCTGCTCCTGCTCGCGGGACTCGTTGAGCCGGCGGACGAGCATGACCACCATCGTCATCCCGCCGGCGAGGAGCACGAGGACGAGGATGAGGCCGGCGATCTGGAGCGGCCCGGAGAGCGCGCTGACGAACTGCGAGTGGTCCTCGCGGAAGACGACCCGCCAGCCGAGGGTCGGGACGTCAGCGGTCACGACGATCCGCTTGCCGATGTCGCTGAGACCCTCGTGGGCGGTCAGGTAGCGCGGGTTCTCCACCCGCTTCCCCAGGCTGGAGGTCTGGGTCGTCGCGACGATCGAGCCGCTCGTGTCGACGAAGAACCAGGCGGCACTGGAGGCCTTGCGGTCGGCGAGCTGCGCGATCTCCTGCTGGAAGGGCGAATCGCTCGTGAGCGCCTGCTCGAGCACGAGGGCACCGCGCACGCTGCCGGGGGTGCGCCCACGGATCGCGACGACGAAGTCGTAGCTCGGCAGCTCCGTCGTCAGCCCGGTCTTCGAGACCGGGAGGACGGCCACCGGACTGGCGGCGAGCTTGGCCTTCGCCTGCTCCCAGCCAGGCGCCGCGAACCGGCTGCCGACGGCGCCCGGCCTGAGCAGGACGCCGGACGTGACGCGGTCGTGCCCGTCGATGAGGAAGAAGCCGGACTTGGCGTTGGGGTCGACGTCGAACGTGTGCAGCACGGCCGCGTCGGCCTTGCTGCCGGGCGTGAGCTGCCAGGGGCTGGAACCCAGACCGGTCACGCTGCCCAGCTCGGCGTTGATCCGCGCGTTGAAGCTGTTCGCCGTCGCCTCCACCTGGGCGAGCTTGGCGTCCTTCAGGGCCTGGGTCCCCCGGTCGCTCGCGGTGCGCAGCAGCGCGATGACGCTGATGGCGACCAGGCCGACGAGCGCAGCGGCGAGGGCCGGCCGCGCCCGGTCACGCATGCTGGACATGAGGATCCCTTTCCTGTGACGTGGCGCCCGGGCTCGGGGCAGCGGGCAGCGAGACGCAGAAGCGCGCGCCGCCGGAAGGCGCCCGTTCGACCGTCACCGTGCCGGACATCGAGACCGTGAACTCCTTCACGATCGCGAGTCCGACGCCCGTCCCGCGGGTGCTGGCCACGGTGTCGCCACGGCCCCGGTAGAAACGCGTGAAGATGCGCTCCCGGTCGCTCTCGTGCACCCCGGGTCCCTCGTCGTCGACGACCAGCAGCACCCGGTCGCCGGAGGACCGGAGCGTGACCGTGATGCAGGTGCCCTTGGGGGAGTACTTGGCGGCGTTGCCGACCAGGTTGCTCACGATGCGCGCGACGCCGGGCTCCGAGCCTTGTACGAGGCAGCCGGGCGCGAGGTCGAGCTCCAGCTCGTGGTCGGTGGTGAGCTCGGCGTGCTCCGCGAGCACGCGTCGCACCGTCGCCGCCAGGTCCAGGAGCTCTCCGGACGTCGGGATGATGCCCCGCTCCAGCCGCGAGAAGTCGAGCAGCTGCTCGGTCAGGGACTCGAGAGATCGGGCGTTGGCCAGCACGCGCGTGAGGAACTCCTTCGCGTGCGCCCGGTCGCCGTGGTCCCACTGGTCCAGCACGAGCTGCGAGAAGCCGAGGATGGCAGCCACCGGGGTGCGGAGCTCGTGCGACGCCGTGGCGAGGAAGACGGTCTTGAGCTCGTCGACCGACTGCATCCGCTCGACCAGCGTCTGCTGTTGGGCGAAGGCCTCGGCGTTGGCGAGGGTCGAGCCGAGCAGCTCGCTGGCCGTCTCCATGGCCCGCAGGTCGCTCGCGTCGAGCGGTGTGCCGGCGATGAGCCGCAGCATGCCGATGATGCGGCCGCCACGCGCGAGGGGCAGCGCGAAGGTCTCGCCCACGTCGAGCCGGTCAGGGACCCGGGACGGCGGCATCGTGCTGGAGTCGGGCACCTCGCCCCAGGCGAAGAGCTGCCGCTCCCCTGTCGGGCTCGGTGCCGACAGCGAGAGACCGGCCAGCTGGAGGCCGTTCGCCAGGTGGTAGGTCGCGGCCGGGATCACCTCGCCGAGATCGAGGCTCGCCTGCACGATGGGCGCGAGCCCGGAGACCAGCGACGTCTGCCGTTCCAGGCGGTGCTGGTGGGCCGTGGCGGCACGCATCCACTGCCGGGCCCGGCGCATCACGAGCACGCGGGCCGCGCCCGCGAGCACGAGCGCGGCCACGATGAGCCAGCTGCCCGTCGCGATGCCCTTCGTCGGCTGCCACGCGTGCAGGACCCACCCGGTCGCACCGCCCACGTCGAGGGGCGCCGCGACGCCCCGCGCACCAGCGGGCTGGTGCCGGTGCCCGGACGGTCCCAGGACCTCGAAGGAGCTCGCGTAGGACTGCGTCCCGCTCAGCGCCGAAGCAAGGCTGAGCGGCACGACGCGGTAGCCCGTGAGGAGCGCCCGCCGCCCGGCGGTGCTCTGAGGAGGCGTCGAGCCCGAGTAGAGCGGCACCACGATCTCCGGTGGGCTCATGCCGTCGTCGATCGTGGCGGCACCCGAGTCCCTCGCCAGGACGACGGCCTCCGGGGAAAGGTGCGCCGCCAGCTCCCCGCCGAGCGGCACGCTCGTGCCGCCCGTGAGCGTCGCCGAAGCCAGCTGCGCACGGATGGCGGCCCCGACCGGGGCGACGTTCGCCGCGGCGTCGGCGCGCACCGCGGCGTCCGTCCGCGCACGGGCACCGTTCCGTGCGTCGACGTAGACCCATCCGGCGAACACGACGCCGAGGATCAGCGGCAGGAGCACGAGGACGATCGCGCGTCGGCGATCGCGGGGCGGCGTCATCGCGTCACGCTTCAGCCCGCCACAGCCGCGCGCAGGGTGAGCAGGTTGCCCTTGGGCAGGAAGGGGATCCCCAGCATCTCCGCCCGCCGCATGATGCTGACGTCGCGGTAGTTGCTGTAGATGACGAGCCGCAGGTCCGGCCGCTCCCGCTGCAGCTGCTCTGCGATCTCGAGGCCGTTGGAGCCGGGCGGCATGCGGTAGTCGAGGACGACGACGTCCGGCTCGAACGTCGGGATGAGCGCCATGACCTCCTCGCTGCCGCCGGCGCCCTGCACCGAGTGCCCCTCGAGCCGGAGGTCGAGGAGCGCGAGCTCGAGCGCCTCGTCGTCGTTGTCAGCCACGAGGACACGCGCCACGGAGCTCCTCACGGGGTCGGACAGGTCAAGGGGCGCACGCGACTCCACCTCGCAGGGACGGTCGCGGTCAACAATGGCTTCCTGGCCCGGCTTGACCAATAGCCTGCAGTAACTACCTTCCGTGCCTACTTGTCCTACTCGCGGGACACCCCTTCTGCCGGTTTGCTACACCAACGTGTGGCGGTCGCGCCCGCAGCGCTTGCTCGCGTAGAGGGCACGATCGGCTCGCTCGACGACCTCGGTGAGGGGTTCGTCCAGCCGTGCGATGACCGCGCCGGCGGAGAGCGTGTGACCGGTCAGCTGCCGGTAGCCCTCGACCAACCGGCGGCAGATGTCGTCGAGCTCCGCCTCGCTCCGGACCCGCACCACGGTGGCGAACTCGTCACCGCCCAGCCGGAAGAGGGCGTCGCCGGCACGGAGGCAGGCGCTCAGAGCCGAGGCCGCCTCGACCAGGAGGGCGTCGCCGGCCGGGTGCCCCATCGTGTCGTTCACGCGCTTGAACCCGTCGAGGTCCACGAGCACCACCGCCACAGTCACCTCGCCGCCGGCCCGCCGCTGCCGGTCGAGGGACCGGTCGAACGCGATCCGGTTCCCGAGGCCCGTGAGGGCGTCTGTCGTGGCCGCCTCCCGCAGGACGTCGATCGCCGACGTCGTCCGGAAGTGAGCGCCGGACAAGGCGCCCAGGAGCTCGAGCGACTCGACGGTGGGGCGCGTCACGGCGATCTGGGCGTCTGCGGCGAGGACCAGCGACCCGAGCCGGTCCTCCCCGCTGCCGATCGCGACGACGACGTGGCTGAGGGCCCCTGCCTCGCGGAGAGCCTGCTGGCCGAGGAAGTCGTGCCCGTCCAGGTGCGGCGCGGTGCGGCTGGACCCGCCGTGCTGGACCCATGCGTCGAGCTCGCGCAGCGCCTCCGGCGCGATCCTGGCCAGGGCCGGACCGAGGGGCCCCCGGATCGCCGTGCAGCTGAGGGGCTTCCCCAGCAGCACCATCCCGCTGGCCATGCCCGACACGTCCTCCGCGGCGGCGAGCACGCCCTGGGACAGCTCCGCGGCGTCCTGCGACGTGGCGATGAGTGCCGCATGGGTCAGCAGCCGCTGGGCCGGGCTCAGCACCGCGGGTGGCAGGGTGGCGATCTCGGCCCCCAGCCGGTCCGCCAGCGCCTCGAGGCGGCGGGCGAGGCCGGGCACGAACGCCTCCGTGGTCTCGGCGTTCAGCACGCCGACGCAGGTCCCCGAGGAGAGGACAGGGACGCAGATCTCCTGCCGCACCCGGCCGACGGCGGCGCGGTAGCGGTTGTCGTCCGTGGCCACCTCTGCCGTCGTCCCGCAGCGCCAGACCTGGCCGATGACGCCGACCTCGGGCCCGATCCCGTCGAAGAGCTGCCGGTAGCCGTGGATCGCGTGGCACCGCAACGACGTGCCGGCCTGGAGGTAGATGGAGGCGAGGGGCACGCCGAGGTCGACCATCTCCAGGAGCGCCCGCTGGCAGGCGGCGACGACCTCGGACTCGTCCCCGTCGTCGAGCCACGCGTGGTCGGAGGTCATCACGTCCTGCTGGGTCATGCGCGCCGTCGCTCCAGGTCAAGGGAAGCCCGCGACGGATCTTCACACGTGACCGCCCGCCGGGAACGAAAATCGATCATGTCCGAAGGGCAAGGATGTCGCCCTTGACCTGGTACGCCGGACCTATCCGCGCCGCCGACGGCGCCAGGCACGCACGAACATCACCTCGGCGAGGGCGAGGACCAGCAGGAACGCCAGCGCGGACCACTCCTGCCCGCGCGAGGTGAGCGGCTCGCCCGGGAACTCCGCATAGCCGCCGTCGTGCGGGTCGACCTTGACGAGCTCCTCGCGGCCGACGAGGAGCGGGTCCGCCTGGCCGTGCGCGTGCACCGTCGTTCCGCGACCGCTGGCCGTCCGCGCCCGGTAGTCCGCGCTGTAGGTGGTGCTGTGCCGCCCGTGGTGCACCTCGGTGTGCGCGGAGACGACGGTGGCCTCCGTCGACGGAGCGCCCTGGGTGCGTCGGGTGCGGTCGTAGTCGCGGACCGACACCACCGTCAGGACCAGAGCGACGACGAGCAGCACCGCCGTCATGACGGCCGACAGCAGCGGGCTGCCACGCCGTCTGTAGGCCACGGGGCGAGGGTAGGAGTCAGTCGGCGGGCAGCGCCGCGAACGACTTCTTGGTGGCGCGGTACCAGCCCATGCCCGACACCGGGCGCCTCCAACGGCCCTTCATCTCCTTGAGCGCCGGCTCGTGCGCCGAGTCGCCGGCCGCCACGGCGGCCTTCAGGTGGGAGTCCTGTGCCTTGATCACGTCGTCGGCGGTCTCCCCGGAGAGAGGGAGGTCGCAGGGTCCGCCGAGCTGCTTGCAGGTCATCGTCTTCATGGGCAGAAGGCTAGGAACCCCAGGGGTTCTCGCGCTTCTCCGATCCTGCTCAGCCGCGTACGACCTCGCGAGAGGTCTCGTCGACCCGCCGGGTCCAGCCACGCCGGTCCAGGTGCTCGAGCAGGGGTACGGCAACGCGACGCGTCGTGCCGAGGGCCTGTCGCGCCTCGCTGGCGCTGAAGGGCTGAGGCAGCCCGGCCAGCACCCGCATCGCCCTTGCCGGACCGTCGGGCAGCAGCACCAGGTCCGCGGTGAGGCGGACGAGGCGCCCTTGCCGCTCGGCCGCAGCCACGTCCCTCCCGGAGAGACCGAGCTCGACCATCTCCTCCTTGTCCGGGGGGAGGAAGGGCGTGTCGCGCAGCCGCGCCTCGACCCGTGCGACCGCACCTTCGGCCGCCCCGAGCGAGCCGTTCGACGCGGGGTCGCGCACCCGGCCGCCGCTCCGCCTCAGCCCCGTGTCGTCCACCAGGGCTCCGAGCAGCTCGGAGGGCAGGGCGAGCGCCTGCACGGCCGCGACCTCCGTGACGCCGTCTGCACGCGGGTCGCGCGCGACCAGGTCCCGCAGATCGCGCCGCCAGGCGGTCCAGCGGTCACGATCGACCACGAGCCGCCCGATGCGCAGCGCCTCCGGAGGGACACGCAGGCCGCGGCGCTCGAGATCGGACACGCGAAGGGCACCGGCGCGACGCAGCTCGTCGGCCGCACCGCCGTCGCGCGCCAACGAGGCCGCCCTCGCCCGGGCCGCTCCGCGACGGACGAGCTCCGGTGGCTCCGGGTCGAGCACCGTTGCGCCGCCCAGCACCTCCTGGCGGGCGGGCTCGCGCAGCACGAGCCGGTCCCCCGCCGCCAGCGGCAGCGCTGTCTCGAAGGACAGCCGGGCGTGGTGCGTGCCGAGCGGCCGCACCCGCGCGGGGACGGCCGCAGAGCCGACGTGGCACACGAGCCCCTCCGGCAGGCCGTCGATCGTGGCCACCACGTCGACCAGGCGAGTGGAGTGCCAGGATCCCTTGCACAGCAGGGCATCACCGCGTCGGACGTCGTCCTTGTCGACCCCGCGCAGGTTGACCGCGACCCGCGCCGGCGCGACGACGACGTCGGCGGGCGCCCCCAGCGTCTGCAGCCCGCGCACGGTGACGGGCCGGTCCCGGAGCAGGAGCTCGTCCCCCGTACGCAAGGTGCCTGCCGGCAGCGTCCCCGTCACCACCGTGCCCGCCCCTCGCACCGTGAAGCTGCGGTCGACCCACAGCCGCACGGCCGCTGCCGGATCCGCTTGCGGGGCCCCGGCGGCGAGCCGGTCCAGGGCGGCCCGCAGGTCGTCCAGCCCCTCACCGGTCACGCCGCTGACCGTCACGGCCTCGACGTCGGCAAGCCCCGAGCCCGCGATCGCGGAGCGCGCGGCGCGCAGCGCCGCAGCGGGGTCGGCGAGGTCCGAGCGCGTGACGACCAGCAGCCCGCGCGAGACGCCGAGCGCCTCGGCCGCAGCGAGGTGCTCGGCCGACTGGGGCCGCCAGCCCTCGTCCGCGGCGACGACGAGCATCACCGCCGGCGCGGGTCCGAGACCGGCCAGCATGTTGCCGAGGAAGCGCTGATGCCCTGGCACGTCGACGAAGGCGAGCACCTCACCGGACGGCAGCGACGTCCAGGCGTAGCCAAGATCGATGGTCATCCCGCGCCGCCGCTCCTCGGCCCAGCGGTCCGGCTCCATGCCGGTGAGCGCGCGCACGAGCGTCGACTTGCCGTGGTCTACGTGGCCGGCCGTCGCTAGGACGTGCACGCGCGCACCGCTCGTTCCAGCCGTTCGTCCTCGGCCTCGGGGATGCAGCGCAGATCGATGACGGTGCGGCCCCGCGAGACGCGCGCGAGGACAGCATGGCCTCGCAGCCGCTCGGCGACGCCCTCGTCGAGGGCGACGCCCCACCCGGGCAGCGGCACGCCCGGCGCGCCACCACCGCCGACGGCTCCCTCGGTCGCGACGACCTCTCCGCCGACCGCGGCCGCAAGCGACGCGGCGCGGCGGCGTAGGCTCTCCCCGGAGACCCGGATCGCCTGCTGCACAAGGGTTTCCGGGCCACGGAGCGTCGCCTCCAGAGCCGCCAGCGTCAGCTTGTCGCACCGCAGGGCGCGATAGAGCGGATGGCGTCGCAACGCGTCCACACAGGCGCCCTGCCCGAGGACCAGCCCCGCCTGCGGGCCCCCGAGCAGCTTGTCCCCCGAGCAGGTCACGACCGCGGCTCCCGCGCGCAGGGCCGAGCGGACGTCGGGCTCGTCAGGGAGCTCCGGGACCGGACGCAGGAGGCCGCTGCCGACGTCGGCGACGACCGGCACGCCGAGGGTGGTGAGCTCTCCGACCGGGACGGCGCTCGTGAACCCCTCCACCCGGAAGTTGCTCGGGTGAACCTTCAGCACGCAACCGGTTCCTTCGTCGACGGCCGAGGCGTAGTCGGCGAGCGTCGTGCGGTTCGTCGTCCCGACCTCCCGCAGGCGCGCACCCGTCGACGCGATGAGGTCGGGCAGCCGGAAGCCGTCGCCGATCTCGACCATCTCGCCGCGGCTGACGACGACGTCGCGGCCCGCCGCCAGTGCCGTCGTGGCCAGCACGAGGGCCGCAGCGCCGTTGTTGACGACCAATGCCCGTTCGGCGTCAGGGACCTCGGTGAGCAGGGCGGCGAGGGCTCCCGCTCCCCGCGCCGACCGCTCCCCCGTCGCCAGGTCGAGCTCGACGTCGACGTAACCGCTCGCTGCGACGACGGCCTCCACTGCTGCGTCGGTCAGCGGCGCACGCCCGAGGTTCGTGTGGACCACCACTCCCGTCGCGTTGAGCACCGGCGTCAGGGACGTCGCGGCTCGGGGCAGGAGCGCGACGGCCAGGTCGGCGACGGCTGACGGCGCCACCTCACCGGCCCGGGCGCTCGCCTGCGCCGCGCGCACCGCGTCCCGGGCGACCCCGCGGCCGAGCCGGACCGCCGCATCGGCGAGGCGTGCGTCGGCGAGGAC
>Ga0070658_10001018_pt1 | contig 24035 bp, 19 predicted proteins | sample KBSC13metaG_FD_64664 | JGI IMG/M metagenome (GOLD analysis project Ga0070658, IMG submission 64664) | Corn rhizosphere microbial communities from Kellogg Biological Station, Michigan, USA - KBS C1-3 metaG | ecosystem: Host-associated > Plants > Roots > Rhizosphere > Soil ...
CTTCGGCCTCAACCGCTTCGGCCTCAACGTCTTCAGCTTCGGCCTCAACCGCTTCGGCCTCAGCGTCTTCAGCTTCGGCCTCAACCGCTTCGGCCTCAGCGTCTTCAGCTTCGGCCTCAACCGCTTCGGCCTCAGCGTCTTCGGCCGCGTCGGCGGCGGGCTCCTCGGCCTCGTCCTCCTCGGCTTCGTCGCTCTCGGCTTCGGCCTCGGCGGTGACGTCCTCGGCCTCTTCGCCTTCTTCCGCCTCAGTCTCGGCGGCCTCCTTGACGACGGCCGCCTCGTTCTCACCCTCCGCGTCCGCGGTCGCGTCCTCGGCCTCAGCCGCGTCGGCCGCCTCGGCCTCCGCCTCAGCGTCCGCGTCTTCGGCCTCAGCCGCCTCATCAGCCTCGGCCGTCTCCTCGGCCTCGGCCGTCTCCTCGGCCTCAGCCTCAGCGTCCTGGGCCGCTGTCTCGTCCGCGCCGGCCTCCCCGCCGTCGGCCGACTCTTCGGCCTCCGCGTCGGTCAGGACCGCGTCCTCGGCCGCCTCCGACTCCGCAGAGCCCTCGGGAGACTCCGCGGCGTCGTCCGGCTCCGTCGACTCGTCCGCCTCCGCCGCCGGCGCCTCGGCCGCTTCGGCGTCGACGTCGTCGGTCTCGTCGTCGTCGCTCTCGTCCGATGCGGTCGCGTCGACGCCGTCCGAATCCTCCGACGCGTCCGCGGCCTCGTCCGTCTCCTCGGCGACCGCGTCAGCCTCGCTCGCCTCGGTGTCCGCACCGGCCTCCCCGGCCGGTTCGGTCTCCGCGTCGGCTGTCGCCGTACCGTTCGGGGATTCCTCGGCGGCGACCGCCACCGCGCCCTCGCCCGCTACCTCGTCGCCCGGCTGCCGCGGCGCCGGTACCGCAGCGACTTCGGGATCTGGTGTTGGTGGTCCGTCACCGGCACGTTCAATGTTTGCCTGCATCGCAGTTCTCCGTCCGCTTTGTCTGGCGGTGTCGAGGCGCCAGACGCCAGTCAGCTCGCACGCCGCGCGGACCCGCGGCGGGCTTCACACACCTCTGCGAGGGGACGCACCGAGGTACGCCGAATAGCCCGCGGCGGGGGACGAGGTGACGATGCGCCACCGGGACGACCGCTCTGGGTACGGAGAACCGACAAATGCAGGGGAGGTGTGCGATCGCCTAGCGAATCTGTGGCGACGCAACGATTACGGTACCCCCGGAACGCCACCAGCACATCCCCTGGGAACGACGAACCTGACAATGCTTCGCGCTGGCCGGATTTCAGATCTGGGACACCTTGCCAAGCGCACCGCAGAGTAGGGAACAATCGGGCACTGTGGCTCCCGCACTTGCCCCCGAAGTCCTCGCGCGGCTCCGCCGTGATCCCGCCGGTCTGGTGGCGGCGATCGTCCAGCAGCACGACACTGGCGAGGTGCTGATGCTTGCCTGGATGGACGAGGAGGCGCTGCGCCGTACGGTCACCACGGGGCGCGGCACCTACTGGTCCCGCAGCCGGCAGGAGTACTGGGTGAAGGGCGCGACTTCCGGGCACCATCAGTACGTGCGCTCCGTCGCGCTGGATTGCGACGGGGACGCCGTGCTCGTCAAGGTCGAGCAGGTGGGCGCGGCGTGCCACACCGGTACCCGCACCTGTTTCACGGACGTGATCTTCGAGGGGAGCGAGCAGTGACCACCGGCGTCGTCACGCCCGACGAGCGGACGTTCCGCGCCCTGGCCCGCGACCACCGGGTGATCCCGGTGACCCGGAGGCTGCTCGCCGACGGCGAGACGCCGGTCGGGGTCTACCGCAAGCTGGCCGGCGGACCGGGAACTTTCTTGCTGGAGTCGGCCGAGCAGGGCTCCGCGTCGGGTGGCACGGCGTGGTCGCGGTACTCCTTCGTCGGGGTGCGCAGCGCGGCGACGCTGACCGAGCGCGACGGCCGCGCGCACTGGCTCGGCTCGCCACCCGACGGGGTACCGGCGGAGGGCGACCCGGTCGAAGTGCTGCGCGAGACGGTACGGGCACTGGCCGGCGCGGGTACCCCGCAGACCGGCGAGGACCTGCCCCCGCTCACCGGCGGCCTGGTGGGCTACCTCGCCTACGACATCGTCCGGCGGTTCGAGAAGCTGCCCGAGCTGACCACCGACGATCTGCGGGTACCGGAGCTGGGCATGCTGCTCGCCACCGACCTGGTGGTGCTGGACCACTTCACCGGTACCGCACTCCTCGTCGCCAACGTGGTGCTCCCGCCCACGGCGACCGACGATCAGGTCTCCGCCGGCTATCACCACGCGATCGGGCGGCTGGACGCGATGACCTCCGCGCTGTCCCGGCCGACCCCGCCCATGGTGTCCACTGTGGACTTTCCGGAGCTGGGCAACCTGGTCTCCCGTACCCCCGCGGGCCTGCACCCCAAGGCGGTGGAGGCGGCCAAGGAGGCCATCCGGGACGGCGAGTGCTTCCAGATCGTGGTGGCGCAGCGGTTCGAGCGGGCCACCGACGCCGACCCGCTGGACATCTACCGGGTACTGCGGGCCACCAACCCGAGCCCGTACATGTACTTCATCAGGTTCGACGGCTTCGATGTGGTGGGCTCCTCGCCCGAGGCGCACCTGAAGGTGACCGGCCGGCGCGCACTGCTGCACCCGATCGCCGGTACCCGCTGGCGCGGCGACACCCCGGCCGAGGACGCCCGGCTCGCGGTCGAACTGCTGCGCGACCCCAAGGAGCGGGCCGAGCACGTGATGCTCGTCGATCTCGGCCGCAACGACCTCGGCCGCGTGTGCAAGCCGGGCACCGTCGAGGTACCGGAGTTCGCGACCATCGAGCGGTACAGCCACGTGATGCACATCGTGTCGACGGTCGTCGGTGAGCTGGCCGACGGGTACTCGCCGTTCGACGCGTTGGTCGCCACGTTCCCGGCCGGCACGCTGTCCGGCGCGCCAAAGGTACGGGCCATGGAGATCATCGAGGAGCTGGAGCCCACCCGGCGCGGGCTCTACGGCGGCATCGTCGGGTACTTCGGCTTCGGCGGGGACCTGGACACCGCGATCGCGATCCGTACCGCGCTGGTCCGCGACGGGGTCGCCTACGTGCAGGCGGGTGGCGGCGTGGTCGCCGACTCCGACCCGGTCGCCGAGGAGCAGGAGACCCGTAACAAGGCCGCCGCGGTGCTCGCCGCGATCGCGGCCGCCGAGACGTTGAGACCAGCGAGATGAGCCGGTCGCGGCGAACTCGGGCCGGGTCCTCCGCGCGGTACGCGGGGCGCATGTCCCCGGGCGCCGCTTCGCGACCTTCGCGGCTGAGAGCGTTGACCCGCGCCGCCTCGCGGCGTCAGGCGCTGGCCGTCGCGGTCGCCAGTTGCGCGCTCGGTGCCGCGCTGGCCCTGCTCGCCGCGACCCGGACGTGGACCGTCGAGGTCACCCAACGGTTGGCACCGCCGGCCGAGGTGCGTACCCCGCGCACGGGCTCCGTTCTCGAACCCTGGCTCACCGCGCTGGCCCTGGTCGCGCTCGCCGGCGCCGGCGCGCTGCTGGCCACCAAGGGCCGCTCCCGCAACCTGGTCGGCGCCGTCCTGGTACTGGCGGGGCTCGGCGTGCTGGCCGGTGGCGTCGACGGCCTGGCGAGCGTCGCGCACGTGACCGTCGCCTGGCCGGTGCTGGCGATCGTGGGCGCGGTCTTCATCGTCTGCGGTGGCGGGCTGGCGGCGGTACGCAGTCGCGCCTGGCCGGCGATGGGCAGCCGGTACGAGCGGCCGAGAGCTCCGCGCTCGCCGGCCGAGGACCAGCCGCAGTTCATCGGGCCGTCGGCCTCGGACGTGGCGATGTGGGACGCGCTGGACCGGGGCGAGGATCCGACCCATCGGGGCGAGTGAGCCGGGCCGGGATGTTTGCCCCGGGGCGTCGGAGCAAGTCAGCATTATGCAGCATTACCTCTGAGGCGGCTCGACATACCCCGGACGTCCCACGACGGGTGGCGCCCCCTAGCATCGGGCCATGGCACCCGCGGAAGGGAGTCCGATGTCAGCCGGCGACAGCCAGAACGTGCTCGACGAGATCCTGGCTGGCGTGCGTGCGGACGTTGCGGCCCGACAGCAGCAGCGACCCTTCGAGCAGATCCGCGAACTGGCCGCGGCCGCGCCGCAGCCACGCGACGCGTTCGGTCTGCTGCGCTCGCCCGGCGTCGGCGTGATAGCGGAGGTGAAGCGCGCCTCGCCGTCCAAGGGACACCTCGCCGAGATCCCCAACCCGGCGGATCTGGCCGGGGAGTACGCGGCCGGTGGCGCGCGGTGCATCTCGGTACTCACCGAGAGCCGATGGTTCGGCGGCAGCCTGGAGGACTTCGACGCGGTACGTGCGGCGGTCGACGTGCCGCTGCTGCGCAAGGACTTCGTCGTCTCGCCGTACCAGGTGCACGAGGCCCGGGCGCACGGCGCCGACCTGGTGCTGCTGATCGTCGCCGCCCTGGAGCAGAACGCGCTCATCGGCCTGCTCGACCGGGTCGAGTCGCTCGGCATGACCGCGCTCGTCGAGGTGCACACCGAGGACGAGGCGGACCGGGCGCTCGCGGCGGGCGCGAAGGTGATCGGCGTCAACGCGCGCAACCTGCGCACCCTCGAGGTGGACCGGTCGGTGTTCGAGCGGATCGCGCCGGGGCTGCCCAACGACGTCGTGAAGGTCGCCGAGTCGGGGGTACGCGGTCCGCACGACCTCATCCGCTACGCCTCGGCCGGTGCCGACGCGGTACTGGTAGGGGAGGGCCTGGTGACCCAGAAGAGCCCGCGGGACGCGGTGGCCGAGCTGGTGACCGCCGGCAGCCACCCGGCGACGCCGAGGCCGACCCGATGAGCGCCGACCCGATGAGCGCCGCAGCGCTGCCCGACGCCGCCGGCCACTTCGGCCGGTACGGCGGCCGGTTCGTCCCCGAGGCGCTGATCCCCGCCCTGGACCAGCTGGAGGCGGTGTACGAGCAGGCCAAGTCCGACGAGAGCTTCCAGAGCGAGTTCACGGCCCTGCTGCGCGACTACGCCGGCCTGCCGTCCCGCCTGTACGAGGCCCCGCGGCTGTCCGAGGCGGTCGGCGCGCGGGTCATGCTCAAGCGCGAGGACCTGAACCACACCGGTGCGCACAAGATCCGCAACGTGCTGGGCCAGGCGCTGCTGACCCAGCGGATGGGCAAGAAGCGGGTCATCGCGGAGACCGGCGCCGGACAGCACGGCGTGGCCGCCGCGACCGCGGCCGCCCTGTTCGGAGTCGAGTGCGTCGTGTACATGGGCGAGGAGGACACCCGGCGGCAGGCGCTCAACGTCGCCAGGATGCAGATGCTGGGCGCCACGGTGGTACCGGTGGCCTCGGGCTCCCGGACGCTCAAGGACGCGATGAACGAGGCGCTGCGCGACTGGGTCACCAACGTCGAGTCCACCCACTACATGATCGGCAGCGCCGCCGGGCCGCACCCGTTCCCGGCCCTGGTGCGCGACTTCGCCTCGGGCATCGGCGTCGAGGCGCGCGCGCAGTGCCTGGAGCTGACCGGCCGGCTGCCCGACGCGGTCTGCGCCTGCGTGGGTGGCGGCTCCAACTCGATCGGCATGTTCTACGCGTTCATCCCCGACACCGAGGTGCGCCTGTACGGTTTCGAGGCCGGTGGTGAGGGAGTGGCGACCGGCCGGCACGCGGCCAGCATCACCGGCGGGGGTACCGGCGTGCTGCACGGCGCCCGGACCTATCTGCTGCAGGACGAGGACGGCCAGACGATCGAGTCGCACTCGATCTCCGCCGGTCTGGACTATCCCGCGGTCGGTCCCGAGCACGCCTGGCTGCACGACTCCGGCCGCGCCACGTACCAGCCGGTGACCGACGCCGAGGCGATGGACGCGTTCGCGCTGCTGTGCCGTACCGAGGGCATCATCCCGGCCATCGAGAGCGCGCACGCGCTGGCCGGTGCCGTGCGGATCGCGCCGGAGCTGGGCCCGGACGCGCTGATCCTGGTGAACCTCTCCGGCCGCGGCGACAAGGACGTGGAGACCGCCGGCCGGTACTTCGGGATTCTGGAGAGCTCATGAGCCTCGGTCCGACGTTCGAGAAGGCGAAGGCGGACGGGCGGGGCGTGCTGTTCGGCTGCATGCCGGCCGGGTTCCCCACCGTCGAGGGCAGCGTCGCGGCGATGCTCGCGATGGTCGAGGCGGGCGTCGACGTGATCGAGGTCGAGCTGCCGTACAGCGACCCGGTCATGGACGGGCCGGTGATCCAGCGGGCCAGCGAGATCGCGCTGGCCGGCGGGGTACGCACGGCGGACGCCCTGCGCGCCATCGAGTCCGTCGCGCAGGCCGGCACGCCGGTGGTCATGATGACCTACTGGAACCCGATCGAGCGGTACGGCGTGGACCGGTTCGCCCGGGACTTCGCGGCGGCCGGCGGGGTCGGGCTGATCACTCCGGACCTGATCCCCGACGAGGCGTCGGAGTGGCTCGAGGCCTCGGACGCGCACGGGCTGGACCGGACGTTCCTGGTCGCACCGGCGTCCACCGACGAGCGGCTGGCGATGACCGCCGCGCACTGCCGGGGCTTCATCTACGCGACCAGCGTGATGGGGGTGACCGGGGCCCGGGAGCAGACGTCCACGGCGGCACCGGCGTTGGTCGAGCGGCTCCGCCGGGTCACCGACAAGCCGGTGGGCGTCGGGCTGGGGGTACGGGACGGTGCCCAGGCGGCGGCGGTTGCCGGGTACGCGGACGCGGTGATCGTGGGCAGCGCGTTGGTCCGGTGCCTGCTGGACACGCCGGATCTCACGGCCGGCCTGACCGCGCTTCGGGCGCTGAGCGCCGACCTGGCGTCGGGCGTCAGGCGGCGGTAGATCGTTTCCGGAGGGCTCGGCCTACCGCGTTAAGCCGCGACAGATAACGCGGGCTCGGACTCGACGGCCTCGGGCACCTCGGGCTCGGCGTTGCGCTCGACCGTACGGAGCACCCCGGAGCGGCCGGCGGCCAGGTCGGCCAGCGCGGTCACCGCGGTGGCGGTCACCGGTCGGGGCAGGTCGCCCGGGTCGATCCAGGCCAGTCGACGGATCCGCCCGGGGGCGTTGAGCGTCGCCTCGCCGTTGAGATTGGCACGGAAGACGTACACCAGCACGTCCGGCAGGTCCTCGCCGCAGCCGTCGCCGGTCAGCTGGTACATGCCCAGCAGATCGACGATCTCCACGTCGGTACCCGTCTCCTGGCGCACGTCGCGCACCGCCGCGTGCAGGGGGCCCTCGCCGTTGCGGATGGTGCCGCCCGGCAGCCCCCACATCCGGTGGCCCTGGCTCTGCTGGCACATCAGGACGCGGCCGGCGGGGTCCTGGATGACCGCCGCGACCGCCGACTCTATGGAGCTCATGAACGAACAGACTAGTCGAGCGCCGGCCGGAGCGGCTCCGCAAGTTTCGCCGCTGTGCCCGGTGGATTACTCCGGACCAGGGGCGCGCGACACTTGCGTACCCCGGTAGCGTGTGCACCCGTGAGCCTCGCCGCAATCCCGAGCCCGACCACAGCGGTCTGGAACCTTGGCCCCATCCCGATCAGGGCCTACGCGCTGTTCATCGTCCTGGGTATCGTCGCCGCCAGCGTCGTCACCGAGATCCGGATGCGCCGCCGAGGCGCCCCGCCGTACCTGGTGCTGGACGTCGCCGTCGCAGCCGTGCTGCTGGGCATCGTCGGCGCGCGGCTCTATCACGTGATCACGACGCCCGACGCCTACTTCGGCAAGGACGGCCACCTGCTGGACGCCTTCAAGATCTGGCGCGGCGGACTGGGCATCTGGGGAGGCGTGGTCGGCGGCCTGCTCGGCGGCTGGATCGTCGCCCGGATGCGCGGCATCCCGCTGACCTTCATCGCCGACGCGGCCGCCCCCGGGCTGCCGCTCGCGCAGGCGATCGGCCGCTGGGGCAACTACTTCAACAACGAGCTGTACGGCGGCCGGACCTCGCTCCCGTGGGGCCTCAAGGTCCACCAGATGAGCGATCAGAACCCCGGCCACGCCCTCGTGATGGACGGCAAGCCGGTACTGCTCGAGGGCCTGTACCAACCGACGTTCCTCTACGAGTCGATCTGGGACATCGGCGTCGCGATACTCGTGTGGGCGCTGGACAGGCGCCACCGGTACGGGCGGGGACGGGCGTTCGCGCTCTACGTCATGGCTTACACGGTGGGCCGGTTCTGGGTCGAGGCGCTGCGGTCCGACCAGGCGATCCACTTCCTGGGCATGCGGCTGAACGACTGGGTGTCGATCATCGTCTTCCTCGGCGCGCTGGCGTACTTCGTGATGGTGAAGGGCCCGCAGCTGCGCATCGTCACGGGCGAGGACGGGCAGCTGCGCACGGTACCGGTCGACGCGCCCGACGGCGGATCAGCCGAGGAGTCGGCGGCCAGGGATGCGGACGCGCAGTCCGTGGACGCGGAGGCGTCCGGCGAGGATGCTGATGGCGACTCGGGCGGTACCGACCCGCCCGACGACCCGGCGGTGGACGCGACCGGGCCGGGGTCGGCCGGGTCGAAGTCCGACGCGGGGGAGCACGAGGACGAGACGGCGCACAGCACGGCCGAGAAGTAGGTCGGCCGACAGGCAAGTAGGAGGCAGGCCATGCGCTCGGCGGTGGTGGTCGGGGCCGGAGTCGGAGGGCTGGCCGCCGCGGGCGCGCTGGCCCGCACCGGTTGGCAGGTCACCCTGCTGGAGCGTGGCGACCGGCTCCGCGGCGACAGCGCCGCGCTGCTGCTGTGGCCCAACGGCGTGCGCGCGCTGCAGGCGCTCGGGCTGGGCGGCGGCCTCGGCGCGATCGCGAGTCCGGCACCGACGCGCGGCATCCGCCGGCCGGGCGGCCAGTGGCTGGTGCAGCCCGACACGGCGGACGCCGACGGCGAGGGCTCCGTCGTGATACACCGCGAGGACCTGCACGACGCGCTCGTGGCGGGCCTGGGCGACCGGGTGGACATCCGCACCGGCGTCACGGTGCGCTCCGGACGCGCGACGCCGGGCGATCTGCCCGAGGTCAGCGACGGCAAGCACACCTGGCGCGGCGACCTCGTGGTGGCCGCCGACGGCGTGGACAGCGTGCTGCGTCGCCGGCTGGTACCGGAGTCGACCGTCATGGCGGCCGGCTGCGCCGCCTGGCGCGCGGTCATCCCGTGGTACCGGGCGCCGAAGCTGCCCGACGGGGCGCAGCCGGCCGGTACGGGCGGGGAGACGCTCGGCGCGGGGCACCGCTTCCGGTACGCGCTGCTGGGCGAGCGCGGCTCCGCGGGTACCTCCAGCCGCGGCGGCATCTACTGGGCGGCGACGGTACCGGGTGCCTACCGGCCCGAGCCGGCAGCCACCCAACTGGGCCTGCTGCGCCGCTGGTTCACCGGCTGGCACGCGCCCATCGCCGACCTGCTGGCCGCCACCGAGCCCGGGGACCTGATCCAGCACACCGTCGGCGAACTGCGTACGTTGCCGCGCGGATTCGCCTTCCCGTCCGGTCCGGGCGGCTTCGTCCTACTGGGCGACGCGGCCCACGCCATGAGCCACCATCTGGGCCAGGGCGCCTGCCTGGCGCTGGAGGACGCGGCGACGCTGCAGACGCTGGTGCGCGAGGCGATCCCGGGGCGCGGGCTGTGCCAGGCGCTGGAGTCCTACACGCGGGAGCGGAGGCCCCGGCTGGCCAGGATCCTGCGCCAGTCCCGGCGGGTCGGCGCGGTCTACTCGGCGAACAGCACCTTCGCCGTACGGGCCCGGGACGCCGCGCTAGGATTGACGCCCAACCGGCTACTCGGCCGGGCCACGGCGACCGTCCGACAGTGGCAGCCACCGGCACCGTAGCCGGCACCGAAAACTGGCCGCTCCCGCAGTGGGAGCCGCAAAAGTGTGATCAAGCCGCCCTTCCAGCCAACCTGGCTGGTTAACGTAGACTCAAGACGCTCTCGCGGGCCGACGTCGTCCCCAGCTGTTCAGATACAACATGACGTCAGGAGGCCCGATGGCTAACCCGTACCCGGCCGGGCTGTACGACCCCGCGTACGAGCACGACGCCTGTGGCGTCGCGTTCGTCGCCGATCTGGATGGTCGACGGTCCCACGACGTGGTGGTGAAGGGGCTGGCGGCGCTCTGCCGGCTCGACCATCGCGGGGCACGGGGCGCCGAGCCGAACACCGGCGACGGCGCGGGGATCCTGCTGCAGGTCCCGGACGCGTTCTACCGCGCCGTCGTGGACTTCCCGTTGCCGGAGGCCGGCCGGTACGCGACCGGACTGGTGTTCCTGCCGCCGGCCGACGTCGACGCGCAGCGCGCGATGGCCGTACTGGAGAAGTACGCCCTCGTCGAGGGCGCCCAGGTGCTCGGCTGGCGCGACCTGCCGGTCGAACCGGAGGGGCTGGGCGCCTCGGCGCTGGCCGCCCGGCCGCGCATCCGCCAGGTGTTCCTGTCCGCGGAGCGCCTCATCGCCTCGGAAGCCGGCCCGGCCGGCGAGGTGCTGTCCGGCATCGAGCTGGAGCGGGTCGCGTTCTGCGTGCGCAAGCAGACCGAGCGGGAGACCCGGGAGCGCGGCATCGGCGTGCACTTCCCGTCGCTGTCCTCGCGCACCGTGGTGTACAAGGGAATGCTCACACCGGCGCAGCTGGTGTCGTTCTTCCCGGACCTGAGCGACCCGCGGCTGGACAGCGCGATCGCCCTGGTGCACTCGCGGTTCTCCACCAACACGTTCCCGTCGTGGCCGCTGTCCCACCCGTACCGGTTCATCGCCCACAACGGCGAGATCAACACGGTACGGGGCAACCGCAACTGGATGGCCGCCCGCGAGGCGCTGCTGTCCTCGCCGCTGATCCCGGGCAACATCAAGCGGCTGTTCCCGATCTGCACGGCGGACGCCTCCGACTCGGCCAACTTCGACGAGGTGCTCGAGCTGCTGCACATGGCGGGGCGCAGCCTGCCGCACGCGGTACTCATGATGATCCCGGAGGCGTGGGAGAACGACCCGGGCATGGACCCCGCGCGGCGCGCGTTCTACCGCTTCCACGCGAGCCTCATGGAGCCGTGGGACGGGCCGGCCGCGGTGGCGTTCACCGACGGTACCGTCGTGGGCGCGGTGCTGGACCGCAACGGCCTGCGCCCGGGTCGATGGTGGCGCACGGCGGACGGTCTCGTGGTCCTGGCCAGTGAGGCCGGGGTGCTGGACCTGGACCCGGCCACCGTGGTGGCCAAGGGCCGGCTCCAGCCGGGCAAGATGTTCCTCGTCGACACGGCGGCCGGCCGGATCATCGAGGACGACGAGATCAAGGCGAAGCTGGCCGCCGCGCGGCCCTACGACGACTGGCTGATGGCCGGGCTGATGCACCTGGCGGACCTGCCCGAGCGCGAGCACGTCATCTACACCCACGATTCGGTGCAGCGGCGGCAGCAGACCTTCGGGTACACCGAGGAGGAGCTGAAGATCCTCCTCGCGCCCATGGCCCGCAGCGGCGCGGAGCCGATCGGCTCGATGGGTACCGACACCCCGATCGCCGTGCTGTCCAAGCGCCCCCGGCTGCTGTTCGACTACTTCGGCCAGCTGTTCGCCCAGGTGACCAACCCACCGCTGGACGCGATCCGCGAGGAGCTGGTGACCAGCCTGGCGCTGACCATCGGCCCGGAGGGCAACCTGCTGGACCCCGGCCCGGCCAGTTGCCGCCAGGTGGTGCTGCCCGGCCCGATCATCGACAACGACGAGCTGGCCAAGCTGCTGTCCATCGACGAGGACGGCAACCTGCCCGGCTTCCGCGCGGTACGGGTGTCCGGCCTGTACCGGGTGCGCGAGGGCGGTGCCGGGCTCAAGGCGAGGCTGACCGAGATCTGCCGGCACATCTCCGAGGCGATCGAGGACGGCGCGCGGATCCTGGTCATCTCCGACCGGGACTCCAATGTGGACCTCGCGCCGATCCCGTCGCTGCTGTTGACCGCGGCCGTGCACGAGCACCTGATCCGCGAGCAGACCCGTACCCAGGTCGCGCTGATCGTGGAGACCGGCGACTGCCGCGAGGTGCACCACGCCGCGCTGCTCATCGGGTACGGGGCGGCGGCCGTCAACCCGTACCTGGCGTTCGAGAGTGTCGACGACCTGATCCTGACCGGCGCGCTGCCCGGCATCGAGCCGGCCAAGGCGATCCGCAACTACGTCAAGGCGCTCGGCAAGGGCGTCCTGAAGATCATGTCGAAGATGGGCATCTCGACGGTCTCCTCGTACTGCGGGGCGCAGGTGTTCGAGGCGATCGGCCTGGACGGCGAGCTGGTCGACCGGTACTTCACCGGTACCAGCAGCCGCATCGGCGGCATCAGCCTGGGCGAGATCGCGGCCGAGGTGGCCTCCCGGCACGCCCGCGCCTACCCGCCCAACTCCGCCGAGCGCGCACACCGGCGCCTCGAGGTCGGCGGCGAGTACCAGTACCGCCGCGAGGGCGAGGTGCACCTCTACAACCCGGAGACGGTGTTCCTGCTGCAGCACGCCACCCGTTCGCGCCAGTACGAGATCTTCAAGCAGTACACGTCCACAGTGGACAAACTGGCGGCCGACAGCGGGAGCCTGCGCGGCCTGTTCGAGTTGCGGCTCGGTGACCGCGAGCCGATCAACATCGAGGAGGTCGAGCCGGCCACCGAGATCGTGAAGCGGTTCGCCACCGGCGCCATGAGCTACGGCTCGATCTCCGCCGAGGCGCACGAGACCCTCGCGATCGCGATGAACCGGCTGGGCGGCAGGTCCAACACCGGCGAGGGCGGCGAGGACGTCGACCGGCTGTACGACCCGCAGCGGCGCTCGGCGGTCAAGCAGGTCGCCTCCGGCCGGTTCGGCGTCACGAGTGAGTATCTGGTCAACGCCGACGATCTGCAGATCAAGATGGCCCAGGGCGCCAAGCCCGGCGAGGGCGGCCAGCTGCCGGGCAACAAGGTGTGGCCGTGGATCGCCAAGACCCGGCACGCCACGCCCGGCGTCGGCCTCATCTCGCCGCCTCCGCACCACGACATCTACTCCATCGAGGACCTGGCCCAGCTCGTCTACGACCTCAAGAACGTCAACCCTCGGGCGCGGATCCACGTCAAGCTCGTGGCCGAGGTGGGCGTGGGTACGGTCGCGGCCGGAGTGGCCAAGACCAAGGCGGACGTCGTCCTCATCTCCGGACACGACGGCGGTACCGGCGCCTCCCCGCTCAACTCGCTCAAGCACGCGGGCGCCCCGTGGGAGCTGGGGCTGGCCGAGACGCAGCAGACGTTGCTGGCCAACGGGCTGCGCGACCGGATCACGGTGCAGGTGGACGGTCAGCTGAAGACCGGCCGGGACGTGGTGGTCGCGGCGCTGCTCGGCGCGGAGGAGTTCGGCTTCGCCACCGCGCCGCTGGTTGTCGAGGGCTGCGTCATGATGCGCGTGTGCCACCTGGACACCTGCCCGGTCGGCATCGCCACCCAGAACCCGACGCTGCGCGCGCGGTTCACCGGCAAGCCCGAGTTCGTCGAGAACTTCTTCCTGTTCCTCGCCGAGGAGGTCCGCGAGTACCTTGCCGCGCTGGGCTTCCACACCCTCGACGAGGCGGTCGGCCACGCCGAGGTGCTCGACCTGGTACCGGCGATCGAGCACTGGAAGGCCGAGGGGCTGGACCTGACCCCGGTGCTGCACATCCCGGACCTGCCCGACGACGCGCCACTGCGCCGGATCACCACCCAGAACCACGGGCTGGACAAGGCGCTGGACAACCAGTTGCTGGTCGGCGCCGCCCAGGCGCTGGAGGACGGTACGCCGACCCGCATCGAGCTCGACGTGCGCAACGAGCACCGCAGCGTCGGCGCGATGCTGGGCGGCGAGGTGACCCGCCGGTTCGGCGGCAAGGGGCTGCCGGACGACACGATCGAGGTGCGGCTGCGCGGTACCGCCGGGCAGTCCTTCGGCGCCTTCGTCCCGCGCGGGGTGACCCTGCGGCTGCACGGCGACGCCAACGACTACCTCGGCAAGGGCCTGTCCGGTGGGCGGCTCGTGATCCGGCCGGACGCCGCCGCTCCGTTCGCGGCCGAGGACCAGATCATCGCCGGTAACACCCTGCTCTACGGCGCGACCGGCGGCGAGGTGTACCTGCGCGGCCGGGTCGGCGAGCGGTTCGCGGTACGCAACTCGGGCGCCGTGGCGGTCGTGGAGGGCGTGGGCGACCACGGCTGCGAGTACATGACCGGCGGTACCGTCGTCGTGCTCGGCCCGACCGGGCGCAACTTCGCGGCCGGCATGTCCGGCGGCGGCGCGTTCGTGTGGCGGCTGGACACCGCGCGGGTCAACCGCGAGCTGGTCGACCTGGAGCCGGTCGCCGCCGACGACAAGCGCGCCCTGCGCGACCTCGTCGAGCGGCACCTCACCGAGACCGGTTCGCCGGTGGCGCAACGGTTGCTGGAGGACTGGGCCGCCGCGGTGGAGGAGTTCACCGCTGTCATCCCGCGCGACTACCGGCGGGTCAAGGAGGCTATGCGTGCCGCCGAAGCCGCCGGTCGCGACCTGGACGAAGCGGTGATGGAGGTGGCGCGTGCCTGACCCGCAGGGCTTCCTGCGGTACGAGCGCCGGCTGCCCAGGCGGCGGCCGGTGCCCGTGCGCATCCAGGACTGGCGTGAGGTGTACCCGCCGGCCGACGACGGGCTGATCCGGGAGCAGGCGACCCGCTGCATGGACTGCGGCATCCCGTTCTGCCACCAGGGCTGCCCGCTGGGCAACCGGATCCCGGACTGGAACGACCTGGTCCGCACCGGACAGTGGGAGTTCGCCAGCGAGTCGCTGCACGCCACCAACAACTTCCCGGAGTTCACCGGGCGGCTGTGCCCGGCGCCGTGCGAGGCGGCCTGCGTGCTGGCCATCGGCGGTGGCCAGTCGGTGACCATCAAGCAGATCGAAGTCGAGATCATCAACCGGGCGTTCGAGCGCGGCTTCGTTGCCGCGCAACCGGCCCCGGAGCGCTCCGGCAGGTCGGTCGCGGTGGTCGGCTCCGGTCCGGCCGGGCTCGCCGCCGCGCAGCAGTTGGCCCGCGCCGGCCACGACGTCACCGTGTACGAGCGGGACGACGCGCTGGGCGGCCTCATGCGGTACGGCATCCCGGACTTCAAGCTGGAGAAGTCGCACATCGACCGGCGGCTGCAGCAGCTGACCGCCGAGGGCGTGCGGTTCGTGACCGGCTGCGCGATCGGCGTGGACGTGACCGTCGAGGAGCTGCGCGGGCGGCACGACGCGGTACTGCTGGCGGCCGGGGCGCTGGCCGGGCGGGACATGCGCACGACGCCGGGCCGGGAACTGCCCGGGGTACACCTCGCGATGGAGCATCTCGTCGAGGCGAACCGGGTGGTGGCCGGGCTGGCCGAGTCGGTTCAGATCGACGCGCAGCTTGTCGGAGCGGCGACAGATAAGCGATCACCGAACGCGGCCGACCGGCACGTCGTGATCATCGGGGGCGGCGACACCGCCGCGGACTGCCTCGGCGTGGCGCACCGCCAGGGGGCGGCCACCATCACCCAGCTCGACCTGTACCCGCTGCCGCCGCGCGAGCGGGACGAGACGCGCGACCCGTGGCCGACGTGGCCGTGGGTCCTGCGCGAGTACCCGGCGCACGAGGAGGGCGGGGAGCGGGTCTTCGCGGTCGCCGTACAGGAGTTCGTCGCGTCGGCCGAGGGTCGCGTGGAGGCCATCCGGATCGCCGAGGTGACCGTCCAGCGGGTCGACGGGGTGCGGATCGTGACCGTGGTACCCGGTACCGAGCGCCTGCTGCCCGCCGACCTCGTGCTGCTCGCGATCGGCTTCGAAGGTACCGAGGAGGGTCCGCTGCTGGATCAGCTCGGCCTGCCGCGCAACCGCCGGGGCGGGCTGGACTGCGGCGAGGACTGGCAGACGCCGGTACCGGGCGTGTTCGTCGCGGGGGACATGCACCGGGGTGCCTCGCTGATCGTGTGGGCGATCGCGGAGGGCCGGGCCGCCGCGGCGGCGATCCACGGGTACCTGGGCGGGGAGGGCAACCTGCCGTCCCCGGTCGACCCGGCCGCCGTACCGCTGACGGCGGTCTGAGCGGGGTAAGTTTCGGCGCCGGGACGGCACCTATCCACCGGACAGAGCCACGATCGGCGCGCCGTAAGATGCCGTTGGCGTCAACGCCGACCGGCTGTGTGCCTGGCGATGACGGGGTAGGCATCAGGTGTTCATCGGGGATTTGCCCGGCACCACCGGGCCGGCGAACCGGCCCGCAGTTTGGAGGCACTAGCCTAATGGGCGTGACACGCCGCGCGAAGATCGTTTGTACTCTCGGACCCGCGACCTCGAGCGCCGAGCGGATCCGTGGGCTCGTGGATGCCGGCATGGATGTGGCCCGGCTCAACTTCAGCCACGGCACCCACGAGGACCACGAGGAGGTCTACCACCGGGTCCGGGAGGCGGCCGAGGCGACCGGCCGTGCCGTCGGCGTCCTCGCCGACCTGCAGGGCCCGAAGATCCGGCTGGGCCGGTTCGCGGACGGGCCGGTCGAGTGGCGTACCGGCGACACCGTGGTGATCACGAGCGAGGACGTCCTCGGCACCAAGGAGCGGGTGTCGTGCACCTACCGGCGGCTGCCGAGCGAGGTGAAGCCCGGCGACCGGCTGCTGATCGACGACGGCAAGGTCGCGGTCGAGGTCAAGAGCGTCACCGGCGGCACGGAGATCCACTGCCTGGTGGTCGAGGGCGGGCCGGTCTCCAACCACAAGGGCGTGTCACTGCCCAACGTCGCCGTGAGCGTCCCGGCCCTGTCCGACAAGGACACCGAGGACCTCCGCTTCGCGCTGCGGCTCGGCGCCGACCTGATCGCGCTGTCGTTCGTCCGTTCGCCGGACGACATCAAGCTGGTCCACGAGATCATGGACGAGGTCGGTGTACGCCGCCCGGTGATCGCGAAGGTCGAGAAGCCCGAGGCGGTGGCCGCCCTCGAGCAGATCGTCAACGCCTTCGACGGCGTCATGGTGGCCCGCGGCGACCTCGGCGTGGAGATGCCGCTCGACCAGGTGCCGTTGGTACAGAAGCGCTGCGTGCAGCTGTGTCGCGAGCTGGCCAAGCCGGTCATCGTGGCGACCCAGATGCTCGACTCGATGATCGAGAACTCGCGGCCGACCCGGGCCGAGGCCTCCGACGTGGCCAACGCGGTGCTGGACGGCGCCGACGCGGTGATGCTGTCCGGCGAGACGAGCGTCGGGCGGTACCCGATCCTGACCGTGTCCACCATGGCGCGCATCGTCGAGACCACCGAGGCGGGCTCCTTCGCGGTTCCCCGGCTCCAGCACGACCCGCGCACCCGTGGCGGCGCGCTCACCAGCGCGGCGTCCACCATCGCGACCTCGGTCGGTGCCAAGGCGCTGGTCGCGTTCTCGCAGACCGGTGACACGGTGCGCCGGCTGGCCCGGCTGCACTGCAACCTGCCGCTGCTGGCGCTGACCCCGGAGCCGGCGGTACGAAGCCAGCTCGCGCTGTCCTGGGGCGTCGAGAGCATCCTGGTGCCCTACGTGCACCACACCGACGACATGTTCCGCCAGGTCGACCGCACGCTGCTCGAGGTGCACACCGCCCAGCCGGGCGACTACGTGGTGATCGTGGCCGGCACCCCGGCCGGTACCCCGGGGTCGACCAACACGCTGCGGATCCACCAGCTCGGCTCGCTGGTCGAGGCCCCAGGGCGGCCCAACCTGTGACGGAGGGCGATCCAGCCACCCACCTGACCGGCCAGGCGGCCGTCGACGATCTGCTGGACCTGCTCGACCTGGAGTCGGCGGGCGAGGACCGGTTCCAGGGCGCGAGCCCGAAGGTCGGACCCCAGCGGGTGTTCGGCGGACAGGTGGCGGCGCAGGCGCTGGTGGCCGCCGGCCGTACCGTCGACCCGGGCCGCACGGTGCACTCGCTGCACGGGTACTTCGTGCGGCCGGGCGACCCGACGGTACCGATCACCTACCAGGTGGAGGACATCCGCGACGGGCGCTCCTTCTCGGTACGCCGGTCGGTCGCCAGCCAGCACGGCAAGACGATCTTCTTCATGTCGGCCTCGTTCCACGTTCACGAGGAGGGGCTGGACCACCAGATGCCGGCTCCGCCGGAGGTACCCCGGCCGGAGGATGTGCCGACGATGGCCGAGCGGCTGTCGCGGTACCCGGAGCGGCTGGGCATCTGGGGGCTCATCCCGCGCCCGATCGACGTGCGGTACGTGGGCGAGCCGGGCTGGGTACGGCCGGGTGACCGTCCGGCCGAGACGCGCCAGCGGGTCTGGATGCGCATCGACGGGAAGCTGCCCGACGATCCGCTGCTGCACGCCTGCCTGCTGACGTACGCCTCGGACCTGACGCTGCTGGACTCGGTGCTGAGCGCGCACGGCGAGGTCTGGGGACCGGGCGGCTTCGTGGGCGCGAGCCTGGACCACGCGCTGTGGCTGCACCGGCCGTTCCGGGCGGACGAGTGGTTCCTCTACGACTGCTGGAGCCCGGCGGCGTCGGGCGGCCGCGGCCTGGCGACCGGCCAGATGTTCGGCCGCGACGGCCGCCTGATCGCCAGCGCCACCCAGGAGGGCCTCCTGCGCCGGGTCGGGTGATCCGCGGGTACATTTGCGGCGTGCGTCTGTCAGCCCGGGTGGACTATGCCCTGCGAGCCGTTGTCGAGTTGGCCGCCTCGCAGGCGGACCGTCCGGTCACGGCCGAGCAGTTGGCCCAGGCTCAGACCATCCCGCCGAAGTTCCTGGAGAGCATCCTGCTGCAGTTGCGCCGGGGCGGCATCGTCAACGCGCAGCGCGGGCCGGAGGGCGGGTACTGGCTGGCCCGCCCCGCAGGCGACATCTCGCTCGCCGACGTCATCCGGGTGATCGACGGCCCGCTGGCCAACGTGCGCGGGCAGCGGCCGGAGTCGCTCGGGTACCACGGCGCGGCGCAGTCGCTGCAGGAGGTGTGGATCGCGCTGCGCGCCAGCGAGCGGGAGATCCTCGAGCTGGTCTCGATCGAGGACGTGGCCGCCGGTACGCTGCCGGACCGGGTCAGGCAGCTGTCCGCCGATCCCACCGCGTGGGTCTGAGTCAGCCGTTCGGGAACCGGCCGACCGAGGTGATCCGGGGCGGCGGCGCGGTCTCCCGTACCGCCGGGCGACCCGGCGCGGTCAGCCAGCCGGACAGCAGGTAGGCGCCCGGGCCCCGACGGGCACCCGGCCCGGTGCGTCCGGACACCTCCCCGGCGTGTACCGGCCCCTTGCACGCCGAGCACACCATGATCGGCTCGGTCGGCTGGCCGCATCGCCGGTGCACGATGGTCACCGGCGGCCCCTCGGGCTCCGCGGTCCACTTGTCGCCCCAGCGCATCAGCGACAGCAGTACCGGCAGCAGCTCCGCACCCTTGTCGGTCAGCTCGTACCGGTACCGCAACGGCTTCTGTTGGTAGGGCTCGCGGCTGAGTAGGCCGTGTTCGACCAGGGTGCCCAGCCGGTCGGCGAGCACATTGGTGGCGATGCCGAGATCGCGCTGGATCTCGTCGAACTTGCACAGTCCGAAGACGACGTCACGCAGGATCAGCGGGGTCCACGCCTCGCCCATCACGGCAAGCGTCCGGGCGATCGAACAGGGCATCGCATGAAAGTCGGTCCGCTGCATTCCTGCAGCTTACGACGCGGCTTTCGGCAGGCAAGTGATTGTCACTTCGCTGGCGCGCCGCGCCCGGCCAGTTCGGCGAGCGCGGAGTCGGTCAACCGGCGTACGGCGGGCTCCGGCCGGCGCATCAGCTCGGCGATCTGGGCCGGTTCCATGCCGGCGTGCAGGCGCAGTACCAGCGCCACGCGCCGGGCCGGGTCCAGCCGGTACACGGCTGTCCACAGTGGATCGTCCACAGTAGACGGAACCGTGCGCCGGCTCAAAGCTTGGCGGACCAGGCGCCGGCGCACCTCGTGGTCCTCGATCCGTCCCGACCGGTACGCGCCGGCCAGCGCTTCCAGCACCAGGTTAAGCGACGCCGCCCGGTCACCGGTCAGCAGGTAGGCCAGGGACTGCAGGTCGTTCTGGTGCGCCTCAACGTACTCGCGCAGCCGCGCCACCCGCATCGGTCGCTGCCGTACCCACTGCGCCACCAGCACGGCGCCGAGCGCGAGCGGCAGCAGAAGCAGGGTCGGTCCCCAGCGGGACAGGTTCGGCAGGGCCAGCAGCCCGATCCAGCCGGCGCCGGCGAGCACGAGCAGCGCGCCGGCGACCGTGCGGGTACCGCTGAGGACCGCCCGGATCCCGGCCACCATGGCGACCGTGAGCGGGGCGATCGCCACCGTCATCACCAGTGCGGCGGTCTGCTGGTAGGCCACCCAGCCAGTGAGCTCCCAACCGTTGTCGTACACCGCGATGACCGCCGCGGCGCCGGCCGTCACCAGGGCGGTCAGCGGTACCGCGAGCCAGCCTCCGACGCGGGTCGTGGGGCGACCGGGCGCGACGAGTGCGACGGCGGCCAGGACGGTCAGGCTGCCGCGTACCCCCGGCGGCGGCGCGATCGCGAGGAACATCAGCACCAGCGCGACAACGGTGGTGGCGCGCCGGGCGGCCGGCGCCAGGAACGGCCAGGCGGCCGCGACGAGTACCCAGCCGACGTAGCCACGCCAGTCGCCGAACTGCCAGTCCCGGTCCACGAACAGCAGCCGGCCGGCCAGCCCTTGGAACGCGGACAGGCCGCCCGCGCAGCCGATGGCCAGCCCGCCCGCCCGGTCGAGCAGCCCGACACGCGCCGCGCGGTGCAACGCGGCCAACCAGGTCATCGCCGCGAGGATCAGGCAGGAGGCCAGCACCACCTCGGCGAGCCGACCGAACTCGATGCCGGGCTGGAACTGTCCGGCCGGCGAGGTGTTCATCGGGCCGAGCCAGCCGCCCGGCAACGCCAGCAGCAGGGCGGCCCACAGGTACGGGCGGGCCGGCCGGCCCCGGGCGGCGGCCACCGCGCCGGCGCCGGCCACACCGAGCACGGCTGCGGCGGCCACCATGCCGGCCAGCCTCGGGGCGGTCTGGTAGTAGGTGTCCCACCACATGCCGTCCAGCTGTTGCCAGTTCAGCAACGCCTTTGCCAGTGCGGCGGCCACCAGCGCGCCGACCGGCACCGCGAGCCGGGCCGCGCCGGTCAACGGCTCGCCCCCGCCGGCCATGGCGATCACGCCGAAGCCCAGCAGCGCGAGGATCACCCACAGCGGCGGCCGCTGGTACCCGGAGACCACGGCGGCCGGGATGAGCACCACGGTGACCGACATGGCGGTCGCGACCGGCATCCGGGAAACGCCCGCGGGCAGCACGGCCCGCAGCGCCGCGGCGGCGAGCCACAGCGCGTAGGCCGCGGGCCCGGCGGTGCGGAACGGCCCCACGCCGTGGATTCCCGCGGGCATGCGCTCGACGGTCAGCAACAGGAACCCGCTCAGCCCGGCGGCGAGGGCCAGCGCGAACGGCGCGGCGAACGCCAGGCCGGCCTCCAGGTCGGCGGCGAGGCTGCCGCCCAGCCGCTGGCGCAGCCCGCCGAGCATCAGGTCGGCGGCCTCCGCGAGGGTGGGCCGCCGCTGCCCGGGCCGCGCGGTGTCCAGCAGGGTGCCGAGCAACTCCTCGCCGCGCTGGCGGCGGTAGCTGTCGGGGTAGGCGATCAGCAGTCTGCGGTACCGGCGGGCGAGCGGCTCCACGGCCGCCTACCCACCGAACGCCGGTGTGAAGCGGAGTCCGGGCGCTTCGACGAACTGCGCAATCAAGCGTTGATTGGGCGCCGCTCCGACAAGCTGCGCGGCGGCCGCAGGTCGGCTGCGCAGCCGGCGGCGCGCCTCGGCGGCGTTGTCGGCCAGTCGGCGCGCCTCGGCGCCCAGGACCGCGGCGCCCTCGTCGGTCAGCCGGTAGTACCGGCGCAGCCGGCCGTCGACGACCTCCTCCCGCTCGGCGACCACGTGGCCCTGCTCGGCGAGCCGGTCCAGTGCGCCGTAGAGGGTGCCGGGGCGCAGCACCACCCGCCCGTCGGACAGCCGGGTGACCTCCTGGATCACCCCGTATCCGTGCAGCGGTCCGCCGGCCAGGGCGGTCAGGATGAGGAACGTCGGCTCCTGCAGCGGGACACCCATGACGACAATGCTACGGCCGCCGATATATGTCGGTCAACCACCCGCTCCCGCCGTCGTCGCGTCGCGCCCTGACGGTCCACAAAGGACACGCCGCGATGAAACGAGAGGGGTCGGCGCGGGCCGACCCCTCTCAGTAACTTGCGCGAGCTACCAGCGCTTCAGCCAGGGCAGCTGCGCGAGCAACCAGTCGTGCGCCCTGGCGACCTCATCGGTCTTGCTGTCCAACCAGGACAGTTCGCCGGTGATGGCGAGGATGCCGAGCAGGATCGCGCCGAGGCTGGTGACCAGGCCGAGGAACGCCAGGCTGTGCCCGGTGACTCCGCGGCGGCTGGCACCGACCAGGCCACCTGCCGCGACCGCACCGCCGATCACGCCGAGCGCGACGCCCTCGACGGCCAGCAGGCCGGTCAGCGTGGCGGCCAGCGCCGCGACGCCGAGGATCAGGCTCAGCGTGGCCATCCCGCTGACGTGGGCCCACGGCGTGGGCTCGACAACGGTGTCGGGTTCGGTGGTGGTGGTGGGCCGCCCGGTGACCACACGCTCGGCGGGACGGTCCTTGACCGTGGTCCGGCCGGCCGCCATCCTGCTGGTCGTACGGCTGGGTGTGGCGTCCTGTGTGGTCTCGTCGTCCCTGCTGGTACGCCGGCCGAAAAGGGCCGGAATCCTGCGGTTGGTGCTCCGGTCGTCGGTCTGGACCCGGCGGTCGGCCACCTCTTCGTTGTCGGCGTCGGCGGCGACAGGGTCGCTGTCGCGGCGCCCGGTGAGTAGGTTGCGCACCTTTCATCCCTCCCTGTCGATCCGCCTGTGCTGCCGTCGGGTACCCTGCGCTACCCCGCGGCTAAACCCCGGGCACGCCGCGGGCGGTCCCCGGACCGTGCCGGCCGTCGCCCTATCGGCTGACGGGCCGGGCTCATCTCGGGAAGGCGATGAGTCCTCACCCCGCTGCGACGAACCATGAATGGGAGGAGACACGACTCCCCGATGCGGGGACGGAGGGACAGTGATGGCCAAGGACAAGGGTCGGGGCAGGAACGGTCGGCGCGCTTCGATCGCGGCGATGGAGGACACCGACCCGATGACCCGGGAGGAACTGCTGGAGGCGTTCGGCCGGTCCGGACCGGAACCGGGCATGGGCGCCCCCGACGCAGACGACCGCCAGCAGCAGCCACAACCGGCCGACCAGCGCGCGATGTAGCACCGTGCGCGCGACCACCGGTCCGCCCGTCCGGGGTACATTCCGGACGGGCGCCCTTGCTGGCTAGCGGAGGATCCCGGTGTGCCCCAGGGAGTACCTGCCGGGTTGCGGCCAGATGCACAGGCCGTGCGGTTGGCTACCGACCGGTATCTTCGCGATCAGGTGACCGTCCACCGTGCTCATCGCGTAGACCACCCCGTGGTACCGGCCGGACAGCCACAGTACGCTGCCGTCCGCGGAGAGCCCGCCCATGTCGGGGCTCCCGCCGCCCGGGATCTGCCACTTGGCGATCAGCTTGTCGGTCGCGAAGTCGAGCAGCGACACCGAACCCTCGCCCCGGTTCGTGATGTACAGCGTGCGGGAGTCGCGGCTGACGTACAGGCCGTGCGCGCCGTCGCCGGTGGGCAGGAAGGTCGGCGTGGCGAACCGGTCGCCGTCCAGGATCCAGACGCCCGAGGACTGCATGTCCGCGACGTACCAGGTCTTCCCGTCCGGGGAGATCTTCACGTCCTGCGGCATGGCGTGGTTGCGCGGCAGCCGCTGCTGGGCGACGACCTCCTGCCGGGCGGTGTCGACCTTGAGCAGATCGCCGGAGAACTCGCAGCTTGCGATGAAGTACCGGCCGTCCGGCGAGAAATCGGCGTGGTTGACTCCGTCGCACTGGACCGGCACGGTCTTGACGATCGCCATGGTGTGCGCGTCCCGGAACACGATCTCGTGGGCAGCCTCGGACATCACCACCGCGTACTTCCCGTCGGGGGTGAA
>Ga0070658_10001019_pt1 | contig 24013 bp, 26 predicted proteins | sample KBSC13metaG_FD_64664 | JGI IMG/M metagenome (GOLD analysis project Ga0070658, IMG submission 64664) | Corn rhizosphere microbial communities from Kellogg Biological Station, Michigan, USA - KBS C1-3 metaG | ecosystem: Host-associated > Plants > Roots > Rhizosphere > Soil ...
CCGACTGCCTCTGGGGAATTACCGCTCCTCGTGGATTGTCGATAAGTACTTCGTCTACGAGAAACAACTCAATCTGCTCGCGCCGTAGTACTCGGACGGTGGAGCTAAGCTTAATGTGAACCGTTCGCCGCTGTTCAGGGGCAATGAATATGACACGCTGGACTCTCCTGGAAGCGAAGTTGACCAGTTCGCTCAAGACAGGCCTTTGAGCATTGTCGGCGGGGTCAATGATTGCTACCTGAAATGTAAACTCAGCAAACGCCGCTCTAAACTCGTCGATCCCATAGGCCACTGTCGTATCGATCCGAGCATCTCGTAGTTTGCTGAGTGCCACGTCCTGATCTTCGGTAAGATGAGAAAAGTAAATCACATCAGGATCATCATAACCGTCTTGTCCGCTAAAACGGATTCGTCTCGTGCCTATTGTATCCATCGCGCCTCTTCCCGTACCGCAGCGTTATCTCTCGCAACGTCTTCGACCTCGTCCTATAATGTCAGGCCGAAACGCTGCCAAAGCTCACGTTTGCCGATCAGCCCATCCGCTTCCATTTGACCCCGAACCTCCCCAATAGTTGCCCCCTTGCACTCGGCGCGTTTCACTGCTTGTCAGTCTCATTTCCTTGTCTACGAGCGAGCAGCCACTGAGGGGCTGGGCATGGGTCATTATACTCGCCTTGGCCCGCTCAGGATTGAGAATGAGCGCAAGCCACTCGTTCTCGACGCTACAACGGCAACCTCCATCACACTCAAGAGTTCGCTCGTCACGCTGATCCGCGCACCACGATGCGGTACGACGATAACAGGAAGGGTCGGCAAGGGAACTTGAGCAGGGTGCTGGGTGGGTTGGTGGGGTAGGAGGAATATGCTTGTAAGGTGGCGTACATCACGGCATGGCAGACAACCAACCCGATCATCTTATCATATTATTCACAATCACAAGCCTCGACGTTCTGCATCGATTGACTGAGGTCTTAACCGCGCACTACGATGTCGCAGTACACCCATTCAATATGGACAGCGACATCGCTACATACCCAGCCGAGTACGCCAAGTTGCCGACAGCTATACTTCTTGATCCACCCTCCATGGACCGCGTGCGCGAGTTCGTCGAAACTAGCGGTATATCACGGTCGGGTTGGTTTCTCATTCAAATTGCAGCAGATATGCCTATCCCTGATGACCTTCCTGGGGCCGCTGGATCGACGTTGGTCGACTTGCGGCCTGATACGCCTGAAGATCGATTTCGCCGTGTTGTACGTGAGATAGCTAAGAAGTTCAAATTGCGCGTTTTGCAGACAGATGAAAGGTCGCGGGCGCAGAGGATCGAAAGTAAAGCCACAGCCTACATAAAACCCGCCATCGATCAACTTCAACAGCGGGCAACCACGAATAAACGAATCGCTTATACATGTTACGCTCTAGGAACGATGTCACTCGGCTACGGGACTTATATCGCCTATGGTTTTTCTGCTAAGGCTGTCGGGGTGCCACTGAATGCGACTACCAGCCTCGTCTGGGCCGACATGACTTTCAACTCATTTAGGGGCCTGGTGGTAATTGCGCTCTTGGTGGCTATCTCGAAATACTTATTTAACATCGGCAAAGCATATATGACGGAGTCGTTACGGAACTCGGATCGCGCTCACGCCATCGGCTTTGGTAAGTTCTTTTTGGAAGCATACGGCACGGAGATAAGTCCGAACGACGTGCGTGAAGTCTTTGAGACGTGGAACATCGACACCACTCCTGTGTTCGCCGCCCTCGACGCCAACGATCACGATCCGAAGTTATTTGATCGGGCAATGGAGATGGTGGGAAAGGCGAGCGAGTTGGTGAAGGCAGCGGTCGGTGAGAAGAAGGCAGAGAAGGGCGACAAGTGAGTACGTGGGTACACTGATCTCCATGACCGCCAACCATACCGACATCGAGATCGAATCAGCCGCCAACCAGCTCAGGGCAGAGTTGTCAAGTCGCACTGGTGAGTTCGGCGCGAAACTTCCACTTTCAGATCTCGTTGCATACCTCGCGCAACGAGATCGACTATCCTTTTCCGAAGCACCGCTGGGCAAGGATGTCGTAGGGATAATTGAGTTCGCCGCCGCTGGTGGAAGCATTACCCTCGACGCAGCTACAGCAACCTCACCGATTGCCAGCTTTACCCTCGCTCATGAAATCGGCCATTGGGTTCTTCATCGGGATAGCCACAAGCAGCTTGTGACTTTACGTCGGGATCTCGCAGTTACGAATAATCCCACTGAGCGAGAGGCAAATCGATTTGCAGTCCATCTCCTGATGCCTAGTAAGCTGGTGACGGCTGAGTTTACACGGCGGTATGGGTCGATCAGTAGGGCGTTTGAGGATCTATCCGTGAGTGCACGTGAGAGGTGGAATAGTCGTCGTGAATATGCGCGGTTCATGGCGTCGAAGGGGCAGTCCTCGTCGTTGGCGGCGATGGACGATGAATTCGGGGTCTCATCCACGGCGATGGCGATCAGATTGGAAGAGTTGGCATTGGTGTGACGAAGGCCCAGGCGGAAAGTCTTTTCGCCTGGGCCTTCAGTCTATTGCATCTACTTCTGGTTTGTCGATCACTCTTATCTCCTGTCCTGGCTGGGCAGTGTGCTGCGAGTTTAGGCGAATCTACCAACATTCTCCCATCAGGACCGATTGGGTGACCTTCGGACGCAAATCCCTATAAACGTCTTAGGATGGTATCTCGCGCATTCTTTTCTTGCGCATCGCGCGTGGCATTCGCTCGGTCAACGGCGTGGCGCACTGCTTGTTGGCGTGGCTCGTCTAACTGCTGAATAATTCTCTTAAATAGCCATGGCAATTCGAGTGGTTGTTCCGATCCGCTTGCGCACAGCTCTCTATTATCAATAAAGTAATGATACCTAAAGTGTTCACCGTTGTCCTCATCAAGATAGTAGTCATAGACGATGCGAAATACGGCACCGCCTGCTAATACTACTTCATACACCCGATTTCTGCTGTGTTTGTAAGTTAGACCAGCGAATGCGTCATGATCCTCGTAATAACGCCACTGATTCATCGGCTGTTTCAATACCGCATCAAAAACGGTGTTGACGAAGTTTATTTCTTCTTCGTTTTTCCGCACATTCCATGTCAACTTTATCTTGGATTTGAACAGACCAAACATGATGTTGTACACTCCGCTAAACGGCTATAATTAATGGTTAAATTTTACGCACGTTAACATTTTACCAGCCGACCGCAACCAAATCCCCCGATCTCAACTATAACAATCAGACAAGCAATCATTACAAGGAGCCTACCCGCAAATTCATCGCGTTCTTGTCGATCCTCTCCTTCATATTTGACCCACGACCTTCCAACGTCATGTCTTTCACCGCGCCCACGACACTACAGCCAAGCTTTGTGTTCGGACAGCAGTGCGAACGGTCATAAGCGCATCGGTATCTTCCTCACATGCATCACATGCCGCTGAGGTAAAATACTCCCATGCCGCGCACCAAGCCAGACAGCCCCCTAAAACATCCGACCGCGCCCGAAATGTGCGCTTCCTGCATCTTCCGCACGGATGGCAAACAGGTCGAACTTCGGCCTGGCGCACTTGAGGAAATCCAGACATATCTTCTCCAGGGTGTGCCCCACCGATGTCACACTCCCGCCATCAACGGCAACGAGGAAATCCAGCTCGCCTGCCGCGGCGGTCGTGATTACCAGCTCCAATGCTGGTATCGCATGGGATTCGTCGCGGAGCCTACCGATGAGGCATTAGAAGCGCGAATGAAGGAGTTGGGGCTGTAATGGCGACGCTCATCAATCCTGATGGCACCACAGAAGAGATAGTTATCCCAAGCGATGGTGACGAGGGAATCGACTTCCTGATCAAGATCCTCGGCGGCTACGTTGAGGGCTTCCGCATCGGTGCCAGAATGATGCTGGTGAACGAGAAGCCGCCTGCCAATACTGAGCCCAATCCAGCGGCAACTCAGATTGCCAGAGAATGGATTAACATGCCGAGTTGTGGAATAGTCGGGAAGGCTGTTTATCTGACTGAGGATGAGACCCGAGGCCAGAGCTGATCGAGCCTACAGATGAGTTTTGACGGGATGAGGTGATGGGTATTGTAGTCCATGACCTCTGAACTCGCATCGCAGCCTGAAAAGAGGAAAGCGCCGCGAATCCCCATCATTCTCACTGCTCGCGTTCGCCTGGTGCCGTGTTTCCTGTCTAGCTCATGTCGAGAGCGCGGCGTTGCTGTACTCGACCTTAGCCACCATGGACTATCATTCGCTACAACGAGCGCCTTCACTCTTAACGAAATTGTCGAAATCGAGGCCAATATAGGAGACGGGACTGTCGTATTGCATGGCACAGTGCGGCGAGCAAGGGACGATCCAGCAAGCGTCCTAATGGTCGGCGTCGAGTTTATCCGAACGCCGAGTTCGGTGGCATCAATGAAGGAACTCCGAGCATGGTATCCGTCGTTAGTCATATCACGCGGGACCGACACTCCGTCGTAGCTCTCAAGCATGCACCGCTTGGTGAAGGCGCGGGGTCAGCTTGTTCGAGATTGCAAACCCACCATTATCTGACTTAACGTACGCAAAGAACGACTTCTCTGGCCTTTCACGCCAGGTAATTTCGCAGACCTGGCAGATTGGGGCGGAATTGAATTGTGTGTGAACGGGAACATCGTGCGGAACGTTGAGGCCACAGGAGGTTGTTTCGCCGAGGACGGTTGGCAAGATGTGGATCATACTTAGGATTGTAACTGCCAAGCACGCACTTTGTCAATCAATTAAACGCTGATGACGCCCGTTTACCTCACTGGCATGTCCTTGTCCTCGTGCTGGCTTGTGAGGGTCTTTCAAGCACACATATCTCGCTCGTGTCGATAGTTCGGTCTGGTGGGACCGCCGCACGAATAGTCCGCTCTCAGTCTCGCCGCAGTCAGCGCCTTGCGAAGCATCTGTTGGCTGGCTTTTAGCTTGCGAACGTCAGCAGATAGGCGCGCGAATGTATCAAGGAGTTTCTTGGGTCGGGTTGCCTGTGAGACCCGTGTAGAGCAGGCGATGCACTTGACATGTGGTGTTATATTTAGGTTCATTGTGACCCCGAAGCCAAACTGGATTTTTAGTAATTCTGCTGACATTTCTCTTACAATCCTATATATACCCAGTTTATGAATACCCTCACTCTACAGAATGCCATCACGATTACCAGAATGAATATAGCGTAACGCCTTGCCGCCTCCAATGTTTAGACTAGGCGTTACCCCATTTTTAAGAGTACTGCCCGCATCACTCCTGCGTAGGAAATTGTAATTGAGGGAACAGTTAGGCATGTTCCCCTTGGAACTCCAATGCAGGCGGGGACCACCACGCGCCTTCACCAACACCGAAGGAGCGTTCTAATGATCCTGAAGTTGTCCCTGGACCTGCCAGACGACGTTCGTTACGTGCCACTAACTCGGCACTTTGGACGCGGGCTGCTGGAATTCTTAACTGTAATCCCCGAAGACATCGGCGATGTGGAGACTATAATCAACGAGCTGGTCACTAACGTTATCCGCCATGCAAAGTCTGAAAACGGACGGTTTCAGATTGGGCTTGAGTTTTACGCCACGCTTGTGGTGATAACAGTAGTGGACGCGGGCGACGGTTTTACCTTCCGCGATATCCCAGAGATCGGTAGTGTACGTCCTGACCTGAATGGCGGCGAGCGTTTGGGGGGCTTCGGGCTTCCGTTGCTTGATGCGCTCACAGACCTTTTGGAATTCCGCCGTACTGACCCGCATGGCACCACGGTGCGTGCTGAGAAGGGCCTACGGTATGCAAGCCAAGAAGATGCTGACAATGCGGACGCGATGAATGAGAGCAGGGGAATGGCTACGATCGGAGGAGAGTGATGCGTCGGCTGTGCCGTCAATCAGATTTAGGGCGATCCAGAACCTCGACACGAACAATGGAGGTGAGTCTCGTCAAGTCAAAAGCCCTCGCTGCCTGGCTGCCCTTGAGGACCATCACGCAGATATCCGCTCTCTTGGTCTTGTAAAGTTCAATAATTAGAGCGAGACCAGCACTATCGATGAAGATTGTCTCGGTTAGGTCGAACGCGATCGCGTCGAGGGTGGCTGTCCCAATCTCGGCTATGATACCGTCGCGATAAACGGGAACGGCGACTAAATCAAAGTCGCCAGTGATTTTTATCCGTAGCTCATTCCCAATTCGATTGTGCGTACATGTATCGGTCGTCTCCATGTGGGCTCCACTGCTATTATATCAGTCAAGCATACCCATATCCATATCAGCGCGGAGCCTTCTAATAAGTCCGATATCGGGAATCTGCAATGTGAAGCAATTCAACTCTTCTGTTTGCGCCCTCGTCCTCCCCAACGCAGGCTCTTGGTTGGTTTCTGCTATACTGATTCTATCGATGGCGACGATACGCAAATGGGCCACATGTCATCGCTTGAGATCGTTATGAGAACAATCCCGCTGCCGACATCTGACAGCTACATAAACAACTTCGACTCCGCTCCCGAAGGCAAGGATCAGTGTTTCGTGTGTGGACGCTTCACAAGTATCAAGGCGGCCTGGTACATCTACGTGCTGCCAGATGGTTCGACGATTGCGGACCCGAACGAGATGACAGCGTAAGAATTTGCTGAGAGCGAGCGAACGGGTGGGGGACCTCGCGCAGTCGGGCCAGAGTGCTACAAGAATTTTCCTGAGCTGACGGGGTTTGCATTGAAAATCGGTGAGTTCAAGACCAAGCTCGTGGGGTCGACGATGAAATGATGGAAACCGCCACCTTGCCATCGCACATCACCGCCGCGTCTGGCTGGACTCTCCGCGATCTACTCCGAATGGAAGTGCGGTTGATGGCCCAGGCGATGCCCGACTGTCCCTACCCATACCAAGGGCCTCGTGATTTCGTCCTCCAACTAGGTTCAGGATTCCCGTGGCGACCGCTACCCGATGGCATGCGGATGCGTGCGGCTAAGCAGTGCTACGAGAACGCGGCTCGGCTGACGCTTCGGGAGCCGAAGAAATTCCTGTACGTGGAAGGCATCGCGCTCGGCGTTATCGCGCCAGTGCCTCACGCGTGGTGCATTGACCGAGAGGGATATGTCGTCGATCCGACCTGGCGAAATGTTGATGAGCGGCGCTACTTCGGCGTGCCATTCGAGACCTCGTACCTGCGACGGCGACTTTACGAAACAGTAGAGCATGGCGCGCTGATTGATGTATTTGAAGGCGACGAACGATGGCCTCTGTGCAGAGGAATCCATTCGATTGAGGAAGCTGTGGCAGACTTGGGAGAGTGGCTGAGCTAGTGTGTTACAACGTAGAGCAACGAAAGAAGGTCAGCGATCTTGTCGACCGATACCAATTGGTGTTGGGGCAAGAGAATTTTACGGCCAAGGATCGGATCACCATCTCAGAACCGATGGCAACGGTGGTCGAGAGGCCCGAGGGTAGGGCGCTTGAGATCAAAGCGTTCGGTTTTCTCCCCTGGTTCGCCACCGATCCCAAGCGGATGAGCGCGAATGCGAAGTCCGAGACAGTTCGGACTAATGGTATGTTCCGTCAGGCATTTGAGCAGCGGCGCTGCATTGTGCCATCGACCAGGTTCTTCGAGTGGCTGGGGACTGAGAAGGGAAACAAGCGCCTCTTCCCCATAAGCCTACTGGACCAGGAAATCTTCTCCCTCGCAGGCATCTACGATAGCTGGAAAGACCCCGCTACAGGGGATAAGCGGCACACTGTCGCGATCTTAACCACTGCCGCCAATTCGGACATGCAGCCTTATCACACGCGGGAGCCAGTGATTTTGCCAACCGCCGATGACGAGGACCTGTGGCTCCATCCATCCACTCCACTGGCCGATCTTATACCACTAATGCTTCCCCTTTCGCCTGGTTTGTTGATACCGAGGCCCGAAATGGCGTTCAAGCCTGTGAAGCCTGGGCAGGGAGTTGATGAGGGATTGTTTGCGTGATAACTGAAGCCGACTAATCCTGGGGCGCTTCTATGCGCGGAAGATCTTTCGATGGTAAAGGCTTGTTGCGCTTTCTATCGGCCCAGGCTCGCCCTTTGCGGATGAACTCAGGGAAGTTGATCTCAATTACCTTCAGGTCGAGTGGCTTCACAGACACTGTGTCCCAAAAGATAAACTCCTTATCGTCTTTCTTAGCCTTCGGAACAAGCGGGCTGTGGTCGGCATTGAGAGTAAGCTCTGCGATCTTCTTGTCCTTCTCAGCTTCGATCAAGCCTTTCAATTCGATTGTGGCCCGAGCTAACTCCAAGCGACTTACCAGAGCGGCAATCTCAGCTTTGTACTCACTTGCCTGGACACGCTCCAATGGGTTGTCAGTCACGACAGTAATATTGGCCTGGGGCAGTCCTAGGAACACCCTCAGTGCCTCGTGGATCGTCTCGATCGCCACCGCAGTATCTTTGGGCGTGACGGAGAACAGGACCTTGCCAGCTTCGTTCTGGGCGGTGGTCGTTGATTCTATCCCAATATCATGGAGAAACTTCTGAAACACCAACAGGTACTGAGTACATGCGGTTGAGATCTCGGGCGGGAAGTCAAAGGACTGGGTGAATCCCCCTGGGCCATCAAGCTTGGGCTGACTTGGGTACCCCACCAAGGCCATGATGCCCGTCCAATCAATTCGGCCTGGCCGTAAGTACTCCTCGATAAAGAGCTGATCGTTTTTGTAGTAATCAACCTCAATGCGTTCAGACTCGATAGTTATCATCGAAAGCTCATTGTTCGCGAGGCCCGTGGCGTTTAGACTGGTTTCGTAACTTCCACGGGACCCATCGCGGTCCAGAATGCCAAGGTTGTACATACCGCTTTCAAGCTTGACCAAGAAAGCCTTCTCGCTGTCAGTGACGTCCCATTTTAGGCCGCGCTGGACCAGAACGCTCTCTATCAATCCTGAGCTTTCAAAGTATCCAGGCTTCAACAGTAAGATCGTCGCAGCTCCTGAACCAGTGGTATTTGGTTGGAAGGTATCATGGTCAGGGAGAGGATCAACGTTGACATACGAGCGTGGCTGATGATAGTCGGGCTCGGGCAACAGGATCTTCGGACTGAGCATCTGTATCTTTGTGTCTTCATCAAGTGCATCGAAGTCATCTAATGTGCCGAGGTTTGAAAGCATGTCGGCGAACTGCACCGTAAGCGGCAGCTTCGTCCTCGGTGAGCTGGCAAGAGTTTCGATTTCCTCCCAAACGTTCGGTGATCGCCACTGTGGATGCTCAATTACTCTAACGTCTAACACATTACGGTCGATGTATTTACGCGCCGCTTCGAGTCTTGCCTCGCCTTCAAACAGAAAAATCGGAAGATCATTGGATAGATTCAGTAATTGCTGAAGGGCGGCAGACCAGTCTTTCGACGACGGGAATATAAGCCCCGCGTGGAACTGCCCCATATCTGCGAGCTTAATAAACTCGTTTTTGACAGTATGAACGATTATTGGGATTGGTGCCGAATCAAGAAGAGCCTGGCTCTCAGGCCCTTCCAAATTTAAGGCGATAACCCATGCAGTGCGCTGATCCCGTGGAGTGGCATCAATCATTTATATTGGCTCCCCTGCCAATTATGACACCCAGGAGCTAAGAAAGTTGCCTTACTGTTCTGGCTTGCTCACCCTACCCAGGTCCACAAGAGCCTTGGCGGTTAGCTAGCAGAGGGTATTGGGAGTCTCGTCGGTATTCGCAGGCGTGACGCGCCCGTTGGAGAAGTCTCGCTGCTCCTCATGCCCGTGGCCGAGGGTCGGATTGTGGCGCACGAGGACTTGGCGTTCAAGCCCGATAAGAATCAGTCTTCGTCCTCGACGTGTCCTAACGGCATTTGTACCGAGGACTTTTCAAATAGGCTCTGCACCGAACGGTCGACGTTGTGGTGCCCGAGTGACTCTGATCCAGTGGTCGGCGACCCGAACTCCTGAAACACAGGAAGCGGCGCGGGATAGCTGGGATCACAAATATAATACTGCCCGCCAGCTAAGTAATAACGCGATCCTTCCTCTTCGTCGTATAAAACCTCTTCGATTGTCTCCTCATCGATGATGCCGTCGTAGGCCATGGCTATATCATCGACCGTTACTTCCTTTACGTCACTTTGGTCCACCCATGCAAGGGCCGCGACCTTCGGGACAAATTCTTCCTCTCGCATCATGTCGGCCATGTTCTTACTCCTTTACCGATTGAAATGGGCTCCCCTTCGTACCAACTCTCGTGTTACCCCGTTATTCCCGCTGTCGGCGCATGCACGCACCTTGCTAATATTGAGCGGCCACGCCTTAGTGACTTCCAACCCTGCTCCTTGTCCGCGCCGCTTGATGGTCGCCGCTACCACGATCACGGGTGATAGCAATACGGTAGCCATGCACTTGTCGATAGCATCGTTGTAAAATGCTCCCTGCATATATCCGCTTTCGTCTTCCAAGGTCGTGAATAGGTGCCGTCCACCCGATTTTGCAGGCGGTCGGTGCGGTCGGATATTCAGTCCAGCCACTAGGACACGTTCCCCCGTTTTTCGTTGAAGAGCCTCGTAAACGGAGATGACGCCACGGCTTGCAAGGGCTTCGCGGAAATAGGCGAACGGATGACATGATGCTGTGACCCCCGTTATGCGCCATTGCCACATCATCTTGTCGTAATCGGAAAGGTCTTCCAGGTCGTCAGATACAGGTGTTACGTATTCACCAGGTAGAGCAAGATCGAGCCGCCCGCTGCCGTCGCCGGCAGCGGCGGCGGCTCGAAGCGCGGCGGCTTTCACTATCGTCTCGTCGAGACGCCACATAACTCCCCTCGTGTGTGGATGCAGAGAATCAAAAGCGCCACACAGTACCAGATTGTCGATGACATTCCGCGCCAGCGGTACCCGTGTGCAGAAGTCCAACAACGACCGATATGGAGTGTCGCCACGAAGCTCAACGATCGCATCCATATCCACTTCGCGCGTTCCCGAAACCAGGCACAACCCTAATCGCATTGCCGAGCCATCGACTTCTGTCGTACACGGCTTTTCACTCTCATTGATGTCGACGGGGTCGATCCTCACACCTCGCCGTCGTGCTTCCGCGGCGAGCGACTGAACTCCGTAAAAGCCGCACGGCTGGTTCGACATCAGAGCCGCATAATATTGAGCTGGATAATAGCGCATCATGTACGCCGTCTTCTGGGCGATGAGCGCGAAACTGGCTGAATGGCCTTCGACGAAGCCGAGGCCGTACCAACTCAAGACTTCATCGGCAATGAGGTGCGCTCTCTTTGGCGACAGGTCTCGATGAAGAGCCATCGCCTTGCTCACGAACTCTGCGCGGGCCTCCTCAAGCGTATTGTTTCGGGCATGCTTGGTCAGCTTCTTGCGCCACCTATCGGCGTCGGCATCTCCGAGCCCGAGCATCGCGCCAATGATATAACCGACCTGCTCCTGAAAACAGCAAACTCCGTAGGTCCGCTCTAAGATCGGTCGGAGCGAAGGATGAAGGTATTCGATCCGAGAGTAGCCGTTCTTGGCGGCCACATACTTCTTTACCGCTTGCGCTTTGATAGGCCCTGGGCGGATGAGACCGATACTCGCCACCAAATGTTCAAAATCTGTCGGCACCAACTGCGTGGCAAGAGCAGCTTGCGCAGGGCTACCAAGCTGGAAAAGTCCCATGTTAGAGCCAGTCCAGAGCATTTCATAGACACCACGATCTTCGCGGGGAATCCGATCATACTCAAACTCGGGATTGCTTCTCCGAATATCCTCGCTGGAGTCCAACGCGACCGAAAGAATGGGTAGGCTCAGGATGTCCAGCTTGACTGCTCCCATCTCCTCAACATCGTCTTTGTCGAGCATGATGATGGGCAATACACCGCGTGCTCCTGGCGTGACCACGTTAAGATGGGAGAGCGGCATCGCGCCAACGACGACGCCGCTGCTGTGGCTTCCAAGGTGTCGCGGATGCCCTGAGATCTGTTCGGCCAGGTCGAAGAGTAACTGATATCGATCAAGCATTTCGCAGCTATTGCGAAGGGTTGGTGACCTTCTGAACTCTTCGCGAAGATCATCGGGGCGAACGAAGTCTGTGACATGCTTCCTGAACCATTCCAAAGCATCGGGTGGTAGAGCGAGCGCCTTCCCGATATCCCTGATGGCTCCGCGGCTCCAATATGTCGAGTACGTGCAGCAAAGCGCCACATTGTCTACTCCATAGGCCGTTTGGAACCACTTGAACACCTCATCCCGCCGTCGATGCTCAATATCAAGGTCGATGTCAGGCTTCTTACCAGGCGCAAGCCATCGCGCCACTGGAAGGTTTCGGGCTATGGGATCGATATCGGTGAGACCAAGGTCATAGCAGATTTCCGAATCAGCGCCGCTCCCGCGACCTGTAATCATCACCCCGTTCGCGCGGTTCTCCCTAACCGCACGGTCCGCGTGAAGGAGGTAGTCGGTGTAGCCGAGAGAATCGATAAGGAACAGTTCGTCATCAATCCTGCGTCTCACCACAGACGTAATCTGGCCCCGTCGTGTTCGCGCCCCATCGTAGGCGCGCTCCCGAAGATACTGGGCCGATGTCGTACCAGCGGCTACCGAGAATGTCGGGGTGATGTATTCGCCGATAGGCATAATTCCGTCGCCAGAACACAACTCTACGATCTTCGCCGTGTTCGCGATGGCATCGGGACACCAGTGGAAGAGTGAGGTCATTTCGCGGCCAGATTTTAGATATCGCTCACCGTTAAACGGCCTGGAAGGATCAATGTCATCGATCGTGATCCCAGCGGCGATGCAGCGTTTAATATCCCAGGTGATCATCCCTTCTGGAGTGGCATGGTGGACATTGTTCGTCGCCACCACGGATGCATCGACATGCTTGGCGAGCAGGACCAGATTGTGGCAAAGGGATTCTGCGTCGGGGGTATAGTCGTTTTGTAACTCGATGAACAGCATTGGGCCAAACCAGTCTTTGAGACGCTTAGCGAAGGCCAATGCTTGTTCGTATTGATGGACCAGGATCAGTCTGGAAAGCCGACCCTTGCGGCAGCCTGATAAGCACACGACGCCTTCGGTATGGAGCGGAACATATTCCCAAGGTAACGACGGAGAGAGCCTTTCGCCGTGGACATAGGCCAGCGACGCCAGGGCGCAGACATTGGCGTATCCCTTGCGGCTTGATGCCAGAAACGTTAAGTGGGTCTCGTCCTCCATCGTGATTTCCGCCCCGAACACTGGCAGCACCCCATACTGTCGACAGCACTCGCTGAATTTAATTGCGGCGGTCAGGCTATTGTGATCGGTCATCGCCAAGGCTGGCATGCCGAGTTCGGCGGCGCGTCGTGCAAGGGCCTCGATGTCCGAAGCGCCATCGAGGAATGAGTACGGCGTATGGCAGTGTAGCTCAGAATAGCACATCCGTTCTGCCTTAATCCCCGACGCCAGAAAGTCGCCATTCGTCGCCCTGGCACTTCAGTTCGTAGGTTCCGCCCTGCTCATTGAGCACGCGGAAACAGTCCACAGAAGTGCTCTCGCCCCAGGCCCACGACGTTTCCCGCCACAGGTTCATGATCTTTGCTACACGGTGCGACGTGCCGCCGCGATAGTAAGCCAGTGGCCTTCCAGCTTCGTCAACGGCAACTTTGATTTCTTCATCGCGGCGCTTGCCGAGCGGAAATGTCCACCCCGATGCGGCTTGAGCCACGAGCATCAGTCCTCCCGATCTCACGGCCTTCGGCCCCAGGCGACGGCGGATATAGCGGGTGGCTGCCGCTAAGTTTTCCACTCGCTCGTGGGGATATCCTTGGCCTTGATCATTGGTATCCAAAAGGACGAGTTGAATCCCGTTGGCGATGTCGAGGTCATGGGCTGACATGGTGATCTCGGTTACTGGTGTCTCGATCCCCAGCCGCTGAAGCAGCCGCAAACCGCCTCGATTGATAGCAGTCGCATCATGCAGCGGCTTTGTAAGTTTCTCAGCTTCCGTCACCACGGAACCACCCGCCAAGCCAACCTGTAGCCGCAAGGAGCGGCAGTAGGTGGACTTGTCGACAAGAGCTTCGGCGATGTTCGCGGCGCACACGCTAATGGCGGAATCGATCTGCTCACGGTCGTTGATCTCATCGTCGAATCTGATAGAATACTCCACCGTGGGACGCGGCCACGCGGCCTTCACTGGGTCGCCATCCTCTCCCAAGGCCAGGCGGCTCAAACGGTGAGCCTGCTGACGAAATTGGCGCTCCAATTCACGGCGCGGAGTCTTTCGGATGTCACCAAGGGTGTTTAAGCCCAGCTTGGAACACCGATCTATCGTCTTGATATCGAGCGGCAGAGAAGTGACAGGAATACGCGGGAGAAGATCAGCCTCTCTTTCGCGGTCGATGGCGATTTCCGTGGATGCAACGGTTCGTGCGATCAGCTTGGTTGCGCCCAGTCCGACCTCCAATGGTGCGGCGGTGACCTGGGCAATTGCCGCGGCAATCTGTCTTACGCGCGACAGGATATCAGCACCTTGAAGATCCGCATAGCAGAGTTCAGGGGATAGAGGCTCCACGGTGTTCGAGTCGGCAGCGATCTCATTCCACACGCGCTCGGCTGTCTCGGTATAGAAGTCGCCATCGTAGGGCAAGACTACAAGCCCCTTGCATAGTGAACGGGCAGTAGTGAGCGCCAGACCGTTCCAAACTCCCTTCGCCTGGGCAAGTGGGCAAGCGGTGTGAACCAGGTTGTTGTTGCAAACCAAGACGAACGGTTGCGTTTCGAGGCAGGGCAATCGATGCCGCTCGCACTCGACTCCGATCGTCTGGGTTTTGAAGCACACAACCATTAATTTGACTCCGCAGGTCCGATTATTATATGCCAAACGGAGCCGAGAGTCAAACTTATGTTTGCCACCGTGTCGGGCCTTACGAACAGGTTGGCAACGGGCCGATGTACGCCGTTTGTCTATGCCCACAGGTAGGTCACCGCAGACTGGTCCTTCCTTCGCCGCAGCAGGCATCCGAACCCTGGGCGTCGAACTACCAAGCAGACAAAGGAGTTCACTATGCGGCGATCCCTTACTATCCTTGCGGTCCTACTGCTTCTGTCCACGACATCAAACGCGGCCAGTCATAAGTCCCACCATCACCCAAAACGAGCGCCCTCATTGTCGCAAGGCCAGAAAAACGGCTTATTCACGACTGTTGCATACGCAAACGCGTATGATGAATTCGGTCGTGAGATTCTGAGGGAAAACCACCGTGTGAAGGAAGTGGCCGAATCCAACCGTGACGCTGAGAACGGCTTCTACATCATGCTCAAGGCAAAGACCGTATCGCAGTCGGAAGCGCGGAGACTTGCCAAGGAATACTACTACCGCTTCGTGGCCGTTAGGTCGGCCTATTTCGATTCCGATACGGCCCAACGATGCGATGTCGATATACGAACCGCCGATGATGAGATAGTCGCGGATTGCGTTAACGGCGAAGTAGGCGACGGTTAAAAGTACTGGGGCTACCTCAGCGCAATAAGCCTCGTGAGTAGGATTATATATCTACTCGATGGGAGAACTTAGAGAACATGATTAATAAGATGAGCATGTGGCGACCAATTGCCCGCCATACGTTGACACTGATGGCAATCATAGGGCTGATGTTGGCACTCGGATTGTCGCAATTGGCCGTCGCTGGTTTGCCCCACATGACACTTGATGATCGGCCTCTAATGGATGCTTTGACCGCCATAAAACATCGGCCCTATGGTCTTACTGGCAGAGGCACAGCTTCGGACATTAGAGTAGTACGGGCAATGAATGAGGACTGTACAGTCCTAAATACCGTAAACCTTACGGCTTTACGTTGTGTCGTTAGACGACACTATATGTCAATTGATGGTAATGGAATGTTCGATTTAGGTTGTTATCTTCCACATGCGAGTAACCATGCGTCGATCTGCATATTAACAACTGAACATGGTTATGTTGTGACTCTTGAAGAAATCTATGATACTGGCACTAGAGGTGATAGCTTTAGCCGTTACATAATCCCAGATAAACGCTTGGCGGACAATCTCGTTGCTTTATATACGACGACCGTATTTCACAAGCGGATCAGGACAGGACAGATAGAGTTTGAGACTGTGGATAAACCTTCCGCGTCCGATTCTTTCTTATACACTGAAGAGATGGAACTACAGCGCAAGCATTGATAGCGGCACTGAAGAAATGCTATTCATGGTTGAGCTTCAACAGATATTCACAGGGACGCTCAATCCCTTGACGCTAAGTCTGGCCTGAGAATTCGAAAACCGTCACTTCTCATTGTGTCGGTCCTCTTTAGTCCATGGGATACAAGCCGACTGGTCCAGGTCCGCGAAACCTTCCTGCCGTTGACACGTTCAAATAGGCTAAACTCGGTTGGCTGCACGGCCTTAGCATAGCCGCCGCCTGACAATAGAAGGGCTCAATGAAAACTAAGCGATATAGCCTAATTTTTGGCGGTTATGGTCGGGCTTCAGATCACTACGGGGTCTTCTGTTCAGCTTGCATGCGGACAGGTCCAATCAAGCAAACGATCTGTTAACGACTTAACGCTAATCCCAGATACGATCATCCGAGGTAAGGTCCGTGGCCTCACGGTCTCCAAGATCCGTAAAATGGAGATCACTGGGCCGAATTATATGCGGTTCGAAAACGATCCGATTGTCATTACCGATCGAAAGGTGATGGATGCGCTTCTCAATGGCCTAATCAACGCCGTCCACTCTGGTGCCAATCTTGCCGACATGAGTCAAGCCAATACGCTGTTCATTTATGTTCGCGGGCACAAAGACCCGATGACATTTGATTTCAATCCACGTGTGCCACCAGCTTGCTTTGGTCCGACCTTCTACACGGCCATTAAGAAACTGGCGAAGTACGAATGGCATCCGAAGCATTCCGCAACGCTGTGATGGGGCAGCGTGATGACAGAGATATATGGAAGAGACATCAGCGCATACATGATGATGAGTAGGACTAGATTATTAGTCGCCGCAGTGGTTTTTGGAGGCTTGACCGTCTTGGGAGTATGTAGTTACTATCATCCCGCCCCTCCAAGAACACTCAAAATCGCCAATATCACAGACGGCCAAATATTGTCTGGCCGCTTTATCGTGTATGTGCAACCTGATCCTCCTAGTTGGAGCAATTTCTATTGTCGGGTGGAACCAGGTGGGTCGGATTCGGACGAGTACTGGTTCGAAAGCCATTCACCTCTCAACCGCCAGGTCAACGGGCAAGACCAAGTGGGCATCTTGATAGATTCGCGCTCATTCGACGATGGTAAACACACGTTAACGCTCAGGGATACTAGTGGTCCCATGGGCGTGAAAACGGTGTACTTCCGAAACGGGGTGTCGAAGAACACGAAGGCACCACCAGCCACACATTAAGGTTGGAATATTCACGAACACTAGCACTGCGGCAATAACTGGATTTTTTTTTCGGTGCTAGTGTTCCATATGCAGTCAGCCGCCATCCCGAAAGATGGCGGCTGACGGGATTCTACTAGAGCGGTTTGTAAATATGAAAAGCCTACCTATATTAGCGCTATGTTGCTTGGGATTGTTGACATGTTCAGCGTGCAACAATCGAGCAAAATCCGCAATGATGCGGACGATGACTATAAAAACCGATCGAGATTCCTCTACACGCATGCGTTCAAACTTCGATAAAACGCGGACCGTGTTAAGTTCATTGATCAACTATACGCGTGCGCATAACGGGATGTACCCCTCGGCTGCCACGTGGGAGACTGCCATTCAGGTTCACGCAGATCTCTTGCCAGAAGGCAACTCAACACGTCGTTTGGCCTTCAACGAGAAATTGGCGGGGAAGATCCAGGAAAAGGCTCCTGGAAACGCGATCGTGCTCTATGAAACCGAAACGGCATCGAGGAATGCACACGGCGATCCAGCTCACGATAAGCTTTTGTCGACAAACAAGAGTGGCGACAAGGCGATAATCGCATACAACAATGGAAATTTTGCAGCACCGTTTTAGGGCGGCAGAACCCGTGAAAACGGTGTACTTTCGAAACGGGGTGACGAAGACAAAAGTAATGGCAAATCAATCCTATGCGAAATACGTCGCAAGTGCGCTGCTGCAAACTACGATTAAGCGAAGCGGATTTGCCTGAGCTTGCTACAGATCAATGCGCCATTTCGGTGAAAGATCTTTTCACCGAAATGGCGCAACTCGATAATGCCGACGATAACTGAGGACGAGATTACGCCTCAGCGGTCTTCGATTTTCTGCCTCGCTTAGCGCCCGTGTAAGGAGCCGTGGACGAGGATTGCGGTTTCCCGCCAGGAAGCTGAAAAGCGGCCATGCCTTCAACTTCCTTGAGATCTGCGGTGGCGTTCTTTTCCTTGATTTCAATCCCAAAACGAGAATAATACTTGCCAGCGGCTATGAAGATGTTGTCACCTGTCTTGCCGCGGGGTGTGGCTTTAAATGAGGACTTGTCGGTCGATTCTGCCTTAGAGATCGCAACAGAATTTGTATCCGCGTCGAACCACAAGGTCACATGACTGGCCTCAGAAAGCCCGAATTGCTGCATGGCTGATTTCTTTATGCTGAGCCCAAGACTGCCGATCTTAACGTCGGGTGTGGGTTTCGGCTCGCGTGGCGGTTTGGATGGAGCCTCATAACGAACAAATGGCAATTTCATATCCTCCGATTCAAAATTCTATCGGCGGTATTATAGCGCAATTCACCGAATAACCAAATATCTCATTCGCTTAAAGTTGCAATTCGTGTAGAGGCAATGCATTGGTAATTACCGCTCAAACGATTGGAGTTGCAGCCTATGGCGAGTATTACGCGTTGTTACGGATGCTGCTATATTTAATCTTAATCGCCGTCCACACCCACCGTAGTGTGCTCGATAAAATACTTCCACGCGCCGATCGCCTCTTCGCGTACAGACATGCCTTCAGGAAGATCAAGATCGGTGCCGCCAAAACACGAACATCTCCGCGACTGGTGGGCCACCGATCCCGATGTCGAGCGGATGAGGCAGGCCACATGAACGGGCTGCTTGCCGCCTGCGATAGCGTAGTGGCCGTCAGGATCGGTGTCTAGCAGAGGTTCGGAGCAGATGGTGCATGAGAAATCGTTCAAGACATTTCCTCGGTGTCTATCGCTTTGGCGGCGGTCAGATCGGTAATCTCAGTTTACTCGGAGTTCGGGCAAATACTACCCGATCATTGCGGCGTCGGTAGCGGGCGTAATGCTTTAGAGTAGACTGATCATCTAGAAGTCGGCTCGTGCTCCATCTTCTCCCGCAACTGCCTCTCACATTCCCCTGCCAACTCGGGATACGCGGCTGAGATTGCGGCGTAGATTTTGGCGTTGATAACCCCGTATGCATCCCGCACGCCGATCTTTCCATAAGTCTGCTCAAGCTGTCGTTCGTAAGATGAGCATTCGTGGCGCAAGAAATTGACCGTGATTCGGTTCAAGAATTCTGGATCACACTGAACGCTGGCGTATCGGAACCCGCCACGATAATCCTGGCGGTCGTTGTACGCGTTAACGGCGCGCTTAATGAGCTTGTCAGGGCCAAGGCTCGGCACACGCATCTGGAGCCTATTGGCCGCCTCCATGAGAGCCGTACGTTTTGTGTCGACCGCCTTCTGTGCGCCTTGGCGACGTCTGGCCAGCTTAGAGTGTGAGGCGATCCATTCGCCCGATGCCTCGCTCTCTTCCACGCGGGAAATGAGGTATAGCTTTACGGGTGGTCCACTCCTGTTATGAGAGTTGACGGCTGTCTTGTCTGGCTCGCCGAGAAAGTCTTTGATCAGCTTATCGGTCCAGCCTCGCGCTTTGACGGCGGATAGGCTGAGGTATTCGGAAACAAACGTCGACATAATTGCCTTCTGATCTGTCAGTTCGCTCGATTGTTTTGAGACCGAGGCCGAGGCCGCAGGCGATTTCGCACGGTTTACAATCACGCCATCTTGTGCACTTACGTGACAGAGTCCGAAGAGATCTCCGCAGCGTATAGCACCCAACTATTAGGGTCGCGCAGATACGTCCCATCGAAGATCATCGATTCGAGCGCGTACTCTTGGAGCAAGCGCTCGGCGTAGTCGGCTTCGGACGGATTCTCGGTCCATCCAGGCGGTGCTATGGTCAGTGATGGATCGTAGCCGCGTAGTTCGGATGAAAACCAACGGGCGTCGAGAGGAATCGTATGCGTGCCCGCCTTACATTCACCGAAGGTTGCGGCGGAAAATGGGTATGGCCGCGTATAGGATTGCAGCCACTCAGTGACACTTCCCTCGCAATTGGTCACAATATCCGCCCAACCGATAACTTCGAGATCGGTGGCGTCAGTGGTTTTGGTGTATTTCTCTCGAACAAGGTAGTACATATTCTTGGACCTCCAAAAGTTGCTTCTATTGATAACCTACCCCGCGCCGCCAATTCGCGGCACGGGGTAGAACGACCCCGTTCATGCGCTCCCGTGAGCACCAAACTGACGATCGCCGAGCGCTTATGTCTCCACATTAAAGAGAATCTCGCAATCGCAGAAGCCACCATGCTCCTCGAAGTAGTCGCAGGAAGCGTTGATCCGCCACTTGCCGAAGCCCATCTCGGCAAGGATAGTGCGGGCGAACGTCTTATCGTCTCCGCCGCCACAGGTGAAGCGTATCTTCTCACCGCGCCCGCGGAAATTGTATGCGCCAGGTCCAGCCAGGCGGTTGCAGAATTCGGTCCACTGCGGATGTGCGGGCGTCATGATCGTTGAATTCATTGTTCTCTCCAGGTATCGGCATTGCCGAGTGTTCCCGCTGATCGGCGGTCTGGAGATACCGTCGTGCGATCGGGGAGAATCCGCAGAGAGTTCTATCGGAACAACTCAGGAGGAAACGGGGGCGTGGTCGACGGACGCGGAAATAGATCTGCCAAATCTTAGTCAGGTTATTGACCCCCGACTCAGAGCATCTATGATTCAGAGTCACATATAGACTCCATAAAGAGCCATGTGTGTGCACGTGCTCGTAGAGCGCAATATGCGCGACTATCCGTTTCACTCAAGGTGCTGTACTGAATCGGGGATCTGGCACGAAGCTGTAGAATCAAAGGAAGACTTTGAGCATGGTTGTTAAGCAGGAATTCCGTTACCGTTGGGTAATCCTTGTAAGGAGCCTAACGGTAAAGGCTTCGCGTATTCTAGAGGTATTCGCTGAGATGAATAGAGCAACAACTGACGAAGCTGCATCCCAAGTTGACGAAGCACTGGAACGCGCAAAGCGTAGAATACAGCCAATTTCCGATCGCTCGATTGTCGATCGATTGATCATGGAAGGCAGTGAATTCATCCTCCACGGATCGCGAACCTTCGACATGTGGCTGGTCGACATCCGTACTGAGTGTGAGACAGGCGAATTTTCGAACTGTCAACTGCGTCAGATCTACGAAGAATGCTGGAGAAAGGTAAAGTCGTCCAGGGAACTTCCGCCTCCTGACCCTCTCACATACGGAATCTCGTCAGCCTACTTTGAGCAAGTGGCCGAGGGTGCCGCTGCCTCGCGGGTACGAAATCCTAACGGTGTTCACGTTCCAACGCTAGCAATCCGAATAGCGATCGTACTCTTCGGCGTGGGGGTGATAATACACTGCTCAACGAATGGATTGGCCTTTTGGCTCCTCACCATCACCTTGGCACTGGGGCCAATTGCAATATGTGAATCACTTATTGAACGATGGCTTAACTTAAAGAACTCCGTGGAGATGAATCGATTTGCGCCGTTCAACCCGACCCCCGATAAATACTATGAGTATGCTCAAGCGTACGTCGATTGGAAGAGCAAACTCCGCACGGTTTACGTGTCGACGACAGGCAAATATCATCCGCGAGAATCATGTCACAACATGTCGTGGTCAATGGCTATGCCGAAATTTACTGCCGACAAGAACGGATATCGACCATGTCCGAGTTTCCGAAATATCGTTGGCACGCCCCAACGCTTGCCTGTCTTTTCACATCGAGCTGAGCAAGATCAAACGAAATGGATCTCGATTGCCGCGGCCTACATACTGTTCTATACCTCATTTTGGAATGTGTCCGCTGGTTCGCAACGAACATATTACGCTAGCGGAAACGGTTCTGGATCGCGAGGTGATGGCTATAGTTCACGTCAAGGTGGATATGAACGCGATACGGCTCCCCTTAGCACTGGCAACTCCGAGGTGAGCCATAGTGATCCATCGCCCTTGTCAATCAACGGACAACAATCATTAGAGAGTGGCGGGAGTGCAGGCAGCATCTCACGAGCCGAGTCGCCAAGTATATCTAGGTTCACCGTTTCGGGTGATCAGGTCGATAGCGATACCGTTGGTAGCGGTTCGCAGTTGAAAGATGGATTGACTGTTGACGTTGGATCTCAAAAAAAAACGGACCAATCGGCATTGGATCACGGATCGCCTGAGTTGAAAGCGCCATCAAGCCAAATCGCCATCGGCGAGGACGATCTGTCCAACCCAACTGATACGGTTCGCGGGATAAGTGTACCTACTGCACATGACCCTCGTTCAGATCTGGTACCGAGGAATGCGGTTGAAGAACCGTCTGAAACCCATCCATCACCAATTGTCCTGGCGCTGCGGCCATCGACTAAGTTGAGCGGCGTTCCTGCAAGTGGACTCGCTCCCAAACCATCCACCGAAACCGATGGCCTTGGCGAACGAAGTGCGATAGCCAACCCATCCGCGACATATTCGACAGACCCACAGGTGCAGCCACAAGTAACGTTCCAGTCTGACGGTCAATCTTTAGACGATGAAGGACGTATCCAAACTGCCAACAGACTGCGCGCGTTGGGGTTGGACGTGGATTGGCACAAGCATTCGGAAATGCAAATGCTCGATTGGGAAGGGCGCATCCAAACCGCCAATCGGTTGAATGCTCTCGGTTTGACGATCGACTGGCACAAGTACTCCGAGATGGAAATGCTGGACTGGGAAGGGCGTATTCAAACGGCTAATCGGTTAACAGCACTCGGAGTATCGGTGGACTGGAATAAGCACTCTGAAATGGAAATGCTCGATTGGGAATCCCGCATTCAAACGGCTGCGCGGTTGGCATCGCAAGGACTCGATGTAGATTGGCATCAGTTTACATCGATGCAGTTGCTACAAATGGAAATGCGGCACCGCAGATAGGGATCATCTTGACTAACACCGATTTGTGGAATAGAACGGTCGCGGTCGTGCGGGCTGAAACGGTGTTGTTGTCCTCCGCTTACCGATTACTGCTTTCACAGTTTAATTGCTTGTCGGCCATTTCGTCCGACGTTGCATCTAATCCCGTTGGATCGTGGAGAGGATGAGCCGTGTTAGCTACCATTCTGCTGGTTGGTATTATGTGGGGAATCTACGGCTTAATAACGGGCGTATTCATTGGCACGCGTTCGTGCCTGACTTGGCTCGGCTATGCAATGGCCGTAATCTACGTATTCATTTCGTGCAAGGCGCTGTTATCTCTTGACTGGACACTTATTATCGGTGTCCCGTGCTTCTTGTCTGGGACCACGGCTGGGCGCAAAATAGCTGGGCGTTCTGGAACGTAATAGTCTCTGGACTAGAGCACTCCATCCATCCGTCCATCCGTATTCAACGAACATCATTTCTGTTGGGGATGCGTATATCAAGCGAAATCCTTAAGGGGGCCGATATGAAATAACAGCGGCTGTAACCAGCATCATCTGGATCACCGTCGAAATCCCTCTACCGCTTCAATCTCTAATGAACTCAACGGCATGAGTGCCAGCGAAGGATAAGGACACCTCAGTATATGAGCCCAAATGAACGAGAGAATGCTACATATAACCGAAAGCTGATAGTTGGAGTCGTCGTTGTGGTGGGGATCGTTCTTGCGGTTGCTTTAGCGTTGGTGTGCGGGCACGACTATGTCGTGAAGACGGGACAGTCGACATCCGCTGACTCAGCGCAAACACCGTCTTCTGACGAATCGCC
>Ga0070658_10001021_pt1 | contig 23980 bp, 14 predicted proteins | sample KBSC13metaG_FD_64664 | JGI IMG/M metagenome (GOLD analysis project Ga0070658, IMG submission 64664) | Corn rhizosphere microbial communities from Kellogg Biological Station, Michigan, USA - KBS C1-3 metaG | ecosystem: Host-associated > Plants > Roots > Rhizosphere > Soil ...
TCGGTCCCCGAGGAGCAGCAGTGGCGCGACCTCGCGCTGTTCGCGGCCGGCGGCGGCAACATCTGGCGCCCGGGCCACTCGTCGACCAGCGAGGAGTTCGTCGACGCGGCCGACGCCTACGGCGTCATGATCGTCCAGCCGAGCGGGGACGGCGAGAACGGGTTCAACACCCCGACCGCCGACGACGTCACGCTCAAGAAGGAGCTGCACCGCGACATGATCATCCGCGACCGCAGCCACCCGTCGATTCTCGACTGGGAGTCGAATAATGGCACCATGGCCGAGTCAGTCGGTCAGTCGCTCCTGAGCATCAACTCGACGTGGGACCCCATTAACACCCGCGTCGCCGCCGACCGTACTCCCGACCCGGTCAACGGCACCCTGCTCGGCTGCACCCTCGAAGGGTGCGAGGTCGGCATCAAAAACCAATTCCCGAACAATCCGGCTTGGGGCGCGGAGTACTGGGGCACCGGATCGGCACGCGGCCTGGCATGGGACTTCGAACTAGCCTTCATCGCGCCCTTTATGGACAACTTGCGGCAGAGTCAGGCCAAGGGCGCAATGGGTATTGCCCAGTGGTACCAGATGGACACTCCTGGCGAAACCGGACAATTCGTCGAGGCCGGCAACAGCACTACGGCTCCGGGCAACTCGAACTTTGTCCGCTCGCTGGGGGCTTCGTCCATGGACCAGAATCGCTTCCCGAAGCTCCTGTACTACTCCTATATGGCGGACTGGACACCGTTCCAGATCAAGCCCGTCGTTCACCTTGCGGGTCACTGGAATAACTCCGGAACCGTCCAGGTCAACGCGTTCAGCAACTGCCCGTCGGTCAAGCTGCTCGTCAACGGCGTTCAGCAAGGTTCGGTATTGGCTCCCAATCCGTGGAGTTCGAACCCCGAATCGAACATGACCCAAACTGCCACGCAGATTCCCTTCCAGACCTCCTGGCAGGTCCCGTTTGCTGCCGGTACGGTAACGGCGCAGTGTCTGAACTCGGCAGGACAGGTAGTTGCATCGGACAGCCGAACGACGGCAGGCGCCAAGAGTAAGATCGTGCTCAGCGTGGTTCCTGAATTGACCAGGCCAGATGGCACCAACTACCAGATCCGCGCTAACGGCTCCGATGCGGCCTTCGTGACAGCCATGGTCGAGGACGCGGCGGGCAATATCGTGCCGACGGCGTCGGACAACATCACCTTCTCCGTGTCCGGTCCCGCCACCTACATGGGCGGCACCCAGCAATACATGTCGAACAGCACGGACGCCTACTCCAACGCCAACTCGACTTACGTCAACGGCGTGCCCGATGCCTTCTATCACTCGCCTGGCGACCCCGAGCTTCAGGTTGAGGGCGGAATGACGCGCGTGGCAGTCCGCAGCCAGTTCTCCACCGGCACCGTCACCGTGACGGCGACGGCGCCTGGGCTGACAACCGGCACGGCAACCTTCAACGTAGTGGCGGTGCCGGATCCCAGGTCCGCCACGCTCCCCGTTTGCGGGGCGGCCCCCGCGGCTCCCGCCGGCCTGGCCGGCACGGCCGCTTCCGCCAGCGTCGTCAGCTTGAGCTGGACTCCGGTCACCCCACCGGCGAACTGCTTGATCAACCGCTACACGGTCTATCGAAGCACCACCTCGGGGTTCACCCCGTCCACCAGCAACCTGATTGCCAGCAACGTGCAGGGCAACAGCTACGACGACAACAATGCACTCGCCGGTTCGACAACGTACTACTACGTGGTCGAAGCCGTCGACTCATTCGGCTCATCGGCAGCCACGTCGAGGGTCAACGTCACCACCCCGGCCGGCAATATCCCCGGCATTCCTCAGAACCTCGTCGCCTCTTACGGCAACGCCCTGGTCACGCTGGCATGGACTGCCGTGAGCGGCGCCACCAGCTACAACGTCTACCGCGGTACGTCGGCCGGCGGCGAGAGCGCCACACCGCTCGCAACCGTTGCAAGCGCTAGCTATGCCGACAACGCCGTCACCAACGGCACCACGTACTACTACACTGTCGCCGCCGTCAACCCGAATGGCACCAGCGCCAAGTCGTTCGAGACCAGCGCCACGCCATCGTCGAGCGCAAGTGTCATCTCCGTCAATGCCGGTGGTGGCGCGGCCAGCCCGTTTGTCGCCGATACTGACTTCACCGGCGGTACGACAAACACAACCACGAACACCGTCACCACCGCCGGTGTCGCCAACCCGGCGCCCGCGGCCGTGTACCAGAGTAGCCGCAACGGCAACTTCACCTACACCATCCCCGGCCTGACATCCGGCAACTCCTACACCGTTCGCCTGCACTTCGCCGAAACCTACTGGACGGCGGCCGGCGCGCGCACCTTCAACGTGTCCATCAACGGCACGCAGGTACTGACCAACTTCGACATCTTCGCGGCTGCCGGCGGCGCCAATATGGCCGTTGTCAAGCAGTTCACCGCCACCGCCAACGGCAGTGGTCAGATTGTCATCGTCTTCACGACGGTTGTCGATAACTCGCAGCTCAACGGAATCGAGATCCTCGGAACCGGCGGCGGCACATGCAGCGCGGTCCCGCCGACTGGACCGACCACGCTTACGGCGACCGCGGCCAACTCCAGCTCTATCAACCTGAGCTGGCCGACCGGCTTCACCAACCCGCCGTGCACGGTTACCGGTTACAGCGTCTTCCGAAGCACCACGAACGGCTTCGCGCCGTCGACGGCCAATCGGATCGCGACCAACGTAACCGCGACCACCTATGCCGACACGGGCCTCGCGGCATCGACCACCTACTACTACCTGGTCGAAACTCTCGACTCGTTCGGTGCATCCGCGGCCTCGCCGCAGGCAAGCGCCACGACCCAGGCCACCGGAACGCTTGGCGCTCCGACGAACTTGACGGCTACGGCCGGTAACGCTCAAGTCTCATTGACCTGGTCCGCCGGCAGCGGCGCGACCAGCTACAACGTCTACCGCGGCACCGCGGCGGGCGGGGAATCGACCACGGCGATTGCCACCGGCGTCACCGCCACGAGCTACACCAACACGGGCCTCACCAACGGGACCCACTACTACTTCACCGTCAAGTCGGTCAACAGCACGGGGACATCGGCGGCGTCGAATGAGGCCAACGCCACCCCGGCTACGGGCGGGACCGGCGGTGTCTCTATCGACTGTGGCGGCGTCGGCGCGGGATCGTTCATCGCCGACGCCGACTTTGCCGGAGGCACTCCGACCACCTTCACCACTGCCGTGGATACGTCGCTTCTCACCGGAACTATTCCGGCGCAGGAAGTTTTGCAGACGAATCGCTACGGCACGTTCACCTACACCATCCCGGGGCTCACGGCTAACACCAGCTACCCGGTCACCCTCTACTTCGTCGAAGGATACTGGACCGCGGCCGGCAAGCGCACGTTTAACGTTGTCGCCAACGGCACCACGGAGCTTACGAACTTCGACATCTACGCAGCCGCCGGCGCGGCCAACAAGGCCGTGTCGCGCACCTTCAACATCAACGCCAATGCGAGCGGCCAGATCGTAATCGCGATCAACACCGTCATCGACAACGGCCAGGTCAACGCCATCGTCGTGGGGGCGGGCGGAGGCGGCGGATCAGCACCGCCAGCACCGGCGTCACTCACGGCCACCGCCGGCAACGCTCAGGTCGCTCTCTCGTGGGCGGCCAGCAGCGGCGCGACCTCGTACAACGTCTACCGCGGCACCACGGCGGGCGGCGAGTCGACCACCGCGATCGCCACGGCCGTCGGCGGAACAAGTTACACCAACACGGGCCTCACCAACGGGACCCACTACTACTTCACCGTCAAGGCCGTCAACGCCAGCGGCACCTCCGGTGCATCGCCGGAAGCCAACGCGACCCCGGCCGCCGGCGGATCGACCCTCTCCATCAACTGCGGCGGCGCGGCAGCCAGCCCGTACGTCGCCGATGTCGACTTCACCGGCGGCGGCATCGTCACCTGGACCAACGCCGTCGACACCAGCCTGCTGACGGGAACCATCCCGCCGCAAGCCGTCCTCCAAAGCGACCGTGAAGGCGTCTTCTCCTACACGATCCCCGGCCTGGTCGCCAACAGCACGCACACGGTCACCATGTACTTCGTCGAGCAGTACTGGACCGCTGCCGCCAAGCGTGTCTTCAACGTCATCTCGAACGGGACCACCGTTCTCACCAACGTGGACCCGTACGGCCTGGCGGGCGCGCAGTTCAAAGCGGTCCAGAAAAGCTTCACGACCACCGCCAACTCCAGCGGCCAGATCGTACTCACCTTCACCGCCAGCGCCGACCAGCCCAAGATTGGAGGCATTGTGGTCCAGTAAGTCCGGGTGGCATGCCCATGGCCCTGGATGGGCATGACGTCCCAGACCCGCAATTGACAAACTGGTGCAATGTAGGGGCTCATGTACGGCGCAACGAGGCGTTATCCATATCGATACCGCCTCCGCGCGCCCGTAATGAGTTCGCATCAAAGCACACTAACAGCATCGGCCTCCGGCAAACGCCGGAGGCCAATTCCCTTTGTCTAGCCGGCTCAATTTACGCGGAAGATTTACGGTTTGGGGGCGGAGGCCACACGTCGGCGGACTGCGGGCCACCCGCACGGTCGAGGACGTCGTTTTCGCGGTAGTTGACCGCCGTCGCGAAGAACGAATCGGCGTCGACGGGGCGGCTCCACGCGGTCAACGGGATCGCCCGAACGATGCCGGAATCGTGCTGGAAGCAGATACAGTCACCGGCGTGATCGATCCGCGAAACGAGAGACCACGGGGATGAAGACTGCTCGTTGCGCGACCGCAGGATCATCCCCGCCGGCCCAAGCCAAACTTCCCAACGTGGACCACATGCCCATGCGACCAACGCGGCTCTATACCAGAGCATGTGGCCGCTGGACATGGCGAATGTGGCCGTGAAAATGCTGAGCGCGACATCGGCGACAAACCTGAGCGTGCTATGGCCGGCGTCTGAGCTTGCGATGCAGGCTACGGCAACCGCAATAAAGAGCCAGACTGCTACGCTTATGGCATGTGCCTTCGCAGTCTTCTTCGTGACAGACCAGACGCTGGACCGCGGGAGCTCATAGACAATGTCGGGTGATCGATCAGGGTACAGGTTCGGCCAGGCGGACGGATAGCCTTGGTCGACCTCTTTGGCGGCTTGGTGAAAGGCGATTGCCTGTTTGTAGACTGTATCCATCTCGCCGGGGCTATTGAAACACTGGGCTGGGACGACATAGTAACGGCTCGGGTCTAGCGACAAATAGATTCCATGCCGGCTCTTTAGGATCTGTTCCACGTTTGACCAGGTCAATCTGGCTTGGTCGTCGTCGAACGTCTGCGTAACTCCCCATTCGTCGATCGTGATCGTTCGAACAACCTCCATGAAGACCGGAGTGACGGCCATTTTCCCGCGCCTGCGCAGACGAACCCGCAAGGTTGAGATCCCTACGATGCCGCCGATATATCCCCAGCCGATTTCGGAAAGGCTCATTCCCGATGTCGTCGTCAAGAGGAGGATCACACACGCGGCCCCGATCGTGAGGGAGGCGTAATGAGTCACGGTCAGCAGCGTGGTGTAGAATCTCAAGAACGGTGGGCCAATGCGAAAGACGAGCCATCTCGATCTCGAAAGGATCTTTGCGGTGAGCTTGTAGGGTGGGCTAGTCCAGGACGTCATGCCTCATGATAGCAGATCGACGGGAGGTTGCGCCCGCTTGAATCTCGTCTGGCGACAATCTCTGGCCTCCGGGTTTGCCTGGAGGCGTTTCGTATTGGATCGCGGCGTTGAAATCTGTATAATGAGGAGGGCGGAAGAGAACGCCGCCAACTTTTGACCGAGCATTCCGAGGTGGGCACATGATCAATATTGAAGGGAAGACGTTCGGGCGCAAGCAGGCGCTCTTTCCAACGTGGAAGATCGATGTCGACGAGACCGATCTACCGTCGACACTGCGCGGACTGATCGAGTGCGTCGTCGGCGAGGAGATCGCCTCGTTTCGCGAACGCCGGGAGGAGCGCCGATTTGTCCGGGCGTTAACGGCCAGGCAGATCGCGGAGGGTGTCGAGCGGGGCAAAGTCGACGCGGGCGGACGCGAGGAACCGGAGGGCGATGTCGACGACGCCCAGGCGGTCGCGACCGCCATTCAGGCATTCGAAGACGGTCTCTTCTACGTTTTCGTCGACGATGTCCAGATCGAAAAGATTGACGATCCCGTGCGGCTGGAAGCGGACAGCCGGGTCAGTTTTCTGCGCCTCGTCGCGCTGGCGGGAGGCTAACGATGCTCAGTCCAGAAGAGGCGCAGCGCCGGCTTCAATTGGTGGCCGACAGTCAGGGAGCGCAAAAGCGCGAGGAGCGAATGGCCGCGCTTCCGTCCGAAATGCGGCAACTCTGGCAGCAGTTCCATAACGATTGGCACCGCGCGGCCCCGAAGGTTGTGGCGGGTATCGAGGCGCTCGGGCCGAAAGGACGTCAGCAGTGGTTCGAAGCTCTTTGCCCTCAACTCGGCGAGGCCATTGAGTCCTGTTGGAATTTCTTTGACCGCCAGCCCTATCAGGCAGGATACACGCGACGCCCCTTTCGCGCACCAGGCGTCAACGTTATCAGCCAGGCGCCGCTGAGATGGCTCCAAACCATCGTGCAGTCCACCGCTATGTATCCCCAAAACATCGAATGGTATGCCGTCTGGGCTCCGTACGCGTTCCCGTACTACAACGCCGAGTTTGGCCGTCTCTTCGCGGCGACGATCGACCAGGGCGGACCGGCCGGCGACCGCATCTTCGACATTCTCCTCTCGACGGCTAAGGGGGAGCACGAGATCGGCATGTTCGGCCGCCACGTGAGCGGCGCGTTGCTGATGTGCTCGCGCCCCGAGGGATGGGCCTATCTGGAGAAGATGCTAATTGCGGCCCAGCGACAGGAAGGCTTGCGTCAGGCGATCCTCGAGGCGGTGGACGAAGGCCATCCCGAGGCCTTCGCCCGCATGCTCCGGCTCATCCGCTCGGAGGGGCTGACACGGTTTAGCGCGACGATACGCGCAGTCGACGTCTGGCTTGGATTCGGTTACGAAGCCCTCGACGAAAAGACGGTCTCCCGCTGTATCGACCTCATCTCGACCTTCCTCGACGATCCCGCGGCGCGGGCGCGCGCCATCGAGAGCGGGGCCGCCGACGAACTGTTCCTCGCCCTGTGGTCGACGGCGTTCACCGACGCCGTCGCGTCCATCGTGTCCGCGTCGATGCTGGCCGCCGACGCGGATGTCGAGCGTCGTTTCGCAGCGGCCTATCACCTGCAACAGGTGCACTTGCCGCAATCAGCTCTGGCTCTCGTTCCCTTTCTTGACGACACCGACCTTCGCATCGCCGCGGTGGCGCAGGCGGGAACTATCGAGTATCCTGGCGTCCAGGGCGATCTCTTCGAACGCTACGAGGGCCTTCTCGCCCGCATCCCGGAGAAGATGCCGGATCCCAGCCCGATCGTCTGGCCGTGGATGAAGGTCAACGTCGACGCGTCGAAAATCGCCGGCGGACTTGTCGCCACCCTCGGCAATCGACCACCGGACCGTCTCATCCCGTACGTCGCGCGGATGTCGACGTGGGATAAGGCGAAGCTGCTGGAACTGCTCGGCGTGCAGGGAACTTGGACCGGCGAGGCTCGCGAGTTGCTCTTCGCCATGGCCGGCGACCTGGCTGCCTCCGTCCGCGAAGCGGCTTACAAGCAGATCGCCAAATGCAAGCCGACTACCGACGAGGCGAAAGGGCTCGAAGTTCTGCTGCGTCGCAAGTCCGACGATCTCAGGCGCGGCATCGTCACCGTACTTCTGGCGCAGGAGGACGGCAACGTTATCGCGAGCGCCGAGCGGCTCATTGCCGGCAAGGAGACAGGACAGAGGACTGCCGGCCTGGAGATGCTGAGGTCGATGGCGCAGTCAAATCGCCAGGAAGCCCGGTGCAAGTCGATCGCTCTGGAGTATAAGGAGCGAAAACCGGAGATGGAAGAAGCCGAGCGCGCCGTGCTCGACTTCCTCGAATCGACTGAAAACGTCACCCTTGACGACGCCCTGGGACTCGCGCCGATGGCCCGGCGGACGCCGGCGGTCCGTCCGCTCCGCCCCAAAAACATGTTCGGCATGGCGAAGGACAAGGTCGCGCTCGAATCGTCCGCCGCGCTCGCCTGTCTCGATTCCCTCGACGCTCTCATTCAGCAGAACCGGGAAACATCGACCACCGTCAAGTATGGCGTCACCGAGCGCGACGTCATCCTCGGAACAATGCAGTATGGACTGGGACATTCGTGGACACACGCGGCGCACCAGGAAATGCCGTTCCGCGAACTCTTTGAAACATGGTGGCGAGATCGACCAAAGCAGCAGCGCGACTCCGACGGTTTCGAGCTTCTTCGGGCCTCCGCGCACCTCACGCGCAGCGGCGCCACCAGATACAACGCCAAATCGAAGTACAAGTATCCTCAATTAATCCTCTCGGTTGTGGATTGGATGTCCATTCTGCATCCCGTCGACGGAACCGTCGACTTCCTCCTCGACGCCGTCGAGACATCGTTGGCGTCGATCACCGATGCGGATCTTGTGCCTCCGCCCCCCGGCTCTCAGGACCTTCCGGCGCAGTTTGCACTGGCAAATTACCTGAACGCAGGCAACACATTGGACCTTGCCGGCATGTTCGGCCAGGGACCGAATAAGGGCAAACATGAGAAGCCATGGATCGACTGGCGTCATTTGCCGGAGCGAACGTGCTGGCTGGCGCTCGCGCGGCAACACAGGCAAGTGTTCGACACAGCCTGGTCATCCGATCACCATGCTCGCCTTTTCAGACTACTGCGCTGGTACGATGAGCCCAAGTCCGAGTTTCCTCGAATGCGGCCCCAGTTTCACGAAGTGTTGGCCGCTTACAAGACGAATGGGGCCACCGAGGAAGACCTGATCGACCTGCTCATCGGCCAACGGCAGACAGGAAATTACGGCCGGCACTTTCAAGAGCTGTACCAGGTGAGTGCACGCAAGCCAAGCACTCATTTCCCGATCGATCCAATCGCCGCCCCGATTGTCGATCGCGTGCGGAGGCGCATCATCGACGTTGAACTGCGCCGTGGCGACATGCCGACCGTTGTGACGTCCGCGGTTTCTTCGTTGCGGTATAGCGGTGGCCTCGATGCGCTCGTCCGCCTCGTAAAGGCGTTCGGCAAGGAAAGCTTCTTCCGCGGCTACTCCTACGGTGCGGATCGCAGCCGGGCCGCGTCGTTCAGTCACTTGATCAGGGCGACATTCCCGGGTGCCGACGATACCTCGGAGGCATTTTCCGCCGCCATGAAGAGTGCCGGCATCACCGACAAACGCCTTGTCGAGGTCGCCGTCTACGCCCCGCAGTGGGCGCGGCACACCGAGGTCACCCTTGGGTGGCCAGGTTTCAGCGATGCTGTGTGGTGGATTCACGGACACACCAAGGACCAGCAATGGAGCGTCGAAATGGAACTCCGCGAAGCCTGGGCGGCTGAGCTAAGCAGCGTGACCCCATTGACACCTGCGGAACTGCTGGAAGGCGCCGTCGACGTCGCCCTGTTCCACGCTGTCTACGACAGCCTCGGGCCTCAGCGTTGGAAAATGATTGACGACGCCGCGAAGTACGCCTCGTCCGGTGGCGGACACAAACGTGCGCAGCTCTTTGCCGATGCCATGCTCGGCAAGGTCGACGAAGAGACGCTAACCGAGCGCATCATCGAGAAGCGTCATCAAGACAGCGTGCGGGCTCTCGGGCTGGCCATGCTCCCCGAGGACAGTACGTCACGGAAGCAGTCGGTATTGCGACGGTACGAATCGATCCAGGAGTTCAAGCGCGGCAGTCGAAAGTTCGGCTCGCAGCGTCAGGAGAGTGAAAAGACCGCCGCCAACATCGGCATGGAAAACCTGGCGCGAACTGCCGGCTATCCCGATCCGATTCGGCTCGAATGGGCCATGGAAGCCGAGGCCGTGCGCGACCTTGCCGAAGGGCCGGTTTCGGCCACCGTGGGCGATACCATCGTCACGCTGTCCATCGACGCCTGGGGTGATCCCGCTCTGGTGGCCGTCAAAGGCGGCAAAGCGCTGAAGACCATCCCGCCGGCATTGCGCAAAGACCCAGTGGCCGGTCCCCTGATTGAGCGGAAATCGGCTATTGGCAAGCAAGGGTCGCGCATCCGCCTCTCGCTGGAGGCGGCCATGTGCCGCGGCGACCTGTTCGCCGTCGACGAACTGCGCGAGCTGATGGCCCACCCCGTGATCCGCCCGATTCTTGCGGCGCTCGTATTGATGACGGAGGACGCGGATCTACTGGGTTATCCCGTCGACGGAGGCGCCGCACTCGAACGGTATGATGGAGCGGTTCAGAGGCTGCCCGTGGACCAGAAGGTGCGTATCGCGCATCCACACGATCTACTGTCGACCGGCGCCTGGGAGCATTGGCAGCACGAATGCTTCCGTCACGAGCGCATTCAGCCGTTCAAACAGGTCTTCCGCGAACTCTACGTCCTCACGGAAGCCGAAAAGAAGGACGCTTACTGCTCGCAGCGCTATTCCGGCCATCAGATCAATCGTGGCCAGGCAATGGGAATCTTCAACAAGCGCGGCTGGGTTGGGCATCCCGACGAGGGCGATGTTCGCAAGACGTTCCACGCCGAAGGCATCACGATATCGCTCAACTTCGACTATGGCTACACCACGCCGGGAGACGTCGAAGGCCTGACGATCGACGTGATCGGCGCGACACGTCGAAATGATTACAAGAGCCTGCCCTTATCCGAGGTGCCGGCGCGCGTCTTCAGCGAGGCAATGCGCGATCTCGACCTTGTGGTGAGCGTCGCTCACCAGGGCGGGGTCGACCCGGAAGCGAGCACGTCGACGGTTCAGATGCGCGGAGCCCTCGTTCGCGAAGCGGCGGCTCTTTTGAAGCTGCCCAATGTTCGCTTGCAGGGCGAAACCCACGTCATCGTCGAGGGAAAACTGGGAACCTACTCAGTCCATCTGGGCAGCGCCACCGTACATCGCATGCCCGGAGGTCATCTGTGCATCGTCCCGGTCCACTCGCAACACCGGGGACGAGTCTTTCTGCCCTTCATGGACAGCGACCCGCGCACGGCGGAAGTCGTGTCAAAGGTGATCATGCTGGCGAAGGACCAGGAGATCAAGGATCCGGTCATCCTCGAACAGATCTATGCCAAAGCGTGAGCCGAGCCCTCGGGGATTTCCCCGAGGGCCTCTGTCCCCTTTCAAGTCTTCCATCTCTTTCCCGTAATCTGCGATGCTAACCGTGCGCTTCTTCGCGCAAGTCGAAGACTGCTCTTAGCCCAGGACGGGCGTTTAAACGCGAAGCGTTTGCATAGCCATGACGTTTATCGTCGTGATTCGGTCGTGGCTACAGCGCGCTGCGTTATACCTTGATAAGATCAGGAGTAGCGATTAAATATCATTTAATATTATTAAATTATGTTAATGCGCCAATGTGTAGCCGGTCAACAGAATGTCGACAATTCTTGGTTACCACTCGACTTTGGCCGGGTAGATACGGGAAGAGAACAGAGCAAACAAAAATGACACAGAGCCGGTCGGCGTGGAGAGACGTCGACCTGGCACAGACAACCATCACGGAAGAACCGAAGCCGTGGACACTGCTCCCTCTCCTGTCCAAGGAGAGGGTAGGGGTGAGGTGTCGGGCTTCGAAAAACAAGGAGAGAAATCAATGGCAGTTAACCTGTATGCAAGCTTCGTCGACTCGGCCCAGGCCGAAAAGGCCGCCGGCGCCCTTTTGGACTACGGCGTCGCCAAAGAGGACCTGAGCCTCGTCACCAACAACGACCGCTACAACTATGACGACGATGACGACACCGTCAACGAGCACTCCGGTGACACCGAGCGCTCCGCCAAGACCGGCATTAGCACCACCACTGGCGCAGACGCCGGAGCCGGCGCGGCCAAAGGCGCGGGCGTTGGCCTCGCCGTCGGCATCGTCGCCGGCCTCGCCAGCATCTTCGTGCCCGGCTTCGGCCTCGTCTACGGCGGCGGCGCACTCGCCAGCGCAATCGGCGCCGCAGTCGCCACCACCGCCGCCGGCGCGGTCGCAGGCGGCGTCACAGGCTACCTGAAGGACCAGGGCGTCGAGGAAACCGCCGCCAATGCCTACGCCCAGGACCTCAAGAACGGCGGCGCACTCCTTCAGGTCAACCTCGCCAACGGCAAGGTCGACCAGGCCACCGCCAGCGGCATCGTCGCCAAATACGGCGGCTCGAACATGAACGTGTATTAAGGAGATGGCAAACGCACAGGCCTCCGCGTCGTCGACGCGGAGGCCTGTGCGTTTGTAACGAGCGGTCCGAACTTTTCCCTTACCCACGATCCACGATCCCGGTATAATCAGATGACGGACTCACTGTAAGGGACAAGGCATCGGCTATGGGGCAAAATAACGAACTGTCGCCGGAAGAGATTAGCAAAGCCGCCACTCTCGCCGATCGATTGCTGGACCAGGACGTTGAGCGAAAATCGGCCATCGACGCCGCTGCCGAGATCGGGATCCCCGCCACCTATCTCCAAAAAGCCGCTACCGAAATTCAGCGGGAGAAGGCGAATCGACAAGAGGCTGCCCTCCGCCGCCGTCGGGTCGCAACGGCTGCCGCCATCATTATCATCACGGCAGTCGCCGTCAACCTGATCGTTTGGCGAAATACGGTCGCGGCAACGTCGCGTGAGAATGCCGAGAATGTCCGCATCTCGCGTCTCAAAGTGGGTCGGCCGACAGTGCCGGATGCATTCCCCGATCTCCCGGCCGCGCAAATGACGTCGGTGAACCTTGTTCCCGTAGCCTCCAACGTTCCCATCACGCTTAAAGCAGTGTCGGGTGAGCATCCGGTCAGGACCTATATTCGCTTTCGCAACGATTCGAACCGGCCGGTCAACGCAAACGAGGTCGGCTCCACGGGTGGGGTCACATTCCGGTACACGCTCGCTCCCGGTGAGGTGCACAAGCAAATCACATACTTCGGAACGCCGTGGGTCATCACCGACCGTGGTGGCAACAACATTGGCGTGTTCTTCCCGACTTCGACACCGTCAACCGCAAGCATCCCCGACGGGGCGGTTCTATCGTCGCTTGCCGGCGACGAGACGAATTTGGACCGCGCCGTGATCGACTTCGGCAGCTTCCTCAAACCGCTAACAACCGACGCCGCGGATCGAGCTTCGGGTTCGACGGGGCCGAAGTCGATGATCGAATTTGTCAATATGCGAACCTCGGTCGTCGATGTCTACCGCACAGGGATCGACGGTTCGCAGTCCAGTGAGCAGCGACTCGGCCCTGGCGAAAACGTTGGTGTAGAAACCACTATGTCGGACACATGGTTCGTGGTCGACGAGCAGCACGCATTGCTCTACAGGTTTCGAGCCGATCCCGTAGCCCGCACGGCCATCATTTGGCCCAAGGACGAACAATGACCCAGGACAAGGCCTCGCCGCCTCTCACCCCGGACGAACTTGCCCGAGCCGCCGCGCTGGCCGCTCAGTTGTACGAAGAGGATGTGCAACGGTCATCCGCCATTCGTGCCGCCGGCGAAATCGGTGTTCCGCCCGACTATCTTGCGCGTGCGATCTCTCGCATGATCGACCAAAAGTCGACCGGCGCCGCCGAACAGAACGCCCGCACGACGTCGATCCGCTCCGTGGTCCTGGGGGTACTCACGGCGCTTGGATTTCTCGCCGTCTTGTGGCCTCTCGCAATCTGGTGGGGTCCATCGCCTACCACATTCGCAAAGACGCCCGCCACTAACCCGCATATCATCACGCTCAAGAACGACCCCATCGCCCCATTCAGCCGCGAGACCGTATCCATAGAGCCGATCCCACTGGCCAAAAACGCTGTCGTGCGCTTTCGCAAACAGAATCAACAGATCGCGACAAAGATGGTCTTTCGGAATAACACAACCGAAAAGGCCGCGATCCTATGGCTCGATGAAAATGGTAATCCGCACATGCTGGCGACGGTCCCACCGGGACGCGGTTATTGGCAGAGTACCTATGTAGGAACTCCGTGGGTGGCCATTCTTGCGAGCGGGCGGGCCGGTCTCTACTTCCCGACCGCCAATGAAACCATCGCCGACATTCCAGCCAACCCCAGGTCATTCGCGGACAGCCAGTCGACCGCGTACGAAAAACCACTCACCGTTGGACCGTCAATGCCATCGGCGGCGATGCTACCGGCGACGACAATTGGGAGCTCCGCCTTGGACTTCGTCAGCCTGTACCCCTCCGACGTCAACATCTACTCCGTCGGCCCGTCGCATCAGGCGACCTACATTACGACACTCGCCCCCAATCACGATTTCTGGATTACAATAGCCGACGCGGGCACGCTGTGGGTGATTACCGATCAGGCGGGGAAGATTGTGGAGACGTTCGGCCAGCCTGCCTATATGGCGGGGACGGCCGTCATCGCGCCGCCGGACGCGGGAGGACATTGATGGCCGCAATCGACGATCTCTCACCCGACGACGTTCGCGAAGCCATTAACCTCGCGAACCAACTGCACAGCGCCGTGGACACTGCGTCTCAATCCACAGAGGAGAACCTTGCGCAGGCAGTTGCTCGCGTTCGAGACGATCGTGAGCGGCGCAAACGGCAAGCGTTTAGGAAGCGGGCGCTCCAACTTGCTGCCGTCATCGTTGTGTTCGCCGCTGCCGACGCCTTCCTATCCGCTCGCCACGCAGAGTTGCCGGTCGAGGCGACTAACGTGTCCACCTCCTCGACTCCGTCGACCGCGCCGCTATCGATAACGCTCCCTGCCCCCGAATCGTCCGTCATCGCCGGAATTCCCATGAACGGACTGCCGCCGTTGAGACTAAAGACCTTCGCGCACGATGAACAGACCGAGGTTATCTTCCAAAATCATCTCAGCCGGCGTATTCACCTTTTTTCGATCGATAATAGAGGGAGGCTGGTGCCGCTCGGGATAGTCGAGCCAGGGGCCACTCGCGAGCAGGCCACGGCGTTCTTCAACTCGTTCATCGCCACCGATGATTCCGGCAAGTTCCGCCGCCTCTACTTTGCCCAGGGACGCCCAATGACCGCCACCTTCGCCGACACACCTGAGGCACCGGGTACGGGATACTGGCCCTCGATCGGCAAAGACGCCTTCCCAAGCCAGATCGTCAAGGGACCAGCCGTCATTGACTACAGGAGTCCCACTGGCATCGACTCATCGTACATCGCCTTCGTCAACCTCACCCGCGGCCCTCTCAACGTCTACATGGTGAGCAACTCCGGCGCCGCGAACTTCACCCATACGATTCCCGCCGGAGATTGGACCGACTCCATCACCACGCCCACTACCTTCTGGCTGGTCACCGATCACAACAGAAATGTCGTAGGCCGCTACGCCACTCCTCCTATCTCCCGCGTGGCCGTCATCCGGTGATAAACCACGCGAAGGCCTTGCGCTACCCGCCAACCATCGGCGTGAGCCGAACGAACGCGACCTGCGTGTCGAGACCGATATCGAACTCCTCGTCGATCTCGGTAATCTGACGATCCCCCACCGTGACGATGTACGCCTGCCGATGAAACGCCTTGACAGCGAGGTCCGCCGCGACTTCCCAGTCCACGCGCCGCGTCGACGGCCGCGGCCCGTTGAGAGCGGCCTCGACATCGGTAGGCGCGACCAGTGGACGTCGACCGGCGGCGCGCAGTTCGACGACCTCCTCATAGACACGTCGACGGACCAACTCGCGCAAGGTCGTGCGCGACACACCCAGGTCGAGCGGGAACGAACCCAGCATAGACCCTGTGAGCGATTGCTCAACAATTAGCACCGTGCTCATAAATGCTCCCTCATTACAAAGACCTCAGGAACTGTTCGAGAATAATGTTGTCGCGGATCTTATCGTCGTCGGCCAGCATCAACGCCTTGCTGATGATCGACGAAAGCGTGCTGTCGCCCTCGAACGGCAGGAAGATATGGCCGGCATTTGACGTCGTCGTCGACGGGTCCGCCGCCACCCACGAACCGGCGGGGACAATGCACAGATACTGAGCGCCGGGATCGGTGAGGACATGACTGCTGCCCAGATGGATCTTGTAGCTCATCAAGTTGCCGCGTACATAGAGATAGCGACCGTCGATACGGCATCGGTCGGCAATATGCAGTTTGGGAACGAGATCCGTCAGGACCTGCTTGCGGGTGCCCGCCATCGCGCTCAATTCCCCAAACGCCGCCGAACGCCAATGCGCATTGCCCCGCCAGTTGGGATCGTTGCCGACACTGGCCACGCCTACGAACAGGTCGATATCACGCATGATCTCGGAGAAGACGAGCGGTGGGATCTCCTCGAGCGGCACGAATCGCCCGCCGTGGACAAACTCGACAATGCCGGAGCCGACATAGCCCGCATTCGGATTGTCGACCGCGTCCTCCACATGATAGCGCGCTCGCAGACGCCAGTCGCCGATGCCGCGCTCAATGCCCGTCAAGCCCGCTTCGAGGCGCTCCATCCGGCTCCACTTGCGCCCGCGGCTCACCGCCAGGAACGGCTTGCGTTCCAGAATATGGGCGGCAAAACGGTTGGAGTACACCCCCGTCGCGCGCTCGGCGTCGGTCAGGAGATAGATCTCGCGGTACGTCTGCTTGAACGGCTGAGTGACCCCGAGCGCCTCCAGGAACGCGCGCCACGACAAGACATCGCGAACGGAATGACCGATCGGATGCCAGAGCCGAACGGTATCGGTCGACAGCGGTTCGTCGATGGCCCGGCCGTCAATGCCAATCAACCGGCCGTCGCGCGGGATTGCCGCCGTTCCCCAATCCGCCGGGTCGTCGGAAATGAAACTGCCGCCGAATCGCCAGATCAAGCGCTCCGTCATCTCGCTGTTGAGGGAATCATCCAAAAACCGCGCGCGCCAGTCGTCGTAGGTCAGCGGGCGTCGACGCAGGTACAGCGCCTCGATCGATTCTCGCTTGCCCGCTACGAGCCGGCGCACTTCGCCCGTTATACTTTTCGGAGCAACACGTTTCCTAGCCGTGTCCGTGGGCGGAGACAGGTCGACCGGGCGTCCGTCGACATCCAGCCACACCACGGACATCTTCCCATCGACAACCCGGACCTGAGCCGTGAAGTCGCCAAACTGTATCCGCGACTCCCCGTCGCGCGCCTCGCCTTTCATTGACAATATGTTCGATCAAGTGTTCGATTTATCCTCCCCAATCGCACGCTGCTAACGCACGCGCCGTCGACCGCGGCGCACTCCTCCAGTTAACCTCGCAAGGTCGACCAGGCCACCACCAGCCGCATCGTCACCAAGTACAGGTCGAACATGAACGTGTACTAAGCAGATCGAAAGTGCAAGGCCCTCGCGTCGTCGACGCGGAGGCCCTTTGAGTTTCGCACAGTCTAAATCTTGACCTTGAACCCCACCATTACCGGATGATCGCTCCGCCCGTCGGACGTGTCGATATCGTGCACCGACCCGTACCCCAAATAGGCGTCTACGTCCTTCGACAGCCCATAGTTCGGCTCGATCCAATAATCCGTATACCCCGACCGTCCATTCCCCGTCTCGCTCACGTAATGCACGTCGGCCCGTAGCGTTAGAGCATGATTCCGGTGCGGGGTAATCAACCACGCGGCCTGACCGTCCACATCCGACTGGTACCGGCAGTTCTCGTGATGGACATAATCCGCCGCCGACAACGTCATTCGCAGCGCCGGCCTCACTGCCCACTGGTACCGAACCCCCGCCGCCTCCCACGACGGTTTCACCCGATCGACGCGGTCGATATTGTGCGACGACAGATGGCGATAGAAGACTCCCAGTGCCGATTTCCCAATCGCCATCCGCCCCCCGCCTTCGAACGTCCCCACCAGACGGTCCGGCTGGAACAGATCACTGTCCGTCCGCGACTCGATATCCACGTCCGCGAAACCATAAATCCCAACCCGCTTCAAGCGAAGGGCGTTATAGGTGACATTAAAGTCGCCATGGTAGCGGTACACTTGCGTCGCCACATCATATCCCACATTTGCCACGCTATGTGCCACATACGGTGTCAGGTCCCAGGCCGGCGACTGCGGTCCCTCCGGCGCCTCCGCCGCTGCCGCAACGACCACACTAAGGCAAACTGCCCCCGTCAACGCACCCGTCCACAACAATTTGCGCATCGATAACTCCCTCAAATATTGTTGAGTTACGCATACCCACTTGACTGGAACGTCTAACTTGCGAAACACGTTGATACGGTGGTCCCCGATACATTGCTGCACAAAACTGTGACGACCGATCCCGACCCGTCGACACTGTGTCCCTACAACTCAGGTAGAATCCCCACGCACGAACGGCAACACCAGGCGACACCAACCAACCAGCGGGGAGATCATCCATGCAATTTCACGTAACATTCGAAGCGTACGAGAGCATCATCGGGGCCGACGTCCCCGCGCTCCGCAAGCATGCGGGCGAGGGTATTCAGAGGCTCATGGGATCGGGCAAAGTCACCAGCAGCGGACTATTCCAGGGCAAGCGTGGCGGCTTCCTGGTCATCAGCGCCGACTCCGGCGAGGAACTCTTCGGCCTCATCGCCGACATGGTGGACGCGTTCAAGATCACCGTCACCCCCATTGTCAGCTTCGACGTCCTCGGCGACTACTTCAAGAACCACCCCTTCACCTGGGGATAGGAGATGCAGCAAAGAGCCGTCGACCCGCACGGGTCGACGGCTCTTTGCAGTTCTAGCGGATTGAGGTGCGGGAATGACTACAAGCCCTGGATGGGCGCAATGTAGGACGTTCCGCGAACGGAGTTAAGGGCGTTCTGATCGATGACGGCGCCCGTCGTCTGGTTGATGATATCCTGGGTTTGCCAACAGGTACCCGTCAGCCCATTGCTAACCAGGGCGTTGTGGAAATAATAGTTCCAGTACGTGCACGAGTTATAGTTCTGGGTGATATACTGGCCGGTCAGATCCGCCTCGCTGGGCTTCGTCTCCGCGCGCCATTCGCCGATGAACACGGGGATTCCTTTCGACACGAAGTTGGTGTTCATTTTGGCGAGTTCCGAACTGATCCAGCTCTCCTCGCCCCACGTGGCATCTCGGTTCGCAATCTGGTGGCTGACATGATAGCCCGCCCCCCAGAAGTAGAACATGGCGCCCCAGGACTGATCGGTTGTCATCAGCGTGAATTGGTAGGGATCGTAGTTATGACACTCAAGCACGAGACTGTGCGCCGGATCGCTAGGCATGGAACTGGGCGTCACGAAGGAGCAAGTATTGTCTATGTTGGCGCTTGGACCCTCGACCACCAGCCATCGGGTTGCATTGTTGCCGCCTGTGCCGCGAACCGTTGTAACAAAGGTCTGGTAGTATCGGAATAGAATGTTGGTTTGAGCCTGAGTGCTGGCGGCCGGCTCATTGGCGCAGGCAAACAGCAAATGGCTACTCGTGTTCTTGAAGTTGTTCGCAATCTGCGTCCACATGTTCTTCACTTTGCCATCGATTTTGCTGTCGAACCTCTTAAAGCCGGAGTTCTCAAACCAGCCACCGTCCCAGTGATCGTCGATAACGACGTACATGTTAGCCGCGATAGCCCAGTTGACAATTTGCGTCACCTGAGTCATATACGCGGCGTTAATGGTTCCCGCGGCGTTGGACTGATAGTTCCACGCGCACGGGACGCGCAGGGTGTTGAACCCGGCGGCCGCCATTCCATTGATCCCCGCCTGGGTTGGCATCGGCGGACCCCAGCAGCCAACGCCGCAGGTTGGCTCCATCGTGTTTCCAAGGTTCAATCCGTAGCTTGGCGTCGGCAACTGCGCGAAGGCGGCGGTCAACGGCAGCGTCACGAGTAGGCATGCGACCGCGACAATAGCGGTATTCCATCGCATTTTCATTGATCTGTTCATCACTGAATAGCTCCTCAAATAAATTCAGGGCGGCACACCCCTGTCGTAAAAGACAGCAAAGGCTGAATATCTGTATAGCGTTAATTGTCTTGATACTCATTTGTAGACTCGGTACTGAGCCGGGTAATCCCCGTACTATATCGCTATAATGGCTTTAAACCTACGTGCCGGTCTTTCCTTTCCACCGGTGCATTGCGTAGCTCGCGTCATCCGCCAGATGTAGCTTGGCGACCGCGACAGACTACAAATAACGACGCCGTCAACCGATTTCCAGTTCGACGCGCCCAGTCCGAAACGGGCCGTTTCACTTGCAGATCGGTATTGGGCCAACGTCACTGATGCCAGTATAACAGGCATGCTCATACGTGTCAATATTGACTAGTCAAATTGACCGGTACATAATTTATATAGACTCGTCGCTGCGTGTTTTGGAGCGAATTATCACCTAAAAACTATGTTTTATTAATAGTATTGGTGGTCTAGTCGATGTATCTGCGGATATGACTAGTTCAGTTGAACTATGCGAAGTCGGGGTGGGGGCATTCAATCCTACCAAGTCGACGAGGATGTCCTTGCCGGCGACCTCGTCGACGGCTTCAACATTACGGTCACGCCCATCGTCAGCTTCGACGTCCTCGGCGCTTACTTCGAGTACAACCCCTTCTCCTGGGGATAGAGCAGATGGAAAGAGCCGTCGACCCGCACAGGTCGGCGGCTCTTTCTGACGCTCAATGAGTGACATTCATTATTTCCAGGGTATAATGGAACTATAGAACTAATGATCCTTTATATCTGAATAATGTAGACAATATTTGCAAAACCAACATGGCCATTTTGATTAATCAATCTAAAAAAATGCATTAATCAAACCCCACCATCGAGACCGGGCGCGAAATCAAACAATCAAAAGTCCTCGACCTTTGCAAAATCCACACGGCCTCGCTCCCATAATGGGCGAGGGCAGTGACAAAGGTCGCCGGCCCACTCCCTACACCCTATTCCCAACTCCCCACACCCTACTCGCCGCTCTGCTCGATCAACTTCGCGACCAATCCAGTCCAGCCGGTCTGGTGGCTGGCGCCCAGGCCCGCGCCGTTGTCGCCGTGGAAGTACTCGTAGAACAGGATCAGATCCTTCCAGTGCGGGTCGTCCTTATAGAGCGGATTGCCGCCGTGGACGGGGCGGTTGCCGGTCTCGTCGCGCAGGAAGGTGCGGGTCAGCCGCCTCGACAACTCCGCAGCGATCTCGCCCAGCGACAGCATCTGCTTCGAACCTGTCGGGAACGGGATCAGGAAGTCCGGGCCGAGGTAGTAGTCGAACTTCTGCAGCGCCTCGATCAACAGGAAGTTGAGCGGCCACCAGATCGGGCCGCGCCAGTTAGAATTGCCGCCAAAGAGGGCCGTCGATGATTCCGAGGGCTCATAGTCGACCCGGTAGTCCGTACCGTCGACCTTCATCACAAACGGGTTATCCTTGTGATAGCGCGACAGGGCGCGGAGGCCGTGGGGGCTCAGGAACTCGGTTTCGTCCAGCATCTTGGTCAGGATGATCTTCAGCCGGTCCGGGTTGACAATCGAGAGCAGGCGGCGGTCGTGCATGCGGACGTCGTGCAGGTCGGCGACATTGGCGCACAGGTCCGGGCGCTCGCGGATGAACCACTCCACACGCGACTTGAAGTCCTTCAGCGTCTCATACTGCGCCTCGTCCATCGTCTCCACCGCGAGCAGCGGGATCAGGCCGACCATCGACCGGATCTTGAGGAATTGGTGGCTGCCGTCGGGTCGATGGAGGACATCGTAGTAGAAGCCGTCGGTCTCGTCCCACAGGTCTTCGTCCATTTCCCCAAAGTTGTTCATCGCGTGGGCGATGTAGACGAAATGCTCGAAGAACTTGGTCGCCATGTCCTCGTACGCGGGATCGTGGTGGGTCAACTCCAGGGACATGCTCAGCATATTGAGGCAGTACATCGCCATCCACGAGGTGCCGTCGGACTGCTCGAGGTACCCGCCGGTCGGCAGCGGGCGGCTCCGGTCGAAGACGCCGATATTGTCGAGACCCAGGAACCCGCCCTGGAAGATGTTCTTGCCCTCGGCGTCCTTACGGTTCACCCACCAGGTGAAGTTGAGCAGCAGTTTGTGGAAGATCTTCTGCAGGAAGTCGTAGTCGCCCTTGTTGTGCTTGACCCGGCGCTCGATCTGGAAGACGCGCAAGGCGGCCCACGCCTGCACCGGCGGGTTGACATCGCCGAAGCCGTACTCATACGCGGGGAGCTGGCCGTTGGGATGCTGATACCATTCATGGCACAGCAGTAGGAGCTGTTCCTTAGCGAACTGCGGGTCAATCACGGCGATCGGGATGCAATGGAATGCCAGGTCCCACGCCGCGAACCAGGGGTACTCCCAGGCATCCGGCATCGAAATGATGTCGGCGGCGTGCACATGCGTCCAGTCGGAGTTGCGGCCTGTCTTGCGCGCGGGCGGCGGGGGCGGATAGGCGGGGTCGCCGTTCAGCCACGTGCGGACGTCATACTTATAGAACTGCTTCGACCACATCATCCCCGCGAACGCCTGACGCTGCACTCGCCGCGCATCTTCCGACAGTTCCGGCGACCCTATCTCGTTGAAGAACGCGTCCGCCTCGTTGACCCGGGTCTCGATCAGGTGGTCGTACCCCGGACCGAACAAATCGGCTGCCGGCCTACGCTCCGTCAGCCGCAGCTTGATCACCGTCTCCTTGCCCGATGGCACCGTCAACGTGTACCGAGCCGCGGCCTTCGTGCCAACCTGCTTGGGGTTGATCGCCTTCTTGTTGCCGTGCACCACGTACTCGTGGAAAGCGTCCTTGACGTACGGCTGGGGGTTCTTCTTGTCGCCATACAGCTTGACGAAGTTCGACTCATTCTCCGTGAACAACAGGTCCGGTTCGCCCTCACAGACGAGCCGCATGACGCCGATCTCCTCATGCCTTGCGGAGATCGCGCGCACCGGATGTCCGGCGGCCGCCGTGATGTCCGGCGTCACCGACAGATCGCCCTTGACCCCCGGGAAGCCCCACGCCCACACGTTGCGGAACCAGAGCGTCGGCATGACATCGATGGTCGCCTCTTCCGGCCCCCGGTTAGCCACCGTGATCTTGATCAGGATATCGTCAGTGTCGGCCTTCGCGTACTCCACGAACACGTCCCAGTAGCGGCTCTGTTCGAACGCCCCGGTGTCCAGGAGCTCGTACTCGAAGTCGCGCTTGCTACGGCGGACGCTGGTGGTCACGAGGTCCTCATAGGGGTACGCCTTTTGAGTGTACTTATAGAGGTACTTCATGTACGAGTGAGTGGGGGTGCTATCGAGGTAGTAGTAGAGCTCCTTGCCGTCCTCGCCGTGATTGCCCTGGACGCCGGTGAGACCAAACGCACGCTCCTTGAGGATTCGATCCTTGCCGTTCCACAGCGACAGGGCGAAGCACAGCCGCTGCTTGTTGTCGCAAATGCCGCCAAGCCCATCCTCGTTCCACCGGTAGACGCGCGACCTCGCCGCCTCGTGGGGAAAGTAATTCCAGGCATCGCCGAACGCGCTATAGTCCTCCCGCACCGTTCCCCAGGCCCGCTCCGACAAGTACGGCCCCCACCGCTTCCAATCCTTTTCGCTGAACCCCTGATGGGCCTCTTCCAACCGCTGACGCTCGTGATCGACGCTGCTCATGTCTGTCCTTTTCTCGGCCCCCAAGGTTGACGGCGCACGCGCACGCCCTCATCCACCGCTCCCCTGTCGAACCGCTCCAGGCATTCGAACTTCGGCGTATATTCGCCATCCTAGTCCTATTTACCTAGAAGCCCTAGTCCCGCGTTAGGAGATATCTGATCCGATAGCGATTCGCAGGGCCGAAAAGTTCGATGCGAGGAAATTGATTTGGAATTGGAAGGGGCAGGCACTGTGCTCGAAAAATCGGCGACGGTTGTGTCTCCGTCGCCGACAATATTCAAACTGAAGGGGAATGTTTGAAGTTTGGTTCTCGTTGAACCTACCGGCGTGATGTTCGTACGGCACGGTAACAGACACCAA
>Ga0070658_10001024_pt1 | contig 23907 bp, 24 predicted proteins | sample KBSC13metaG_FD_64664 | JGI IMG/M metagenome (GOLD analysis project Ga0070658, IMG submission 64664) | Corn rhizosphere microbial communities from Kellogg Biological Station, Michigan, USA - KBS C1-3 metaG | ecosystem: Host-associated > Plants > Roots > Rhizosphere > Soil ...
GAGACCGCCCGGCTTTTCGGCTACTGCCGTCCCGTGCTCTCGGAAGACCTGCGCATTTCCGTCACCGATGGCCGCCATCCCGTGCTCGATCAATCGCTCGTCGAGGAGAAATTCGTGCCGAATGACATCCTGCTCGATGGCGACAGGAACCGCCTCCTCATTCTGACCGGCCCGAACATGGCCGGCAAGAGCACCTACATCCGGCAGGTCGCCTTGCTCGTCCTGCTGGCCCAGATCGGATCCTGGGTGCCCGCGAAGGATGCGGAAATCGGCCTCGCCGATCGTATCTTCACCCGTGTGGGCGCGAGCGACGATCTCTCGCGAGGGCAATCGACCTTCATGGTCGAGATGAACGAGACCGCGAACATTACCAACAACGCCACTGCGCGCTCCCTGATCATCCTCGATGAAATCGGCCGCGGCACCTCCACTTTCGACGGCCTCTCCATCGCGTGGAGCGTCGCGGAGTATCTGCACGACGATACCAAGGCGCGGACACTTTTCGCCACCCATTACCATGAACTCACCGAACTCGAACTCACCCGAGCCGGCGTGCGCAACTACAACATCGCCGTTCGGGAATGGAACGACCAGATCATCTTCCTGCGCAAGATCGTGAAGGGCGGCGCGGACAAGAGCTACGGCATCCAGGTGGCGCGCCTCGCCGGACTGCCCGCCACGATCATCGCCCGCGCCAAGGAGATTCTCGGCAATTTGGAGCAGCACGAACTCACCGCCGACGGAAAACCGGCCCTCGCCGAAGCCCCGCCACTGCCGAAACATGGCAAGCCCCGGAACAAGAAGCGGGCCGAGGAGGCCCTGGCGGCGATGAAGCCGCAGATGCGGCTATTCTAGCCCCGCATCACTCGTATTCCCATTTCAAGAGCCACGGATCGTCCGTGCGCTTTTGGAATTCCTTGAGCTTCGCGACGTAGGCCGCAAGCGTTTCCTTGTAGCGTGGATCGCCGGCGAGATTCACCCGTTCGTCGGGGTCGTTCTTCATGTCGTAGAGTTCGAATTGCGACCGATGGATGTAGGTGCCAACCGTGCGCACTCCGTAGGGCGCCGATTCGCCGAGCTTCCACTGGGCCTGCCACGTGGGCGCTTCCCAAAGATCGCTGGCAAAAGGAAATGCCAGCGGATGGGCAATGTTCCAGATAAGCTTGAACTCACGGTCGCGCACCACGCGCATCGGATAATACATCTGGATCTCGTGGAACGTGTGAGAGGCATAGATCACGTCCCATCCAGCGGGCTTTTCCTGCTCGAGAATCGAGGCCCAGGAACGCCCCTGATAGTGCGTGAGCGGCGGGCCGGGATTCTCCATTTCACCGTCGCCTCCGCGCTTTTTCTTCGCGGGAGGATTCTGCACGAGCGCCTTCGGCGCATTGGCGGCCACGTCCAGTCCGCCGGCGAAATCGAGCAGCGAAGGCGTGACATCCACGTGCGAAATCATGGCCTCGGATTCCAGGCCACGCTTCTGCGCATAGGGATCGCGCACGATGAAGGGGACGCGCAGGCCCGGCTCGTAGACCGTCGTCTTCGCGCCCGGCATGGCCATCCCATGATCGCTGGTGACGATGATGAGCGTCTTCTCGTACAGCCCGGCGTCCTTCAGAATCTGCACGAGCCGCGCCACTCCCTGGTCGATGCGCGAGACGCTCTGGGCGTATTGGGCGAGTTCCGCCCGACATGCCGGCGTGTCCGGGAGAAAGGTGGGCACAACCATCTCCTCCGGCCGGTAGAAAAGCTCCGTAATCTGCGGCCACGCGCCATGGTTCGGCTTGTTGCCGAAGAGATTGGGATGCTCGGCGGACGCCTGGTCCTCGCCGCCACCGCGATGCGGGTCGCCGGTGGCGTAGTAGAGGAAGAAAGGGCGCGGGTCCTTATTCTCGCGAATAAACGCCGCCGCGGCCTCGGCCATCTCCACCGGGCTGCGGAGGTTCGCCTTGAAATACTGCTCGAAGTGGAACACCTCCTCGGGCGCGACATGAAATTTGCCGACTTGCCCGGTGCGGTAGCCCGCCTGGGCGAGGACCCGGGGCAAAGCCAGGTCGCCGACATTCTGATAAGCCGAAAAGTGATGATAGCTGTGCTGATGGCCGTACTGGGCATTGGCGTGGTTTTGCAACCCGGAAAGGATGACCGAGCGACTGGCCGAGCAACTCGCGGTGGTGGCGAAAGCGGTGCGAAACAACATCCCGTCGTGGGCCAAGGCGTCGATGGCCGGCGTCTTGATCACCTTGTCACCGTAACAGCCCAGCGTCGGGCTCAGGTCATCGGCGATGATGAAGACAATATTCTTTTCGGCGGAGTGAAGAGGCTGCGCGAGACCGAGACAGCAAAGCAGAAGGAGCAGGCGTGTCATGGGAGGAATGTCCAGATGCAGCATGGGAATCCGTGAACAGTCGAGAGAGGATTTTGCAGGGCGCCTGCGTGTGGAGTGCGCGCGACTTGTCGCCGCTTTGGTTTGCGGCGGAGCCGCGCTGGCCGATCTGCTTAAATCGTTCGAAATCCCCAAAGCGTTTCAATCGAAGCCCCAGCGGCGCTCCGCGCCAAGCCGAAGTGGCGATGAATCGCGCGCACTCCACAATTCCGCGTCGCCGCGGCACAACATTTCCACCCGCGCAATCAAGCAGCGTTTCTTCCCTCAGAGGTTCACCTCCGCGCCCGCCGCAACAGCCACTCACTGATGGCGACCGCCGAGAAGGCAATGGTTACGGAAACAGCCAGCAAGCCGAAGGCATCGCCATCCCGGCCGAGTTGGATGGAGTGGTAGATGGCCGTAGGCAGGGTCATGGTGCGTCCGGGAATCATCCCGGCCACCAGGATGGTCGCGCCGAATTCGCCGAGGCCGCGGGCGAAGGCCAGCACGGTGCCAGCGATGACTCCATGCGCCGCCAGAGGCAGCGTGATGAGGGTAAAGACCCGCCAGGGGCGCGCGCCGAGGTCCCGGGCGGCATCCTCCAGACTACGATCGACCCCCTCAAAAGCGATCCGGGCGCTCCGCACGAGCAGCGGAAAACTCATGACCGCCATGGCCAGAACGACGGCGCGCCACGTGAAAACCACGTCGAATCCCAACCGCTCCAGCAGGCTACCCAGCGGTCCGCGCCGGCCCAGCAATCGCAACAAGAGCAGCCCCGTCGCCACGGGCGGCATGATGAGCGGCAACGCCACCAACGTCTCCACGAGCGCCTTGCCCGGCCATTGCTTGCGGGCCAGCCACCACGCCAGCGCCACGCCGGGCGGCAGAATCAAGAGCGTGCTCACCCCGGCGACACCGAGGGTGAAGAACACGATCTGCGTGGTTTCGCCGGACATGCGGCGTAGCAGACCCGCTCAGGGCACGGGCCGGAAGCCGAATTTCGCAAAGACTTTCCTGGCCGCGTCGCTAACCAGGTAATCGAGGAACTTCTTCCCCGCCTCCGGATGCTTCGACCCGTTCAACACCGCGCCGGGATACGTGATGACCGGGCTTTGCCCGGCAGGCACCTCGTAGGCCACCCGCACTTTTTTCGAGATCGCCGCATCGGTCTTGTAAACGACCCCCGCCTCGGCATTGCCCGATTCCACGACCGCCAGGGCCGCGCGCACATTGTCGCATGGCAGGACCCGTGATTGCACCTTCTCCCACAAGCCGGCGCGCGTCAGGAACTCGCGGGCGTAAATGCCGGCGGGAACCGTCTGGGTCTCGCCCAAGGCGAGATGCTTGATCGCCTCTCCAGCGAGCGCCGCGGGCGTCTCGATTTTCAACGGACTTTCATTCAGCACCACGACGACCAGGCAGTTCGCCAGGAGATCGCGGCGCGTATTGGGTGCGACGAGGCCTTTGGCAGCCAGCGCATCCATTTTTGCCTCATCGGCGGAAAGGAAAACATCCGCCGGCGCTCCCTCCTCGATCTGGCGGGCCAGCGTACTCGAGGCGCCCAGGTTAAAGATCGCTTTGTCCCCCGTGGCCGCCTCGTATGCCCCACCGATCTCTTTCAAAGCATCCGTGAGGCTGGCCGCAGCGGCCACCTGAATTTCCACCGCGCCAATTTGAGTCGCATTAATGAGCAAAAACAAAACCGCGATTTGCAAGAGCCGCTTCATGCGCTCAATGAAGCGCCCTGATTTCCACCGATCTATCAAAATCGACAGATCGCTACGATTTGTCTGGAAGACTCAGGCCAAAATGTCCGCCACCGCCACGGACCGATCCGAAAACTCAAGCGGAGAAACCATCGTTCCTGGTGATTGCTTGAATTGCTCAGTATATCTCTCACCTTGCGGGCACCGGTAAACTTCGACGCACGAGTCCTGGAGATTGATGATCCAATACTCCCGAATTCCGTTTCGCGCATAGGCTCTCAGCTTTTCGGTGGAATCGAACCGGTACGTCGAATCGGAAACCTCGACGACAAGGAGGATGTCCGCCGGACGAGGTCGCTTCATTACTTTCTCGAACTCCAACCGCAACAACAGGATATCCGGCTGTGGCTCCGATTCGTCGTCCAAAATGAATGGGGTCTGGCTATCGACCAACGCGACCTCCTCAAACTTCCGGCTCATCTGGCGAATCAGCCGCTGAACAGCTTTGGCATGCCGAATTCCAATGGGGGCCATATTGAAAATTTCTCCATTGAGAAGTTCCACCCGCTCGTCCGGTCGGAAAAACCCAGTCTCCGCGAGATGCTCGTATTCCTCCACGGTAAAGCGGCGGGTCTCGACTTCGGCGTTCATGAGTTAAGGGTGCCATGGAGCCGTATGTGTGGCAAGGAATCGCGGCCCATTCCGCGAGATCTCGTTGTCACGGATGCGGAATGCAATCACGCCTCGTTTCAAAGCCGGGCTTTGGAACTCCAACCCTCTACTCTCTGACCTCCCGGCGCTGAGGAAGATGAAGATCAAGAGAGTCCCCCGCCGTCTTCATCGCCCACCCGGACTTTTTGCTCGCGCCCGACCCATACCGCCCCTACCGTTCCGGCCCTTTTCGCCATGTCTGCCGCCACTTCCATCCTCCGCATTGGCCTGCCCTCGGGCAGCCTTCAGGAGCCCACTTTTTCCCTTTTCGCCAAGGCTGGGTTCAATATTTCCGGCGCCAGCCGCTCCTACAAGCCGTCGATCGACGACTCGGAGATCACCGTTCGCCTGCTGCGCGCGCAGGAAATCTCTCGCTACGTCGAGCACGGCTTCCTGGATTGCGGGCTCACCGGCAAGGACTGGATCGCCAATAATGCCTCGGACGTCGCGGTCCTGGCGGAGATGATCTTCTCCAAGGTGAGCAACAAGCCCACGCGCTGGGTCATAGCCGTGCCGGAAGATTCGGACATCAAGACGGTCAAGGACCTTCAGGGCAAGGTCATCGCCACGGAAGCCGTGGACCTGACGCGCAACTACCTGGCCAAACACGGGGTGACAGCCTCGGTCGAGTTTTCGTGGGGCGCCACAGAGGTCAAAGTCCCGGACCTCGTCGACGCGATCGTCGACGTGACGGAGACCGGTTCTTCGTTGCGCGCCAACAAGTTACGCATCCTGGAAACGATCATGGAATCAGTCCCTCAATTCATCGCCAACAAGAAGGCGATCGAGGACCCATGGAAAAAGGCCAAGATCGACAAACTCGTGCTACTGCTCAAAGGCGCCTATGCCGCCCGCGACAAGGTGGGGCTCAAAATGAACCTCCCCGAGGCCAAGATGAAGGAGCTGCTCAAGGCGCTCCCGGCCCTGCGCAATCCGACCATTTCCCAGCTCGCCACAGAGGGCTGGATCGCCGTGGAAACCATCATCGACGAGTCGGTCGTCCGCGAAATCATCCCCCAGCTCAAGGCCCTCGGGGCCGAAGGCATCATCGAATATCCGCTCAACAAAGTAGTTTATTGAGAAGATTGCGGTTGCGCCCCATGGGTAACCGTGATTTCCTCGCCACCCCTCAACGAAAATTTAAGACCACATGGGTTCACTCAAAAAGCGCCGGAAGGCAAAAATCGCAAAACACAAACGCCGGAAGCGGATGAAGGAAAACCGCCATAAGAAGCGTTTGCGCTACAAGAGCTAGCCGCTAAATTGCGCGGCATGAAATCGCTCCGATCGGCCTTGCCACCCAAAGGAATCCGGAGTCTTTTCGTCGCTGCTCTCGCCTTCGCGATCGCCACGCCGATTTTCGCGCAGGCGCCAGGCAAGGCCAATCCACGCAAGACGCCGGCGAAACAGCCTGCTCCTGCCGCCACGCCCGCGCCCGCGGCTGTCCCGGCGGACCTGGCCATCCCTGGCCCCGCACCCCGGTCGGTGCATGAATTTGCTGACGCCTTCCCGTCGGCACGACCGACCGCGCCTGATCTTCTCCTTTCCAAGGAAGACGAGAAGAAAGCGGATGCCTTCGTGGCGTTTTCCCAAGGCTTGGTGGCCGAGGACAATGCCGACCCGGACAAGATGCTCGCCGCTTACCGCAAAGCGCTCGAGCTCGACCCTGCGAACGCGCGACTCGCCGTCCAGGTGGCCTATGAATTGGCGCGCCGCAACGACGTGTCGGGCGGCATTCAGGTGCTCAAGGATACGATCAAGGCGGCGCCCAAGGAGCCGCTACCCTACATCTACCTCTCGCAGCTCTATTCCAAGAATCTCAACAAGCCCGACCTCGCGCTCAAATATGGCGAGCAGGCGCTGGCTCTTGCGCCCGATAACTTTGCCGCCTACCTCGCGCTCTACGAACTTTACGTGGCGACCGGACAGAGCAAGAAAGCCGAACAGTTGCTGGAGCGGGCGAGCAAGACCGAGCGGGCGGACGCAAATTTCTGGATGCAATTGGCGGAACTCTACAGCCGCCTCTACCTGAAGGAAGACGGCTCGACCGATCCGGAGCCGGCGCAGCTCCAGAAAATGAACGCGGTCTACCGCAAGGCCGGTGAGCTCGGCGCGAGCGACGTGGTGACTTTGACGAAAGTCGGCGATTATTTTGTCCTCTCCAAGCAGGTCAAGGAGGCGATCCCCTATTACCTGTCGATCCTCAAGTTGCCGCCCGGCCCGAACGACCCGCCGCTGAACAACGTCCGCGACAAGCTAGCGCGGTGCCTCCTGGTGGACGTGCAGCGCGAGGACACCGGGCAACGCGAGCAGGCCATCGGCTATCTTGAGGACATCATCAAGGACAGCCCGTTGCGGTTCGAGACCTACGAATTGCTGGGGGAACTCTACGAGCAGAAGGGCGATCTCGATAAGGCGCTGACCAACTACGAGCACAGCCTCCTGCTGGATGCCAGCGACGCCAAAAACCATCTCCGCCTCGCTGACCTCCTGATCCGCGCCAAACGCTACGACCGCGCCGTGGAGATCATGCAGGCCGCTCGCAAGCGGTTCCCGGACGCTCCCTACGTCACGTACAGCCTCGCCATCGCCCTGAGCCAGGCCAAGCGCCACCCGGAGGCCATGGCCGCATTCGCCGATGCCCAGGCGCAGGCGGAGGTCAGCCGTGAGGAGATGCTCACCGCCGGTTTCTATTTCAGCTACGGTGCCGCTGCGGAGCAGGCCCAGCTTTTCGATAAAGCGGCAGAATTGCTGAAGCGCAGCCTGGAACTCGACCCCAATAACGCCCAGACCCTGAATTACCTGGGCTACATGTGGGTGGATCGCAACGAGCACCTTGAGGAAGCTGGGGAAATGATCAAGAAGGCCGTCTCGATGGACCCTGAGAAAGGGGAATACCTCGATAGCCTCGGCTGGTACTATTACATGAAGGGCGACACCGATCAGGCAATCGCCCAGTTGCTGCGCGCCCAGGAGAGCATCCTGCGCGAAGACAAGAAGGATGACCCAACCGTCCTCGAACACATCGGCGACGTCTATTCCAAGGCAGGCAAGAGCGCCGAAGCTCTCAGCTACTGGCAGAAGTCCCTCGCCCTCGACCAGGAGAACAAGAAAGTCGCGGAGAAGATCGAAGCCGCGAAGCAGAAGGTGACTTCGGGCGCGCCCATGCCGGTGCCGGCGAAGCCGTAGACCGCGCGTGACCGCACGTGTGCGGAGGGGTTCGCGCGTGCCCCAGGGCCACATTTTTCGCGCGCGGAAATTCGAAATCCGAATATCGAAATCCGAAACAATCTCGAAAAGGATGGAATCTTAAAACAGAGATCGACGCGCACTCCTTCTGTTTCCCGTTTTCCAATCATTGGAATTTGTTTCGGATTTCGATATTCGGATTTCGGATTTTTCCCCTCCACCGCATGAAATCCTCCCCTCTCAAAACCTGCCTGGCTCTCTGTCTGGCGTTCCTCGCCGTCGCCTGCCCAACGTGGGCTGAAAACGTCGCCCACGGATCTCACGGCGCTGTCGCCTCCGTCCATCCCCTCGCCACTCGCGCGGGACTCGATGTGCTGAAAAATGGCGGGAACGCCGTCGACGCCGCGGTCGCGGTCGCCCTCACGCTTGGCGTCGTGGACGGGCACAACTCCGGTCTCGGGGGCGGCTGCTTCATGCTCATTCGCCGGGCCAATGGCGAGTTCGTTGCCATTGACGGCCGCGAGATGGCGCCCGGGGCTGCCGATCGCGACATGTTCATTCGCAAAGGCCACGCCGATACACGCCTGAGCCAAACGGGCCCGCTGGCCAGCGGCATCCCCGGTTCCGTCGCCGCCTATTCGTATGCGGTCGAGCATTTCGGCCGGAAGCAATTCGCCGAATTGCTCGAACCCGCGGCGAAGATCGCGGAGGACGGCTTTCCCATCGATCGCCCCTACGCCGCGAGGATCAAAGGCACGGCGGATGATCTCCGCGCATTCGATGCTCCCCGCACCCTGCTCTTCCACGCCGACGGCACTCCGCTGGCGGAGGGGGACGTGCTGCGCCAGCCCGACCTGGCGGCAAGCTATCGGGCACTCGCGGCCAACGGTCCCGATTGGTTCTATCACGGCCCATTCGCCGCCAAAGTCGGCGAATGGATGCAAGGCCACGGCGGTGTGATCAAGGCGGATGATTTCGCCAACTACCATCTCGTCTTTCGCGAGCCCGTGCGCGGCACGTATCGCGGCGCGGAGGTGGTCAGCTTCCCGCCTCCAAGTTCCGGCGGCGTCCATGTTCTCGAAATCCTCAACATTCTCGAATCGTTCGATCTGCCCAAACTCGACGAACCCACCCGTGCGCACGTGATCGCCGAGGCGATGAAACTCGCTTTCGCGGACCGCGCCTACTGGCTCGGGGACCCCGATTTTGCCGCCGTGCCGCGCGGATTGTTGCGCAAGGAATACGCGAAAAGCCTGGCGGCACAGATCAAGGTCGATTCCGTGCTGACCATGCCCGATCACGGCGAACCACCCGACAGCATCACGGACATCTTCCAGATGAAGCACACCACGCATTTCTCCGTCGCCGACGCCGAAGGCAATTGGGTGGCTTGCACCGCCACCGTCAACACGTCCTTCGGCTCGAAGGTCATGGTCCCCGGCACAGGCATCTTCCTCAACAACCAGATGGATGATTTCTCCATCGAGCCGGGCGTGCCCAATGCCTTTCACCTCATCGGCGCCGAGGCCAACGCCATTTCACCCGGCAAGCGCCCGCTCTCCAGCATGTCACCCTCCATCGTCCTCCGTGACGGGAAGCCGGTCCTGAGCATCGGCGCCGCGGGCGGTCCGACGATCATCAGCCAGACCGTCCTGACTTTGGTCGGAACACTTGACCTTGGCCTCTCTCTCGACGCGGCTCTGGCGCAACCGCGCATCCATCACCAGTGGCAACCCGATGAAGTGCGCATCGAGAGCAGCGCGCCGGCCGCGGTGCGCGAGCATTTGGCGAAGCTCGGACACCACGTCGAAACGGTCACCAGTATGGGGGCGAGCAACGGGGTGGCATTCACCGATGGCCAGTTTACCGCCGCGAGCGAACCGAGAGTCCCGAGCGAAGCTGCAGCATTCTGATCAGCCCTTCCATTGGAGCAAGACCGAGTCGACGCGATCCGCAACTTCCAGTCGTGCCTCGCGTCTGCTCATTCCCCGCGACAGGAGCGTGTCGTAGTTCGTCTCTCGATGACGCACGTGCGCGATGACGGCCAATCGCACTGCGGCTTCATCCAGCGATTTCGCCGATGCCGACCGGCCGATGCGCCCGCTGTATTTCTGGCAGGCATGCACGGCAATTTCATCTTCGCGCCTCGGCGGACACTTCGGAAAATGTTCCCGAACCTTGGCGGCAAATGCTTCCACATATCGCCCATCCAATTCCTCACGCCGCTCCTGGCTTCGCCCGCGTTGCGCCATACGGCTATCCTCGTCCGCCAGGCATTCCGCTTCCGCCTTCTCCAACGCGCCCGGCTGAACCAACAGGCCCTGCCGTTCGTAGCGTTTGCGGGCCCGGCACCATTTCAAGACCACGACGGACAGCAACGAGTGCTTGCGGGCGCGCCGGGTCAACGCCGTGTTCCCGCTGGGCAAAAACTCCAGGTGATCGAGATCCGCGCATGACAGACACAGCGCTCCCTTCTCGCCCTGCAAGGTAATCCACGCTCCGGTTCCGAGTTCTTCGTGACACTCATCGCACGTCGCACTTCGGCTCGAGATGAAGACCTTGAGTTCATCTTCGCTTTCGAACTGGCGCATGACTGAGTGATTTATGATTGCTCGGCTTTGCGGCGGAACGGATACTTGAACTGCGCGAGGTAGCCTTTCGGTACGGGATGTCCGCCGATCCCATAGCCTTCCGGCCATCTGTCTTTTGGCAGGAAATAGGTTCCAAACAAGCGATCAAAAAGCGGGAAATGGATGGAGAAATTTACGTCGATCGCATCGCGCTCCAGCCCGTGATGCCAGTGATGAAAGCGTGGCGTGACGAGGATCCGCTCCATGAAGGGGAAGCGCCAATTGAGATTCGCATGCACGAACGTGGAGTAGAGGTAGACGAGCAGGATGTAGCTGTTCATAGCCACCCCGCTGAACCCGAGCACAAACATCGGGATCACGGTCGAGCTGCGCAGCACAACGATCTCAAGGAAATGCATCCGCGCCCCGGCCATCCAGTCCATGCTCCGCGCCGAGTGGTGCACGGCGTGAAACCGCCACAGCCAGGGCACCCGGTGAAAGGTGCGGTGGATCCAGTACTGCACGAAATCCGTGAGGAACATGATGGCGACAAACTGGATCAAAAAAGGCAGGCCTCCGACCCAATGCCGCACCTCGGTCAGTGGAGCCAGCGCGAGCACGGTTTTCGACGGCAGGAACGTAAGGAACGTCAGCGCCTGCACCATGAAACTGCTCACCAGGTAATAAAACAGGTCCTCTCGCCATTCCTCGCGGAAGAGATGCTGCTCCGGAATGCGTGGGAAGATTCGCTCCATCGGGATGAAGAGGAATCCGGTCAGGAGAACGTTGAGGGCAAACCAATCGAGCCCGAAAAAGACCGGAGTCGAATCGGGGAGAAGTGATTCGGCTTTCGAGCCACCGAGCAGGGTGGCCAGCAATGTCGCCACGACTCCGCACGTTCCGAGGATCTTTCCAGGGCGGAGGGCGAGGCTCAGCGCGGAGAACGCGAAAGCGGCGAGAAGGAGAACGTGCAAGACGAGGCGGAACCAGGGATTACCATGCAATGCACGCACTTCCGGCATGGAGAAGCCGGGCACACGCAGCGACATGACGAGAAGAAGTCCCGCCACGCCCAGGGACAGACCAATCACGCCGCTGATCCATCCGCTGCCGAAACGCCGCAACGCCGGCGGCGCCTCCAATTCGCCGCGGAGTTTCATGCGGGTTTCGTGCAGGTGGCTCATACTGAGAATAGTATCACAACTCGTTTTGACAGGGCCCTGAAAAACTCGCTGTTGCCCAATCACGGGCCGCTCGCCTGTCAGCGCGGGCGCCGTACCCAAACTCTGCTGAGCGGAGCGGGGATGACAAAGGAATGCGACGGCGCTCGCGCTCGTATTAGCGACGCGGCATCGGAGTCGCGAACGGTCAGTCGACAAACTCCAACTCCACCGGCTCCGGCAGCAAGCCTGCGGCGTGCCCCTGCTTGAGAAACTCCCGAATCGCCCGGCGACCAGTGTCCCCGTAGTCCAGTGTGTAGTCGTTGACGTACATCCCGATGAACTTGTCGGCCAGTTGGGTGTCGAGACCGCGCGCCAGCGGCATGGCGTGAGCGACGCCCGCGGCTCGATGCTCGAGTCCATACCGAATGCTCTCCCGCAATACCACGTTGATCGCGCTGCGATCCGCCGGTGCGATGTCCTTGCGGATCACATTGCCTCCCAACGGCAACGGCAGCCCGGTCTTGATCTTCCACCACACGCCGAGATCGAGGATGAGCTCGAGCTTCTCGTGCGTATAGGTGAGCTGGCCCTCGTGAATGATGAGCCCCACATCCGCGCGACCACTCTTCACCGCATCGAAGATTTCATCGAAGGGGACGACGATCGTGTCGCACTCCCCCGACGGGTTGCCCTGCTCGCTCATCGCCAGGCGGAGCGCGAGATAGGCGCTGGTCATTTTGCCGGGGACGGCAATGCGCTTCGTCTTCAGCCAGTCGCGGACTTCGCCGAGGCGCGGGTTGTCGCTCAATCCGTCGCGATTGGAGGCGACGAGCATCGGGCCATAGCCATCGCCCATGCTCGCGCCGCAGGGCAGAAGCGCGTATTTGTCGAGCACGTAGGCATACGCGTGGATGGAGATGGCGGAGATGTGAAGTTCGCCGCGGGTGGCCCGTTCGTTGAGCGTCTGGATGTCCTGGAGGATGTGTTCGAAGCGCCAGCCGTGGGTTTCGATCTTCCCCTCGGCGAGGGCGAAGAACATGAACGCGTCGTCGGGATCAGGGGAGTGGCCGAGGGTGAGATCGTGGGTGTCGGGCATGGGAAAATGAGGGTCGAAGTCGGTGAACTAGACGCTAGAGAACTCGGACCATCTGCCGGCGTCTGGTGCCAGGCGTCTTAAGGAAAGGCAGAGATCAGAGGTCTTTCTCCTGCGTGCGGAATCAGGATGACGGTGAAGAGCGCCGTGCGCCACCAGATTACGCTGCCTTTTCGCTCGGCGGCAGCTTGTCGCTCGGCGGGGCGGTGATTTTCATGCCCAGGAAGTAAAGCACGCAGACAAGGAGCACGATGCCGATGACCCAATGCGACTGGTGCTTGACTGCGGCGACCAAGGCCTCCGGGTCGAGCGGGTCTTTCCCTTCGGCTTGCAACTGGGCGCCCACCTTGCCGCCAAGCCACGCCAGCACGCTGCACCAGATCCCTGCACCAACGATGGTGAGGACGCTGAATTTTCCGAATCCCATTCGGATAATCCCGGCTGGAATCGAAATCAGGTGGCGGATGACAGGCAGCAACCGGGCAAAGAATATGCCACCGGCCTCGTACCGATGCATGAACCGCTCGGCGCGGGCGAGCTTATCCGGCGGAATGAAGAAGTATTTGCCCCAGCGCTCCACCACAGGGCGGCCGACGGCGAGAGCAACCCAATAGGTAATCGCGGAGCCCAGCCATGATCCAAACGTGCCGGCGAGGATCACCCCGGCGAGCGACATTTTCCCATTCGAGGCGGCAAGGATGGCGGCTGGAGGAATGACCACTTCGCTGGGGACGGGAAAGATCGAGCTTTCCATCGCCATCAGGATGATCACTCCAAAATAGCCCCAGTTTTCGACCCAGCCGAGCCAGGTATGGAGGAGTTGGTGCAACATGCGCGGGAGGTCTAGCCGTCCGGCATCGCGCGAGCAAACGCCAAATGCCGGTCACGCCTTCCAGAGCCGGCCCGCTTTCTGCCATTCAATGACGAGTTCCCGGAATCGCTGGACCGCCGGGGTATCGTCGTCCTCCCGCCAGACGAGCACCAGGGGGATGGTCACCGCAGGCTGGAGCGGGACGAAACTCAGGGGCAATTCCGGGGCCATGACCGAATCCGGCACGATCCCGACGCCGGCCCCAGCCTCCACGTAGCTGAGCACCGTGCCGATAAGGCTGGGCGTGTAGGCCAGGCGGGGGGCAAATCCCGCCTGCTGGCAGGCCGCCATGATGCCGTCATGCGAGCCTACGCCTTCGCGACGGGCCAGCACCACGAGCGGCTCGCCCGCCAGCGCCTTCCATGGCAGCGTTTTGCGCCCGGCGAAAGGATGCGCCGCCGGCACCACCGCCCCGAAGCGCTCGTTGCGCAGCAGAAGCGTGCGCAGTCCGGAGGCGGGAGCTGCGGAAACAGGGCGTGTAAACGCGGCGGAAAGCCGCCCCTTGGCCAGCATCTCCCAGACCCGCTCGGGGGTCCGTTCTTCGAGATGCACTGCGACGCGTGGAAAGCTGCGCCGGTATTCGGCGAGGAGGCGGCCCAGGAAGGGCTGGGTGGGTGGCCCAATGTAGCCAAGGCGCAACTCGCCCTCCTCACCTGCGGCCGTCCGTTTCACCCGGCGCATGGCCTCCTCCCAACGCTCAAAGACAATCGCCGCCTCCCGGAGCAGCACCCGGCCAGCCGGCGTCAGGCTCACCCGGCGGCGGTTGCGGTCCAGCACTGGGCCACCCAATTCCGCCTCGATCTCCTGCACGGCCCGGCTGAGCGCCGGTTGGGCGATGCGCAACCGCTCGGCGGCGCGTGAATAGCTCAACTCCTCGGCCACGGCTTGAAAGTAGCGGAGGTGTCTCAATTCCATGCGCGGAGGGGCGACGGGCGGGTCAAATTCATTTAGGCCTTTTCAGCATAACCGTGATAGCGAACTTGTATTTCCATTACAAGACCCTCATCGGCTAAGAGTATATCCCACCCATCCTCCATCCTCATGCTCTTCAAGAACTTCATTCCGATTGCGATTTGTAGCGCCCTGCTGCTCACCAGTTGCAACAAGAATTCCGACAAACCGGCCATGACTGCGGACGGACGGATGAAAATCCGGGTCGGCTACATCGGCATCACGTGTGAAGCGCCGATTTTTAGCGCGGTCGAGAACGGTTTCTTCAAGGAGGAGGGACTTGAGGTGGAATTGGTGAAATGCGAGTGGTCGAAATATAAGGATGTCCTGGCCCTCGGCGGATTCGATGTCACCCATCACCTGATCATGATGTTCCTGAAGCCGATCGAACAGGGGCTCGATGTGAAGATCACCGCGGGCATTCACACCGGCTGCTTGCGGGTCCAGGCGCCGCTCAATGGCAAGATCAAGACTGTGCAGGATCTGCGAGGCAAGCGGATTGGGGTGCCCGGGATGGGGACGCCACCCTTCATCTTTGCCAATCGCGTGCTGGGGAATAATGGCATCGATCCAAAGACGGAAATCGAATGGCGCACCTTTCCCGCCGGTGAACTCGGCCTGGCCTTGCAGAAGGGGGAGATCGACGCGATCGCCGACTCCGAACCCATCGGGACGCTGCTTCTGGCCGAGGGCAAGGTGCAAAACGTCGCCGACCAGGCGAAGGACGTGCCGTACAAGGATGAGTACTGCTGCGCCGTGCTGGTGAATGGAAAATTCTTCGCGAAAAATCCGCAGGCTTCCGCCGCCGCGACCCGCGCGCTGCTCAAGGGCGCCAAGTGGGTGGAAACCAATCCACGCGCCGCCGCCCGCCTGTCGGTCGAGAAAGGCTATCTGGCGTCGAACCCCGAACTAAATACGACCGCCATTGGGAACTTGCGTTACATGCCGAGCATTTCAGGCGGCGAAGCCGCCGTCAGCAAAGCCGGCGAAGCCATGAAGGTCGCCGGTATGCTGAACGCGACGACAGATATCCCCACGCTGACGAAACGCGCATTTGTCCACCTGGATGGCATCACCGACGAGTGGATCCAAAATCTGCAGGTGGATAAGGTCGCCGACGGCCAGATCCCGCCTGACCAGGAATTCCGCCTCGCCGCGGAGTTGGCGGCGCAGCGCACGCCGATGGTGATCGCCACCTGCTGCGCGCCCAAGTCGACTGTCGCCACCTCAACAGCCGCCGAGCCAGTAGTCGCCGAGTCAACGATCGCCAAGTGAACGCGACGCCTGAACTCCAGGAAACGCGCGATACCAGCGCGCCCCCGAAAGCGATCGCCGCCGCCCAATCCGGCTCGCACGCCCCCAAAATATCGCTCGGCACATTGCTCGGTCTCCCAGCGGCCGTGGCGGGCTCGCTGATCGTTCACCTCCTCATCTCGAAGGCGGAAATGCCGGACGAAACACGGGACTATACGATTTTCTTGAGCGGCGCTCTCGGCGTGTCTCTCGTGCTCGTCGCCGCGCAGGCGTTCTGGATGGGACTGCGCCACTGGTTGAAGGAGAGTGGACCAATCCTGATCGCGGTGGCGTTGCTGCTATGTGTTGGAGAGGTCGCGACCACCGGGTTTCGGTGGTTGCCGATGCCATATTTCCCGAGCCCCGCGGGGATTCTGCAAAGCATGATCCACGACCGGGTAATGATTTTCGATAGCACCTGGCATTCGCTGTTGCTCCTTGCGGGCGGCTATTCGCTCGGCGTCGTCGCAGGTGTTGTCTCAGGTGTGTTGATTGGATGGTTCGCTCCCTGGCGCTACTGGGGCACGCCGATTCTGAAGTGGGTCGGGCCCGTTCCTGCCACCGCCTGGATCCCTCTGGCGCTGGTCGTCTCGCCATCCGCAATCCTGTCCGCGGTGGGTCTAATCGCTTTCGCGGTCTGGTTTCCGGTCACCATGTTAACGGCCTCCGGCATCTCCAATACCCGCGCCTCATATCTGGATGTCGCCCGAACGCTCGGCGCCAAGCCGAGCTATCTTGTATTCCGGGTCGCGATCCCGGCGGCGATGCCCAACATTTTCATCGGTTTATTCATGGGCCTGGGGTCCTCTTTTCTCACCCTGGTCGTGGCCGAGACCGTCGGGGTGAAATCCGGCCTTGGCTGGTATGTGTCGTGGGCCCAAGGCTGGGCCGAATACGGGAAGGTCTACGGTGCACTGGTCATTATGTCGGCCTTCTTTTCCACCATCATGACGGTCCTCTTCAAGGTGCGCGATCGGGTGCTCGTTTGGCAGAAAGGGACGATCAAATGGTAAGCGCACCCACCGCCGGCGTCACTACCGAAGGCTCCGCCCTGCGGGTCAGCGAGGTTAGCAAGACCTTTCCCACTCTGGAGGAAACGGACAGCCGCACCCACGCCTTGGATGGTGTCTCGCTCTCGGTGGAGGCCGGCGAATTGATCTGCTTCCTCGGGCCCAGCGGCTGTGGAAAATCCACGCTCCTCCGCCTCATCACGGGACTCGACTTTCCCGATTCCGGCGAACTCTGGGTCGGCAACGAACCGATCACGGGCCCAAGCGCCGAGCGTGGGCTGGTCTTCCAGGACCCCAATCTTTTCCCCTGGCTCACCGTGCGCCGAAACATCGAGGCCGGCCTCGTCGCCCGCGGGGTCTTGCACGAGAAGCGCGGTGAAGTGGACGACTTCATGCGTCTGGTCGGCCTTTCGGAGTTTGCCAACGCCTATCCCCATCATCTCTCCGGCGGCATGGCCCAGCGGGTGGCCCTGGCCCGCGCCCTGATCAATCATCCCAAGGTGCTTCTTCTCGATGAACCGCTCGGCGCCCTCGATGCCTTCACGCGCATGCGCATGCAGGATGAAGTGCTGCGCCTCTGGGAAGCGCGCGGGACAACGATGCTCTTCGTCACGCACGACATTGACGAAGCGATCTACATGAGCGACCGGATCGTCCTCATGACACCCCGCCCCGGCCGCATCGAACGCATCATCGACGTGACCCTGGACCGGCCCCGCCAGCGCAGCAGCCAGGAGTTCCTGCGCCTCCGCGGAGACATTCTCGAACTACTCCACTTTTCGGGACACCCGTGAGGGTTGATAGTGGATAGCCCCGCAACCTGGCCACAGCGCCTCGGGTTCTGAACAGGGGGCAAAAACCGACTCGAGGAACAAAACTCCTTCACAAACGTGAGTCCCTCAACTCACCCACGCGGCTATCAACTCTCCACCATCCACTACTCCGCCAGCCACCGCATCAGCGCTGCAAAAGCCAGCCCGCCGGCGGCGAGTTCGAGAGTAGTTTGGACCGCCACCGAGTGGAAATCGATTTTAGGACGATGGAAATGGGGGAGTTTCATAGGCTCTCCTTGAGCATCGCCCATGCCGACCCTCCGGATGTATACGCTTAACCTGTTACAGGATTTCCGCTTCGTCGGGAAAACCCGAATCGCGCCGGATCGAATCCAGCCGACGGCGCATGCCGCGCGCGGATTCCGGGCGGTTGACCGCACGAATCACCGCCATGACGACCACCGGCAGCGCCAGCAGCGCGCCGACCGAAATCATCGTCGTTGCCGTCGTCTTTTGGGCCGGGCGGCCGAGCTTCCCGGCAATGAGCAATCCGATGCCGCAACCGACGGCGGTCTGAGTTATCGCGAGAAGGCTGGTTTGCAAGGGGTCGGACGACTTCGACATGGTGCTGGCAATATGCAGCGAGCATGCCAAAAGGAAACCTGAAAACGCACATGTCCAACCCTTGTTACGCCCTTATCCTCGCCGGCGGCAGTGGCGAACGCTTCTGGCCGCTTAGCCGCAAAGCCAAGCCCAAGCAGCTTCTATCGCTCTTCTCCGACGAAACGCTCCTCGAGGCGACGATCCGCCGGCTCGAGGGTCTCGTGCCGGAAGAGCAGATTCTGATTCTGACCAACGCGGACCAGGAAAGCAGCGTGCGCGCGCTCTGCCCCAACCTGCCTCCGGAGAATATCATCGCCGAAACAGCGAAGCGCGACACCGCCGCCGCCATCGCCCTCGGCACGGGCTGGATCGCACGCCGTTCGCCCGATGCCACGATGATCGTCCTCCCAGCCGATCACGTCATCCGCGACACCGCCGGCTTCCAGCGCACGCTGCGCGTCGCCGTGGCCGCGGCGGAAGAGACAGGCGAGTTGGTGACGATCGGCATCAAACCCACCTGGGCCTGCCCCGGCTTCGGCTACATCGAGCAGGGGGGGCGGGTTCAACTCAAGGACGGGCCCGAAGAACCTGCGGTCTATGATGTCGTGCGCTTCCGCGAAAAGCCGAATGCGGAACTGGCCGAAAGCTTCCTCGCCCAGGGACATTTTCGCTGGAACGCCGGGATGTTCATCTGGACGGTGCATTCCATCCTTGGCGCCTTCAACCGCTACGCCCCGGAACTCGGCGAATTCATTTCGAAGTTGCATGGCGGAGACGACCTCGCCGGACTGCTGCGCGAGGCGTTTCCCACCCTGCCGAAAATCTCCATCGACTACGCGATCATGGAGAAGGCGGGCCGGGTCCTCGTGGTCGAATCGGCCTTCGACTGGGACGATGTGGGCGGCTGGACGGCCGTAGCCAAATATCTCACGAGCGACGCCCATGGCAACCAGGGCAACTGCACGATCAAGACGCTGGAATCCGGCAACAACATCGTCTTCAGCAAGTCGGCCCGAACCATCGCCTTGCTCGGCGTCAATGATCTCATCGTGGTCGAAACGCCCGACGCCCTGCTCGTCTGCAACCGGCATGAAGCGGAAAAGATCAAACAGCTCGTCGGACTGGTGCCGCCGGAACTGCAATGAACCGCGCGCTCGGCATCGACCATGGCGACGCCCGGATCGGCCTGGCGATCTCGGATGAGCTGGGCATGCTGGCGCACCCCCTGGAAACCATCCACCTCAAGGACGTAGCCGATCCAATTGCCCACATCGCCGCAGTCGTGAGCAGGGATAAGATCGCACAGATCGTCCTCGGACTGCCGCGGAACATGGATGGCAGCTATGGTCCCGCGGCGGAGAAGGTGCGTGCTTTCGCCGAGAAGCTGAAGGCCGCGTGTCCTTGCGGGGTGAAATTGTGGGATGAACGTCTCACCTCCGTGGCCGCGCAACGGTCCCTGCACGAGGCCGGCCGCACGATCAAGAACAGCCGCAACGTCATCGACCAGGTCGCCGCGCAGATGATCCTGCAAGGCTGGCTCGATTCCCAAGCGATGTTGGGGTGACTTGAAAATGTCCACCCTGCGCCTCCGCCTCCTCATCGCCTACGATGGCCGGCCTTTCCGAGGGTGGCAGAGCCAGGCGACCAAGGACGCCGTGCAGGACCACCTCGAGGCCGCCTTTTGCAATACCATCGGCGAGAAAGTGAGCGTGCAAGGCAGCGGGCGGACCGATGCGGGCGTGCATGCTCTCGCGCAGGTCGCGCATGCCGATGTGCCCGCCGAACGCCTGGCCGTCGAGGCCTGGCGAGGCGCTCTCAATAATTTCCTACCCAACGAGATTCGCGTCCTGCGAGTCACGCGTGCAGCGCCGGAATTCCATGCGCGCTTTGACGCGCGAGGGAAGATCTACACCTATCGCATCTGGAACGAAACGTACCTGCATCCCTTGGAAATCGGCCGCGCCTGGCACATGCCCAGCCCGCTCGATCTGGAGATCGTGAGGGCCGGCGCCGACCTGTATCTCGGCAAGCACGATTTCGCCGGCTTCGCCGCCAATCGCGCACCCGGCTATGCCGCCGAGGATACCGTGCGCACCATTCACCAAATTGGGATCACCCACCGTGGCGCCCTGATCACCTTGCGCTACGAAGGCGACGGATTTCTGTACAAGATGATCCGACTCCTGACGGGCACGCTAATCCGTTGCGCCCAAGGGCGCGAAAAGCTGGATTTCATCCGCGAAATCCTCGCTGCCGGAAGCCGGCGAAAATCGAGTTTCGCGGCACCCGCCGAGGGTCTTTATCTCACGAAGGTGCTCTACTGAAAGTCGCCCAGGTCTACTGGCCCGGTGCAGGTGTGGTCGACGACGCCGTCGGCGCCACGGCGCCCGGCTTGGCCTTGATCACGACCGCGTAACTGTCATACGCCACCGTCGCGTTCACCAATTCCGCCAAATAGCGCAGCGCCTCCGTTGCGGGAATGCTCGACAGGTTTAGGGTCACCGTCTGCGTGTTCACCTGCTCGGCGGGCAATTGGATAACGAAGCTCACGCCCGCTTTCCCGCCGGTCTGCCTGTCCACAGCCTTCTTGATGAAATCCACCGCCGAACCAATCGTCGCTTCCCGGAACTTGATTTCCGGGATGATGACCGCCGCCAACTGCTTTTCGCGGTCGATCTTCTTCGGCCTGTTGACCTCGTCGACCTTGATGCGACGGAGGTAACCGATGACGACCAGATTCCGCGAGTCCATGCTATAGGCGTTCTCGAAGGCCGCCTTGGCCTTGTCGATATCGCCGCGCTGATAGGCGGCCTGCCCTTCCGCGATGAGGGCCTGCACTTCCGGCGACGTCGGGGCGGGTGTCCCCAACAATGACCCCGGTGTCGCTCCCGGGAACAACGGCGGCGCGGAAACGGCAACATTGACAGCGAGCAGCATGATGCCCGTGGTGAAAAGCGACTGGAGGGGTTTCATACCCCCAGCTTGCCACTAATACTTACAAAAGCCAAGTGTGGCGCACTTAGTTTTCGCAACTTTTTCGGCCGGGACGGGTTTATTAGGGTTTTTTTGGAGCCGGGAGGGCGCCTTTCCGATCAACGGGCGGCGTGGGCCTGGAGGTCCGCCAGTTCAACATACTCCAGGGCGGAGAGATGCGTGGCCTCCAGCACCACGCGCGGGGCGCACCCGGCTTCGAATGCTTCCATCCAGCGCGTCACACACAGGCACCAGTGATCCCCCGGCTTCACGCCGGGAAACTCATACTCGGGCACGGGCGTGGAGAGGTCATTGCCAGCCTCCCGCGAGAACTTTAGGAACTCGGCGGTCGCTTCGATGCAAACCGTGTGCAACCCCACGTCGCCCGGACCGGTATGGCAGCAGCCGTCTCGGAAGAAGCCGGTGAGCGGATCGAAGCTGCATGGTTGCAGCGGCCCGCCGAGGACGTTGGTGGCGTGGGACACGCTAGATCTTGTCGGCGGAATACTCCCAGCCTTTGCGATAGGCGGCGCGCTTGATGAAGTGCGCTGCTTCGGCCATGCCGGGGACTTCGAGTTTCTTGTCGTCCCACTCGATGCGCTTGCCCGCGAAGTGCATGGCCAGGCCACCCACCAGCGTGAGTTCCGTGAGCGGAATCGAATAATCGAATTGGGACATAAACGGGAACGGCTTGCCGTTCTTGATCGCGAGCGTCCACTCTTCCTGAGGGTTGCCCGCCTTCGGGCTGCGCTCCAGAGTCTTGGCCACCGGGCTGGCCATCACCGCTTCGCGGCGGGCCTTCGGCCAGATCTGCGGATCCTTGGCCTGGTCGTTCTTGTTGAAAATGATGCCTTCGGAGCCAACGATGTACCAGCCACCGGGCGAGACCCGGCCCGCCTTGGCCGGATCTTTGTCCGGGAAAGCCTCCGTCTTGTCGATCACCTCGGGAAAGTCGGGTAGATACGGGGTGCCGTCGGGTTTCTTGCCTTCGTACCAAGTCAGCGAGATGTCGCCGTGGCCCTTCACATCCGGGAATTCCATCTTCACGATCGAGCCCGTCGGCCAGGCGATATCCGTCAGGTCATCCACCTGCGAGGCGGTGGCAAACTTCGGCACCCCGAGGTCCAGGGCCCACGAAGCCGCATCGATGAGATGGCAGCCCATGTCGCCAAAAGCGCCGGCGCCCCACTCGAGGAATCCGCGCCACTTGAACGGATGGATGTCCGGCGAGTAAGCATGGTCCGGAGTGGCCGCCAGCCAGAGCTCCCAATTGAGGTTCGGCGGAATTTCACCCGGCTTGAAGGAAACAGCCTTCCCCTGCGGCCAGATCGGACGGTTCGTCCACACGTGGACTTCCTTCACCTTGCCGATCACCCCTGCGGCGATCCATTCTTTCACTACACGGTTGTCATCGTAAGTATGACCCTGGTTGCCCATCTGGGTGATGACTCCCTTCTTCTTGGCGGCGAGGTGCAATTGCCGCGCTTCCCACAACGTATTGACCAGCGGCTTCTGCACGCAGACGTGCTTGCCGAGGCCGATCGCGTGCATCGCCGCCGGATAGTGTGCGTGATCGGGAGTCGACACGGTCACCGCTTCGATCTCCTTCACCTCATCGAGCATCTTGCGAAAATCGCTGTAGCGCTTGGCGTTGGGAAATTTCTCCGCGGCCTTGGCGAGATTTTTCTCGTCCACGTCGCAGATGGCCACGATCTCATTGCCTTTCGACGCGCCATCCATATCCGAGGCGCCTTTGCCGGCGCAGCCAATGCAGGCCACGGCGACCTTGCGCCCACTGCCGCCTTCCTGCGAACGCAGGATGTAGGGAAAGAAAATGCCGCCGGCGGTGGTGGCGGAAAGGCCTTTGAGGAAGGTACGACGATTGGGACGGAAGGAACTGGGTTTCATGTGAGGGAGATTCTGACGGGGTGAAGGGAGCACATTCCACAACCCGCGGCCCGAGCACAAGCTTAGCGATGGCCTTCGGAAATCCTTGCTCTGGAGCCCGCATGGGTGGAGAATTTTAACACGGACAGCACGGCCCGCAGCAACGTATTCCCTGCATTACCTATGGAACAGCTTATCACCGTCGCCACTTTCAACGAACGTGAGCCCGCCGATCAAATTGCCGCACGGCTCAAACAAGCCGGCCTGGACGCCGAGGTTTACGACGAGTCTCACGAGCAGAAGTGGAAGCTCTTCAATCTGCACCCGCGCGCCCACATGCGCGTGCGCGTCCACTCCTCGGAGGAGGAGCGCGCCCACGCGATCCTCACCGAAGCCAAGGGCAGCGAACCGGCGCTGGCGCAGGCCATCCAGTGCCCCGAGTGCGGCTCTTCGCGCATTGAGTTTCCCCAGTTCTCGCGCCGGACGCTCATGGGCGCCCTGCCCGCGGCCCTCGCCGCCACGGGGGTGATCGCCCAGGAATACTATTGCGAGGCCTGCCACTTCACCTGGCCGCCCGAAACCAAACCCGAGCCGGAGTTGGATATCCTGAATTGGCCCAAAGGTACGCGCGTTCCCTGAGCGGACCCATCAATCCATCGAACGCAAGCCGCGTTCGGCGGAGCGCATTTGCTCGATAGCCGGCGACGCCAGTTCCTGTTCGGACAGTTCGCCGAAGGGTGCCGCCC
>Ga0070658_10001027_pt1 | contig 23886 bp, 27 predicted proteins | sample KBSC13metaG_FD_64664 | JGI IMG/M metagenome (GOLD analysis project Ga0070658, IMG submission 64664) | Corn rhizosphere microbial communities from Kellogg Biological Station, Michigan, USA - KBS C1-3 metaG | ecosystem: Host-associated > Plants > Roots > Rhizosphere > Soil ...
CCCGAGGGCTTCGTCAGCTGGGACGAGAAGACCTTCGAGCGGCTCGTGCACGCGCAGCCGGAGACCCTCACCAGCCACCTCAAGGTCAGTGCCGCGATGCTGCTCAACGTCGCGGCTCGCGGGCACCTGTTCGCCGACATGTGGCGGCTGCTGCAGGACAACCACGAGCCCCGCAAGCGCCAGCTGCAGCTGATCCGCGAGGCGATCCGCCTCTACCGCGCGCTCGAGGCAGGCGGCGTCCTCCAGCGGACCAAGGGCCAGGAGCCGACGCTCACGGTCGACCTCCCGGAGACGTTCGCCCTCGACCAGCCGCTGGCGCTCTTCGCCCTGGCCGCCCTCGAGCTCCTGGACCCGGAGCTGCCCTCGTACCCCCTGGACGTCCTCTCCGTCGTGGAGAGCACCCTCGACGACCCGCGGCAGGTCCTCGCCGCCCAGCGGAAGAAGGCGCGCGGCGACGCCGTCGCCGAGATGAAGGCCGACGGCATCGAGTACGAGGAGCGGATGACGCTCCTCGAGGACGTCAGCTACCCGCGCCCTCTCGAAGAGCTGCTCACCGGGGCGTACGAGATCTACCGGCAGACCCACCCGTGGGTGCTGGACCACGAGCTTCGGCCGAAGGCCGTCGCCCGCGACCTCTGGGAGCGCGCGATGACCTTCAACGAGTACGTCGCCTTCTACGGTCTGCAACGCTCCGAGGGGCTCGTGCTGCGGTCGCTCGCCGACGCCTACAAGGCGCTGCGCAGGTCGGTGCCGCCGAGCGCCATGACCGAGGAGCTCGAGGAGATCGTCGAGTGGCTCGGCGCTCTGGTGCGCCAGGTCGACTCGAGCCTGCTGGACGAGTGGACCGCGCTGACCAGCGGGACGGCGGTGCCGGAGGAGCCGGTGCCGGTGACGAGGTCGGACCGGGCGTTCCGGGTGCTCGTGCGCAACGCCCTGTGGCTGCGGGTCCGGGCGGTGGCCGAGGACCGCGCCGACGTGCTGCGCTCGCTCGACCCGGACGTCGACTGGGACACCGCCCTCGACGGCTACTACGCCGACCACGACGAGGTGCTCTTGGACGCGTCGGCGCGAGGCCCGCAGTTCTTCCGGCTCGTCGGCGACGAGGTGACGCAGGTCCTCGTGGACGAGAGCGGTGACCACGACTGGGCGCTGACCGCTGTCGTGGACCGCGACGCCAGCGACGCGTCCGGCGAGGCCGTGGTGAGCGTCACAGGTCTGGGTCCGCTGGGACCCGGTTGGATGGAGGCATGACCGACACGCCGCTCTACGACGTGACGCTCGGGGACCTGCTGGCACGAGCGCGCAGGGACGTCCAGCGTGCCGACGAGGCCGCGCGGCAGGCCCAGGAGGAGGTGCGGCGCGTCCAGCACCAGGCCGCCCGACAGGTCGCCGAGGCACACGCGCGCGCCGATGCCGCGGTGCGGCGGGAGCGGGTGCGCGTGGAGGAGGAGGTGCGCCGCAGCCTGGCCGATGTGCCGGCGCTGCCTGAGCTCCGCGGCTTCGACGACGACGAGGTGGAGGCGCCTCCGGTGCCGCCGATGTCCGACCTGCTGGGCCCCTCGCCGGGGGTCACGCGCTTCCTCGACGCGCTGCTGGGATCCTCGGAGTCGTGAGCAGCGCGCCTCAGCGGATCGGTGGGCGGATCGGCGAGGCGGACCGTGGCGCCCGCGCCGTCGCCCTCGCCCGCCGGCTCCGCCGGGCCCTGCCGGGCGATCCCGGATTCGGCGATCCCCTCTCGTCGGCCGGGCGCGACTCGGCGGGGACGATCGCCCGCCTCGCCGATCGGCTGTTCGACGACCAGCCCCGGGCGTCGCGCGAGGTCGGCCTCGGCGTCCTGCAGGTCTGGCAGGCACTGGCCGAGCGCTCCGGCCGCGGCACCGGCGACGCGGAGGTGACGATCCTGTTCACCGACCTCGTCGGCTTCTCCAGCTGGGCGCTCGGCGCGGGTGACGACGCGGCTCTCGCCCTGCTGCGCTCGGTCGCCTCCGCCATCGAGCCGCCCGTCCTCAGCCACCGCGGCCGGGTCGTGAAGCGGCTGGGCGACGGCCTCATGGCGACGTTCCCGGCGCCCCAGCTCGCGTTCGACGCCGTGCAGGAGGCGCGGCACCGGCTGGCGGGGCTCGAGGTCCACGGGCACCGGCCCGTGCTGCGCGCGGCGCTGCACACCGGCCGGCCGCGCGCGCTCGGCGGCGACTACCTCGGCGTCGACGTCAACATCGCCGCCCGCCTGTGCGAGAAGGCCGGCAGCGACGAGGTCCTGCTCAGCGACACGGCGCTGGCCGGGCTCGACCCGGAGCGGGTCAGCGTGCGGCGCAAGAAGACGTTCGCCTGGCAGAGCGTCAAGGGCGTACCGCCCGGTCTCGTGGTCTACAGCGCCCGCCCTGCCTGACACCACCCCCGTTTCCACAGCACCAGGGTGCTGTGGAAACGGGAAGCGTGCCTCAGGCGAAGAGGCCGAGGAGGGTCATGATCTCGTCCTGCGTCGACTGCGGGACGATGTAGCCCTCCTCCTTCGTGATCTCGTCGTAGTGAGCCTGGATGTCCTCGGCCGTGACGGTCGCGCCCTTGCCGGCGAACCAGCCCTGCGCGAGGCCCGTGAAGACCTTCGCGTAGCGGCCGCCCGCGGCGGAGAAGGCACCGTGGGTCGTCGTGTTCGCCTCGGAGCACAGGTAGGTCACCATCGGCGTGACGGACTCCGCCGTCAGCAGCTGGCCCGCGTCACCGAGCAGCTCCTCGGTCATCCGCGTGTAGGCCACCGGCATGATCACGTTGGAGAGGATGTTGTTGCGCGCGCCCTCGACGGCGAGCACGTTGGACAGGCCGATCAGACCGGCCTTGGCGGCGCCGTAGTTCGTCTGGCCGAAGTTGCCGAAGGTCGCGTTGGACGCGGTGAAGACGAAGCGCCCGTAGTTGTTCTCCTTCATGACGGCGAACGCCGGCTGGGACACGTAGAACGCGCCCTTGAGGTGCACGTCGAGCACCGCGTCGAGGTCGTCCCACGACAGCTTCAGGAAGCTCTTGTCGCGCAGGATGCCCGCGTTGTTGACGACGATGTCGACCTTGCCGAACGCGTCGACGGCGGTCTTCACGATGTTCGCGCCGCCCTCGGGGGTGCTGACGGAGTCGTAGTTGGGGACGGCCTCGCCGCCGGCGGCCTTGATCTCGTCGACGACCTTCTGCGCGGCGGTGTGCTCGCCGCCGGTCCCGTCGACGCTGCCGCCGAGGTCGTTGACGACGACCTGCGCGCCGCGGCGGGCGAGGTCGAGCGCGTACGTGCGGCCGATGCCGCCGCCGGCGCCGGTCACGATCGCGACGCGGCCGTCGAAGCTGATGTCCGTCACTGGTGAAGCCCTTCTGAGACGTTGGTGAACCGTCGTTCATCCTGCCAGCAGGCCCTACGGTTCCGGCATGACGGTGCATGTGACGGATGACTCAGGCGTCCGGACGGTCGTGCTCGACCGGCCGGAGGTGCGCGGGGCGGTCGACGGCGAGCACGCGACGCTGCTGCGGGAGGCGTTCGAGGAGCTCGAGGCGCGCGACGACCTCAGCGTCGGGATCCTGACCGGCTCGCAGGGACACTTCTGCGCGGGCGCCGACCTCAAGGCGGTGAGCAGCGGGCAGATGCCGGTGCACGACCCGGGCGCGGGCCCTGGCCCGATGGGTCCGACGCGCCTGCGGCTCAGCAAGCCGGTCATCGCCGCCGTGGAGGGCAACGCGGTCGCCGGGGGTCTCGAGCTCGCCGTCTGGTGCGACCTGCGGGTGGCGAGCGAGACGGCCGTGTTCGGCGTCTACTGCCGGCGGTGGGGCGTCCCGCTCATCGACGGCGGGACGATCCGGCTCGCCCGGATCATCGGTCAGGGCCGGGCCCTCGACCTGGTGATCACCGGCCGCGGCGTCGACGCCGACGAGGCGCTCGCCATCGGACTGGCGAACCGGAAGGCCCCGGCCGGCCAGGCGCTGGCGACCGCGCAGGCCTGGGCCCGAGAGATCGCGGCGCTCCCGCAGCGCTGTCTGCGCAACGACCGGATGTCGCTGCTCGAGCAGTGGTCGATGACGGAGGAGGAAGCGCTCGCCAACGAGTGGGACCACGGGATGGACAGCCTGGCCGAGGGGCTCGGCGGCGCGGCCCGGTTCGTCGCGGGCGAGGGCCGCCACGGGGCGTAACGTCATAGGGAATGGCCCGACAGTCACGCTCAGGAAAAATGACGCAAGCGGTGGTCCTCGCGCTGCTGATGGTCCTGACACCGGCCCGCGCGGAGGCGGCGTACCCGAGGGTCCTGGACCACATGGGCTCCGCCACCGCCGTCGCGATCGTCACCGCCCCCGGCTGGCACAGCACCCGCGGTGGGATGACCCTGTGGCAGCGCACCGACACCTGGCGCGCGGTGCGCACCGGCATCCCCGTCTGGGTCGGGCGCAACGGCTTCCAGTACGCGACCCGCCGGCACGAGGGCGACGGGACGACGCCGGCCGGCAAGTTCCCGATGCGCTTCGCCTTCGGCGGGCAGGCGAATCCCGGCACGCACCTCGCCTGGACGCAGCTGCAGTCGAACTCGTGCTGGTCGGGCGAGCGCCAGGACTACAACACCTACGTGCGCCGCACGTGCACGGCGCGCGACGAGAACCTGTGGGCGTCGCGGCGCGGCGCCTACCGCTACGCGGCGGTCGTCGGCTTCAACGACAGCCCTGCGGTGTGGGGCCGCGGGTCGGGGATCTTCCTGCACGTCACGCTGAGCCAGCCGACCTCTGGGTGCGTCAGCATGTCCGAGACGAACCTGCTGTGGACCCTGCGCTGGATGCCCCGTGGCGCCTGGGTCGTCATGGGACCGCAGGCGTACGTCAACAGCCTCTGACAGGATCGGCCTGTGAGAGACGGAGACGGCTGGACCCAGTGCGCGCTGGGGCACCGTCACTGGGGCGTGTACGGCGCGGCCGGGCTGCTGGTCATGGCCCCTGGGCCGACCGTCCTGCTCCAGCACCGCGCGTTCTGGAGCCACCACGGCGACACCTGGGGCGTGCCCGGCGGCGCGCGCGGCAGCGGTGAGACAGCCGTGCAGACGGCGCTGCGCGAGGCCTTCGAGGAGACCGGGCTGGTCGAGGACGGCCTGAAGGTCGTCGACGAGCTGGTCGACGACCACGGCGGCTGGAGCTACACGACCGTGGTCGCGCACGCCGTCGAGGAGCTGCCCGTCCACTCGCTCGACCGGGAGAGCACCGACGTGCGCTGGGTGACGCTGTCCGCCGTCGACGCGCTGCCCCTCCACCCGGGCTTCGCCGGAACCTGGCCCGTGCTGCGGTCGCTGCTGGCCTGACGTCCCCCAGCCCACGCCGGGATCGGGCACAATCGTCAGCATTCTCGGGGAGGGGACACAGCGGATGTCGGGACGCGCACGCGCGCTCGCGGGCCTCGCGGTCGTGGTCGCGGGCGGCCTCGCCGCGGGCGGCGGTTACGCCCTGCACGCCACGACGAGGGACGACTCGACCCCGGTCGCGGCGGCCACGCAGAACCCCACGGCGGCGCCCACCGGGTCGCCGACCCCCACGCCTGCCCCGGTGCCGAGCGTGACGCCCACCCCCACGCCGACGCCCAGCCCGACGCCGACGCCTCCTCCGAAGGCCACCGCCACACCGTCGGCGCGGCCGACGGCGACGACGCGCTACTACGCCTACCCGGCACCGACCAAGAGGTACGACGGCCTCTACTTCGTCGCCGCCAAGGCCGTCCCGGAAGGTGGCGGCTCGCGCAGCGCGGAGGCCGAGGCGCGAGCCAAGGACGGCGACGGCACGATCTTCGTCACGTCGGTCGACTGGGGCGACGGCACCTCCGACGGTGGCGAGTCCAACCCGCCGAGCTGCCCTGCCTACCCGTCACCGACGGCCCAGCCCGCCCCGTACCGTCCCCACCCCGACGACCGCACCTTCACCCGGTCGCACACCTACGCCCAGCAGGGGACGTACACGATCACGATCCACATCCGCTCCGTCAACGCCGACTGCCGCCCCCACGGGCCGAAGACGGAGACGGCCGACGCGACGCTGCGCAGCGTGTCGGTCAGCTGACCTGTTGACGAGCCGCTGACGGGCACCGGGGCGCGGCTAGCGTGGCCTCCGTGAAGGCCCGCGACCTGCTCGACGTGGCGCTCCGGGCCGTCCCCGGCGCGCAGGCCCGGGAGGGTCAGCACGTCATGGCGGAAGCCGTCGAGGCCTCGCTCGAGCGAGGGGAGCACCTGCTGGTCCAGGCAGGGACGGGTACGGGGAAGTCGCTCGGCTACCTCGTCCCCGCTCTCGCCAGCGGCAAGCGGGTCGTCGTGGCGACGGCGACCAAGGCGCTGCAGGCGCAGCTGGTCGACAAGGACCTGCCGCGCCTGGTCGAGTCCCTCGAGGACGCGCTCGGCAGGACGCCGACCTTCGCGCTGGCGAAGGGCCGGAGCAACTACGTGTGCCTGCTGCAGCTCGACGGCGAGGCGCGCGAGCCCGACGAGCAGGAGTCCCTCTGGGAGGGGCCGACGTCGATGATGGGCCAGCAGGTCGTGCAGCTGCGCGAGTGGGCGCGCACGGCCGTCACGGGCGACCGCGACGAGGTGCCGTTCCCCGTCAACGACCGGGCCTGGCGCCAGGTCTCCGTCACCGCGCGGGAGTGCCTCGGGTCGCGCTGCCCCAGCCGCGTCGACTGCTTCGCCGAGCGGGCGCGCGAGGAGGCGAAGGAGGCTGACGTCGTCGTCGCCAACCACGCGCTGCTCGCTGTCGCGACCTTCGGCGGCGTGCCGGTGCTGCCCGAGCACGATGCCGTCGTGCTGGACGAGGCGCACGAGTTCGTCGACTCCGCGACGGACGCGCTGACCGCGGAGATCAGCGGAGCCGGAGTCCGGCGCGCGGCGCAGCAGGCCCGCAAGTACGTGGGGACGACGACCGTCGAGCGGCTCGAGGACGCGGCCGGCGTGCTCGAGGGCGCGCTGCACGGCGTCGAGCCCGGCTGGATCCCCGAGCTGCCGGCCCACCTCGCCGACGCGCTCGGCGTCGTCGAGCAGGTCTTCGGGATCGGTGCCCACGAAGTGGCCGCTGAGAAGGAGGACAACGAGGTCGACCAGGCCCGTCGCGACCAGGTCCGCACGGCCCTCACCGAGCTCGCCGAGTCGGCCGGCGTGATCCGCGAGCCCTCGGTCCGGTCGGCCGTCTACGCCACCACCGACAAGGTCCTGCGCGCCTCGCCGCTGTGGGTCGGCGGCGCGGTCGCCGACCGGCTGTTCGGCGAGTCGACCGTCATCGCCACGAGCGCGACGCTCACGATCGGCGGCTCGTTCGCGCACACCGCCAACGACCTCGGCCTCTCGGTCTCCGAGGGGACGGAGTACGGCGCCGAGGGCCGCGCGACGTGGCGCTGGCTCGACGTGGGCAGCCCGTTCGAGTACGCCAGGCAAGGGCAGCTCTACATCGCCCAGGACCTGCCTGACCCCGGTCGCGCGTCGGCGTCCTGGCAGGCCGCGGTCGACGACCTCTGCGCGCAGCTCGTCGAGGCGGCGGGCGGGCGCACGCTGGCACTGTTCTCCAGCACCGCTGCAGCCGCCCGTGCCGCAGCGGCCGTCCGGGACAAGACCGACGTCCCGGTGCTCCTGCAGGGCGAGGACACGCCCGGCGCCCTGACCCACCAGTTCGCGTCCGACGCGCGCACCTGCCTGTTCGGGACGCGGTCGTTCTGGCAGGGCGTCGACGTCGCCGGATCAGCCTGCCAGCTCGTCATCCTCGACCGCATCCCGTTCCCGCACGTCGACGACCCGCTCATGAAGGCCCGGCTCGCGGACGCGGGGGAGCGCGGCTTCATGCAGGTCACCCTGCCGCCGGCCGCGGTGCTGCTCGCCCAGGGCGCCGGGCGGCTGATCCGGTCCACGACGGACCGCGGCGTGGTCGTCGTCCTCGACCCACGGCTCGCGACCGCCCGCTACGGCGAGGTGCTGCTGCGGACCCTGCCCGGCTTCTACCGCGCGCGCTCGCTCGACCAGGTGCTCGCGTCGCTGCGCGCGATCGACGAGAGCGCCGAGCCGGTCCGGGACGCCGGGCCTCCGCCGTCGGAGAGGCGGCGCCGCCGTGTCGGGTAGCCGAGCTTCGTGTGACTGCGGGACCGGGCTGCCCTACACCGCGTGCTGCGGGCCCTTCCACGACGGGGCCCCGGCGCCGACGGCCGAGCAGCTCATGCGCTCGCGCTACACGGCGTTCGCCCGCCGGCTGCCCTCGTACCTCCTGGACACGTGGCACCCGACCACCCGGCCGCGGCAGCTCGTGCTCGACCCGGAGCAGGAGTGGCTCGGCCTCGTCGTCCTCGAGGCGCGTGGCGGCCTGCTCGACGCCGAGGGAGAGGTGGAGTTCCGCGCGACGTGGCGGCACCGCGGCGTCACGGACGTGCTCCGCGAGCGGAGCCGGTTCGTGCGCGACGGCGGACGCTGGCTCTACCTCCGCGGCACCGTCAGCTGACCCAGGGGGCAGAGGCGAGGCCCTCGTCGAGACGGCCACCCGGCGCGCACTCGCTCGTCCGGTAGTCGTCGGGCATGTCGGGGTAGACGGTTCCCCAGTAGAGCCGCGCCAGCAGGCGCGCCTCGCGCGGCGTCGCGCCGAGCAGCTGAGCGGTCTGCTCGTCGCGCTGGACGGCCTCGCACTCCGCGATCGCCTCGTCGAGCTCGCCGCGCATGTGCATCGACTCGTGGGTGAGCACGTGCACCGCGACGACCTCCTGTGTCGACGGGGAGTGCTCGTCCCCGCCGTAGTAGTGCCGCAGAGCGGCGCACGGGTCGCGCTTGATGAGCGTCTGGCGCTCAGGCCGGCCGTCGTCGCCCCACTTCACGTAGCCGAGCTCAGCGCCGACGTCGGCCAGCGCCTGCCCGAAGGACTGGCAGTGCACCCGCACCGCGTGCCCGACCAGCGCGCTCGCGACCGAGGAGAGACGTTGCTCCTCGCTGTGCCGCCGCACGCCCGGGATCGCCGCGACGACGGCCAGCACGGCGAGCAGCGACACCGACCAGACCGGGAAGTCCCGCGGCCGCCCCAGCTCGTCCGTGCGCCGCCCCGACCAGCGTGCGGCCAGCACGACGCCGCCGCCGAGGGAGGCGGCGCTGACCATGCCGAGGACGGACATCACACCGTGCAGATCGGCCGTGTCCCGCTGCACCTGAAAGGATGTCTGCGTGGACGAGCTGCTGGTCACGAGGGCCGACGGGGTCGCGACGATCACCTTCAACCGGCCGGAGAAGCACAACGCCATCAACCTGGCGATGTGGGAGGAGTTCGGGCGGCTCATGCCGTCGCTCGCGGCCGACGACGCCGTCGACGCGATCCTGTTCCGCGGGGCGCAGGGCGGGCCGTTCAGCGCGGGAGCCGACATCAGCGAGTTCCAGACGCTGCGCAGCACGCCGGAGCAGGCGGAGAGGTACGGGGAAGCCGTCACCGGCGGAGAGCGGGCCATCCTCACCTGCCCGAAGCCCACGGTCGCGATGGTGGAGGGCTTCGCGATCGGCGGGGGCTCGCAGGTCGCCCTCGCGTGCGACCTGCGGCTGTGCTCGTCGGGGGCGCGGTTCGGCATCACACCGGCGAAGCTCGGCATCGTCTACGCGCTGCCGTCGACCGCGCGGCTCGTGGACGTCGTCGGGCCCGCCTGGGCGTCCTGGATCCTCATGACCGGCGACCTCGTCGACGCCGCGACCGCGCTGCGCATCGGCTTGGTCAACGAGGTCTGCGAGGACCTCGAGGCGCGCACCCAGGCGCTGCTGTCGACCCTGACGAGCCGCGCGCAGGTCTCCCAGCTCGGCGCGAAGGCGCTGATCGGACGCGTGCTCGCGGGCCGGCGCGAGGAGGATGCCGAGGTGCGCGGGCACTACGACGCCTCGCTGCACGGTCCGGAGTACGCAGAGGGCGTCGCGGCCTTCCTCGCCAAGCGCGATCCCGACTTCAGGACCGCCCGCGCCGCCGGTCGCTGAGCACCTCCGGCGGGGGCAGCGGCGCCGTCGGGGGGTCGGCGTCCCAGCACGGTTGCGCGGTACGGCGGAAGGTCCGGCCGTCCTCGATGCGCGCCCGTCCCACCGTGCGGGCCGTGACGCGGCGGAGGGCGTCGAGGTCGAACGCCGCGTCGGAGCCTGCCAGCACGACGTTGCCGAAGCGGCGGCCGCGCAGCACGCCCGGATCGGCGAGCACGACGACGTGCGTGAAGACCTCCAGCAGCGTGGCCGCCTGCGCGCGGGCGAACGGCAGCACTCCCGTGTCGGCCACGTTGGCGGCGTACACGCCGGTGTCCTTGAGCGCGCGCCGGACCTCGCGGACGAACTCGACCGTCGCGAACCTGCTCGGCACCTGCGCCCCCACGAAGACGTCGGCGACCACGAGGTCGCTGCGGCCCGCGGCGAGGTGCGCCAGGGCCGCTCGCCCGTCACCGACGCGCAACCGGAACCCGGCCGTGCCGAGCTGCTGCCGAACGACGTCGGCGAGCAGGTCGTCGGCCTCGACGACGACCTGCGTCGAGCCCGGCCGGGTCGCGGCGACGTAGCGGGGGAGCGTGCAGCCGGCGCCGCCGAGGTGCACGGCCGAGACCGGTCCGGCCGGCAGGCCGTCCGCCAGGTCGGCGAGCAGCCGGACGTACTCGAACTCGAGGTACGTGGGGTCGTCGAGGTCGACGTAGGACTGGGGTGTCCCGTCCACCATGAGCTGCCACCCGGCCGGCCGATCGAGGTCGCGGGCGAGCTCGGCCGTCCCGAAGCGGACCGGCCATGTCCCGCCGGTCGGCTGCTTGGTCACGGGCCTCATTCTGGCCGGTAACGATCCAGGCACGGGTCTGGACGTCGTTGCGGACCGGGCGGTACGCAACGCCCGTGCGCCGCGTCCTGGTGACCTGTCTGCTGCTCGCGGCGTGCTCGTCGAAGGCGACGCCCGTCGCCGTGCCGGTCGCGAGGCCCGTCGCGAGCCCCTCGTCGCAGCTGCCGGCGGGTGTCCGCTCGGTCCACGTGGGCGGCACGCCCTGCGGCATCGCGGAGGCGACCGGCGCCGCGTGGGTGACGGACGCCGCCACCGCGACGCTGTTCCGGGTCGACCCTGCCACGATGCGCGCCGAGAAGCGCGCTGCCCTCGACGCGACGCCGTGCGAGCTGACCTACGCCTTCGGCGCGCTGTGGATCGCGACGCAGTCGGGCTGGCTGGACCGCGTCGACCCGGCCAGCGGCGCGGTGCGCCGCGTCAAGGTCGGGGCGACGTCCTACGAGGTCGAGCCGGCTGCCGGCGCCCTGTGGGTCAGCGACCGCGACAGCGCTGAGCTGACGCGCGTCGACCCGACGACGCTCGCCACCTTCCGGCTCCCGCTCCCCGGCTCGCACCCTGGCGGGCTGGTGTTCGCCTTCGGGTACCTGTGGGTGGGGGACGACTCGGACACCTCGACCGCGGTCCTGCGGGTCGACCCGGTCCGCCGGACGGTCACGCGGGTCGCCGCGGACCGGCGCCCGGCGTACACGACGGCGACGTCCACGGCCGTCTGGGTGTCGGACACGGCGGCCGGGGCCGTGTCACGGATCGACCCGCGGACGCTGCGCGCGGCGACGGTCCAGGTGGGTGTGAGCCCGGTGAACCTCGACGTCGTCGGCGACCGGGTCTGGGTGCCGGACGACCAGGCGGATGCGGTCTACGAGCTCGACGCGTCCGGAGCCGTCGCCCGCACGGTGCAGGCCCCAGGTGGCGGGCCGGCCGTGGTCGCGCCGGTCGGCGGTCGTGCCTGGGTGTCGCTCTACAAGACCGGCGAGGTCTGGCAGATCAGCTGATCTCGCCGCCCTTGCCATCGGTGCGGATGTCCGCGATGTCCTTGCAGGTGTCGCAGATCGGCAGCGACTTCGGGTCCTTGGACGGCGTGAACACGTGGCCGCACAGCGCCTCGACAGGCGTCCCGAGGATGTAGGCCTCGGTGACCTTGCCCGGGTCCTTGACGATGTGGGCGACCGAACCGGGGTCCTGGAGCTCGCGCTCCTCGGTGCGCTCCTCGATGAGGGTGCTCGTGCCGAGCCGCGGTGTGGTCATGCCCTCAGGTTAGGCCGCGTCGAACAGGTACGCCTGCAGGTCCCGCAATCCGCGCTCGACCTCGGCGGCCAGGGTGCGCTCGCTGGGCGAGATCGGTCCCAGGCCGGGTGGTGGGCGGTGGCCCGCGGGGAGCACCGGCCGGGTGTCCTCGGGTGCGTCGGTGACGACGTCCTCGAGCCGGCGGGCAGCCCACCAGCGCAAGGCGGCGAGCGCGACGATCAGAGTCGTGGCCGAGACCGTGACGAGCAGGGCGATGATCATGTCGGGCTCCCTCCGGTACCTGTCTGTCGGCAGGTGGGGCCCGATCCTCAAGGGCGCGATCGGGGGAAGACGTGGAGGGCCAGGCTTGTTAGCGTGGGTGTCGCGCCAGTCCGTACAAGGCCCCCGGTCCCACACTCGTCGCTACGAGCGACACACCGCCGAGAGGCGACCTGAGGGCTGGTGCACCGAACGGCGGCCGTCCCGGGGGAGACCTCGGGACGGCCGTCCTTCTGACCAGGAGAGGAGCGTCGTGGCGGACGACCGGCCTTCCCGTGTGCGGTGCATGTCGCCCGTCGAGGTCGACAGCCACGCGCTCGACCCGGGCTCGCACGAGGCCGCGCTCGTCGCCAGGCTCGAGCTCGCGCTGGCGGGGCTGCCGGAGGCTGAGCGGACGGCCGTCGTGGCGGCCATCGGCTACGCGGGCGGCTCCGTCGGCGCCGCGATGGAGCTGGGACTCGACCCGGCGGACGCCGACGCCCTGACCCGCAACGCCCTGCAGCTGCTGCGCGGTGCTCTGTCAGACGTCGACGCCCACGGGCAACCGCTCGGTTGACAGGACGAGCACACCGGTCAGGCACAGCGCTGCACCCATCACCGCAGCCGCGACCGAGGCGGCGGAGTGCGGCAGGGAGTCGTGCAGGACAGCGACGGCGAGGGCCGTGGCGACGGCCGGCTCCGTGATCGTCAGGGCGGCAAGGGGGGCCCCGAGATCACCTGTCTGGAAGGCGATCTGGGCCACGAGCAGCCCGAGGACGCCGACGACGAGCCCGATCCAGGTCGCCCAGGAGCCGAGCAGGTGGGACCAGTGCGGGAACCGCGTCGCGATGACGGCGAGCAGGACCGAGCCGGCGCCGGTGACGAAGCCTGCGGCGATGCCGGCGTAGATCCCGCCGAACCGCCGCCGGTGCCGCAGGGCCAGGAGGGGCACCGCCACGGCGGCCACGACCAGCCCGGCGATGACGGCGTCGCCGCGGGTGGGGTCGACGTTCGACGGCTCCGCGGACAGGGCCGGCGCGAGCAGCGCGATGCCCGGGGCACAGAGCAGCGTGCCGAGCCGTTCGTGCCCGTGCATCCTGCGGTGGTGCAGGGCGGCCGACAGCAGGGCGGCCAGGGGCAGGCCGGCCACCAGCAGGGACTGGACGAGGGGTACGGAGCCGAACGCGAACGCGACGGCCTGCAGCGCGATCGCGCCGCCGTCGGCGCAGATGCCGAGCAGCCACCTGGGGCGGCGGGCGAGGCGCAGCAGCAACGAGGCGTGCGAGCCGACCTCGACGGCGTTGGCCTCGTGGTGCTGCACCGCGGAACCGGTGGCGAAGAGCGTCGCGGCGCCGAGCGCGGCGAGCACGGCCCAGAGCATCTAGAGCAGCCCGTGCGCGCCGACGGTCCCGACCTCGAGGCCGCGCTCCCGGAGGCTGTCGACGAGCTCCGGCAGCGCGCCAAGGGTGGCGCGCCACGAGCCCGGCTCGCTGGTGCAGTCCGAGTCGTGCAGCAGGACGGTGCCGCCGTCGAGGTCCCCGCGCAGCACCTCGCCGACGACGTCGGCGGGCCGCAGGTCGCGCTGCCAGTCCTGGCCCCAGGCCGTCCAGAGGACGGTCCGGAGACCGAGCTTCCGGGCCTCGACGAGGTCCGCCGTGGTCAGGGCACCGTACGGCGGCCGGAAGTACGCAGGGCGAACGCCCGTCTGCTGCTCGATGATCTCGGCCGTGCGGCTCAGCTGGTCGCGGGTGCGGCGACCCGGCAGGTTGCGCAGGTGGTTGCGGTGGTCCCAGGAGTGGACCGCCACCTCGTGCCCCTCGTCGACGATCCTCCGCGCGACGTCCGGGTAGCGCTCGCACATCTCGCCGAGCAGGAAGAACGTCGCCCGGACGTCGAGCGTGCGCAGGCTGTCGAGGAACCGGGGCGTGCTCTGCGCGTCCGGGCCGTCGTCGAAGGTCAGGGCCACGTGCCCGGTGCGGCCGCGCCCGTTGACCCGCGGCGCGAAGCGCTTGCCCACCGGGACGAAGGTCGCCAGCGGGGCGGCCTGCACGGCTGCGGCGACCGCGCCGCAGGCGAGGAGCGTCCTGCCGATCACGAGCCGATCAGGACGGGTCGGTCGTGAACACGTCCACGAGCGGGCGCTCCGGCAGCTGCTGCGTCGTCGCGAGGTGGCGGAGGTTGCGCAGGTCGTTCTCGACCTGCGTCGAGGTGCGGCCCCGCTCGTCGAGGAGCACGACGTCTCCGAGGTGCAGCGTCGTCGGCAGGACGCCGTTCTTCACGACGACCTTCGACAGCGTCAGCTGCACCCGGTGGTCGCGGGCGACCGTCCACTCGACCAGGCCAGGGGCCTTGAGGCACACGACCCGCGGCCGCTCCTGCGGTGTGTAGGCCACGGCCTCGGCGGCGTTGTCCATGCTGCGCTTGATGGTGCGCGGGTTGAGGCTCTTCACCCCGGTGTCGGCGCCGATGACCGAGATGCCCCTGCTGACCAGGGACTCCACGTCGGTCGGCGTCGGTGCGTTGCCGGTCGTCGTGTGGTGGCGGACGGCGACCGTCGCGTCGTAGGTCCGCAGCGCCTGGACGACCCGCGCGTCCGCGACCTGGTCGTGGTCGACCAGGGCTGCGACGTAGACGCCCTGCTTGCCGTTGGCCACGCCGATGCCGTGGGTGCTGGCCTGGGCGACGCCGAAGGAGACGGCGGTGATGGACAGGGGGACGCCGGCGGCGACGGCCGCGGCCCGCACCGTCCAGGTCCGCGCGGCGGAGCGCTGAGGCACGACGACCGGCGACTGCGCGAGCTCGAGCAGCTCGTCGGTCGGGTCGGTGAGGAACATGCCGCGGGCGCGGGCGACCATGTCGGCGCCGGCCTGGGTGCGCGACAGCCGCCGGATCTCGCTGATGAGCTCGGCCTCGGACGTCGCGTCGGCGGCGACGCCGGCCTCCTTCATGGCCAAGGAGTTGCGGTGGCCGTGGCCCGGCAGGCAGTTGTAGCCGATGACGGGCACACCGATGGCGAAGCCCTCGAGGCAGGACAGGCCGCCCGCGTTGTGGACCAGGACGTCAGCGGCCGCCAGCAGCCGGCGCACCTCCTTGGTCCAGCCCAGCCCGATGATGCCGTCCTCGGCGTCGAGCTCCTTGAGCAGGTCCTCGTTGCGGCCGCAGAGCACGACCGGCGTGCCGACACCCGAGTCGCGGATGGCGCGGGCCGTGTCGCCGATGTTGCCGACGCCCCAGGAGCCGCCGACCAGCAGGACGAGGTTCTCGTCGGCCGACAGGCCCAGCAGCTCGCGGCCCTCCCGGCGCTCGACGGCGGTGGCGGGGTCGAGGAAGGTGTCGGGCAGCACCGGTCCGACCGCCTGCGCGTGCACGCCGACCCGGTCGATGGACTCGACGGCGCTGCCGTGCCAGACGGTGAAGTTCTTGTCGATGCCCTTGTGCAGCCACAGCGCGTGCACATCGACGTCGGTGAGGAAGCCGACCGCTGGGATCGTCAGCTTGCCCTTCTTGCGCAGCGCGCCCGTTGCCTGGCAGCCCAGGGGGTACGTGGAGATGACGACGTCGTAGTCGCGGGCGATCTTGCGGACCTTGCGCTGGCCCATCTGGCCGAGCCTGGCCGCGATGGGCGCGATGACGCCGCGGTCCATCTTCCCGTAGAGCCACTCGTAGGAGGCGGGGGCGTGCTTGAGCTGCTGCTGGTAGAAGCCCCGGTAGAACGGCCCCATCCGGGCGGGCAGCATCTCGAGGTAGTCGTAGACCTTGGCCTCGGCACCCCGGGCGTGGAGGCGGCGCTCCAGCTCGTAGGCGACGCCGTCGTGCCCCGCTCCCATCGCTGCGCTGATGATGAGCACCGCGGGGACGTCAGAGGTCGAACGTGCGCGCGCACGTGGCACCGCGCACCTCCATGGGACCGTTGCCGCCCCACCGTGGAGCGGCGCTCGGACATCAAGTGTGCCAGGAAGGACCTGTGTGCGCCCGCAAGTCCTCTCAGGCGTGGCGTGAGAGGTCGGTCACGTCAGGTGACGTTCAGCGTGTCGCTGACGCCAGGTGGGGAACGCACGGGCGAACATGGAACGAGGCCCCCTGCATGTAGGAGATGCAGGGGGCCTCGTCGCGGACCCGGTGCCCCAGACGCTGTCAGCGCGCCCCTTGCGGGTTGCGCCGGCCTCGCCCTGGCCTGCCGAGCCCGGTCGAGCTCCCGCGCCCTTGCGGGTCGGTGAGCTCTGCCGCGCCGTGCGCCGTGAGTGACCTTCGCGCTTGCTGCGCCTGCGAGTTGCCCCGCGTCGCAGCGCCCGCGCTGTCTTCCCCTCGTCGCCGTGTGCGACGCCGCTCCGTGTCCGGCACCTGCTCGTGCGAGCTGGTCCCGACCTCCGGTCCGGCCGCCAGCGACCTCGTCGGGCCCCCTCGCCGGTCCGGTCTCCCGGTCCTGCGCGGCTCCTCGGGTTGCCCCCGAAGGTGGTCCGTCGTTCCTTCTGGCTGGCGGGATTTCTAGTGCGTTGTGACCGGCACCACAAGGGGTGGAACCGAACTTTTTCGCCACCCACAAGATGTCCCCAGGACACCGGTGTGTCGTCCCCAGTACACCCGAGTTGTCCACCTGTTGTGCACCGCGTTGTCCCCAGCTGTGGACGACCGGGCTCGGACGAGGGGCAGGCCGATCGTGAGTGGGGTCGTCCGGGCTCGGGACGCGGGCGATCCAGCGATGATGTGAGGGGAGCGGCGTCAGGACGCTGCCGAACTCGCATCGTCGGGCGGCGGTGCAGATCTTCAGTGGGTCGGTCGGGTCGGGGTGCGGGCGATCTCCCGATGTCGCGGCAGGGCGTGCTACAGGGCGACGCCGTGGGCGCGGAGCCAGGCGAGCGGGTCCAGCGGCTGGTCGTCGACGCGCACCTCCACGTGCAGGTGCGGCCCGGTGCTGTCGCCCTCCGAGCCGACGAGCGCGATGACCTCGCCGGCGTGCACGGGGCCGCTCGTGACGACGATGCGCGACATGTGCCCGTACACCGTGGTGACCCCGCCGGGGTGCGACAGCACCACCTCGTTGCCGAAGCCGCGCGCCGGCCCGGCGTAGAGGACGACGCCGTCGGCCATGGCGTAGACCGGCGTGCCCAACGGCGCAGCGATGTCGAGCCCCTCGTGGAACTTCCGCTCGTGGGTGATCGGGTGGATGCGCCAGCCGAAGGTCGAGGTGATGCGGCCGACCACGGGGACGACCCAGCCGGCGCGGACGACCGGAGCGTGGGCGTACTCGACGGCGCTGACCGAGAGCCCGGGTACGGCCCGGCGGGCGAGCCGTGCGCTGTCCTCGGAAGGGCGCTGCGGGGCGCTGAGCAGCAGGCCGGTGGCCGGCGTGAGGCCCAGCTCGAGGGCCCGCCCGCTGTTGACGACGAGGCCGATGCCCGGGATGGCGGTCGTCGTGAACGACCCGACCCGGAGCCGCATCGGGAAGGTCGCCTGCATCAGCGCGTCGCCGCCGAGCGGCAGCTCGAAGGCGCGGCCCACGACGTGGGCGACGGCGCCGTCGCCCGCCGCCACCGACTGCCAGACGGCGGTGGCCTCGGCCGTCCCCTTCGGGGTCCAGGCCCGGAACGTGGACGGGTCCACGCCCAGCGCGGTCGTCTGGCCCCTCTCGACGAAGACCCGGCCCGCGCTGACGAGGAGCGCCGCCTTGGCTCCCGTCGCCGCGACCAGCCGCCGCACCTGCGCGGGGGTCAGCGCCGTCGGCGACGTGACGAGCAGGCTGGTGGGGATGCGCTTGGTCAGCGCGGCGACGGCGGGTGCCGGTGTCGCCGTCGGCGTGGGCGCCGGCGCGCCGGCATGCATCGGCACGGCGCTCGTCTGGCGCGCGGCGAGCACACCGCCGCCGGCGACCGCGACGCCGACGGCCAGCAACCCGGCCGGCAGGGCCCTCAGGACCTTCCGTGGGACGCGCACGCCAGGCATGGTCGGGGCATCGACCTCGCTGACGTGGGACCTAAGCGGGGAGCGCGAGGCCCAGCACGTCCTCGGTGAGCTCCCAGAGCCGCGCGGCCGTCGCCGGGTCGCTGCCGGTCCGGTAGACGTCCAGCAGGTGCGGCTTGCCGCGCGACTGGTTGAGCCCCTTCGGGCCGACGAACGACCCGCTCGGCGCCTCGAGGGCCATGAGCGTCGGCGCGGCGCCGGCGCGCGCGGGCTGCAGCACCAGGGGCCCGACGACCCGCATCGCGGGCACGAGCCAGCCCCGGCCCTCGTCCTTCAGCTGCCGCGGGAACAGGTTCGTCCAGCTCACCCCCGGGTGAGCGCACGTGGTCGGGACGCGGTCGCCGACGCGGCGGTGCAGCTCCTGCGCGAAGAGCAGGTTGGCCTGCTTGGTGTTGGAGTAGACCTTCTGCGACTGGTACGCCGCCGGCAGCGTCAGGTCCTCGCGCGTCATGTCCGGACCGAGGGAGCCGCCGCGCGCCGCGATCGAGCTGACCACGACGATCCTGCCCAGCCGCGGGAACAGGCGCGCGACCAGCGCAGCGTGCCCGAAGTGGTTCGTGCCCATCTGCCGCTCGAGGCCCTGCGCCGTCAGGAGCAGGGGGCCGCCCATGACGCCGGCGTTGCAGATGAGGGCGTCGACCCGCTCGGTCTGCTCGGCGAACCTCGCGACGCTGTCCAGGTCTGCCAGGTCGAGCTCGCGGACGGCGAAGCCGGGCGCCTGCTGCCGGGAACGGGAGACGTCGCGGCAGGCGAGGACGACCTCGGCGCCCTGGTCGCGGAGCGCCCCGGCAGCCTTCAGCCCGATGCCGGAGTTGCCTCCGGTGATGACGACCGTCCGGCCGTCGAGGGTCACTTGAAGTCGGGCGGCGTGGACGTGACGGCGTTGGGGGTGTTGCTGTACGCGGGGTCGACCTTCGTGCCGCCGGCCGCCTCGGTCACGGCCCACGCACCGACGGAGTAGACGAGGACGCCCAGGACGGCGGCCACCCACAGCTTTGCCATGCCACGAACCTACCGGTTCAGCCGTCCACACCGAGGACCAGGGGCAGGACCGTGTCGGCGCCGGCGCGCCGGAGCAGCCGCGCGGCCTCCGTGAGAGTCCATCCGCTGTCGGTCCGGTCGTCGACGAGGAGCACCCGCTGCCCCGCGAGGTCCCAGGCGGGAGGTACGGCGAAGGCGCCGTGCACCGAGCGGGCGCGCTGCGCGCTGTTGCTCCCCGCCTGGGCAGGCGCCCCCACCAGGTCCAGCGACCCGAGCGGTGCCAGCCGCCCGAGCTCGCCCAGCCGGGCGGCCAGCGAGCCGACCAGCTGGGGCCTCGTCCGCGACGGCAGCGCGGCGACCGACGTCGGCCGCTCCTCCCAGTCCCAGGCGGCGAGGACCTTCACCACGGCAGCGACGACGTCGTCCGGCACGGGGCCGTCCGGTGCGCGCAGCAGCTCGCGCAGACGGGTGCCCCAGCCGAGGTCGGAGAGCCGGCCGAGGGCTCGTCCGGGCGCCGCCTGCTCCTCGACCGGGATCCGGCCCTTGAGCTCCTCGAGCCCGGTGGGCCACATCTTGCGGGGCTCGAGCACGATCCCGGGCCGCCCGAGCGCTTCCTGCGCGGCCTGCAGCGCGGCAGGGGAGACGCCGAGGCCCAGGGGGCGACCCAGGCAGGTGTCGCAGCGGCCGCACGGCGCGGCCGTCGGGTCGTCGAGCTGGCGGCGGAGGTACTCCATGCGGCAGCTGCTCGTCGTGAGGTAGTCCCGCATGGCCTGCTGCTCCGCGCGCCGGTCGGCGTCGACCTGGGCGTAGCGCTCCGCGTCGTAGGACCAGGGCTCGCCCGTCGCCGTCCAGCCCCCCTGGACCCGTCGGACAGCACCGTCGACGTCGAGCACCTTGAGCATCGTCTCGAGCCGCGTGCGCCGCAGCTCCACCCTCGGCTCCAGCGCGGCGGTGCTCAGGGTGACGCCGGTCAAGGCGTCGAGCACCTGCCGCACCTGCTCCTCGGGCGGGAAGGCGAGCGAGGCGAAGTACTGCCAGATCGCCTCGTCCTCGCGGCCCGGCAGCAGCACCACCTCGGCGCGCTCGACACCGCGGCCGGCGCGGCCGACCTGCTGGTAGTACGCGATCGGGGACGCCGGCGCGCCGAGGTGGACGACGAACCCGAGGTCCGGCTTGTCGAAGCCCATGCCGAGCGCGCTGGTGGCGACGAGCACCTTGATCCGGTTGCCGAGCAGGTCCTCCTCGGCCTGCCGGCGCTCCGCGTCGTCGCTCTTGCCCGAGTAGGCGACTGCCGAGATGCCTTGGGACACAAGGAAAGACGCGACGTCCTCAGTTGCCGCCACAGTCAGGGTGTAGACGATCCCGGACCCCGGCGCCTCGCGCAGCCAGTCCGCGAGCCAGGCGAGCCGGTGCGCGGGATCCGGCAGCACTGCCACGGACAGGTGCAGCGACTCGCGCTCGAGCGGGCCGCGCAGGACGAGGGTGTCCGTGCCCAGCTGGTGCGCGACGTCGGCGACGACGCGCGCGTTGGCGGTGGCCGTCGTGGCGAGCACGGGAACCCCGGGACGTAGGTCCTCGAGCAGCGTCCGGATGCGCCGGTAGTCGGGGCGGAAGTCGTGGCCCCAGTCGCTGATGCAGTGCGCCTCGTCGACGACGACGAGCCCGGCGGACTCCGCGAGACGCGGCAGCACCTCGTCGCGGAAGCCGGGGTTGTTCAGGCGCTCGGGGCTCACCAGCAGGACGTCCACGTGCCCGGCCGCGATCTCTGCGTACACCTCCTGCCACTGGTCGACGTTGGAGGAGTTGACCGTCGTCGCGCGGATCCCGGCGCGCTCTGCCGCGGCGACCTGGTTGCGCATGAGGGCCAGGAGCGGGCTGACGATGACCGTCGGGCCGGCGCCCACCTCGCGCAGCAGAGCGGTCGCGACGAAGTAGACCGCCGACTTGCCCCACCCGGTGCGCTGCACGACGAGCGCCCGCCGGCCGTCCTCGACGAGCGCGCTGATCGCGGTCCACTGGTCCTCGCGCAGCCGTGCCTCGGGACCTGCCAGGGCCTGGAGCACCTGCTCCGCGCGCTCTCTCACGCGTTGGACGCTAGGCGACGGCTCGGACGACGAGCGGGTCGCGGAGGCCGCCGCTGTGGACGTCGGGGTGGACGTCGGGGTGGACGTCGGGGTGGACGTCGGGGTGGACGTCGGGGTGGACGTCGGGGTGGACGTCGGTGATGAGCAGTGCGGGCGCGTCCGGCAGCGACGGCACCGGGACACGGTCGAGGACGACCAGGTCGCACGGCTCGGGTGCCGCGCGGAAGACGAACTGCGGGGGCCCGCCCTCCGCCGCCATCGCCTCGAGGTCGGCAGGCGACGGCTCGCGGGCGATCGTCTGCGACGGCCTGCTCACCCGTTCCACGGGCGTGGCGGGAGGCAGGTCGGGGACCTTGCCGGCCGGCGTCCCGGAGGGCGGCTGCACCACGACGGTCCGGCCCAGCCGCCGGCCCGCGAGCAGGCCGACGGTGCTGGCCCCGCTGCCGGACGGCGCGAGCAGGAGAACGTCGCGGCCCCGTACGAGGGCCTCGACCGCCTCCGCCTGCCACGGGTAGGGCTCGAACGCCAGCCGCAGGGGCCACTCGGGGAACGCCGGAGCCGGCCACACGTAGGGCAGGTCGTCCGGGTCGTCCGGGAACCACGGCCGGTAGAGCGCGAGGTCCTTGCGGAGCAGGTTGGAGCGGTGCGACCGGTGCACCTCCTCGGTGCCGAACCACGGCGGCAGCTCCGGTTCGAGCGGCTCGGCGCCGCCCGACCAGGCGAGCAGCTGCGGGGCGAGGGCGTCGGCGTAGCCGCGCGCTGCCCACTCGCGGCAGGAGGCCAGCCCGTACGCCACCAGCCCCGGCACGAACCCGCGCCACATCTTGGCCACCGGGTGGTTCTTCCAGCCGTACTCGGGCCAGGTCAGGGCCCGCAGGACCTGGAAGGTCTCGACGCGCTGCTTGCCGAGCCGCTTGTCGTCGAGCACGCGGCAGCTCGCCGCGAGATCCGGGTAGGGCAGGAAGGTCTGCACGGCTCAGGCAGGCAGGTCGTCCAGGTCCAGCGGCACGTCGGGATCCGCCCAGCGACGGGCCCGCTCCTCCTGCACGCGCTTCTGCCGGAGCGCGAAGCGCTCGTCACGGTGCTTGTCGATGTCTGCGGCCAGGACGCGGCGTCGGCGGCCGTCGGCTCCCAGGTGCGACGGCAGCTGGCCGTTCTCGAGCAGGGAGATCACTGCGGTGGGGGACATCCCCAGCGCGACGGCCGCCTCCTCGATGGAGAGGTCAGGTCCTCGGTCGTACTCGCTCACGACACCATCATCCCACCGGGACGACGCAGAACAGGTTGCCCTCGGGATCGGCGAGCACCGTCCAGCTGACTCCGAAGTCGCTGACCTGCTGCACCACGGTCGCGCCGAGCTCGACGGCCCGCGCGGTGTCGGCGGCGACGTCGTGGCTGTCGAGGTCCAGGTGCAGCCGGGAGCGGCCCTCCGCCAGGTCGTCGACCTGCTGGAAGACGAGCCGCGGCTGGCCCTCCGACGTCGGGTGCAGCCCGAGGTACTGGCCGAACTCGCCGCGGACGGTGGTGCCGAGCAGCGCGCACCAGAACGACGCCAGGGCGTGCTTGTCCCGGCAGTCGATCGTCACGGCCTCGAAGCGGGGGTTCACACGCGAAAGCGTAGGGTCCCCAGCATGGACTACCAGGCTGCGGTGGAAGACCTGCGCCGACAGCTCTCCGAGCTGCCGCCGGGCGCGCCCGTGCGCCTGGGCAAGAAGACGTCGAACCTCTTCCGCCCGCGGACCGACGTGTCGCAGCGCCTCGACGTCTCCGCCTTCAGCGGCGTGCTCTCGGTCGAGGAGGGCTTCGCCGAGGTGCTGGGCATGACGACCTACGAGGACCTCGTCGACGCGACGCTGCCCAGCGGCCAGATGCCGCTCGTGGTGCCGCAGCTGAAGACGATCACCCTCGGCGGCGCGGTCACCGGGCTCGGCATCGAGAGCTCGAGCTTCCGCAACGGGGTGCCGCACGAGTCGGTCGTCGAGATGGACGTGCTGACGGGTGCGGGCGAGGTCGTGACCTGCAGCCGCACGGAGAACAGCGACCTCTTCTACGGGTTCCCCAACTCCTACGGGACGCTCGGCTACGCGCTGCGCCTGCGGATCGAGCTCGAGAAGACGCGTCCCTACGTCGCCCTGCAGCACGTCCGGTGCGCCTCCGTCGCGGAGGCCGTGGAGGTCATGCGCACCCACTGCGAGAACCGGACTGCCGACTTCTGCGACGGCACCTGGTTCTCCCCGGACGAGGTGTACGTGACCCTCGGTCGTTGGGCCGACCGGGTCCCCCTGCTGTCCGACTACACCGGCATGGGCGTCTACTACCGCTCCATCCAGCAGCGCACCGACGACTACCTGACGGTCCGCGACTACCTCTGGCGCTGGGACACCGACTGGTTCTGGTGCAGCCGGGCCTTCGGGGTGCAGAACCCGACCGTGCGCCGCTGGATCCCGCGGCGCTACCTGCGCTCCGACGTCTGGTGGAAGCTCGTCGCCTTCGAGCGCAGGCACCGCTGGAAGTCCCGGTGGGACGTCCGTCGGGGCGGGCCCGAGCGGGAGGACGTCGTCCAGGACGTCGAGGTGCCGATCGACCGGCT
>Ga0070658_10001028_pt1 | contig 23881 bp, 20 predicted proteins | sample KBSC13metaG_FD_64664 | JGI IMG/M metagenome (GOLD analysis project Ga0070658, IMG submission 64664) | Corn rhizosphere microbial communities from Kellogg Biological Station, Michigan, USA - KBS C1-3 metaG | ecosystem: Host-associated > Plants > Roots > Rhizosphere > Soil ...
TGCTTCCCGTTTCTATCAGGGTCGCATCATCGGCATCACCGGCACGAATGGGAAAACGACGACGACGGAAATCATCGCCCGCATTCTCTCCCATGCCTCGCTGGGTGGCACTCCGTGCGGTAATTACGGGACACCCTTTTCTGAAGTGGTGCTGCAGCCGAATCCCCCGGAAACGGTTTCATTGGAACTCAGTTCATTCCAGCTCGAGACCATCCGCACCCTGCATCCGGTGGTGAGCGTCTGGCTGAACTTTGCGCCGGACCACATGGACCGCTACCCCACAGTGGAGTCCTATCGGGCGGCCAAGCTGCGCATTTTTGAAAACCAGGCAGCAGAAGATACCGCGGTGGTGCGCACGGGGGAGAATCTTCCGCCGGTCAGTGCCCGTCTTGTGACTTTCTCTACGGAGGATGAAACGGTAGAGTGGTTTTCAGATGGCATCGGCCTCTATCATTTCGGTGAAATGTTCCTCAATATGGAGCACGATACCAGTCTGCGGGGACTTCATAATGCAGAAAATACGATGGCGTCTCTGGCTGCATGTGCCGCCATTGGGGTGCCCCTTCAGGTCATGCGGGAAGCCCTCCATGGCTATGCTCCACCTCCCCATCGTTGCGAACTCATCCGCACTCTGGACGGCGTGGAATATCTCAATGACTCGAAGGCCACGAATCTCCATGCTTTGGAAAGTGCCCTGCGTTCCCAAACACGTCCGGTCATCCTGATCGCAGGAGGAAAGGAAAAAGGCCTGGACTACACACCGGTGGTTCCTCTTCTCCAGCAGAAGGCGATTGCCGCGGTGACTTACGGCCAAATTGCCCAGCCTCTGGCAGCGTTGTTTTCCGAAGGTGTATCCTGTCAATCCGTCACCACTCTGGCGGAGGCAGTCACCGCAGCCCGCAGTCTTGCTCCGCGCGGATCCACCATCCTGCTTTCACCCGGCACTTCTTCTTTCGATCAATTCACCTCTTACGAGCAACGCGGAAATGTCTTCCGTGATCTCGTCCAACAACTCTGCTGATTCACCCACCCACATGAAACCGAACACCCTGCCTGTCAAACGCCGCCCCGTCTCCAAAGGGGTATTCAAGCGTCTTCACGCTGTGACCGGACGAAAACAACGCGTGGCTGCCACCGCTACTGTGGAGGATATGGATGTGGATGACAATTCGTCCCGCATCTCCCGCTCTCTCACGATCATTTTCGTATTCCACATCGTTGTCCTGGGACTGATTTTTTTCCATCAGCAGTATCTGAATGGCCACACCCCTGCGGTGCCTGCCAAGGATGAGGCCAAGCTGATGCCTCTCCCCAACACGACTCCTCAGGATGCGCGGCGTGAGAATTACCCGATGCTCTCTTCCGGTGATAATGCTTACACGGTGAAGACCGGAGATAATTACAGCCGCATCGCTGCGGGCTTCAATGTGGATGAAGCGGAGCTGCGCAAGGCGAACAATGATCGCGATATTCAAGCCGGCCTGATGCTGAAAATCCCACCTGCAAGGGTGACGCCTGCCCCTGTGCCGGTGGCTGCAAAAGTACCATCAGCTACTGCGGCTGCAGACGATGGTCTGGTGGCAGCCATTCCTGTGAATGGTGCTCCCAAGGCGATTGTCGTGCGTCCCACCGTCGCACATGCTGATACAGCCGTTCCTGCCGTCCCATCTGCCTCTTCCGGAAAAACCTACGTCGTCCAGCCGGGTGACAGCGTCTGGCGTATCGCCAACCGCTTCAAGGTGGATCAGAACAGCCTGATGAAAAAGAATGGCATCTCGGATGCCCGGAAATTGAAGACAGGAATGAGCTTGGTGATTCCCTGATCTCCCACCCTCCAGCACTCCATGACACGCTACAGTTCCCTCATCCTATGCACGGCAGTAGCCGCTCTGGTTGCGCTTGGCTTGATCATGTTGACGAGCACAAGTGTGTGGGTGAAGGGCGTGGAGGAGCCCTACCTCTTCCTGCGCAAGCAATCCATCATGGTGGCAGTGGGGCTGGTCGCCGCCTTGATGTGTGCGAATTTCCCCACCGATTGGCTCAGACGTTTCTATCCGTGGATACTGGGGATCACCTGCATTCTGTTGATTTTGTGCTATGTCCCAGGCGTTAGCATGGAGGTTTATGGATCCAAGCGCTGGATCCGCATGCCTGTCATCGGTCAGTTCCAGCCTTCGGAAATGGCCAAGCTGGTGACGGTGATCTGTCTCGCAGCATGGTTTGCCCGCTGGCAAACGGAAGTCTCCACTTTCTGGCGCGGCTTCATCATGCCGGGCATTATTGCCGGATTGCCCTTGATCCTCATTGCCGGAGAAACAGACGTCGGTTCAGCGCTTTCCTTGTCCGTAGCCGTGGGAGCCATCATGTTCTCCGTAGGCACCCGCTTGATTTATCTGGTGCCTACCATCGTCGTCACCATGTCCGGTGCATGGTATTATGTTTCCCATAACATCAACCGGATGTCCCGGATCGATGCATGGCTTCATTTGGACGATCCCGTCCATCAGCTTGACAAAGGCATGCAGCAATGGCGGGCTCTTCTTGCGCTTGGCAATGGTGGTCCATGGGGAGTGGGGCTGGGCAATGGCATCGAAAAATTCGGCACGCTCACCTTTGCCCACATCGATTTCATTTTCCCTGTCGTGGGAGAAGAACTGGGGCTGCCCTTCACGCTGGGAGTCGTCGTCTGCTATGTGCTCATCGCCGTGGCGGGATGTGGCATCGCCTTGCAAGCTACCAATCTTTTCAATCGTGCACTCGCTCTGGGGCTCACCTGCGTGATCGTGGTCCCGGCGATTCAGAATATTGCGGTGACCACTGCGATGCTGCCAAATGATGGCCTTCCCCTGCCATTTGTAAGCTACGGCGGCACCAGCTTGGTCTTCAGTCTTGCGGCCGTGGGATTGCTCGTAGGCATCCACCGCCGATCACAGGCCGTGGCGGCTACCGAGTTTCCTCTTTCCCGGCAGGCCCGCTTGGCCGTCCGACTTTAGGACTGCGCACCTGTGGCGTCTTGCGTTCGTAGAATGTAAATCAATTAACTCATTGGCACTTGAGAGTTGCCAGAAACGTGGATTCTTGTGACGTGGCAGGTTGACAACCCCGGTCGTGGTTGACCAATCTGCGACACGCGCAACAAGGAGTGTTCTCCTGTCGCGTGCAAAAAACCACTCCAAGGATTCCAAACCCAGTGTTTTCCAACGAAGATTATCTCGCAGAATTGCTTGCCGAAGCTAACTTGGTAAGCGCCAATCAGATCGATGATGCCCGGAATGCCATTTCCGGGGGACAATCGATAATCGAATACCTTTTGGGCAATTCCACCCTCAGCGAAGAAGACATCGCCAATACGATGGCAGCCAATGCAGGCATTCCCTTCATCCGGCTGTCTGAGATGAGCTTCGACCCCGCGATAACGGAATCCATTTCCGAGGATGTGGTCCGCCGCTACAAGGTTTTGCCGGTGGTGGATGATGGAATGACACTTTCGGTCGCTGTTGCTGACCCACTCAATTTCGACATGTTGGACAGTCTCCCGCACCTCATCGGTCGGGATTTGAATTACTACTGTGCCACCCACCAGGATATCAAGGAGCACATCCGCCAGTTCTATGGCATGGATCAATCCGGCTCTTCCGATAGCATCGGACTCAGCGTGACCAGTGCAGATGGTGAAGGTGCCACTGGTGATGACGCACCCATCATCCGGCTGGTTTATCAAACGCTTACAGAGGCCTTCCGCTTGAAGGCATCCGATATTCACATCGAGCCATTGGAGACCTCTGTCCGCATCCGCTACCGCATGGATGGCAAGCTGGTCCAGGTGGACTCCCACCCGAAAAAACTTCTCCCGGCCATCATCGCACGTCTGAAAGTGATGAGCGGCTCCATGTCCATCGCGGAAAAGCGCATGCCGCAGGACGGCCGCATCCAACTGAAGATGGGCGACAAGGAAATCGACCTTCGTGTTTCCTCCGTCCCATCCAATCATGGCGAATCCATCGTCATGCGGATTCTTGATAAATCCGCGCTCATGCTTGGTCTGCCAGAGCTTGGTTTCTTCTCGGATGACCAGGCTGTTTTCGAGCAGATGCTTGGCTTGCCAGATGGTATTCTCCTCGTCACAGGACCTACTGGCTCCGGAAAGACGACCACCCTTTACGGCTGCCTCAACGTCATTAACCGCCCTGACAAAAAGATCATCACTGTCGAAGATCCGGTGGAATATGAACTCCCCGGCATCAATCAGGTGATGGTAAAGGCGGATGTGGGCATGACCTTTGCAGCAGCTCTCCGCGCCATGCTGCGCCAAGCGCCGAACATCATCATGATCGGGGAAATCCGGGATGCGGAGACGGCAAACATCGCCATCAATGCTTCCCTGACCGGTCACTTGGTCTTCTCCACGCTTCACACCAATGACGCACCTTCTGCCGTTGCCCGTTTGGCAGATATCGGCGTGAAGCCGTTCCTCATCGCCTCTGCGGTGCGCGCGGTGCTGGCCCAGCGTCTGGTCCGCAAGCTGTGTGCTGTCTGTAAAACCCCGGCGGATCTTACCGAAAAGGAGATGCGGGCTCTTTCCCTTGATCCTTCTCGGATGGCGGGTGCCACCATTTACGGTCCTGTGGGCTGCGAAAAATGTCGGGGCAATGGCTACAAGGGCCGGATGGGTATTTTCGAACTCTTCGTCATCGATGACGAAGTCCGCCAGATGATCAACAATGGCTTGGCCAGCTCTCAACTGCGCCGCCGCGCGCGTGAACTCGGCATGCGCACCCTCCGGGAGGATGGTATCCGCAAGGTCCTGGCAGGCCTTACCTCTGGCAGTGAAGTGGTCCACACCACCATGTCAGACCTCGACTGATCCAATTTTCAAAAACCCTTTCGTTTCCAAGTCCCATGGACCACAAACAGCTCATTGAACTTTTCCAATCCCGCGGTCTGATTGATCGCTCGCTCGCACAGGACATCCTCGCGGAAGTCGATCACAGCGGGAAGGAAATCGCAGAGATTCTCGCAGATTACCAGGTCATCAATCATCGTAATGATGTCTGGCCTGTGGTTGCTTCCGAACTGGGAGCACAGATGGTGGATATCGCCAACTGGGTTCCGCCGGAAGCCATTCTGGCCCTTGTTCCTGCGGGGACGGCCCGCCTTCACGGCTGTCTTCCGGTTAATTTTGATGAAACCGGCCTGTATGTGGCTCTCGTCGATCCCCTCAATCCACAAACGGTCGAGGATCTTCGTTTCGCTCTGGGTCGGGAAATCAATGTGGTGGTCGCTCCAGACTATCTTGTTGAGCAAAAAATCAACGATTGTTACGGCGGCGAAGGCAAGGCGATGGAGGATATCCTGAGCCAGTTGGAAGTCGGCACGAACAATATGACCCAGGCGGAATTGGAAGCAGAGGCGAACTCTGCCCCCATCATCCGCTATGTGGATCTGGTGCTCTATCAGGCCATCAAGGAAAAAGCCTCCGACATTCACTTCGAGCCGTTTGAAAAAGATTTCAAGATCCGCTACCGGGTGGACGGTGCCCTTTATGAAATGGCTCCGCCGCCGATCCATTTGGCGCTGCCGATCATTTCCCGCGTAAAAGTCATGGCGAACATGAACATCGCGGAAAAGCGCGTCCCTCAGGATGGCCGCATCGTCAAGCAGGTGGGCGAAAAACAGGTGGACATGCGTGTTTCCTCGCTGCCTACGCACCATGGAGAGTCTGTGGTACTCCGGGTGCTGGACCGTTCCTCCGTAAATCTTTCCCTCGAGAATCTAGGCCTTCCCGATCACATTTTCGAATACATCACGGACACCATCGAGAAGCCGAACGGTATCTTCATCGTGACCGGTCCTACCGGTGCCGGTAAGACGACCACACTCTATGCTGCCCTGAGGCGCATCAATACCATCGATTCCAAACTTCTCACGGCGGAAGACCCGGTGGAGTATGACATCGATGGCATCATCCAGATTCCGATTCACGAAGCGATCGGGCTCGATTTCCCGCGCGTTCTCCGGGCGTTCCTTCGTCAGGATCCGGACCGGATCATGATCGGGGAAATGCGGGATAAGGAAACAGCCACCATCGGCATTCAGGCGGCCCTTACCGGTCACTTTGTGCTCTCCACGCTGCATACGAATGATGCGCCAGGTGCTGTGACCCGTCTGGTGGATATGGGGTGTGAGCCTTTCCTGGTGGCTGCTTCCCTGGAAGGTGTGCTCGCCCAACGTCTGGTAAGAACGATTTGTAAAGAGTGCCGCTCTCCCTATGAGCCGAATGAGGCGATCCTCAGCCAGCTCGGGATTTCTCCCCATGAGTTGGGGGATAAGCAGTTCTTTACAGGTGCCGGATGTCCAGTTTGTGGCCAGACGGGTTACCGTGGCCGCCGTGGCCTCTACGAATTGCTAAACGTCAGCGATCCGATCAAGGAACTGATCACTGAGCGCGCTCCGACGGTGGTCATCAAGCAGAAGGCTGTCGAATTGGGGATGAATACCCTGCGTGAAGATGGCCTCCGTAATATCTACACAGGCGCCACCACGATTGAAGAAGTTCTGAAATATACCTGATCTCAGGCCGATCCGACTTGCTTCCTTACCCAAAAAAATCCCCAATCCTATTTCAAAGACCCCTTAACCCATGGCAAATTTTCAATATTCCGCCCTTGATGCCAAAGGCGAGCAAACCACTGGTGTGCTCGCTGCTGCCAGTGAAGCTGAAGCGATCCAAAAGCTTCGAGGCCAAGGCCTTTATCCGACTCAAATCGTCGAAGAAGGAAAAGCAGTAAAAGGGGCCAAGGGCGCGAAGGCGAAACCTGCTCCTGTTAAAGGAAAGGCAAAGGGTAAGGCGGCTCCAAAAGCCAAGACGGGTGGGCGTGTGAAGCCGAAGAATCTGATGATTTTCACCCGCCAGCTGGCCACGCTGATCGATTCCGGCCTGCCACTGTTGCGGAGTCTCACCGTTCTGGGCAAGCAGGAGCCCAATCCGGCTCTGCGGACCACGCTCAATACTCTGGCGGATTCCGTGCAGGGCGGCGCCACCTTCTCGGAATCCCTCGCGCAGCACCCTAAGATTTTCAACAAGCTCTACGTAAACATGGTTAAGGCCGGTGAGCTGGGCGGTGTTCTTGAAATCGTCCTCAATCGTCTGGCCGAGTATCAGGAAAAGGCCCAGAAGCTGAAGAACAAGATCGTCTCCGCCATGGTCTACCCGGTGATCGTGATGTTCATCGCCATCGCCATCCTGGTCTTCCTCATGATTTTCATCGTGCCGAAGTTCAAGGAGATGTTTTCCAGTACCGATCAGCAACTTCCGCTGATTTCTCAAATCGTCTTCGGTATGTCCGAGTTCTTCCTCGCCCGGCCATTGATCGTGCCGAACGTGGTATTTGTCTTCCTGGTGGTGGGCCTGTTTGTCTTCCTCTTCAATCTTTGGGGTAAAACGGTTGGTGGCCGTAAAACCATTGATACTGCCAAGCTCAAGCTGCCCATCATCGGAGATATTCAGCGGAAGAGCGCGGTCTCCCGCTTTTCCCGCACCTTGGGCACCTTGGTAACTTCCGGTGTTCCCATTCTGCAGGCTCTCAATATTACCCGCGATACCGCAGGGAATGTCATCATCTCCTCCGCCATCGAAAAGGTGCATGAAGCGGTGAAGGAAGGTGAATCCATCGTTACCCCCCTTCAAGCTTCTGGAGTGTTCCCAAACATGGTGATCTCCATGGTGGACGTGGGTGAGGAAACCGGTCAGCTCCCGGAAATGCTTCTGAAAGTTGCGGATGTTTACGACGATGAGGTGGACAACGCAGTTACCGCGCTTACATCCATCCTTGAGCCGATCATGATCGTGATTCTCGCGATGGTCGTTGGTTCCGTGGTGTTTGCCTTGTTCCTGCCGCTGATCAAGATGATCTCCACCATGGGCAATGCGTCCTGAATTTTTTCCTCCTTCACCCACAGGAATATGAAACCCTTCAAACGCAAGTTACCTGCCGCCTTCACGCTCGTGGAGCTCTTGGCAGTGATTGTCATCATCATGCTTTTGTTCGGCATGGTTCTGGGCGGCCTCAAACTGGCGGGTGATAAACAGAAGAACGAGCAGACACGCGTTCAACTGGCCCGCATTGCCAATGGTCTTGAGGAATACAAGATGGATAAGGGGCTGTACCCCGCCACGCCAGATGGTGATGGATCCCGTAATTCCAACGAGCTTTTCCAAAAATTGTATTGGGATTCCAATGATGATGGAAACGGTGCGGATGGGGACGATAACCAGAAGATCTACCTCAGCGAGCTGGACCCGAAGAACATGAAATTGAAGTGGTTGGACGGAACCAATCCGGGCAACTACAAGATTGTGGATGCTTGGGGAAAAGAGATCTACTATCGGTCCGGCAAGGACGAATCCGGTAATTCAAACAACAGCACCACCAACGACGATTTCGATCTCTGGTCTTCCGGTAAGGATGGCGGCACCAAGCCTGATCCAAACAACAAGGAAAACCGGGATGATGTGAAAGCCCACTAAAGGGCATTTTTCACGAAACTTTCTTTCATCTGGACGCCCGCCCTTATGGCGGGCTTCCTACTTAAATCTAATGAGCGACGAATCTGCTTCCATTGAATCTGTACAGCCTTCTGCTGATCCAGTCCCAGCCAAGGCCCGAAAAGTTTCCACCCCGCGGGCTAAAAAAGCCGCGAAAGTCAAAGTGGTGGCTCCTGAGGAAGAGGCTCCTGCTCCCGCTCCAGTGGCCGTAGTGGAACCTGTCATTGCTTCTCCAGAAGACTCCTCGGATGGTGACTGGCCGGAACCGGAAGCCGCATCCTCCGGATCGCAGGCCGCTGGTGAAAATCCCAAGCGGAAACGCCGTCGGCGTAAGGGCAAGGGACAAGGCAATGCTGCACACAACAACCATGGGCAGGAAGAGGGGCACGTTGTAACTGCAGGCCCTGAGCAGGTCTCTGGGCCACAACCGTCTGCCTCTTCTCACCCGCAACAAGCTCCTCGTCCTCCTCAGCAACATCAGCCTCAGCAACAGCGGGCGAAGGTGGAGCCGGATCAACTGGCGAGGAAAGCCTGGAAGATCTTTCTGGCGGAAGTGAGCGAGGAAGGTGTGGCTCTGATCGGTGATCAGGATGCGAAGGAATTGGCCCGCCGCTGCTTCCGTCTGGCAGAAATCTTCATTGAAGAGCAAAGCCGCCGCCGCTGATCCAATCAGTTGGTGGCGAGGCGTCACTAACTACATGTAAAGGCGTGTGTTCTTCCCTTGGCCCGATGAGGTTGAGGGAAGCTGTATAACTTGTCTCACGGTTGGTTCTTTATTACCCAGGCATCTTTAATGCACGCTCTGGGTATACCCACAAAAAAGGCGCACAATTGATGTGCGCCTTTTCGATTGGGAAAATGGGGCTTATCGGCCGGCCTCGTTTGCCTTGCGTTCGATCTTTTCACCCAGCCGTTGCAGGCCTTTGCCTGTTTGCTGGATGGCATTATCGAGTTTCTGGCCTGGAGTCGTTGTCGGTTCTTCACCGATAACAACTTCAGATTCCGGCACCATGGGTTCTTCCACACCGATTTCCTCTTCAGGAGGAGTCGGTGCAGCGGGAGCTTCTTCCACCACGACAGCGGGCGGAACAACGACAGGGGCCACGACCTTTTCACCCACAGGAGCAGGTTGGACCGTCACCGTTTCCTCTTTTTTACAGGAAACCAATGCAACGCCCATGAGGGCGGGGATGAGAAGCTTAAGGCTCATAAGTAGGGGAAAGTAGCATGCTCTGGCTTTCCGTCGATTAGTAAACATCGCGGAGATAGCGCTTTTCCTTCTTGAGCTGGGAAATGAAGGCCGCGGCTTCCTCTGGTGAAAGCTTGCCATGCTCTTCGGCCACCTTGTGGAGGGCGGCATCCACATCCTTGGCCATGCGCGAGGCATCTCCGCAGATGTAGAAGGCAGCACCTTCCTGGAACCAGGCCCAGAGTTCGGCACCTTTTTGAATCATGAGATTCTGCACATAGACTTTTTCCTTCTGGTCGCGTGACCATGCCAGATCGATCTGAGTGAGGGTGCCATCCTTTTGGAAGCCCTTGAGCTCTTCCTCATAGAGGAAGTCGCTCTTGCTGTTGGGATTGCCGAAAAACAACCAGTTCTTACCCTTTGCCCCGCTGGCCTTGCGCTCTTCAAGGAAGGCGCGGAAGGGAGCGATGCCCGTGCCAGGGCCGCACATGATGACCGGGACATTGCCATCCGCAGGCAGGCGGAAGGCATTGTTTGCGTGAACGAATACGCCTGGCTGCACGCCGTCCTTGATCCGATCGGACAGGAAGGTGGAGCAGATACCGCCGCGCTTGCGACCGAATGAGTTGTAACGGACGATGCCTACACAGAGGTGAACCTCACCAGGGTGGGCGTTCGGACTGGAGGCGATTGAGTAAAGGCGGGGCTGAAGTTTTTTCAGCACGGAGACGAAGTCTTCTCCATCCGAGAAATCCGCAGGATGATCGACAACGAGGTCAATCAGGTCACGGCCCCAGCAGAAATCGTCCCAAGCCTTTTTGTCATCAGCAAGAACCAGAGAGCGCAGGAACGGTGAGCCGCTGCGTGATTGCCATTTCTGGATAAGGGACTTGTTGATGGTGCCGATATCGAAATGCTTGAGAAGGGCCTCGCGAAGCGGGACTTCACCACCATCCGGCAGAGGCACATTGCCAGCCTTGAAGGGAAGATTGGCGATGATTTCATCCACCACATGCTCCGGATTGACCGGGTATACCCCCAGGGCATCTCCTGCTTCGTAGCTGAGACCGGATCCTTCCAAAGAGAAGGCGATGTGGTGGGTTTCCTTGCTGCCTGCGCCGTTGAGGTTGAAATTCTCAATGACGGGCGATGGGAACGGGTTCTTCTTGGAATAGCCGGCTTCCACGGGCTCGCTGTTGGCGGCAGCTACGGGAGAGGCGGAAGTAGCAGGGCTGAGAACGGCCAAAACGGCGGCGGACCATTGAGCGAAAGGACCGTCCGGATCCACATCCACGTCCACACGTGGGCTGAGGCTAGTGGCTCCAAGCGCTGCGAGGCGGGTATCGAACTCGATGCCGCACTTGCAGAAATCCGGATAGCCGGAGTCTCCCAAAGCGAGCACGGAGTAGGAAACGCCATCCAATTTAGGGGCGGCATCGCTGAGCAGCCATGAGTGGAGATCTGCAGCGGAATCCGGCGGCTCACCATCTCCATAGGTTGAGGTAATGATCAGCAGGTTCTTTTCCTGTGGGAGCTTGTTCCGGTCGTAGGTCGCCATATCGGCGATTTCTGCCTCGAAATTACCCTTCTTGAGAATTTTCAGGAGTTTCTTGGCCAATCCTTCCGAATTACCGGTTTGAGATCCGTAAAGAACGGTGACCGGGATGGCTGGACCGCTGGCAACGGATGCCGAACCGCTGGTGGCCAGGATTTGAGCCAGGAAAGTGCCAAGCCATGTGCGTTGCTCCGTGGTGAACGGAGCGTCATCGGGGATAAGGATCGGAGAGGCCATTGCTCGAGTAATAACCGGTCACAGCCGGGCTGCGGACGGTGCGTAAATGCTGCCCGTGATTCAAGCCCGGATCGTGCCAAATTTTCACCGGATTCATGAAGAGTATTCCGGGCAGCTATGAGTATTTCAAATCCTTGGAAGGATCCAACTCGAAGTCCATGGTGAAAAGTGAGGCTGTGGCAGGCTTCAAATACTTTTCGGACAGTTTTAAATAGTAAGGGTCATCCAGAGTGACTCTCAGTTTCTCAAGTGAATCGACTTCAATGGAGAAGAAGAACGACCATTGGGAATCCGGATCCAGGTTGCGACCGGATTTCACGCTCAGAACTTCCGGGATTTTAAGCAGGAGACTCCGGCTGGTTCTAACCAGTTCCTCAAGAGCTGCCGCATCCACCTCATCTTTGAGCTGGAAGTAAACGACGTGGTTGATCATTGGGTAGAGGCCTCAGGATTTCCAGTTCAGGGCACCTTTTTTCAGCGCGTAAACGTAAGCGAAAAAGAGGATGCCTGCGAAGCCGGCCATGCTCACCAATGCGGTGGCGCCATTTGCCAGAAGATCGCGGAACTGGACGGCCCATGGATACATGAACACGACCTCAATGTCAAAAATGACGAACAACATCGCCACCAGATAGAACTTCACGGAGAAACGCGGGGCGCCTTCACCGATGGGCAGCATGCCGCATTCGTAGGCTGTATCCTTCGTTTTGTTACGCTTTGCGGAGCGTCCCACGATCACACTCAGAGCCAGAACCACAATTGCAAAGCCGATGGCGATAAGGACCTGAAGAAGGACGGGGAGATAATCGTGGGGCATAAGCTCTCAGTTACTTTCTTTTATTAAACGCGGTGGGCAGGGATGGGTAGAAAAAAAACCCGCGTCTTTTCAGACGCGGGTTCTTCAGAAATCGAAAACGATACCGGATCAGGCTTCTTCGCGGGCAGCTTCTTGAGCTGCTGCATAGGCACTGGAGGCTTCGTGAACACGGGAAGTGCCCTTATATTCCTTGCCGATTTTTTCGACGAGGCCGCGGGTCACAAGGTTTTGAAGTTTTTCATAGGCACGGAGGCGAAGCATTTCTTCTCCACCGCTCACCGCATTGCGGAGTTTGAGGTTCTCGAAAACACGCTCGAAGAGATCGTTGAATCCAAATACTTTCTTTTCGGCTAATACATTACAAAGTTCATCAGTAACATGGTCAGGAAGTCGACGTGAGAACCGGGTACGTTTCGTGGTGGTTGCCATAACGACACCATAATGGCACAAGAACGTTACAAAAGCGACTCAAAAAAAACAGATTGATCGAAAGGCGTGCCAGATATTTTGCAAGAATTAAGTTTTGTGAAATTTAAAATTCTTCGCGCATGGTGGCTTGACAGGAGAAGAGTTTTCTCCACTGTGCGCGTCCCGCTGCGTCGGAAACGTGGATGGGAACCCCAGATCTCATGAAAAAGGAAATTCATCCGAAATACAACCCGGTCATCTTCGTAGACATGACCACTGGCGCGCGTTTCATCACCCGCTCCACCAAGTCTTCCGAAAAGAAGGAAGTGATCGACGGCGTGGAATACAGCGTGATTTCCGCTGGTATCACTGCTGACTCCCATCCGTTCTTCACGGGTCAGAAGCAGTTCGTGGACACCGAAGGCCGCATCGACAAATTCCAAAAGCGTTTCGGTGCCGTCCGTCGCGTTGGGAAGCCGAAGGTTGGCTGATCTGCCAAAATTCCCAGATTTCACCAAAACGCCCGTCTGCCTCGTCGCAGTCGGGCGTTTTGTTTTGCGTAATGGCGCGCGCCTGTTTTTTCTCAGCGCGTGCTCGCGAAACGTATCATTCCCTGCCTTGATGTAACTGATGGCCGTGTGGTCAAAGGTGTGAATTTCGTCGATTTGATCGACGCTGGAGATCCAGTGGAAAGCGCGATCGCCTATAGCGAGCAGCAGGCAGATGAACTGGTATTTCTAGACATCACCGCATCTTCGGACAACCGCAGCACCATGGTGGATGTGGTTCGCCGCACGGCTGAGAAATGTTTCATTCCGCTCACGGTGGGCGGCGGCATCCGCAGTGTGGAGAACATGCGTGAAATGCTGATGGCGGGAGCGGACAAGGTGGGAATCAATACTTCCGCCGTGACGAATCCTGATCTGATCGATGCAGGAGCCAAGGCATTCGGCAGCCAGTGCATTGTCGTGGCGATCGATGCCAAGAGGGAAGGTCCCGGCAAGTGGGGCGTTTACACTCATGGCGGGCGGAAGGCCACAGGGCTGGATGCCGTGGAGTGGGCGAAGGAAGTCTGGCGCCGTGGGGCAGGGGAGATTCTCCTTACCAGCATGGATGCGGATGGTACCCAGGCCGGCTACGATATAGGCCTCACCGCCGCTGTTTCATCCGCCGTAGGCATCCCGGTCATCGCCAGCGGAGGAGCGGGAAATCTTGATCACATGGTGGATGTGCTGGATGCTGGAAAAGCGGATGCCGTTTTGGCCGCCAGTATTTTCCACTTTGGCAAATACACCGTAGGAGAAGCGAAGCGCCACTTTGCCGAGCGTGGTGTACCCGTGAGGCCGATCACGAAGTAGTCAAAATCTGACGACTTCCTTTAAGTGAGTGCTCAGCAGGACGCACTCGATTAAAGCGTCCTTGTGAATCGCCTGAATGGCTGAGCGATACATTTCCATTTGTGAAGCGTGACGTTCCGTTAGAATAGCCATGCTTTCGGTAGCGTCTGTTTTAAAATCGATAATCTCCACGCGCGTTACCTTGCCTGAGGCATCCCGGTGTAGGTGCAGGCGATCAATGGTGCCGCTCAGCCACTTGCCATCCACCACGGCATCGATGGGTTGTTCCCGATAGAGCTCCACGCTGTGGTCAGTCTTTTTAAACAGGATGTGGATGGCGGGCACTTTGAGTAATTCCCCCATCTGGCGGGCGATGGCAGCATCTGGAAACGAAAGCACATCTTCATCCAGCCAGCCGATTTCCTCAAAGGCCGCGTGGATTGCATTACCATACTCCATGCCTGCGGTGGATGCCGGATCAGCGGCGGCTTTCGCCCGGCTGGGTGTGATTTTATCCCTCCGGGGAACGGCCGGGAGTAGTGCAGGCAGTGAAGTTTCCAATTCCTTGGGAGCAAGGAGAGGCGTGCTATGCCACCATGCACTGGAGCCAGATTGATAGATAATACCGGATTTTTCATCGCTCCCGATGGTGCGGGCCAGCCAATTGGCCAGAGACGGCTTGCAGAAATCCTGCTTTTCGGGAGGTGCCTCCAGTAAAATGTAGAGTCCTCGCTTGGCGCGGGTGAGCGCGACGTAGAGTGTACAAAAGGCTTCGTAACGCTGGTTCATTTCCCAGCGCTCCTCAGCGGCTTTCATTTCTGGTAAAAGCTGGCGTGCCCATTTGGGCGGTGTTTGGCAGAGCCATCCGTCGCCTTCGGCTACTGTGAAATATTGGGCGGAGGGAATGGAATCGTTCGGGAGATCCGGGATGATGACTACATCGAAGCCCAGGCCCTTGGATTTATGAATGGTCATCACCTGTACCGCAGCAGCGCCGGGGCTTTGGGAAACCTGCAGTCTTTCGATCCATGCGGCCGCTTCCTTTACGGTGGCTCCCCCTTGGGCATCCAGGTCTGCCAGGGCTGCAATGATGTCTCCAGCGCGGCGTTTGCCGAATTCAGATAGATCCAGCCACTTCATTTCTATCACTTCCTCAACCATTCCGGCGAAGCCGATATGGGCCGCTCTAGCAGTAAGCGCCTCCCACACTTGATACCACGCGTCGCCATGCTTTTCGCGAAGCAAATGGGCGAAGGGGGACATCTCCACTACCTTTTCTGCAAACTGATCCGCAGGGTCTGCCAACCATTTCAGAAGATGTGAAAGCACGATGCCCACCGGGTTATCGTTCGCGGGTTCACGCCTGCCTTCTTCGATTACATCAAAGCCCGCTGCGCGTAAAAAGTCCGCCACTTCACGCACCAGGGTATTGCTGCGCACCAATACTCCGCAGGATAGGGCACGCTTCCCGATCTCCAACTCGCCCAGCAATCCCGTTAGCCGTTCCAGCCGCTCTTCCCATGATCCCTCCACCACTTCCACTCGGGCTTCGCCCTGCTTTTCCGGCAGGGTGAGGGGATGGGCTGAAAGGTGATCCTGCCATTCCCAGCGGGCGGCGGATTTTCCAAATAATTCCGCCAGGGTCTCCTGGTCTTGAAACACATGGTTCACCAGTGCCAGCACTTCCGGCGAGGAGCGCCAGGATTCGGACATCGGTTCGATTTCCAGCCCGCCCCTGTAGCGTTCGGAAATTTCATCGAAAAGATTCACCTCACCTCCTCGCCACGCGTAGATCGCCTGTTTCTTGTCACCCACCACGAACATCGAGCCAGTGCCTTCTCCGGCAGCCTCATCGATCAGCGGAAGGAGTCCCAGCCAGTCGGCCCGGCTGGTATCCTGAAATTCGTCCAGCAGCCAGTGTTCGTAGCGGGCATCCAATCGGAAATCCACAGCCTCCCGGCGCAGTCGCGCATCCTCACTGGCTGCCCAGCCACCCATGAGGAGCTTGACGTCATCGAACCCCAACCGCCCGCGCTGACGAAGGCGGGACTCACACTCCACATCATAAACGGCCACCACTTCTCTAACGGCACGAGTGCGGACGATGGCGGCTGCCATTTCACAATGTGCTGCCAGATGGGCCATGTCCCGCAGTGCCTGGCCAGCCGGTCCGGGAATGATGAATTCCTTATAAAAGCGGATCTCTAGCGGCCCATTGGGGTCAGCTGCTTTCTCCAGAATGCTGCTGAGTAGAGCAGATGCATTGCCCAGGCTGCCACTGCCGATGGTGTGTTGCTCCAGGGTATCAATGACTTTTTCCAGTGCCGCTTCCTGCCGCTTGTCCGTGTAGGTGATACCGGAAAGGCCACGTCTCACCTTGGCTGCGAGGGCGCTTTTCTGCGCTTCCCATTCGTCCAGGGAAATTTCTGTTAATGAAGAAGGTCCCCATTCCACTTCATGGGTGCGGCGATAATGGCCCTGCCATTCGCGGACAAAATCCCGCAATCCGGCACTCACGCTCTGGCCTTCTTTTCCCAGTGAGGCCCGGCGGAATGCGTGGAGAAATTCCTCCTCCGTTTTTTGCGGTAGTGTCTCGCCTAACAAATCGGCCAACAGTTCATCCGCAATCGCCTCTGCCCGGGGACCCTCCAGCAAATCGAATTTTCCACCCGTCAGTCCCAGTTCGTATTGAAAACCACGGACGACTTTGGAAAAGAAACTATCCATCGTGCCGAGTGTGAGTTTCGGAAGTGCGTGGACCACTTTGGCCAGCACTTCAGAGAAGTCCGCCTCTGCATTGCTGATCGCTTTCCGAAGATTGGCGGCAGCTTTTTCATTACTTGCAGCTTCTGCCAGTTTGGTAAGAACAGAGTCGGTGAATTCTCCTGCGGCTTTTCGGGTAAATGTGAGGGCAACGATCTTTTCCGGCTCGATTCCTCCCGCCACCAAACCGATCACCCGGTTGCCGAGCTGGAAGGTTTTACCCGATCCTGCCGAGGCAAGGATGAGGAGGTTTTTTGAGAGGATATTCATAAAGTGCTTATCCTATCAGATAATTGCATGGGATTTTCAAGGTTCCTGCTTCGCAGAAAAGTCGGTATCCGCCAGGATGTTCGGCCCTTGATTGCCTTCCTGCTTGTTATCCTGATAGCCAGAGGCGGGCAGGCCTTTTTCCAAAGTGATGCCGGCGCCCTTGTTACGGGAAATTTCGTTTTTTGTGACAGTCAGAGCGGAGGCGGTAGATCGGACGGCAATGCCTCCCAGATGATTGTCGCTCACGGTGTTGGCGGTAATTCTTCCAGATGCACCACTGTCCACCACAATGCCAAATTCGTCATTCCCGGTGACTTGATTGTTTTCGAGCAAAACGACGGCGGAAGAATTATCTGCGTGGATTCCATTGCGGGTATTCATTTCGCAACGGCTGCCCACGACGGTGAGTGAAGCCCCATTCCAGCTTTCGATGCCATGTTCGTAGTTGTGGAGTGCCTCTGATTCACGGATTTCCAGAGAACTGCCCTTACCGATGGCAGCAGCTCCGTTCCAGCCGTTTTCAGAAAAGCGGCTGCGGATGACTGTCGCCTTGCCGCCATCGATGACGACCAGGCCGTGGCCGCTGGCTTCCATGAAACGGCAGTTGTCAAAGGCGGCATTACTCCCTTGGACGAGAGCTGCCGAAAAGCGATCCTCACCGATGGCGAAGGTCTCATGACGAAGGGTGATGCCGCTGATCCGGACGTTTTTCGCCTGCGGCTTCAAAGTCAGCGCGCAGCCATCCAATGCCGGGCATTCAATGATGGTCTTGGTTGGGCCTGCACCTTGGATTTCGATGCTGGTGGAAACGGCGAGAGGTCCTTTCCAAGTTCCTTCTCCCAGAATGATGCGATCATTTTCATGCGCTCCAGCCAGAGCTTCCTCGGGGGTGGCGAAATCTCCCGGAATATGAATGGTCCGGCCATATGTGGCCATTTTTTCCAAGGCTGCTGTCACCTCCGGGTTATTGGGCGCCAGCGATGTTGCTTCGCGTAGAAAATCCAGAGCCTGTTGATTGAAGTTTCCGTTATCCAATGCCTTTGCTTGTTGAAGAAGGGTCAGTGCACGTTCCTGATCCGCAGCCTCTTTTTTCTCCCCAGCTTGGATTTGTGTCTGGAGAGCCAGGATCACTTCATCTTTCGGATAAGCGGTAATCAATGGCTGGGCTGCTGCAGAGGCCGCCTTCCAATCACGGGCATCCATGTGTTTACGGACGATTTCCACCACGGCATCCCGCTCATGAAGCACGCGCGCAGAGGAGATGCGGGTGAGAAGCTCTGCCGCCTCTTTTTCCGCAGGATATTTGGCCAGAACCTGGCGGGCGGCTGCTTCCGCCTCTGCCCATCGTGCGGCTTCCAACTCGGCCCGGGCCTGACCCGTCCAGTAGCCGATGAATTGCTGCTGTTCCTCCACCATGCCCGCTTCGATGCTGCGGCGCCCTTCCGCAATCAGGTGCGAGGATGGAGAAAGTCTTTCGATTTCATCATAAACCTTCGCGGCATCCGGCCAGCGGCGGTTTTCGATAAGGCTGGCTCCCTGGCGCTCCAGAAAAATCAGACGCTCCGTGCGCGAATGTTCACGAGCTTGGTGATTTTGCCAAAAAATCCACCCGCCACCAGCGAGTGCGCCCAGCAGGAGAATCAGCCAGACTGCAGTCGCCCATTTGCGGTTTTTCTTTTCCGGTGGTTTCGCGGGAGCTGGCGTTGGCTTGGCCACGAGGGGAACCGTAGGCGTCACCTTGGCTGCATCGGGTACCGGAGGTGGTTCATCGGACTCGATTTTTTCCGCGACCGGCGGCGGAGCAACAACAGCCCGTGGAATGGGAGTAACAGAGGGAGGCGGGATGGGCACAAATGCTGGAGGGCCTTCCAATTGTTCACGGATCAAGGCAAGTGCCTGGTCAAATTCTTCCAGTCCCTTTCTGTACCGATCCGCCAAGGTGGGATTCGGTGAGGTGTTTACCAGCTCTGCGATGCGCTCACGGGCATTCTGAAGTTCAAGCAAATGGGGACGGGTACTTTCATCCGGGTTTAAGCCGAGAATTTTTCGGGCGTCAGAGAGCGTCATCTTGGAAAAAGGTGTAACATCCAGAAGAGGAGGAGGGAAGCGGGCAAAATGGGACGTTCAGCCGATGAAGCTCTGCACGATCGGCATGCGGCGGCCAATGCCAAAGGCCTTCGATGTCACACGCAGCCCGGGAGCAGCCTGTTGGCGTTTCCATTCGTTCAGATCCACCCTCCGCTGGATCCAGCGCACTGTGGCTTCTTCATACCCACGGCTGATGATTTCATCTGCGGAAAGCTGGTGCTCCACATAAAGTTCCAGAATGCCATCCAGAATCTCGTAAGGAGGCAGCGTGTCCTGGTCTTTTTGGTCCGGCCGCAGCTCAGCACTAGGCGGTTTCTCGATGGTGTTCCATGGAATGATTTCCCGCTCACGGTTGATCCAGCGGGAGATTTCATAGACACGCATCTTCGGTAGATCGGAGATAACGGCCAGCCCGCCGCACATATCGCCATAGATGGTGCAGTAGCCTACGGAGAGCTCGCTTTTATTTCCGGTGGTAAGCAGCAGATGATTGTCCTTGTTGGAGAGAGCCATCAATAGCAGCCCTCGGATACGGGCCTGCATGTTTTCCTCAGTCACGTCCTCCGGTCTGCCTTTAAAGAGCGGCGCCATGGTTTCCTTGATCGCTTCGAAGGCGTTGCGGATGGGCACTTCATCACAGCGGATTCCCAGATTTTTGGCCAGAGCCAGAGAGTCATCCACACTTCCACCAGAGGAATACGGGCTGGGCATGGTTAATCCATGGATGTTTTCAGGTCCCAGCGCATCTGCTGCGATGGCAGCAGTGAGCGCGGAATCGATCCCGCCACTCAGGCCCAGACAGACGCTGGAAAAGCCGCTCTTGGTTGCATAATCTCTCAGTCCCAGTTTCAATGCATGATAAAGCTGGGCAGGCTCACAGGCATCGTAAGGCGCACCTTTTTCCGCTGTTTCAAAAAGATCCACCACTCGGGTGCATTCCTCAAATCCAGGAAACTGTGCCACAATTCCACCGTTCGCATCCGTAACGATGGAGTGGCCATCGAAGACGAGTTGGTCATTGGCTCCGATGGAATTGCAGTAAACGACGGGTACCCGTGAATGGCGTGCTACTCCTCCCAGCATGCTGCGGCGGAGGGCGGGTTTTCCCAGATGAAAGGGGGAGGCGCTGAGATTCAGCAGTAGGTCGATTCCCTGATCCGCTAGTTCCTGCACCGGATCCCGATCATAAAGAGGGCGCTGCAAATAGTCTTCCGTCCAGATGTCCTCACAGATCGTGATGCCGATGCGGTGGCCCTTCCAGAGAATAGGCTCGGCTTTCTTTCCCGGCTCGAAGTATCGGCTCTCGTCGAAGACATCATACGTCGGGAGCAATGTTTTCCAAATGCGGTGCTGGATTTTTCCATTTTCGAGCCAGGCGGCAGCGTTGCGGAAAGGTTTGCCCGGGAGGCCTGGATGATGATGATCCACATAGCCTACCAGCAGAGGAGTTTCCCGTATCTCATCAGCCAGATAATCCAGAGCCTGGAGGCACTTGGGCACAAATTGTGATTTGAGAACCAGATCACGGGGAGGGTAGCCCACCAGTGAGAGCTCCGGAGTGATCACCACATCAGCACCGTGCTCCAGGCACTCGCGGTAAGCCGCGAGGATACGTTTTACATTGCCGGGGAAATCCCCGATCACAGCGTTGATTTGGGCGATGCCGATCTTCATGGACGGTGTGAGCAAACACGGGACAAGAGGCGTGGAAAACGAAAATTCCAGCTCCGTGACAGAAAGGACAGAAAATCTGAGAGAACGACAGCTTGCGGATCGGCCATTTGCCCCCTAAAGATGATGGAGAAACTACCGCATGAAAGCATTTCCACTGGCCATTCTTCTGCTCTCCGTTCTGCCGCTTTCCGCTCAGGAAAACGATCCTGCCCAGACTCAGCCTCAACTCACCGCAGAGCAACAGGCCTTTACGAATCTGCCTGAAGAAAAGCGGAAGCTGTTTTTGGAGGGGCTTCAGGAAGCTAGCCGGCTTTTCCAGCAGAAGCGCATTTTCGAAACCATGGATGCCCTTGATAAGGCGGATAAGATTTTCGACGGAAGTTCGGATGTGCTGAATTTGCGCGGGTCATGCTTTGTGGAAATGCGGGCCTTCGACAAGGCGCTGGACTGCTACACGAAGGCTCTTAAAATTTCTCCGGAAAACATCAGCATCCAGTTCAACATGGCTGAGGTTCTTTTCGTCACCAAGGAATGGAAGAAGGCAAACGACCTGCTCTACACGGTTCTTACCAAGTTGCCGCCGCAGAACACCTCCATGACACGCTTGGTGGAATTCAAGATTCTTCTCTGCAAAAAGAAGCTGGGCCTGAAGGAAGAAGCCATCGCCTTGAGCGAAAAATACGATTACATGGATGATTCTCCTTACTACTACTTTGCCCAGGCGGCCCAAGAGTATGATGCCAAGAATGAGGTAAAGGCCGAAGAGTGGGTAGCCATGGCCGGCCGTGTATTCCGTGATCCTGTTGTTCTTTCTCCATGGCAGGATACCATGATCGAATACGGCTACGTAAAAAGCTTCTACGGAGGAGATATCAAGCAATAAGCGATCAGGAGGAAAGTCCCGCCTGCTTCAGTTCCGCAATGAAGGCCAGCACCTGCGGGCGGCTTTTTCCTTGGGCCAGATACCCGGCAGCCACCTCGATGCGGGCGGGTGTTTTATCGATAGGCAAGGATATCAGTGAGTGACGGTAAATGCGCTCGATCTCGCTGCTTTCTGATAGAAAGGCGATTCCCAGATTCCCCGCCAGTGCAGCGAGCAAGCTGCTGATGCCATCGAATTCTCCCGCCACCTTGGCCTGCAGGTTGTGGGTTTTGAAGAATCCCGTCACGCGGTCCCAGTAGTCTGGATATTGTTCTCGATCATAAAGCAGGAGCTTCTGTCCTGATAGATCCTCTACGCTAAGTTGTTGTTTTGTGGCCAATGGATGCTGGGAAGACATGACCACCCGCCAGCCATAGCTCCAGAGTGGTTCCCATGTAAGAGGTTCGGTAAGCCCGGGACAGGGGGCAGCCACTATAAGGTCCAGCTTTCCTTCCGCCAGCCCCGTCCTCATTTCCAGAGAGGACCAATCGTAGAGACTCACCCGGATGCGTGGGTGGAATTGCGTGAAGCGGGCGATAGCGATGGAGAGGTATTCTTCTGCCAGGGAGGGGGCATATCCCACCCGCAATGGCTCACCGGTGGCTGCGGCTTTCACCTTTTCCACCATCGCATCGCTGAAGCGGATCAATTTGCGCGCCTCGGCCATGAGTAATTCTCCGGCCGGTGTAAGGGTCACGGAGTGTGCTCCACGCTCTAGCAAGTTCGCATCCAGCTCTTCTTCCAAAGCTTTGATCTGGCGGCTCAAGGCCGGCTGGGTAAGGCGGTGTTTTCTCGCGGCGGCGGAAATGCTCCCCAGTTCTCCGATCTCCACAAAATGCCTCAATTGCCGCAATTCCATATCCGCGTTCTAGCATGGTGCCCACTGGATGCCACCATCTTTCCATGCCTCCCGTGCATGCTCAGACTGACGAGAGGGCATTATGCAAAACCGGGATTTTCCATAGGATGTGGGCATGACAACGCAACCCGCACTGACTGTCCGCAAAGCCTCCGAACGTGGTCATGCCAATCACGGCTGGCTGAATTCCTGGCATACATTTTCCTTCGGGGACTATTATGATCCGGGCCACATGGGCTTCCGCACCCTCCGGGTGATCAATGATGATACCGTTGCTGCACGCGGTGGATTCCCAGCCCACCCCCACCGGGACATGGAAATTTTTTCCTACGTCCTTTCGGGAAATCTCGCCCACGAAGATTCGATGGGAAATCGCCGGGTGCTCAATCCTGGAGAGATCCAGCTCATGCGTGCCGGCTCCGGCGTCCGCCACTCAGAGTTCAATCCATCAAAAACCGATCCAGCCCACTTTTTGCAAATCTGGATCACACCCCATACCCGCAGCCTTGATCCTGCCTATACAGAGTGGAGGCCCGCTGCTGGCGCGGAAAATAACAACAAGTCTCTGGTCATCTCTCCTGATGGCCGGGATGGCTCCGCCCAAATCGCCCAAGATGCCTTTATTTATCTTCTAAAACTGGCACCAGGCGATGCCACCACTCATGATCTTGCCGTAGGCCGGGGTCTTTGGCTCCATGTCGCAAAGGGGAATGTAGTCGTCGCTGGACGGGCGCTTTCCGCTGGGGATGCCATTTCATTGGAAGAAGCTGCCACTCTCGAAATCATCGGTGGAAATGAATCTGCCGAAGCCATTCTTTTTGACCTAGGCTGAAATTGGTCCAAATTCGCCCGTTCCATTTTTCAATACACTCTCCAACCAATCATTATGAAGACCAAATACATCGCCCTCGCCTCCGTGGCCATTGCCGCCCCACTCGCCTTCGTCTCCTGCGAAAATCCAGCGGATAAGACGACAAAGGCTAAAGTAGAAGCAGCTGTTGAAAAATCCGATAGCCCAGAAGCTGTCGGCACCAAGTATGTGTTTACCGAAAACTCTCAGGTAAACTTCATCGGCTCCAAGGTAACGGGCAGCCATAATGGCGGCTTCAAAACCTTCACCGGCTACTTTACGCTCAAGGATGGCGCACCTGTAGGCACCGATCACAAGGTGAATATCGATATGAACTCCACCTTCTCGGACAGCGAGAAACTCACGG
>Ga0070658_10001032_pt1 | contig 23831 bp, 22 predicted proteins | sample KBSC13metaG_FD_64664 | JGI IMG/M metagenome (GOLD analysis project Ga0070658, IMG submission 64664) | Corn rhizosphere microbial communities from Kellogg Biological Station, Michigan, USA - KBS C1-3 metaG | ecosystem: Host-associated > Plants > Roots > Rhizosphere > Soil ...
GCGCCGATCTCGGCCCAGGCGAACGCACCGGCGGCCATGTCGTCGCGGGGCATCGGCCCGGCGAACGCCACCACCGCGCTGGCCTTGCGGGCGGCGAACGCGTTCTCATACCGCAGGCAGGCCACCGCGTGCGCGATCAGCTGCTCATCGGAGAACCCGGTCAGGTCCTCGACCCGCATCAGCTCGGAAGCCACCATCGGGTCGATCGGACCGTGCTCCGCCTGGTGCAGCACCTCATCGATCGTGCGCGGCGCCGGTTCGTCGTCGGACGGGACGAGTGCGGCGAGCACCTCGGCCGGCCGGTCATCGCCCGGGTCGGCGGCGATCAGGGCGGCGAGGAAGGCAGCGTCGTCAGGCTGGTCGTCCCAGCCCGCATCGCCACCACCGGCCTCGAACATACGTTCGATCATGTCATATCCGGGCAGGCCGGGTCAAGCCGAAATCCGTTGCTGTGCAAGGGAAAGTTGTCCACAGACCCGCTCAGCGGCTGACGACTCGCGCGCGGGTCAGGCGGGCGGGTCCTCGAGGACGACCAGCACGCTGCCCGCGTCGACCTGCTGCCCGGCTTGGACCCGGACTTCCGCGACCGTGCCGTCGCCGGGCGCGGCCACCGTGTGCTCCATCTTCATCGCCTCGAGTACGAGCAGCGTCTGCCCGGCCGCGACCGGGTCGCCTGGCGCCACCAGCACGCGTACGACGGAACCCGGCATCGGTGCCGTCAACGAACCAGCGGCGTGCAGCGACTCCGGATCCGGGAACCGAGGCACCACCTGATGTGTCGACGCGCCGAGCGGCGAGTCGACGTCGATGACGTCGCCGGTGATGACCACGTCGTAGCGGCGGCGGACACCCTCGATCGTGACGTCGAGCAACGGCCCGGCCCCGTGCAGCGCAACGGTGACCTCGGAGCCGTCAACGACGACGTGCAGCCCATCGCGACCCATCGCGTAGTCGACGGACGTCACCTCGCCGCGACGTTCCAGCTGCACCTGCTGTGGTTGCGACGGGTTGTTGCGCCACCCGCTCGGCATCCGCGCCCACACCGTCGCCGACGACCGGTTCAGGGATTGCAGCGCGAGGGCAGCAACCACCGCGTGTGCACGCGCTCCGGCATCGTCGAGCAGCGGCGCACCCAGCACGGCCGGGTCGTGCCGCTCCAGATACGCGGTGTCGGTGCCGCCGGCGAGAAACTCCGGCTCGCGCAGGATCCGCACCAACAGGTCACGGTTGGTCGTGACGCCGGAGATGCGCGCCTGCTGCAACGCCGATGCCAGCAAAGCGGCGGCCTCCGACCGCGTCGGCGCAAAGGCGATGACCTTGGCCAACATCGGGTCGTAGAACGGCGACACGACATCGCCCGCACGAAAGCCGCTGTCCACGCGAGCGCCGCCGCTGATTGAGAACGCACGCAACGTGCCGGTCGCCGGCAGGAAATTCGCTTCCGCGTCCTCGGCGTACACCCGCACCTCGATCGCGTGCCCCAAAAGCGTCGGCGACAACGCCTCGGGCGGAAGAACATGACCCTCGGCCACCAGCAGCTGGAGCCGCACCAGGTCGAGACCGGTCACCAACTCCGTCACCGGGTGCTCGACCTGCAAGCGCGTGTTCATTTCGAGGAAGGCGAATTCGCCTTTGTCGTCGAGGACGAACTCCACCGTCCCCGCACCGACATAGCCGACGGCGCGCGCCGCCGCGACCGCAGCCTCGCTCATCTGCCGACGCAACGAGTCGTCGACCGCGGGTGACGGCGCCTCTTCCACGATCTTCTGGTGGCGGCGCTGAATCGAGCACTCGCGCTCGAACAACGACACGACGTTGCCATGCGCGTCGGCGAACACCTGGATCTCGACATGCCGCGGCGCCTCGAGATAGCGCTCGAGGAAGACGGTGGAGTCACCGAACGCACCGGCCGCCTCGCGCCGCGCGCCCTCCACTGCCTCGTCGAGCTCGGCAGCAGACCGTACGACGCGCATCCCTCGTCCACCGCCGCCGGCAGATGCCTTCACCAGCAATGGAAAACCGACGTCCGCACCGATCGAGACATCGCCCGCACCGTCGAGCTCCGCCCACGACAGGGTCGGCACTCCGGCCTCGCGCATCAGCTTTTTGGCGCCGAGCTTCGACCCCATCAACTCGATCGCGGACGGAGGCGGTCCCACCCAGATGAGCCCGGCGTCCACGACAGCAGAAGCAAACGAAGCGTTCTCGGAAAGAAAGCCGTAGCCCGGATGAACGGCGTCAGCGCCGCAACGCACCGCTGCAGCAACGACAGCATCGCCGCGCAAGTAGGTCTCGGCCGGCGTGTTGCCAGGCAACGACACGGCTTCGTCCGCCTCCGCGACGAACAACGCACCCGCGTCGGCATCGGAGAAGACGGCCACCGTCGCGATGCCCATCGCGCGAGCAGTGCGCATGATGCGCCGCGCGATCTCACCGCGGTTGGCGACCAACAGCTTCCGCATCCAAGCGCCTACATCCGGAAGACGCCGAAACCACGGCGTCCCTGCACGGGTTGGTTGTGCGCGACGGACAGCGCAATGCCCAGCACTGTCCTCGTGTCGCGTGGATCGATGATGCCGTCGTCATAGACGCGCGCGGTCAGGAACAGCGCTCTGCTCTCCGCTTCGATCTGGCTCTCCACCATCTCGCGCATCTGCTTGTCCAGCTCCTCGTCGAACGGCAGTCCACGCGCCTCCGCGGACTGCCGCGCAACGATCGATAGCACTCCCGCCAGCTGCGCCGGTCCCATCACCGCCGACTTCGCATTCGGCCAGGTGAAGAGGAACCGCGGGTCATACGCACGACCGCACATGCCGTAGTTGCCCGCGCCGTAGGACGCACCGATGTTGATGGTGAAGTGCGGCACGTCGCTGTTGGACACGGCGTTGATCATCTGCGCGCCGGCCTTGATGATGCCGCGCTGCTCGTAGTCGCGACCAACCATGTAGCCGGTGGTGTTCTGCAGGAACAGCAACGGAGTGTCGCTCTGGTTGGCCAGCTGGATGAACTGCGCCGCCTTTTCGCTCTCCTCCGCGAAGAGCACGCCTCGCGCGTTCGCCAGGACGCCGATCGGGTAGCCGTGCAGCTGACCCCACCCGGTCACCAGGGATGAGCCATACAACGGCTTGAACTCGTCGAACTCGCTGCCGTCGAGCAGCCGCGCCAGCACGTCGCGCGGGTCGAACGGCTCGCGCAGGTCGGTCGGGACCATCCCGAGCAGGTCCTCGGCGTCACAGCGGGGTTCGTCGTACGCCGGAACCGGCGGTGGCCCGAGCTTGCCGTGGTTGAGCCGCCGCACGATCTGCCGGCCGAGCCTGATCGCGTCGAGTTCGTCAGCGGCGAGATAGTCGGCGAGACCGGACGTGCGAGCGTGCATCTCCGCGCCGCCGAGCTCCTCGTCGTCGCTCTCCTCGCCGGTCGCCATCTTCACCAACGGCGGCCCACCCAGGAATACCTTGGCTCGCTCTTTGACCATGACGACGTAGTCGCACATGCCGGGGATGTAGGCACCGCCGGCGGTCGAGTTGCCGAACACCAGCGCGATTGTCGGGATCGCCATCGCCGACTTGCGGGTCAGGTCGCGGAACCCGCGACCACCGGGGATGAAGATCTCGCTCTGGGTCGGCAGGTCGGCCCCGCCGGACTCAACCAGGTTGACGACCGGGAGCCGATTCTCCTCCGCTATCTGCGCGGCCCGAGCGCCCTTCTTCGCGCCGTACGGATTTGTCGCGCCGCCGCGGACGGTCGGGTCGTTGGCGTTGACGAGCACCTCGGTGCCCTCGACGACTCCGATGCCCGTGACCACGCTCGCGCCGACCGTGTAGTCGGTGCCCCAGGCCGCGAGCGGTGACAGCTCGAGAAACGGAGAGTCGGGGTCGAGCAGCAGCTCGATCCGTTCCCGGGCGAGCAGCTTGCCGCGCTGGCGATGACGCTCGATGTACCTCTCGCCGCCGCCGGCTCGGGCGAGCGCGAGTTGCGCGTCGACCTCGGCCAACAGCTCCAGCATGGCGGCGCGCCTGGTCGCGAACTCCGGCGCGTCACGGTCGACGCGATCGGGCAGCACCGGCATGCGCGCACTCTAGTTGCCGCCCTCCGCAGGCTATGGCGTTGGCAGCAGGGCGGGCACAGTCGGGAGTGACGGCAATGACGACGGAACCAGCGTTGGCAATGGCACAGGCAGCTCGGTCGGAAGAGCTGTCGGGAGCAGAGACGTAGGCAGCAGCGACGTCGGAAGCGACGTCGGCGTCGCGGGCAACGGTAGTCGTGTCGTGCCGGCCGGGTGGCTCGTCGGCGCCGAAACCGGCTGCTGAGTTGCGGGCGTCCCCTTTCCCACCGACGCGGGCCCGCTCGGCACTGGAGCAACCCGCGAAGACCCGGTTGGAGAATCGGTCGGAGAATCGGTCCCGGTCGCGCCGGGCGCATGACGCACGACGCCCGGCGCGGGCGCCGGATGATGCCGCGACACTGCGACGCCGGCCGAGCCGATCGCAACGGACAGGGCACCCACTCCGACGAGAGCGGTGGCCAGCTTGGTCGCCGCAACGCCGGCCAGGCCGGCGCCCGTCGCCCCGCCGGCCGGAACGGCCAGTGCAACGACGTCGGCCAGAACCGTCGCGGTCGCAGCGGCGCTGCGTGAGTGCAACCGTTGCCGCGCACGCTCTTGTTCAATGGACCGGTCGCGACAGGCACGACAGATCGCGACGTGCGCATCGGCCGCGACTCGCTCGTCCGTGGTCAGTCCGGGGCGGCGGCCGACCAGCCCCCAGCCGCGGCACTCCCGCCGGTTGAGACGCTCGGCTCCGATCGTCGATCGGGCGGCGGCGCGCATGTGCGCGACGTCGTCGACCGGCACGTCGAGCAACGCGGCGACATCCGCCTCGGTCCAGCCGTCGAGGTCGGTAAGCAGAAGCACCAGCCGCCCCTGCCCCTCGCCGGTCGCAGCCGCGCCGGTCGCGGCGACGACTGCGCGCACCAAGCCTGCGGCGTCGTCGCTCGTCCCGAACCGACGCAACGCTGCTGCGGCGATCGCCCGGTGGTCGGCTTCATCGTCGGTGAGCATCTGCACCAACTGCAGGGCGCGCTCCGCGTTCGCCCGTGCAGCTACGCGACGCGACCGACGGCTGGTCGGCAGCGTGAGCACCGTCATGCGGCGCGGACCAGGTCGCCACCCGCCGCCTTTGCGGCGTACATGGCAGCGTCGGCAACCGCGACGAGTGCGTCACCGTCGTCAGGATTGGCCAGCCATCCGACGCCGATGCTGAAGCGCACGCGCGTCGAGGCGCTCTTCAACCGGTCGTCCTGGCGCGACGCGGTCAGGATGCGTCGCGCCACCTTCGCCGCCTGCGCCGTCGAGGTTCGCGGCAGCAGCACAGCGAACTCGTCGCCACCGAGCCGGCAGGCGAGATCGCCGGTGCGCACCTGCTCGCGCAGGAGCTCGCCGACGCCGACGAGCACCGCGTCCCCGGCGAGGTGGCCGTCGCTGTCGTTGACGCCTTTGAAGCCGTCGAGGTCGATCAGCAGCACTGCCGGCGGGGCGGTGCGGGTGCTGGCGCGCACCTCGTGTCGCAGAGTCTCCGTGAACGCAGCCCGGTTCGGCAGGCCGGTCAGCGGATCCCGCGTTGCCCGGGCAGCGAGGATCGCGGTCAGCTCGTCGACGTACGCCGCTGTGGCCGCCGCCACGACGCTGTCCACCAATCCCTGGGCGTCTGGCAGCAGCAGTGACCGCAGTGCGGTGATGTCCTCGACCAGGCCCGCCACTGCGTGCCCCTGGTGCGCACGAAGCACTCCCAGGGACTGCGCCGACTGATGCACGGGCACCGTCGCAGCCCGGTTGCCGAGTTCGCCGGTGAGCGCGTCGAACAGGCGCAGCGCGCACGTCGGCGGCTCGTCGCCGAAGCGACGCAGCCATTCCCGTCGGCGGTGCGGATCGGCAGCGGTCATGGGCCTTGCGAAGGCGTGGGCGACCTTCATGTCCGCGCTATCGGCAGCAGCGTTGGCAGAGTTCAGAGCGGATCTTCGGGCAGCGCAGCGCATGTCGCCATACGCCGGTCAAACCGACCGCAGAAACTAGGCCCGGCTAGTCCCATCGGGTCATGTTTGACCAACTCAGCCGTTTCGGCTGGACCAGCACCGATGATGCAGTACGCGACCATGATCCCGATCGAGGAGCCGACGGTGCCCGCTTCGACCCGACGACTGCCAGGCGCCCGGCGCCTTTTGGCTGCCGCAGCCTCCGCGGCCGTGGTGGTGATCTGCCTGCAGCCGATCGCCGCCGAGGCATCCTCGGTGCCGATCAGCGGCGACCACGTCACCGGGATCAGTCACACCGCCTTCAGCGTCGCCCTCTCCGCCGAGCCGGGCAGCGGCTGGACCTACCACCTCTACGCGTCGACGACGAAGTCGAAGGTCTACGCAAGCAACCTCTCGCAGGCGCTGACGGCCAGCTCGAAGAGCGCGTCGAAGATCCTCCTTTCCAACCTGAGCTACACCACCGCCGCCTACTGGTGGCGCATCCAGGCCACCAACGGATCAGTGCACCGCACCGGCCCCATGCACTCGGTCGGTCTGCGGCCCTCGACACCGACCAGCGTGAGCGTGCACACGGCAGCGAGCCGCTTCCCGTGGCTGACCTGGTCCAGCGGCGCCGCGACCGGCTTCACCGTGCAGACCGCCACCAACTCGACGTTCACGTCCGGGCTCGGCAGCTACAGCGTCCGCTACAACGCGCGTTCCTTCACGCCGTACGTCGTGAGCAAAGGCACGACCTACTACTACCGCGTGCGCGCCGTGAACAACGGCACGGCATCGTCCTTCGCCAACTCGTCCAACACTGCCGTTGACCCGGCCACGCGGCTGTCGGTCAAGGCGATGACCTACAACATTCTGCAGCTGACCGCCGACGGCACGAGCGAGAGCGGCAACACGGTGGCCCCGTGGTCGCAACGACGCACCGGCGCAGCGAAGTGGATCAACGACAACTCGCCGGACGTCGTTGCGATCGAAGAAGGCACACCCTTCCTGACCGGCACGCACACCCGTCAGGTCGACGACCTGGTGAGTGCCCTCGGCGGCGGCTACGGCCTGGCCAGCACCGAGGTGACCTACCCCAACGCGGGTTGGTTCCGCACCGGCGACTACATCCTCTACAACAAGTCGACGACCGCACCGGTCGGCTCCGGCGGTCATTTCCAGATCAGCGACTTCAACAACCAGCCCAAGTTCGCGGCCTACCAGATCATGCGCAACATCACGACCGGCGCGCAGTTCCTCTTCGTCTCCATCCACGCCACGGTCGGCAGCGGCAGCACCTACGACCAGGACCGCGAGGACGAGATCAAGACCGCGATCTCGGACATCAACGGCTACAACTCGTCCAACGGCAACCTGCCCGTCATCTTCGCCGGTGACTACAACTCGCACCCGGGCACCGGCCACGCGTTCGACGGGCCTGGGATTGCGATGGCGGCCGCGCACAACGCGGACAGCGAGGCGATCGCCCAGTCGCTGGTCAACAACAAGTACAACAGCGCCAACCAGTACTTGACGACGCCGCCGGCATTCGATCAGGACATCGACCACATCTACGTGCCGCTCGGCCTCGGAGTGTCGACGTTCAAGATCGTGATCGAGCTGTCCAGCGGCAAGCTCGTCATGCCGATCCCGTCCGACCACAACGCGCTGATGACGACGGTGGCAATCCCCTACTGACGAAAGGCTGATCTTCGCCGGGGCCGGTGTCGGGCCCTACCCCGGTCGGCGGCCCAGCACCCAGAACGTCACCGCCGCAGCGACGGCGACGTTGACCGAGTCGACGCCGCCGGACATCGGGATGCGCACGCGGACGTCACTCGCCGACAACACCCGATCGGACAGCCCTTCGCCCTCCGTGCCCAGCAGCAACGCCAGCCGAGCGTCGTCGTCGTAGCGCACCTTGTCCAGGTCGACGGCGTCGGCCGCGGGAGTCAGCGCAACGGTCGTGAACCCGGCGGCGCGAACCTCGTCCAACACACCCGGCCACGCATCCGCCCGGGCATACGGCAGCGTGAACACCGCGCCCATCGACACGCGCACGGACCGGCGGTAGAGCGGATCGGCAGATGACGGCGACAGGACAACACTGTCGATGCCGAGTGCGGCCGCACATCGGAAGATCGCGCCGAGATTGGTGTGGTTGACGATGTCCTCGACCACGACGAGCCGATGCGCGTCGTTCAACAGGTCGCCGACCGCCGGCAACGGCTTGCGGTGGAACGACGCGAGTGCGCCACGGTGCACGTTGAACCCGGTGAGTCGGCGCAGGACGTCGTACGACGCGGAGTAGACCTCGGCATCGATGTCGCCGATGAGCGGCGCCATCCGATCCAGCCACTCCGGGGCCATCACCATCGAACGTGGGCGGTAGCCGGCGGCCAACGCCCGCCGGATCACCAACTCGCTCTCGGCGATGAACAATCCGTGCGGCGGCTCGAACTTCGTACGGAGCGCGACGTCGGTCAGATCGCGATAGTCGGCCAGGCGCGGATCGAACGGATCGGCGACGACGACCGGCGGACGGCTGCTCAGTCGAGCAGGTCCGGCTGCTCGCGGCTGATCTTCGCGTAGAGCGGCTGGAACGCCAACCACCCGACGAACTCGGTGCCGACCTGGTCGTGCGTCTTCGCCGCCTGGTCGGCGTCGATGTGCACGACCTTGCCGGCGGCCTTCGCGACCAGCTGCACCTGGCAGGAGCGCTCCATCGTGATGAACCAGAACACCGCCGAGTCGACCGAGGTGCCGACGGTGAGCAAACCGTGGTTGCGCAGGATCACGGCCTTGTTGTCGCCGAGCGCATGCGCGATGCGCTTGCCCTCCTCGATGTCGGTGACAACGCCGGTGTAGTCGTCGAACAGCGCGTGGTCGTTGTAGAACGCGCACACGTCCTGCGTGATGGGCTCGAGCGTCTCCCCCAACGTCGACAGCGCCCGGCCGAACGTCGAGTGCGAGTGCGCAGCGGCCACGACGTCGGGTCGTGCGGCGTGCACCTGCGAGTGGATGGCGAACGCCGCGGTGTTGACGTGGTAGTTGCCCTCGACGACCTCACCCGAGTGGTTGACCCGGATCAGGTCCGACTGCTTGACGTGCGCGAACGGCACGACGAACGGGTTGACCCAGAACGTCTCCGGCTCGATCGGGTCACGTGCCGTGATGTGGCCGGCGACGCCTTCCTCGAACCCGAACTTCGCGAACAGCCGGAAGCCGGCCGCCAACCGCTGCTTGCGGTGCAACCTCTCGTCATCAAGCGAGTCGAACGTGGGCAGCTGCGGGAACCACTTCTCTTCCGTCACGTCGAGAAGGTTACGACGCCGGGGTCGCCGCTCCTGCCGGCTCCCGCCTCGTTCACTCCTGGCCGGCGCGTTCTTCGAGCCAGCGCATACGACCCTCTGGGCCCATCTCGTAGAGCTCCTTGCACTGCGGGCACACCGGGAAGCGCTTGGGGTCCCGGCTGGGGACCCAGACCTTGCCGCAGAGAGCGATGACCGGGGTACCAAGCACTAACGCCTCGGTGAGCTTGTCCTTGTCGACGTAGTGCGAGAAGCGCTCGTGATCGCCCTCGTCGACCCGGTAGTCCGTCCGCTCTTCGTGGATGGTCGTCGTTTCGGTCTCGGTCGAGCTCACGAGTGTCAGCCTAGGCGCGTTGGGAAGACTTGATCACCGTGACCGTTGCCGCGCAGCGCCCCGAGCGCCGCCGCGGTCCGGGCGCACCGGCGGAGCACGAGCACCGCGACGTGAGCGGCGGCTGGCTGCGCCCGACGGTCTTCGGCGCGATGGACGGCCTGGTCACCAACGTGAGCCTGATCGCCGGCGTCGGCGGCGGCGGTCTGGACCGCAGCCACGTCATCCTCACCGGCCTTGCGGGCCTCGTCGCCGGTGCCTTCTCGATGGCGACGGGTGAGTTCACGTCGGTGACCAGCCAGAACGAGCTCGTCCGGGCCGAGGTCGAGATCGAACGCCGCCAGCTCGAAACCCATCCCGAAGAAGAGAAGGAGGAGCTGGCCGAGGCGTTCGAGGACAAAGGTGTCGAGCCGGACTTGGCCGAACAAGTCGCCGAGCAGGTCTCGCAGGACCCCGACGAGGCGCTGCGGCTGCACGCGAAGGAAGAGCTGGGCGTCGACCCGGAGGAGCTCCCGTCGCCCATGGTCGCGGCGTTCTCGTCGTTCTTCTCGTTCGCGGTCGGCGCGATCATCCCGCTGCTGTCCTACCTGCTCGGGTCGAGCAACCTCTACCTCGCGCTCGGCATCTCCGCGGTCGCGCTGTTCGTCGCCGGCGGCGTCGTGGCACGCCTGACCGCAGTGAACGTCTGGTACGGCGCAACCCGGCAGCTGCTGCTCGGGGCGCTCGCCGCAGGCGTGACCTACGCCGTGGGCCGCGGGATCGGCGCCTCGGTGTCCTGACGGTAGGGCGTCACCGGCACGGCGCCTTCGACGTCGACGTGCGGCAACAGCCGGTCCAGCCATCGCGGCAGCCACCAGTTCAGGTCACCGAGCAGCGACATCGTCGCCGGCACGAGCACCAGCCTGATCACGGTGGCGTCCAGGAAGACGGCCACCGCGAGCCCGAGCCCGATCATCTTCACGACCACGTCGCTCGACAGCGTGAAGGCAAGGAAGACGGAGACCATGATCGCGGCGGCGGCGCTGATCACTCGGGCCGTTGACGTCAGGCCGCGTACGACGCTGCCCCGGCTGTCGCCGCCGAGCGCCCATTCCTCGCGCACCCGCGACAGCAGGAAGACCTCGTAGTCCATCGACAGGCCGAAGACGATCGCGAACATCAGCATTGGTACGACGTCTTCGAGCGGCACCGGCTCGGTGACGCCGACGATGTCGCGCAACCAGCCCCACGTGAACACCGCGACGGTGAAGCCAAGGGCGGCGGCGATGGACAGCAGGTTGAGGAGCACTGCCTTCAGCGGCACGAGGAGCGAGCGGAACACGACCATGAGCAGCAGGAACGACACCGCGAGCACGGCGCCGACGAACCACGGCAACCGGTGCAGCACGCGCTGGGCGACGTCGTAACGACCGGCGACGAAGCCGGTCACCAGCATTCGCGCCCCGAGCGAGCGTTCCAGCGGCGGGAGCACGGTCTGCCGCAGCCGTCCGACCAGGTCCGCGGTCGCGGCGTCCTGCGGTCCGGTCCGGGCCTGCACCGTGACCACGCCGATCCGCCCGTCCGGGCTCGGCGCCATCGGTGAGGCGCCGGCGACGTCGCGGTCGGCCGCGAGCGCCGCGCGCACCGGCGCATCGACAGCCGCCGGCGTTCGTCCGGCCGGCAGCTCGACGACGACGGTCAGCGGGGCGTTGGCACCGGCACCGAAGGAGCGGCTCATCAGCGTGAACCCCTGGTAGGCCGCGCTGTCGTGTGACGCGCTGCCGGCATCCGGCTCGCCGAGCCGCATCCCGCCGACCGGGATCGCCAGCACGGCCAGCAGCGCCACCGGCCCGATCACGAACGGCCACGGCCGCCGCTCGATTGCCCGCGCCCACCGGGCCCATGCCGTCGGCGGGAGCGGCCCCTTCAGCGTGCGCGCCGACGGGTCCAGCTTCTGGTGCCGCTCGTGCCGCAGATGCGGCAGCGGGATGTGCAGCCGGTCGATGTGGTGTTCGGTCAGGCTGAGCAGCGCCGGCAGCAGTGTCAACGCGACTGCAACCGAGCAGGCGACCACCACCGCTGCTGCGAGGCCCAGGCTGGTCACCACCGGGATGCCGGCGAAGGCGAGCCCGCAGATCGCCGCGACCACCGTGACCCCGGCCCAGAGCACCGACGATCCGGCCGTCGCGGTCGCCGCGGCCGCGGCCACGGGCACGTCCAGCCCGGCCCGCAGCGCCTCCCGGTGCCGCGTCACGATGAACAGCGCGTAGTCGATGCCGACGCCGAGCCCCATCATCGTCGCGAGCTGCGGGGCGGTGTCGTTGAACGTGTAGACGTTGCCAAGCAGCTTGACGATCGCCAGGCCGGTCACGATCGCGACCGCGGCCGCCGCCACCGGCATCAACGCGGCGATGACGGACCCGAAGGCCAGCAACAGCACGAGCACCGCGACCGCGATGCCGACCTTCTCGCCGATGCCGCCGCTCGGCATCGACGCGTCGTGGGCCAGCGAGCCGGTCACGTAGCCGCGGACCCCGGGCACCGACGTCGCCACCTTCTGCGCCTGGCTCAGGGCGCGATGACCCAGCGTGAAGCGCGGCATGTCGTAGGTCACGTGCAGCCACGCCGTGCGCTCGTCCGCGGACCACCGCGGCGCCGTCTCGCCGCTCGCAGCGATATGCGGGAGCCGGGCCAGCTGAGGGCGTACGACGGCAACCGCGGCGCTGGTGGCCGCGTGGGTCGACGAGGTGAGCAGCACGTCGGCCGACTCGTTGCCGGCGGACGGCAGGTGCTGCGCGAGCAGCTGTTCGGCCGACTGCACCTCGGTGCCCGGCAGCGTCGACCGGGATGAGTAGGAGCCACCCACGGTCAGAGCCAGCACCGACAGCCCGGTCGCGACTGCGACCCAGATCGCGATGACCACGAGCGGCCGGTCGGCGCACCGCCGACCCAGTGACCGCAACCACCCCGTCATCGCCACCGACCGTAGTGACCTGATCCGCGTGGGTCGATGTGCGCACTCGCTCAACTTCTGTGCTCAAGGCCCCGACAACCGGGGTATGTCGTCGGCGATGGACCCGACCCCCGTCGCGCCGGCCCGACGCCGCCTCCCCCGCTGGGTGTGGATGCTCGTCAGGCTGGTGCCGCTCGCCGGACTGATCGTCGCGGTGGGCACGTGGTCGCATTTGCCCCGCATGCGCCTCGAGCCGGCGCTGGTCGGGCTGGCCTGCTGGACCGTGGGCAACTACCTGGTCTGCCCGCTGCGCTGGTCGGCGGTCTCGACCCGTGGTCGGTCGCTGCGCTGGTATGCCCGTGTCTACGCCGAGGGTGAGCTGCTCGGGATGCTGACCCCACAGCACGCCGGGGCTGACCTGTGGCGGATCCGTCAACTGGTCGCCGCCGGTGCCGAGAAGGGCAGCGCAGTGGTGGAGGTAGCTGCGGACCGGCTCGCGGGCGGCGTCATGATCCTCGCGCTGGGTGTGCTCGCCGGCATGACGGTGCCGCCCCGGTTCTTTCCGATCGCCGGCCTGGCGGTGGCCGCGATCGCCGTCGCTGTATGGCTGACGCGCCGGCTGTGGCAGCCCCGGATCGCCGACGTGCAGCGCCCCCGCGGCTGGGCGTTCGTGCGTGCGGCCGCGATCTCCGCGCTCTACCAGGTGGGCTACATCGGCTTCGTGATCGGTTTGGTCACCGCTGTCGGGCACCACGTGAGCCTGCTCGGCACCGCGAGCGTGCTCGGGCTGTCGCAGGCGGCGAGCCTGCTGCCCGGCGTACACGGGGCCGGACCGAGGGAAGGGGCGATGACCGGCGGTCTCGTCGCCCTCGGACTGCCGCTGGCGGCGGCGGTGTCGGTCGTGGCGCTCGCTGCGGCGCTCGCCTGGCTACCGGCGATCGTCGTGGGCGGCGGCGGGCTTGCCGCGCGCAGCCTCTCCCGGATGTTCTCTACTGCTGGCGGAACGGGTCCGCGGTGGGCGGTGCGCCGATCTCGGCGCGCGGACACTCGCGCAGCGTGAGCCCGACGAAACCCAGCGCGTCGTCGCACAAGGTGTCGACGGTCCAGCCCTCCTCCGCCCCCGCCGCGGTCACCGTCACCCGGTAGATCGTGATCTCGTAGCGCGACGGGGCGCCGTAGATGACTCCGATGGTGCCCACGAGCCGCGCCGTACCACTCATCCCACCCGGGCCGTCCCAGGGGCGGTCGTAGCGCTGCCACAGCCCGGGCCCGACGTTCCAGACGCCGCCACGCGACACGTCGAGATCCTCGAGCGCCGACTGCAGCCGGGCGGCCTCCTGCTCGCGCAACACCGCCGCGGGCCGGATCACCTGCGTGATCTCGCCGCTCATGCCCGCTCGTCCACCCGGTTCGTCCTCGCTATCTGCCCTCGTGATCACGCGCCGACCGCGTGCACGCCTCCATCCACATGGACGATCTCACCGGTGGTGGCGGGAAACCAGTCTGACAGCAGCGCGAGGCAGGCACGAGCCGCTGGTTCAGTGTCGTTCACGTCCCAACCGAGCGGTGCGCGGGTGCCCCAGACGCCCTCGAACTCCTCGAACCCGGGGATGCTCTTCGCGGCCATGGTCCGAAGCGGCCCGGCCGCGACCAGGTTGACCCGGATCCCTTGCGGGCCGAGCTCGCGCGCCAGGTAGCGGCTGCACGACTCCAGGCCCGCTTTCGCGACGCCCATCCAGTCGTACGCCGGCCAGGCGACGGTCGCGTCGAAGTCGAGCCCCACGATCGCTCCCCCGGCCTTCATCGCCGGCAGCACCGCCCGGGCCAGGGAGGCCAGTGAGTAGGTCGACACGTGCACCGCCGTCGCGACGTCGTCCCATGTCGCAGTCATGAACTTGCCGCCGAGCGCGCCCTCGGGCGCGAACCCGATCGCGTGCAGGACCCCGTCGCAGCCGCCGACTGTGTCGTCGAGCTGCGCAGCGAGCGAGTCGAGCTGCGCCGGGTCGGTGACGTCGAGCTCGATGACCGGCGCCGGCTGCGGAAGGCGCCCGGCGATGCGCGTCGTGATGGACAGGCCCCGGCCAAAGCCGCTGAGCACCACGGACGCTCCTTGCTCCTGCGCGAGCCGGGCCACCCCGTAGGCGATGGACGCTTCGGTGAGGACGCCGGTGATCAGCAGCCGCTTGCCGGCGACGAGTCCAGTCATCAGTGCCCCATTCCGAGTCCGCCGTCGACAGGGATGACGGCTCCGGTGACATACCCCGCGGCGTCGCTCGCCAGCCAGGTGACCACGCCGGCCACTTCCTCCGGCTTGGCGTAGCGCGCCAAGGGAATCTGCGCCAGCACCTCGTCGCGCCGCTCCGCCGGCAGCGCGGCGGTCATGTCCGTCTCGACGAACCCGGGCGCGACGACGTTGGCGGTGATGTTGCGGCTGCCCAGCTCGCGCGCGATCGAACGAGCGAAGCCGACCAGCCCGGCCTTCGATGCGGCGTAGTTGGTCTGGCCGGCCGAACCGGTCAGACCGACCACACTCGAGACGAAGACGATCCGGCCGCGGCGCATCCGCAGCATGCCCTTCGCCGCCCGCTTGGCGAGCCGGAACGCGCTGGTGAGATTGGTCGCCAGCACGTCGTCCCAGTCGTCGTCCGACATGCGTAGCAGCAGCGTGTCCCGGGTGATGCCGGCGTTGGCCACGAGGATCTCGACCGGCCCTTGCCGCGCCTCGACCTCGTCGAAGAGCGCGCCCAGCGCGTCGCCATCGGTCACGTCACAACGGGCGTCGTACGCGCCATCGGGGCCCCCACCACTGCGGGAGGTGACGGTGACCGCGTCGCCGGCGGCGACGAACGCCTCCGCCACGGCGCGCCCGATGCCGCGCGAGCCTCCGGTAACCAGGACCGAACGAGTCACATCGGCATCTTTTCGCATGCGCCGTTCGGCCGATCGCCCCCGACCCGTGCGCCCGCCGCAAGTCACTCCGCCCGGCGCTGCGATCGCGGCCCGCCAACCGCCGAAACACCAGATGTCAGACCGCGGGGGTCGAGGAGGAAGCGATGACGGCAATGGCGGTAGAGACCGGGCATGTCGGTTGCTCACGGCTGGCGGACGGCATGCTGATCCAGCTCGGCGGCGCCCTCGGCCCGGAGCATCTCGACGAGCTCCGGGCGACGCTGCTGGTTCCGCTGGCACCCGAGTGCCGCGACGTGGTCGTGGACGCCGGCGAGGTCGATGCGGTCGACGACTCCGTGCTCGCCGTGCTCCTCGCCGCGTGCGAGTGGGCCGACGTTCAAGGCGTCCGCTTCCTGCTGTCGCGCGCGTCCGACGCCATGGAAGGCGCGCTGCTCGACGCGGGCATGGCTGACGCGCTGCCGCGACTGTCCCAGCTGCCGACGGTCTGCCGGAGTACGCAGGTGCCGCGGCCGCGATCGGGCGACTGAAACGGCCGGGATCGGCGCGCTAGGGTCGCGCGGGTGCGCCGCTCGATCGACTCCGAGTTCCTGACGCTGCCGCTGCAACAGCTGGCTGACGCGGCGCTTGACCGGGCTCGTGCGCTCGGTGTCGAGCATGCGGACGTGCGTGTCGAACGCATCCGGACCGCGGGTCTGCGGTTGCACGACGCGCGGCTCGAGACCAGCTACGACGAGGACCAGCGCGGCCTCTGCGTGCGCGTCGTGCACGACGGGACGTGGGGATTCGCCGGCGGCGCCGTGCTCACCGCCGATGCCGCGGCGCAGCTCGCCGACGAAGCCGTGGCTATCGCCAAGGCCTCGAAGCCGGTCAACACCGAACGGGTCGAGCTCGCGCCGGAACCGTCGTACGCGTCCGGCACGTGGGTGTCGTCGTACGACGTGGACCCGTTCGACGTCGCGGAGACGGACCGGATCGCGCTGCTCTCGGACTGGTCCCGGCGGCTGCTGGGCCACGACGCGGTGCACCACGCCGACGCGACGCTGCGGCAGGTGAAGGAGCAGAAGTTCTACGCCGACATCGCCGGCACCGTGACGACACAGCAGCGAGTGCGGGTGCAGTGCGAGCTCACCGCCGCCTGGGTGGACGAGCAGAGCGGCCGGTTCGAGTCGATGCGCAGCCTGGCCCCACCGGTGGGGCGCGGTGGGGAGTTCCTGACCGACCGGTCGCTGTATGACTGGGACGGCGAGATCGCGGAGATGCCGTCGCTGCTTGCCGAGAAGGCGGCAGCGCCATCGGTGCAGGCAGGCAGCTACGACCTTGTCATCGATCCGTCGAACCTGTTCCTGACGATCCACGAGTCGATCGGGCATGCGACCGAGCTCGACCGCGCGCTCGGCTACGAGGCCAACTACGCGGGCACGTCGTTCGCGACACCGGACCAGCTCGGTTCGCTGGTCTACGGCTCACCGGTGATGCACGTGACCGGTGATCGCGAGGCTGAACACGGGCTCGCAACGGTCGGCTGGGACGACGAGGGCGTTGCGGCGCAGACCTGGGACATCGTCAAGGACGGAATGCTGGTCGGCTATCAGCTCGACCGGCGGATCGCGAGCAAGACCGGGCAGTCCCGATCCAACGGTTGTGCGTTCGCGGACTCGCCGCTGCATGTGCCGATCCAGCGGATGGCGAATGTGTCCCTGCAGCCGGCCGTAGGTGGACCGTCCACCGCGGAGTTGATATCAGGTGTCGACGACGGCATCTACATCGTCGGCGACAAGTCATGGTCGATCGACATGCAGCGCTACAACTTCCAGTTCACCGGGCAACGGTTCTACCGGATCCGCGGCGGCAAGCTCGACGGCATGTTGCGCGACGTCGCCTACCAAGCGACGACAACCGATTTCTGGCGGTCGATGGAGGCAGTCGGCGGTCCGCAGACCTACGTCCTCGGTGGTGCCTTCAACTGCGGCAAGGGTCAGCCCGGGCAGACAGCACCGGTCAGCCACGGATGCCCGACGGCGTTGTTCCGTGGCGTGCGCATCCTCAACACCGTCGCGGAGGCCGGGTCATGACGCGCCCGCACGAGATCGTTGAACGCGCGCTGGCCGCGTCGCGGGCGGATGAGTGCATCGTCATGGTGGGCACCGACCACACGGTGAACATGCGTTGGGCCAACAACACGCTGACAACCAATGGCGCTGCACGTTCGCACGAGGTGACCGTCATCTCGATCGTGCACGGCAACGACGGCAAACGCGCGGCGTCGGTGACCCGCAGCGGTGTCGAAGTGGATGACGTCGCCGACCTCGCCGCGCAGAGCGCGGCGGCAGCGGCGGAGAGCCAGGTCGCAGATGACGCCGCTCCCCTCGTCGAGAGTCGCAACAGCGACGACTGGGACACCGCGGCCGGCGAGACCTCTGTCGGCGACTTCGCCCGCGTGACCGAGGCGCTGGCGGCCTCGTTCGACGCCGCGGACGCCGCTGGCGAGGGGCGCTACGGCTACGCCGAGCACAGCGTCGGCACCGTCTATCTCGGCACGTCGACCGGTGTGCGGCTGCGGCACGTCCAGCCGGCGGCGCGGGTCGAGCTGACCGGCCGGTCCGGCGACGGGAGCCGGTCGGCCTGGGCCGGGGTGTCGACCGGTGCGATCACGGACGTCGACGTCGCCGCCTTGGAGGCCGACGTCCGGCAACGGCTTGCCTGGAGCAACCGCAGAGTCGATTTTCCGGCGGGCCGCTACGACACGGTCCTGCCGCCGTCGGCCGTCGCTGACCTGTTCATCTACCTCTACTGGTCAATGGGTGCGCTCGACGCGCATGAGGGCCGCTCGGTGTTCTCGCGCCCGGGCGGCGGAACCCGCGTCGGCGAACAACTGACCGACGTCGCGGTGACGTTGCGAAGCGATCCGGCGATGCCGGCGCAGGAGTGCACACCGTTCGTGTCCACGCCGGTCTCCGGCCGCGAGTCGTCGGTGTTCGACAACGGGCTGCCGCTGACGCGCACGGACTGGATCCGGGACGGCAAGCTGGCCGCGCTGCTGCAGACGCGGCACTCGGCACAGATCACCGGCCTGCCGGTGACGCCCGGCATCGACAACCTCGAGCTCACAACACCGAGCGGTGAGGGCGACATCAGCTCGCTCGTGGCCGGTGTGGAGCGCGGTCTGCTGCTGACGTGCCTCTGGTACATCCGCGAGGTCGACCCGCAGACGCTGCTGCTCACCGGACTGACCCGCGACGGCGTATTCCTCGTCGAGAACGGCGAGGTGGTGGGCGCCGTCAACAACTTCCGGTTCAACGAGTCGCCGGTCGGCATGCTGCGCCACGTGACTGCGTCGAGCGCGACGACGAACACGCTGGCGCGCGAGTGGGGCGACTACTTCACCCGCACTCGCATGCCGGCGCTGCGCGTCGCCGACTTCAACATGAGCTCCGTCAGCCAAGCGTCGTAGCGTTGCTGCGGCTGTCAGCTACTCCGGGGTCTCGATCCGGAAGCCGACCTTCATCTGCACCTGGAAGTGCCCGACCTCGCCGTTCTCGATGTGCCCGCGGATCGCACCGACTTCGAACCAGTCCAGGTTGCGGACCGTCTGCGACGCGCGCGCAATGCCATTTTTGATCGCGTGCGCGAGGCTTTCCGAACTGGTGCCGACAATCTCGGTGATGCCGTAAGTCTGGTCAGCCATGGGATGTCCCTTTCGTGTTGAGTAGGCACGCTGGACGCGGCCGGTCGATGCTGGCACTCTGGTTGGAGCGCCAGTTGCCAGTGCGGACGGGGGGCACGGCGCGGACGCTCCTCGGACGCGGTGCCGGGCGGCTGCCCCCGTGGTCGCCCGGCACCGCCCGGTGCCTCAGGCAAGCAGAGCACCGCCCGTGTCACTCGCCGTCGGGGGCGACGTAGCCGTTGGCAAGCGCAGCGGCCTTCTCCACTGCAGCGACGACCGCGTCATGGCTGCCGCCGGCCTGGCCGGCTGCGAGTCCGACCACGAAAGCCGTGAGCGGGGCGGCGGGGCGCGCGACGTTGTGCGCGACGTCCTTGGTCAGGTCGAGGACGAGGTCGCGATCGATGTCGGCGGGATCCACGCCGAAGGCGCGACAGAGCGTGCGCATCCATTCCTCGAGCACGTTCACGGGGGCGCCATTCCCTCCTGGGCCCATTCCGTCCTGGCCCGCCGCAGATCCTCGGTCGTGTCACAGTCGAACACGTCGGCTCCATCGGCCGCGATCGGGGTCCACGGCAGTTCCGCGAAGGCGGCGCGCATCGAGCCACCGGCGCCAAGTCGAGCCGTCCGAAGCAAGCCAATCGGCCACGCACTGCACAACCACTGCGGCTCGCCGGAGGCGTCGACGGCCACCGCTCCTCCCTCACCTGCAGCGGCAACCAACGTGTCGACGAAAGGCGTCGAGAGCAGCGGCTGATCGCCGGCGACGATGACGACAACCGGTGCGGTCACCACCGGCAGTGCCGCGGCGACGGCAGCCGCCGGACCGGAACCCGCCGGCTCCTCACGACGCCAAACGACGGGAACCGGCAGCGGGCGTTCGGGTCCGACGACAACGACCGTGTCCGCGGTCGACACCGCGGCGACCACCCGCTCGAGCATCGGCCGTCCGCCGACGTCGTAGGCGAGCTTGTCGGCGCCGCCCATGCGCCTGGATGCGCCGCCGGCGAGGACGATCGCGTCCCAGCCGCGCTGGGTCATAGAAGGGACAGCGTCATCCGCCGATGGCGGACATCGGCCGGTCGGGCTGCAGGAAGGTCGGGTCGTCGATGCCATGGCCGGCGCGTTTCCCGGCGATGCTCACGCGGATCCGGCGGGCGATCTCGTCATCGTCGGCGCCGTCGCGGAGCGCGGCGCGCACGTCCGACTCCTCGCGGGCGAACAGGCAGTTGCGGATCTGGCCGTCGGCGGTCAACCGCACCCGGTCACAGCTGCCGCAGAACGGCCGGGTGACGCTGGCGATGATGCCGACCGTCTCGGGTCCGTCGTCGAGCAGGAAGTCTTCGGCCGGCGAAGAACCGCGGCCGTCGACCGGTGTGAGCCGGTGCTCGGCGCTCAGGTGCTCGAAGATCTCTTCCGCGGTCACCATGACGTGGCGGTCCCAGCCGTGTTGCGCATCGAGCGGCATCTGCTCGATGAAGCGCAACCGCAGGCCGTGGTCGAGACAGTAGTGCAGCAGATCCAGAGCCTCGTGGTCGTTGATGCCCCGCATCAGCACGGAGTTGACCTTGACCGGAGACAGGCCGACGGCGCGGGCCGCGTCGAGGCCGGCGAGGACCTCGTCGAGGCGGTCGCGGCGGGCCAGCGCGACGAACGTCGAGCGCTGCAAGGTGTCCAGGCTGACGTTGACCCGGTCGAGTCCCGCGGCGGCAAGGTCCTCGACGAGGCGAGCGAGACCGATGCCGTTGGTGGTCATCGAGAGGCTCGGCCGGGGTCGCAGGTCCGCGAGACGGCTGACCACGCCGAGCAGGCCGCGCCGCAGCAATGGCTCACCGCCGGTGAGCCGCACCTGTCGGATGCCGAGGTCGCGGACGGCGATGCCAACGACGCGGACGATCTCGTCGTCGGTGAGCAGTTCGGGTTTCGGCAACCAGTCGAGACCCTCAGCCGGCATGCAGTAGGAGCACCGCAGGTTGCACCGGTCGGTCAGCGACACGCGAAGGTCGGTGTGCACCCGACCGAAGCCGTCGACCAACGCATCCGACATGCACCGAGCCTACGCCGGTCGTTCCACGACAAACCGGGTTCCGTCCGGATGCTTCCTCGTACGCCGCGTGGCATCGAGGTGTTCCAGCAGAGGTACGACGACCCGACGGGTGCTCCCCAGCGCGACGCGGGCGTCGCTGACCGTGAACGGCTGCGCCAGCGTGCTCAACACGTCGATGGCGCGGTCAGCGGCGTCCGCAGCCAGGAAGACCGTCGGCGTCAGCCGCAGCACGGACCCCGCCCGCGCCGCGCGCGCAAGGTCGGCGGTACTGATGCCTGCGGCCGCGAAATCGGCGACGGACGGCGGGTCGAACAGCTCCCGCTGCTGCAGCGCTCGGAGGCACGCCTCGCTCTGCGTGTCGCGCTGTGTCTCGTCCTGCGCGCCGGACCGTCGGACTCGCCCGTCGACGCTCACCAGGTCGGGCTGTTCCTCGAGCAGCGCCGCAACGAGATCGGTCGAGGCAAGCCCCAGGTGGCGCGCGACGACCGCGATCGGCAGACCGTCGGACCCGGTGTCCTCCAAGGCGGCACTGACACGACTGGAGAGGTCCGACCAGGCCGATTGCGACACCCAGAGTTCCCGGACGCGTCGCGCGCGTCGCGGCTCGTCGGTCAATCCAGCGGCAACGAGATCGTCGGCGCTGCAGACGCCGCGCCGGTCGATCTCCTCATCCGCACCGCTCGGCACCGAGAGTCCAGCGGCAACCACGGAAGCGGCACCCCGCCGCCGCAGCGGTTGCGGGTGGAGGTCGGCGACATCTGCTGCGGCGATGCGGCGCGTTGCCGGATCCCGCAGCAGCAACCGGTCGCCGGCATGCAACGGCAACCGATGAGCGAGGCGCACGCGCGCGGCACCCGCGGCGAGTCGGCGCACCCTGGCCGGCACCGCGGCCGAACCGATGTGCACGACCAACCGGTCTCCCGGCGCCTCACCCGTGACCACGACATCGAACTCATCGGCGATAGACCATGCGCCGGGTGTCACCAGCGCCATGCCGCGCCGCACGTCTTCGCGGGTCACGCCGCGCAAGTTGGCCGCCGTACGTGCAACTGCGACGACCTGATCCGCGTCCTGCTGCAGTGACTGCAACCGTCGTACGACGACATCACGACCATCCGGTGTGAGCTGCAGCGTGTCGCCGATCGCCATGGTGCCGGCCGGAAGTGTGCCGGTGACGACGGTGCCGGCGCCGCGGATGGTGAACGCGCGATCGATCCACAGTCGCACCGGTCCGGCAACTTCTGCGGGCGGCAGCGCGCCGGCGAGAGCGGACAGTGTTCGTCGTACGTCGTCGAGCCCGCCGCCATCCGCTGCACTCACCTGCGCCGAGGCGACCGGCGGAAGCCCCAGCGCCGTCAGCCGCCGCGTCGCATCGTCGGCGACGGCCTCGCCGGGCGCGAGATCGCACTTCGTCACGACGACGGCCACCCGTGCCCGAGGCAAGGCCGCGACGGCCCGGGCGTGCTCATCGGTCTGCGGCATCCACCCTTCGTCCGCCGCGACGACGAACAGCACGGCGGGCACGGCGCCGACGCCGGCGAGCATGTTCGCGATGAACCGCTCGTGACCAGGGACGTCGACGAAGGCGATCTGCTCGCCGGACGGCAACGTCGTCCACGCGAAGCCCAGGTCGATGGTCATGCCGCGCCGTCGTTCTTCGGCCCAGCGGTCGGGTTGCATCCCGGTCAGTGCACGGATGAGGGTGGACTTGCCGTGGTCGACGTGGCCCGCCGTCGCGATCACGTGCATCAGGCGGTCAGGACTGCCTTGATGACGTCGGCGTCGGCCTCCGGCGGAACACAGCGCAGATCGACGATGCAGCGGTCGTGCTCGACCCGGGTGACGAGGCACGGGTCGCCGCGACGCAACAACGTCGCGTAGTGCACCGGCAGCGCAACGCCCCAACCTGGGAGGGAGACGCCAGGTGCACCGCCCCCACCGACCACTCCGGTCGACGCAACCACCTCTGCGGGCACACCACCGACGTGCAGCTCCTCTGCGACGTGATCGGCTCGGCGGCGCAGCTCGGCCGAGTCGGCGTGCACAGCGGCGGCGGTCGGTGTCGCCGGTCCGCGCAACGTCGCCTCGAGCGCGGCGAGGGTGAGCTTGTCGACGCGGAGCGCCCGAGCGAGTGGATGACGACGCAGTCGCTGGACGAGGTCGGCGTTGCCGAGCAGCATGCCGCCCTGCGGACCGCCGAGCAGCTTGTCACAGCTGGCAATGACGAGCTCTGCACCTGCTCGCAGCACGTCGGCCGCGTTGGGCTCGTCCGGCAGCAGCGGGTCGCGCGCCAGCAAGCCGGAGCCGATGTCGACGACGATCGGCACACCGAGCGGACGCAACTCTGCGACGTCGACCGTCGACGCGAAGCCGGTGACGACGAAGTTGGATGGGTGAACCTTGAGGACGAACGCGGTGTCAGCAGTGATGGCGTTGCGGTAGTCGGCTTGCGTTGTGCGGTTCGTGGTGCCGACCTCGACGAGGCGAGCACCGGTCGAGACGAGCAGATCGGGCAACCGGAAGCCGTCGCCGATCTCGATCAGCTCCCCGCGGCTGACGACGATCTCGCGTCCGGCCGCGAGCGCCGTCGCGACGAGCACCAGCGCGGCGGCGCCGTTGTTGACGACGTG